>Ga0156176_1139_pt1 | contig 34339 bp, 39 predicted proteins | sample RifCSPlowO2_12_FD_107829 | JGI IMG/M metagenome (GOLD analysis project Ga0156176, IMG submission 107829) | Betaproteobacteria bacterium RIFCSPLOWO2_12_FULL_62_58
ACCCTCCATCCTGTCGATCGGGAGGGATATTTCGATCAGATTTCTTAGATGAGGCAACGAATCGATTTCAGTCAGGTTTTTGATGAGGCAATTCGGGCGGTAGCCGCCGTCCGGGTTTTGATTCACGATCGTCGCGCCGAGCGTGTCAACGTAGAATTTCGCCGTTTTCTCCGGATCCTTGGTCTTCAGATGCAGGTGGTTGAGCTTTAGCGTCATGAGACATCTCCTCCAGGTTAGGAAATCACTTCCGTCGAGCCATGCTCCCCTCGCCCCATTACCCATCACCCATTACGCCTTTTCAGCATTGTGGCGCATTTCCATACCAGGCGAATTTACACTAAAGTGCCTTCCTCGATTGAACAGGCAAGGATGGACAATGGCGGCCCGGCTGAACGGCACAAGATTATCAGCTTTGTTCGAACATCACCGGGCGATTGATCAGGCTCAAAAGAGGGGCCCCGAATGACCTACAAGTGCTTGCTGTACGACGTGCAGGACGGGATCGCAACGCTGACCCTCAATCGGCCCGAGCGGCTCAACGCCCTGGGCGACACGCTGCGGGAGGACCTCTACGATGCCGTCACGAAGTCTGCGGCCGATACTGGCGTCAGGGTGCTGGTGATCACGGGTGCCGGCCGGGGCTTTTGCTCCGGCGGAGACGTCAAGGCCATGAGCGAGCGTGAACAAACCGGTCAAGCGACGTCTGCGAGCGAGCGGCTCTCGCCGATGCGCGACCGGATCATCCTGGCCATGCGGGATAGTCCGAAACCCGTGATTGCGGCGGTCAACGGCGCGGCCGCGGGCGCCGGGATGAACCTGGCGCTTGCCTGTGACATGCGCGTCGCATCGACTGCGGCGAAGTTTTCCCAGGCCTTCGTCAAACGCGGGCTCGCCCCCGACTGGGGCGGGACCTGGTTTCTGCCGCGCATCGTCGGCACCGCCAAGGCCTGTGAGCTCATCTTTACAGGGGAAACGATAGATGCGGCCGAAGCGCTCGCGCTCGGCATCGTGAACGCCATGGTCCCCCCGGAGGAACTCATGGCCGAGGCCTATAGACTCGCGCGTAAAATCGCGGCCGGCCCGGCCGTGGCGATCCAGCTCGCGAAGCGGGCGATCCATCACAATCAGGACGTGGATCTACGCGCCGGGCTCGAATTCGAAACGTTCGCCCAAGGCATCTGCAGGGACACCGAGGACGCAAAAGAGGGTGTCAGGGCGTTCGTCGAGAAGCGCGCGCCAGAGTTTCGCGGACACTGATCGCTGCCCCCTCCCCGCCCCTCCCCCGCGCGGTGCGCGTGGTGCAGGTGGCGATACTTCGGTTTTAGAAGGAGCACATTATGGAAGACCACCCCCTGACGCTCGACGAAATCCGGAAGATGGCCGCGGAGATCGGCATGACCCGGCTCACGGACGAGCATCTGCAGCAGCTTCTGCGCGCGACGAAGACGGCGCGAGCGCGGCGGGCGGCGCTGCCGGTCGAGAACCTCGGACCGGCCGACGAGCCGGCGCACGTCTACCGCCTCGGTGGGGAGGACAGCCGATGACCGACTTCGCCTGGCTTACCGTTGCCGAAGCCGCCGAGCTGCTGCGCGGCAAGAAGCTTTCGCCCGTCGAGTACGCGCAGGCTTTGATCGACCGCATCGAGCGCCACGACGGGAAGCTCAACGCCTTCCTTCGCTTCACGCCCGAGCTCGCGATGGAGGACGCGCGGCGCGCCGAGGCGGAGATCATGCGCGGCGGCTGGCGCGGCCCGCTCCACGGCGTGCCCTATGGGCTCAAGGACATCGTCGACTACGCGGGCCTGCCGACGACCGCCCATTCGAAGATCCTGCAGGAGAACGTTGCCGTGGCCGACGCCGCGGTGACGCAGAAGCTCCGTGCGGCCGGCGGCGTGTTCATGGGCAAGCTCTCGACGCACGAATTCGCCATCGGCGGGCCGTCTTTCGATCTGCCCTGGCCGCCGGCGCGCAACCCGTGGAACCGCGACCATTTCTGCGGCGGTTCCTCGAGCGGCGCCGGCACCGCGACTGCGGCAGGCTTCCTGCCCGCGGCGATCGGCACCGACACCGGCGGCTCCGTGCGAAATCCGGCCGCGATGTGCGGCGTCGTCGGCATCAAGCCCACTTACGGCGTCGTCAGCCGGCGCGGCGTGCTCCCGCTGTCGTTCTCGCTCGATCATGTCGGAGCGCTCACCCGCACGGCGCACGACAACGCGCTGATGCTCGATCTCATCGCGGGCCACGATCCGCTCGATCCCGGCAGCAGCGCTCACGCGACGGGCGGCTGCACCGCCGAACTTGAGCGGGGCGTGGAGGGGCTCAGGATAGGCGTAATCCGCCACTTCTATACGCGCGACATGGAGGCCGATCCGGAAATGACGGCCGGGATCGACGCGGCGGTGCGGAAGCTCGCCGATCTGGGCGCCGAGGTGCGGGAGATCGAAACCGCCCCTCTCGGCGAGTACGTCGCCTGCAACCGCACGATCCTGACCAGCGAGGCCTTCGCGATACACGAGAAGTGGATGTGCGAGCGGCCAGAGGATTATGGCGCGCTCGCCCGCGAGAGGCTGATGGCCGGCGCCTTCGTTCGCGCCGCCGACTACGTCAATGCGACACGCCTGCGCCGCAAGCTGGCCGACGCATTTCATGCGCTGTTTTCCGGCATCGACGTGGCGGTGACGGCGAGTTCGATGGACCCGGCCTGCCGCATCGACGACCCGAAGGCGGTCGAATACACCTATGGCCGGCAGGCGCGTGCGCCGTTCAATGTAACCGGCGGCCCGGCGCTGTCCGTGCCGGTCGGCTTCAGCAAGGCGGGCCTGCCGCTGGCGATGCAGATCGTCGGCAAGCCTTTCAGCGAGGCGCTGATCTACCGCGTCGCGCACGCCTACGAGCGGGCGACGCGGTGGGTGGAGCGCCATCCGCCGCTGGAATGACGTGTCAGACCGGCGCGTTAGATCAAATTATTGTTCCCCTCGTGTCCTTGGCGTCCTTGGCGGTGAAGCTTTTCCGTATCAGTTCGCGGTAATCCCGGCTTCCCGTATGATGCGGCCCCATTTGTCGTATTCCGACTTGATATACGCGCCGAAAGCCTCAGGCGTGCTCGTCCACACTTCCAACCCGAGCTTGAGCAGCGCGTCACCCGTGTCGAGCCGGTTGAGGATCTGCACGAATTCCCTGTTGAGGCGGGTGACGATGTCTTGCGGCGTTTTCGCCGCGACGACGAAGCCGTACCAGCTATGCGCTTCGTATCCCGGCACGCCGGCCTCGGCGATCGATGGCAGGTCCGGAAATATCTTCGAGCGCCGCGCGGTGGTCACTGCCAGTGCCCTGAGCCTCCCGGAATTGATGTTGGGGACTGCGGACGCCGAAGAGGCAAATACGAGCTGCACCTGCCCCGCCAGGAGGTCGACCATCGCGGGCCCGCCGCCTTTGTACGGAACATGAAGCAGGGTGATTTTCGCCATGGACTGGAAGAGCGCGCCGGCGAGATGTCCCGCGCCTCCGGTGCCGGACGTACCCAGGGCGAGCGCGCCCGGCCGGGCTCTCGCCAATGCGATCAACTCCTTCACCGACTTTGCCGGAACCGAAGGATGCACGACCAGCACATTGCCGCCGGATACTGCCGGTGTAACCGGCGCGAGGTCCTGTAGAGGGTCGTAGCCTAATTTCGTGTAGAAGAAGGTATTGACCCCGAGATTGCCGACCGCGCCAAGCATCACGGTGTAGCCGTCCGGCGGCGACTTGGCCGTGAGTTCCGCGGCGATAGAGCCGTTTGCGCCGGGGCGATTGTCCACGATCACGGTCTGGCCGACCGCTTCGCTCAACTTCGACGAGACGATGCGCGCGACGCTGTCGATTCCGCCCCCCGGCGCCTGGGAAGCGATCAGTCGGATCGTTTTTGCGGGATACGCGGGTTGTTGCGCACATGCGGGCTGAGCGGCAGTCAACAACGCGCCGGCCACGGCGCCGTGGACGGCGCAAGAGGCGATCCGTTTCAACAAACGTTCTGCAGCCATGATGAGTCCTCCGGTAATTGTTATTCGCCCTAGGAGTTTGTCGGACTTGGCACCGACAAACTCCTAATGCAAAACCGGCGCCAGAAAAAATCCGAGAAAAAATGACGGATAGGTGAATTCACTCCGGTTTTTCTTCATATTCGGCCAATTCGGGTAGTTTCTTTTCCGATTTGTCAGCCGGTTTTGCCTAAGGAGCTTGTCGCATCTTAAGTCCGACAAGCTCCTAGGCGATAATACAACGCATCGCTGACCAACATACCCAGGGAGGGAGTCGTGGATCTGGAACTTCGCGGCAAACAGGTATTGATCACCGGAGGGTCGAAGGGCATCGGACTTGCGTGCGCGCATGGCTTCGCGGCCGAAGGCGCGCGCGTGCACATCGCTGCGCGCAGCGAAGCCGATCTCAAGGCGGCCGCTGACGCGATGGCGCGGCAACACAAGGCTGAAGTTTCCATTCATCCGTTCGACCTCGGCAAGACGCGGAACGCCGTCGCGCTGGGGAAGGCTTGCGGCGACGTGGATATACTCGTGAACAACGCGGGCGCGATTCCCAGCGGCAGTCTCACGGAAATCGACGACGAGAAGTGGCGGCGCGCGTGGGACCTGAAGGTATTCGGGTACATCAACCTCACGCGCGAGCTCTACAAGCGCATGCGCGAAAGAGGCTCCGGCGTGATCGTCAACGTGATCGGCATTGCCGGCGAGCGCCCCCGGCCCGACTACATCGCGGGCAGCAGCGGCAATGCAGCGCTCATGGCATTTACGCGCGCGCTGGGATCCGAGAGCGTGGACCACGGCGTCCGCGCGGTAGGCGTGAATCCGGGAGGGATACAAACCGAGCGCGCGATCGACCATTTGAAGGAGATTGCGGAAAGGGAGCTTGGCGATGCATCGCGCTGGAAGGAAATACAGGCGAAGGTGGGGGAGACGCTCCCGTTCAAGCGTTCCGGCCAACCGTCGCAAGTGGCGGACCTGGTCGTCTATCTCGCCTCTGCCCGGGCGTCGTACATCAGCGGGACCATAGTCACCATCGACGGCGGTCGGTCAATGCGGGCGCGGGCGTGATGCATCTGCAGCCCGTCACGCGTATCTTGTCACCGGGCCTTGAGGTACATCGCATACAAGTCCTTCGCCGGCGCGGGCAGGATCACAGATTGCTTGACGAGCTTGGGCATGATGTTTTCCTCAAGTCCCTATCGTAACTGACCAGGTGACGCCGTGATGAAGCGAGGAGCTTGGGCTTCCGCCTTCTGCCTTAGCTCGTCAGGGTGCTGGTGATCACGGGTGCCGGGCGCCCGCGAAGCGCAGCTTTAGCGATCATCTGTCCCTTTTTTCTCTTCTTACTCAGAACTCCGCAAGGCGGTATACAGTCGAATAGGATCGGACCCCAATCCGATCATTCTGCTGCCCGCTAGCGCAATTGGTAGAGCGTCCGCCTCTGAAGCGGAAGGTTCGCGGTTCGAGTCCGCGGCGGGCTGCCATTTCTACCGACGTGACTGGTCTTCGTTCCGCCTTCCGCCTTCCGCCTCCCGCCTTAGCTTTTCCCCGCCCTATCAGTCTCGCTTTACCAGTCACCGGGCGGCGAGCATTCCGGTAGTCAAGAGCAACGCGGCAATCATCCATTGCCGAAGCGCACAACGAGGAAACCACAGGTGATGGTTGGCCATCGGGATCTCCTTATGGACAAGTCAGGCGGAACGCAGCTGCATGGGGTCTATCGGCAGCTTGCGCAGCCGGCGGCCGGTGGCGGCAAAGATCGCGTTCGCGACGGCCGGCGCGATCGGTGGCACGCCCGGCTCGCCGACTCCGCTGGGCTTCTCCGCCGAGGGAACGATGTGCACCTCGACCCGGGGCATCTCGTTCATGCGCAGCGGCGAATAGTCGTGGAAGTTCGACTGCTCGACCACGCCGTCCTTCAGCGTGATCGCGCCGTGCAGCGCCGCCGTCAGCCCGTAGACGATTCCGCCTTCCATCTGCGCGTTGATCGCGTCCGGGTTCACCGCCACGCCGCAGTCCACCGCGCACACCACGCGGTCGACCTTCAACGAGCCGTCGTTCTTCACCGTCACCTCGGCCACCTGTGCGACAAACGTGTTGAACGATTCGTGCACGGCGATGCCGCGGCCCCGGCGCGCGCCATTCGCTTGCGCGAGCGGTTTTCCCCAACCGGCCTTCTGCGCCGCCAGCTCCAGCACGCCCCTGTGGCGCGGGTGTTTGGCGAGCAGCGCACGGCGCAGCTCGTGCGGATCCTTGCCGCCCGCCGCCGCCAGCTCATCGATGAAAATCTCGGTGGAGAACGCGGTGTGGGTCGAGCCGACCGAGCGCCACCATTGCACCGGCACGCCCATCTTGGGCGAATGCAGCTCGACGCCCAGGTTGGCAATGGCGTAGGGGAGGGTGCTCGCGCCTTCGACCGAGGTGGCGTCGATGCCCTCCTTCACCATCATTTTCTCGAACGCGGTCCCGGCGATGATGGATTGCCCGACGATGCGGTGGTGCCAAGCGACGATGTTGCCCTGCGCGTCGAGTCCCGCCTTGAGGGCGTGGTAATTCAAGGGGCGATAGTAGCCCGCGCGCATGTCGTCCTCGCGCGTCCACACGAGCTTCACCGGCGCGCGGCCATTGATCGCCTTCGCGATCGCCGCGGCCTCGACGAGGAAATCCGATTGTGGGTTGGCGCGGCGGCCGAAGCTGCCGCCGGCGTAAAGCATATGCAGGCTCACCTGCTCGGGCTTCAGCCCCACGACGACCGCGACCGCCGCCTGGTCCATGGTCTGGAACTGCTCGCCGTTCCAGACTTCGCAGGCATCCACGCCGAGCTTTACCACGCAGTTCATCGGCTCCATCGCCGCGTGAGCGAGGTAGGGAAATTCGTACGCCGCTTCCAACGTCTTCGCCGCGCCGGCCAGCGCGCCGTTGACGTCGCCATCCTTGCGCGCCGTGAGCCCCGGTGTCGCCGCGAGCTTCCTGTATTCGGCCATGATCTCGGCCGTGCCGAGCTTGAACGCACCCGTCTCGTCCCATACGACGGCGAGGACATCGCGGCCCTTCTTCGCCGACCAGAAATCACCCGCCAGCACCGCCACGCCTTGGGGGATCGCCACCACGTCGGCGACGCCCGTCACCGCCCTGGCCCTCGCCGCGTCGAATGACTTCACCTTGGCGCCGAAGCGCGGCGGATGCGCGACCACCGCGGTCAGCATGCCCGGGAGCTTCACGTCCTGGGTGAACGTCGCCGTGCCGATGGACTTGGCGCGGCTATCGGTGCGCGGCACGCGCCTGCCGATGTAGACGAATTGCTTCGACTCCTTGAGTTTCGCGTCCGACGGAACAGGGAGCTTCGCGGCGTCGGCGGCAAGCGCGCCGAAGCTCGCCTTGTGCAGCACCGTGCCGCGCGCGACGGTGAGCGAATCGGGCGCCACGTTCCAGCGCTGTGCGGCGGCGGAGACGAGCATGGCGCGCGCCGTCGCGCCGGCCTTGCGCAACTGCTCGTAGGAATTGGCGATCGCGGTGCTGCCGCCCGTGCCTTGCGCCTGGCCCCAGAAGAGATTGTTGTAGCGGCCCGCATCGGCGGGTGCGCCTTCGACGCGGATCTGGCTCCAGGTCGGCATCGAGCTCCTCGGCAACGAGCGTGGGCAGCCCCGTATAGGTGCCCTGGCCCATTTCCAGGTGCTTGACGATCACGGTGACGCTGTTGTCCGCGCCGATGCGAACGAACGCATTGGGCTCGAAGGTTCCAGCGGCGACCATAACGCCGCCCGCCCTGCCCGGTCCGGCCGCCTGCGCCCACACGCCCTGCGCCACGACACCCAGCGTGAGGCCGGCGCCAGCCTTGAGGAAATCGCGGCGGCTGAGATTGACGATTCCGATTCCGTTCATGCGCGCCTCCTATGCCAGCGTTGCGGTCGCCCTGCTTGATCGCGGCGCGGATGCGGTTGTAGGTGCCGCAGCGGCAGACGTTACCGCTCATCGCGGCGTCGATGTCGGCATCGCTCGGCTTGCTTTTGACTGCGAGCAGCGCCGCCGCGCTCATGACCTGGCCCGACTGGCAGTAGCCGCACTGCGGCACGTCCTGTGCAATCCAGGCCGACTGCACCGCCTTGCCGGCCTTGCCGGCGCCCACCCCCTCGATCGTGGTGACCCTTTTCCCGGCGACTGCAGAGACGGGGGTAACGCATGAGCGGGTCGCCGCACCGTCGATATGCACGGTGCAGGCACCGCATTGCGCAATCCCGCAGCCATACTTGGTGCCCGTGAGGTTGGCGATATCGCGCAACGCCCACAGCAGGGGCATGTCTTCGGAAATTTCGAGCCGGTGGACTTTTCCATTGATGTTCAAATTGACCATGGGGACTCCTGTGGCGGCGCTTCAGAGGTGCGCCGTTAGCGCCATCGAGTGTAGACAAGTAACGAAAGTTGCCGGTAGCCGATTACTGTCGGATTCTTGCCTGATTCTGCAAAAGGCCGCCCGCGCCGATCACGCCATAAGCCAAGACGAGTAAACTACTGGAAACGTTAAGGTGGCCGGAAAGCGCGCAACGACAAGCCCTTCTGGACGACAGCCTGGATCCTGCGCTCGAGCCCCAGCAGTTGGAGCTGGCGCCGCTGATTGAACGATACACCGGCCAGGACGGGATACACCCGACAGCCGTACCCTCGTTGTTCCTGTACCGTTATTCAACGCCATCGGACCCGCTCTGCAACGTACGAGAACCCGCATTCGGCATCATCGCCCAAGGCAGTAAGCGGGTAACGCTTGGCGACGACGCGTACGTATACGGCAGGGCGCACTACATAGTGGTGTCCGTCGACCTGCCTATCGTCGGCCAGGTGACCGAGGCGACGCCGGAGGCTCCGTACCTGGGCCTTCGTATTGACCTCGACATCGCGCAAATTGGCGCACTGATCGTGGAAGCGGGCCTGACCGAGCCCGGCAACACTCAAACCGGGCGGGGCTTGTTTGTCAGCCGGGTCGGTTCGCCGTTGCTTGAAGCGGTGTTGCGCCTCCTGCGACTGCTGGAAAATCCCCAGGACATTCCCCTGCTGGCGCCGCTGGTCTTGCGCGAAATTCATTACCGCTTGCTCGTTGGCGAGCAGGGCGCGCGCTTGCGCCAGATCGCCCTCGCTGACAGCCAGACGCAGCGCATCGCCAAGGCGATAGCCTGGCTCAAGCATAACTATGCCCAGCCGTTGCGTATCGAGGCCATTGCGCGCAAATTGCACATGAGCTCTTCGTCACTGCATCATCATTTCAAAGCCGTGACGGCCATGAGTCCGTTGCAATACCAAAAGCAACTGCGGCTTCAGGAAGCCCGCCGTCTGATGCTCAGCGAGGTAATGGATGCGGCGACGGCTGGGCATCGCGTCGGCTATGAAAGCCCATCGCAGTTCAGTCGTGAGTACAGCCGTTTGTTCGGCGCACCGCCCATACGCGACATGGCGCGTCTTCGTGCGAGTCTGCACGCTCCCCCGGAGCACGCCACTCCGTGACAGCCGCCTGAATGGCCGAGGCTAACCCCTCGGCCATTTTCCTGTTATTTATCGAACCCGCCGTAAGCGATCTCCCACGGAAGAGGTACACACCCCGTTTATTCTACATGGGGGTGATGCCCTCCTGGCGAATGAGCGTCTGGTAGCGCAGGTATTCGCTCTGCATCAGCCGCGCGAAGCCGTCCGGAGTCCTCTCGGGCGTCGACTCGGCGCCCTGGCGGATGAACAGGTCGCGCAGCGCCGCCTTGCGCAGCGCGCGCACGATGTCGCCGTGCAGCTGCTCGACTATGCGCCGCGGCGTTCCCCTGGGCGCGACGATGCCCGACCAACTGTCGAACTGCGCCTCGGGCAGGCCAAATTCGGCGATAGCGGGCACGGCCGGCAGCGCGGGGCTGCGCTGCGGCGTCATCACGGCGAGCGCGCGCATCCGCCCCTCCCGCACCGGCCCCAGCACCGCGGGCAACGTGAGAACGGCGTAATGCACCCGCCCGCGCACCATCTCGATGAAAGAATCGGACAGATTTCTGAACGGCACGTGCATCGCCTCGATGCCGACCGCGCGCGTGAACACTTCGCCGGCGAGATGTGACGCCGATCCGATGCCGAGGGAGGCATAGTTGAGCTCGCCAAAGCGGGGACGCGCGTATGCAACGAATTGGGATGCCGTGCGCACCGGGATCGAAGTCGTCACCGCCAGCACGTTCGTGATCGACGCGACGTGGGCGACGCCGACGATGTCGGCGAGTGCCCGATACGGCGGCCGGTCATGCATGAGTTCCCTGATGATGCGGCTCACGCTGACCATGCCCAGCGTGTATCCGTCGGCTTTCGCTTTCGACACCAGCTCGTTGCCGATCAGCCCGCCCGCGCCGGAGCGGTTTTCTATGACGACTCTCGTTCGGTAGAAGGCGCTCAGCTCCTCACCGATCGAGCGCGCGAAGAAGTCTTCCGCCGTGCCCGGCGAGGACGCGGCGATGATGCGGATGGACTTGACGGGATAGAGGGCGAATGCCGCCGATTGCTGCGCGACGCACGGGGCCGCGCCCAGGAATGCGGCGGTCGCGCATAGCACGACCCGCAAGGCGCCGGTCGATATGAATCGCAGTAAAAAGGCTTCAACCATGTTCCACCCGAGCGGACTCACGATAGCGCGCGCGCCGGCAGGCATCAAGCGCCAAATAAGCGTGGCCCTTCTTAATCAATGGGGTTGGCATAGGTAGCTGGAACGGCACCGCCGCGCCGGTGGGGCTTTTGGCGCGTTTGAGGGTCTTTCGAATTCTTGAGAGATTTCCGCATGGCGTGCAGATTTTGCCGTGGGGAAGTTACCCCTGGAGTCGTCGGGCGTTCAGCCATCAAGTGCTCGACGGCGGACCTGCTCCAACGCGGGTTGCACATCTCTATGAAATCGTAGGCGTAGCGCCGCAGGTAATGTTTGCGGCACAGCCAGATCTTGGTGATCGAAGGATCGAACAGGTGGCCCGCGGGAATCGCCGCCAGGTTCAAGTCGCGCCCGGCATCGAAAGTAACCTCCGAAAGCACCGCGATGCCCATTCCCTGCTCCACGCAAGTCTTGATCACGTCAGCGTCGATCGAACTGATGACGAGTTTGGGTTCGAGCTTCGCCTTGTCGAAGGCTCGCACCACGATTTCCCGCGCAGTGAACGCGGGTTCGTAGGTGACGATCGGATGGCGGGCCAACTCCTTCAGCGTCAGCCGCCGGCTTCGCAAAAGTTTGTGCCCGCGCGGCACCACGACGACGCGCTTGAACTCCCGGACGGGCAGCACGGCCAATTCGCGCAACGCGGGCGGATCATTGGTGGTGACGCCCAGATCGGCTGCGCCGGAAAGCAGCATTTCGGTGATCTTCTCCGGGTCGGCATGGCGCATGGTGATGCTCACCTTGGGGTAGCGCGCGGTGAAGCGTTTGATCACCTCGGGCAGCACGTAGCGTGCCTGCGTATGCGTGACCGCAATAACGAGCGAGCCGCTATCTTTCTGCACGACGTCCCGGCTCACGGCCTTCATGTTGGCAACCTCGTTCGTGATGCCCTGCGCCATCTCGATGATCTTCCGCCCGTGTGGCGTGATGCCCGATAGCCGGTTGCGCGAGCGCACGAAGATCTCAATTCCCAGTTCCGTTTCCAGCAGCTTCACCTGCTTGCTGATCCCCGGCTGGTTGGTGTGCAGCGCGGCGGCAACGGCGGAGATGTTGAGCTCGCGCTTCGCGATCTCGCACAAATACTGCATCTGCCGCAGATTCATGATGGGCCCTTCCTATTCCAAAAATGCATTACACATTCCATTTTATATCTTCTTGGTATGCGCGGGAGGTGCTAGCTTTGCCATCGTAACAAGGACAAGGCGGCCTGCCGGGGGACGAGGTGCGCCGACAACAAAACACAGGAGGCAACCATGGTCAAGAGGACAGTCCTGGTCTTGCTGCCGCTCATGTTTGCGGCAAGCCCGTCGGCGATCGCGCAGCAGTACCCGGCGAGGACGGTGCGCATCGTCGTACCGTTCACACCCGGCGGGGGCACCGACATCGTCGCCCGCCAGATGGCCGCGAAGCTCACCGAGGCGTTCGGACAGCAGGTGGTCGTGGAAAACCGCCCAGGCGCCGGTACGGTAATCGGCTCGGAGGTCGTCGCGAAGTCGGCGCCCGATGGCTACACGCTGATCCTGCAGGTCAACTCGCTTGCGGCGAACCACACGCTGTACAAGAAACTGTCTTACGACACCCTCCGCGACTTCCTACCCATCGTCCTCGCGGCGTCGACGCCCAACGTGCTGGTGGTACACCCCTCGCTGCCGGCAAATAACCTGCGAGAGTTCATCGCTCTGGCGAAACAGCGGCCCGACGAAATCGCTTACGCCTCGTCCGGCGTCGGCGGCGCGTCCTACCTGGCCACCGAGATGTTCAAGCTGGACACCGGCATCAAGATGACCCACATCCCCTACAAAGGCACGGTGCCCGCCCTCACCGCGATGATCTCCGGCGAGACACAGGCCATGATTGCCGCCCTGCCCGGGACGGTACCCAACCTGAAAGCGAGGCGGTTGCGTGCACTCGCTGTGACTAGTATCAAGCGCGCGCCGGCGATGCCGGAACTGCCGACGGTGGACGAGTCCGGAGTGAAAGGCTTCGAGTTCGCGACCTGGTACGGGCTGTTTGCACCGGGCGGAACCAGCCGCGACATCGTCACCAGGCTCAACACCGCCATCAACAGAATACTGACCCTGCCGGACATGAAGGAGCAGTTCGCGCGCCAGGGGCTGGACCCCGTCGGGGGAACTCCGGAACAATTCGCCGGCTACTTCAAGGCTGAGGTCGAGAAGCTGGGCAAAGTCATACGCGCCACCGGCGCGCGAGTGGAATAGCGCCTCACAACAACAGGAGAGAGAAGCCCATGACGACCATAGTCGAGAAGCTCGCCGGCCTGTCCGAGCAAATCCGCTACGAGAAACTGCCGCCGGAGGTGGTGCGCAAGGCGAAGATGACCATCCTCGACACGCTCGGCTGCGCGCTGGGCGGATTCTCGTCCGACCCGGCCAAGACCATGCGCAGCGTGGTGAGGCGGCTCGGCGGCAATCCGGAAGCGACCATCCTCGGCACCGCCGAACGCACCTCGGTGCTGGGCGCGACCTGGGCAAACGGCACTTCGATCCGCTATCTCGACTACAACGACACGCTGATGAGCCGCGATCCCGGCCATCCCAGCGGCAATCTCGCGAGCGTCCTCGCGGTTGCCGAGGCGCAAGGGCTCGACGGGCGCGAACTGATTTGCGGCCTGGTCAATGCCTACGAAATCCAGCTCCGGCTGGTGGACCACTGCGGCGAGCCCTGCCTGTGGACGCGCGGTTGGGACCATCCAACCAACATGGTGTACGGCTCGGCGGCGGCGGCCGCCCGCCTGCTCAAGCTGCCGGTGGACAAGATCGCGCACGCGATGGCGATCGGCGGCAGCCAGGCCAACTTCCTGAGCGAAATACGGCGCGGGGTCATCGGCAAGATCAAGGGCACGGCGGAAGCCAAGGCCGCGGGTGACGGCGTGTTCGCCGCCCTGCTCGCCGCCGAAGGCATCACCGGACCGCTGAAAGTCTTCGAAGGCGATTACGGCTACCTCAACATCGTCGCCGGCGGCGGCGACCTGGACGCGCTGACCGGCCCGATCCGCGAGCACAAAATCATGCGCACCTACCTGAAGTACTACCCGGTCGAGACCATGACTCAATCGCCGGTGCAGGCCGCGCTCGAGTTGCGCGCCGAGAACAAAATCAATCCGCACGACATCGCACGCGCGGTGGTAGGGCTCTACGACTTCGCGTTCAAAAAACCCTCGTGGGACGCGAGCAAGCTCAAACCCACGACCCGCGAATCGGCCGATCACAGCTTCAACTACTGCGTCGCGATTGCGCTGCTTGACGGGGAAGTCACCGCCGCGCAGTTCCTCGATTCCCGCATCCAGGCCCCGGACGCGCAGGACCTGACGGCGCGCACCGAGCTCGTAGCCGATCCCGAGATCGAGAACATCTACCCTAAGTTCTACCCGGGCATCGTCACCGTGTACATGAAGAACGGCGAGACCTTCCGCAAGCGCGTGGACCATTTCCCCGGCGATCCCAAGCGCCCGATGACCGAGGCGCAGGCGGAGAAGAAGTTCCGTGACCAGGCTCGGCCCTACCTGACGGCGGAGCAGATCCAGAAGGTGATCGACACCGTTTGGTCTCTCGAGCGGCTGGAAAACGCAGGCGATCTCGCGCGCATGCTGGTGATTTGAGCGCCCTCCGGAAACGCCTCCAGGGCAGGCCATGAGTCTGCATATCGGCGTAGTGGGCATTGGCGGCGTCGGCGGCTACATCGGCGGGCATCTCGCGCTCGCAGGTGAGGACGTCACTCTGATCAGCCAGCGGCAAGAGAACGTCGAGCAGATCCGCAGGCAGGGTCTGCGGCTGGGGGATACGCGGGGCGAGCAGGTCGCGCGGCCCGCAATGTTGCACGTCACCGAACTCGGAAACTTCGCCGCCCGACCTCTCGACGTTGTGTTTCTTTGCGTCAAGTCGTACGACACACTGCGGGCGTCCGCGCTCATCGCCCCGTACCTCGCGGCGGACGGTTGCATCGTCTCCATGCAGAATGGCATGAACGAAGAACACATCGCGCTCGTGGTGGGCTGGCAGCGGACGATGGGTGTTGTCATGAGCTCGATCGGCGTCAATGCCGTCGAGCTCGGCCATGTCATTCGCACTTCCACCCCGGGCGGCGATGCCTACAAGGTCTTTCGCGTGGGCCGGCCCGACGGCAAGGTGACGCCGCGTGTCGAGGAAGTGGTGCGCGCGCTCGGCGCGGTGGACAGCGCGGTGGCGACGACCAATCTCTGGGGCGAACGCTGGTCGAAGCTGGTTACCAACTCGATCTCCCATGGGCTTTCGGCGGCATCCGGTCTTACCAGCCATGAGCTATTGAAGGCGGATTTTCTACGACCGGTCATCATCGGATTGGCGGCCGAGGGCATCCGCGTCGGCCAGTCCTTCGGCTATTCGCTCGTGCCGATCTACGGCGCCTCTCCGGGAGTGTGGACAGCCGCGGCCGCTGGCGATCGGCATTCCGCAATGGAAATCAACCGCAGCCTTACGGAGCGGCTCGGTCGGCTGACTGCACAGGAACGCCCCTCGGTCGCCCAGGACCTATTGCGAGGACGGCGCACCGAGCTCGAGTACACGAACGGGCTGCTGGTGAGCAAGGCCCACGGCCTGGGATTGGCCGTCCCCGCTCAGGAAGCGGTCTTGAGCGTCGCGCGCCGGATCGAGCGCGGCGAACTAACGCCCCACCCGCGGAACCTCTCGGGCATCACCAGCAGTTCAGCCTGACCGTCAACCTTCTCTCGAGGTTTTAAGCGCGCATACCACTAACAAACTTAGTGGGGCAGATCGACAAGATCTCGGTGTTCGACGGCCTCGATGCGGTGCTCAAGGATCTGGTGAAGATTCGATGAGACCTTTCACGCCCTGAATGGATCACGGGGATCAGGCCGCGATTTTCTCAATTCGAGAGCCCGAATTCACGACGCTTCTGGTCGCGCCACTCCGCGAACGGACGCGTAGTCGGATCGTCGGCGATTCTCTTGCGCGTCGCCTCCTCGATCTCCTTGTCGGAAAGCGAGAAGTCCAGGGTCACGCGGTGCGGCTGCGCGACGTACCACGGCGTGTCGCAGAAGAACTCGATGCGGTTGCCCTCGGGATCCATGAAATAGACCGACCAGGCGTTGCCGTGGTCTACGGGATCGACCCCGTCCACCTTGTTGGCAACCGCCAGATCGTGCATCGCCCGCACTTCCTTGATCGAGGCGACGCGGAACGTGATCTGGTTGACGGTGGACCGCGTGCCCTTCTCGCGCCCGGAGACGAGCACGATTTGATGATGGTCCTTGGGATCCTTGCTGAGGAACGTGAGGCGACGGCCACCCCCCAACTCCCCCGCATCCATCACCTTGAAACCGAGGAACTGGGTATAGAAATCGCGCATCCGGTCCATGTCGGTCACGTAAAGGCCGATATGGCTCAGTTCCCACTTGGGCAGGTCGGGCATGGCTTCCTCCGTGCATTGTGGCGACGTCGCTTGGAAGTATACCCCGGGGGCACACTGAACAGAGCAGTCGTGCGGATTGACCTTCGCGGGTTTCATGTGTACACTTCAACTGTACACATTGGAAAACGGCTATGGAAGAAGTCAAAGTCACCGAACTCAGACAAAACCTCCCCGAATACCTCGCGAAGGTGAGGCGGGGCCAGCGGGTGCGAGTGACATCGCGCGGCAAGGTGGTCGCGGAGCTTGCCCCTCCGTCCGCCTCCAGAGAAGAGGTGGAGGCGGCGCGCGCCCGTTTGCGCGGCAGCGTCTTGAAGTACGATAAGCCAACCGAGCCGGTGATCGACCCCGGCGAGTGGGACGCCAACAAGTGATCGTTCTCGATACCCACGCTTTGGTTTGGTGGGTGACGGACGCACCGGACTTGTCTGCGCACGCCCGGCGCGTGATCCGGGCAACGGTGCGGCGGGGACCGGCCCTCGCTTCCGCCATCAGTGTATTTGAGATCGCAACGGCGGTGCGCCGCGCGCGGCTGCAACTCGGCGTATCGCTGGACCAGTGGCTGCGAGACCTGCGAACCCTTCCCGATCTCCGCCTGGAACCGGTAACCGCCGACATCGCGCAACTTGCCGGCACGCTGGAGGCGTCGCTACCCGGCGATCCGGCGGACCGGATCATCGTCGCTACGGCGATCGAACTGAAGGCGAAACTGGTCACGGCGGACGACCGCCTTCGACTATCGCCTCGAGTGGAAACAGTCTGGTAGTGCCCTGAGGTCCCGCCGGTGGATCAGCGACGGGCGCCTAGAAGCTCAAAAATCAGAAACAGAAATTAGCCGCAGATTAACGCCGATACCAGAGAAGGATGAAGGCGGAAGGATGAAGGATGAATGAGCGGCACGCACTGTCGCCGGTCACGAATATTTGTTTCGATTATCGTTTTCCTTGCGTCCTTCGTTTTTCCTTCGCGTCCTTTGCGTTGAGGTTTTTGATCTCGCTCTTATCCATCGGCGGCTCAATGGCCTTTGAATTGTTTTTGAGACAGCCTCTAGTCATTCTCCGCGAATGTTGGCCACCTGTGCGACGTTCTTCCACTTCGCGATCTCGACCGGCACCATCTTGTGGACTTCGGCGGGCGTGCGGATTTCCGCCTCGACACCTTCCGCCTGGAAGCGCTTCATGGTTTCCGGCAGCTTGAGGTAGCGCGTCATCTCCGCGCTGAGCTTCGCGATCACGCCAGGGGGCGTGCCGGCGGGCGCCGCGGCGGCGCGCTTCGATCCGCTGGTGGCAAGCGCCTTGAGCCTGCCGGACTTCAAGTGCGGCAGCGTCTGGATCAGCGAGCCGAGATTGACGTGCGCCTGCCCGCCCATGACGTCCACCAATGCGGGAAAGCCGCCCTTGTAGATCACGACGAGCATCTTCATTCCGGAGAGGTGGTTGAAAAGCTCGCTCGCGAAATGCGCGTAGCCGCCCGAGGTCGCCATCGTCAGCTTGCCCGGGTTGGCCCTGCCGTGGGCGATCAGCTCCTTCGCCGAATCGACCTTGAGCGCCGGGCCGACCGCGAGCACGCTCGGGCCGAATCCCAGCGTGCCGATCCAGGAAAACGACTTGAGCGGATCGTAGGCCACCTTGCGGGTTGCGCCATTCACGGCGTACGCGGCCGATGCGACGAGCAGCGTGTAGCCGTCGGGCTGCGAGCGCGACGCGATCTCGGTGCCGATGATGGCGTCGGCGCGGGCGCGGTTGTCGACGATCACCTGCCGGCCGAGGCGCTCGGTGAGGTACTGGGCGAAGTAACGTGCCAGGATGTCGTTGCTGCCGCCGGGCGGGAACGGCACGATCAGCCGGATCGGGCGGGCGGGATAACCCGCGCCGGGATCGTTCGCCGCACCGCCCTGCGCCGCATGGCCGCTACCCGCTGCCGCGAGCAGCGCGGCGAAACACATTGCCAACGCTGATTTCATGCTCTTCTCCCTGTTTGCTGGATTCTCACCACGCGCAAGGCGGGGTTATCCCTCATCCTTTGGAGCGCATAACAAAATGATTGAAAGTGTTGGCTCGAACACCACCCCCACCCTGCGCCCGCGGAGGGCGGAGCAGGATTCCGTTGGCTTTAGCCAATGGATGCGACCCCGCAGCGGGATGCAAGCGCCGTACCATTGCGTGCTCATGTGCGCCTCCACGGTCGCATCCCCGTAAACGGGGCCCCTGCTCCACGATCCGGCGCACCTCCCCCTGAGAGGGAGGGAAGATTGTTTAAATTCAGCAGAAAACCTCCTTCCCTTTCAGGGGGAAGGTTGGGATGGGGGTGGGGTGGAACTCGCCGACTTCATTCTGTTACGCATTCTTAATCACTTCAACTGCGGCAGTGGAGGCTTCGCTCCGCCCGGCAGCGGCGTCCTGTCCACATTCAGGGTCATCGAGACCAGCACGTAGTAGCCGTTGACGGCGATGAGATCCATGACGCCGCGCTCGCCGAAGCGGTCCAGCGCCCGCTTGTAGGTGGCGTCGCTGACGCCTTGCGTCTCGTGCAGCTCGCGCGAGAAGTCATGCACGATCGCCTCGTCTTCCGACATCTTCGCCGGCCGGCGGCCCTGCGCGATCGCTTCGCCAATGGCCGGGTCAAGGCCGGCTTCCAGCGCCAGGCGGTGGTGGGCGAACCATTCGTACTGACACGTCCACTGGCGGGCCGTCACGATGATCGCCAGCTCGTTCAGCTTCGGAGGGAGCGAACTCCGAAAGCGAATTGCCGCACCGAGGCTCTGGATGATATTGCCGATGTCCGGGCTGCGCAGCCACACGTTGAATGGCCCGCCGAGCGGACCCGGCTTGGCCGCGGCGGAGTTCTTCACCGCGCCGCGCGGACCGGACCGGATCGCATCGGCGAGCACGCGTTGCTCCGCGGTCAGGCTTTCGAGCGGGATAGGCTTGAACCGCTGGAATTGCGCGGTGGACGTTTCGGATTCCGGGTTATTCATGAGTCTTCCTTAGAAAAATAAATCCCCTCGCCCCCGATCACGGGGGAGAGCCTGCGTAGCGGGCGAGGGGGCCGGGTTAGGGTGAGGGGGCCATTTACGCATTCTTAAAGTGAGCCATCGTAAAGTCTGACCGGTTTGTGATCCAGCTCCAGATTATCGGAGAGGCTGCACCGGCAGGCAATCCAAGCCGCTTGCCTATTTGTCGCGCGCCAGCCGGTAGATCCGCGCGGCGGTGTCGTGATACATCGCCGCCTTCTCCGCCGCCGAACAGTTCTTCGTAATCCGCTTCAACGCGTTCCACAACACGCCGTAGCCGCACGATTGCTTGTCCACCGGGAAGTTGCTTTCCATCAGGCAGCGGTTGGGGCCGAACACCTCGATACACGTCTCGACATAAGGACGCCAGGCCGCGGACAGCTCCTCCGACGAGGGCGGGATGTCGCGCAGGTGGAAATCCCAGTCGCAATACAGCATTCCCAACCCACCGACCTTGACGGTCAGGCCGGGAAACTGCGCGAGCTCGCGGATGGAGGCGCGCCAGATATTGAACACCTCGTCGCGCTTGCCGTCGTGCGGAGGAATGCCGAGCAGCCCGCCGACGTGGTTGAGGACGACATTTGCCTCGGGGAAGGCGCGCATCAGATCCGCCACATCGGATAGCTGCGGATGGAAGAGCCAGGCCTCGAACGACAGCCCGAGCGGCTGGAGACGGGCAAAGCCTTTGCGGAACACGGGGTCCAGCATCTGGTGGCGCGGCGCCTGGCGCCGGCCGAACTTCGCTGCGTTGCCGGTATCCCAGACCAGGCCGTGGCGAATGCCGCGAAACCGCCCGTTGCCGGCCGCGATCAGCGCTTCCAGCACCGGCTGCACGCGATCCCCGAGCATGAGATCGGCGTGGCCCACGATGCCGGCGCAGTGGCGCGTCTTGCCGTAACGGCCGCTCGCGCTCATCGCGGCGATGCCGTTGACGAACTCGACCTCGCCGACCGGCTTCATCTCGTCCGGGCCGTCGGCGCGGTACATGGAACCGGCTTCGATGAATACCGTCGCGACGATGTTATGGCCGCTGCCGGTATCCTCCGCCAGCTCGTGCATCAGGTAGCGCCCGCGTTCGTCGTCCCACACGTGATGGTGCGGATCCAGAATCGGCAGGTCAGGTTCGAGCGCCGGCTCGTGGACCTGCTTCGTCCAGGCGTTGAGATCGGCGAGCTTGCGATAGGCGTTGCCGCGGAATTCGTATGCTGCGTGATTCATTGCCATCTCATCACTCCTTGACAAGCTGAATCATGACACAGGGCACGATATCATGCGCCGCAACTCCTACTTCCCCTCTCCCCCCGGGAGAGGGGCCAGGGGTGAGGGAAACTGAACACCGTTGACAGCGCCTGCCCGGCACCGGAAACTTCAGCCAAGCCCTGTCATGACCACCGACCAAAGGAGGCTAGCGATGGCAAAGCTGCGCCACATAGCGATGGTAGTCGAGGAGATGGAGAAGACCGCGCAGTTCTACGAGAAGTCCTTCGGCATGCAGCGTGTCCGGCAGACGGACACGGCGATCGGGTTATCGGATGGAGTCGTGAGTCTCGTGATCATCCATCCCTCGAACGTCAACATGAAGGGAGACAGCCGCAGGGGATTGCATCATCTCGGCTTCCTCGTTGACGACATGGATCGGGAATCGGCGAAAGTCGAAGCCAACGGCGCTGTCCGCCACGGCGGAATCATCCACTCCGAACGCGGGACCGAGACCGAGCGCAAATATCGCGATCCAAACGGGCAAGTGTTCGACCTGACCAGTCCCGAATACGCGCGCGATTTCTGGCACATTGCGGTGTAGAACGGTCAGGCGGCGGGCATCAAACACCAAATGAGCCTGGCCCCGCCAACCCCGCTGGTCCCATTTGCTCCGCCGAGAATACGGGAGTTCGTCAAATCGGGAGATCGGGAGATCGTCAGCGGCGGTTTCCCCCTCCCGCTCTCACGCCCTGCCGCCCTCACGGAATTTCTCGCCCTCATGCCCTCTCGCCCTCACGAAAATGGGCTTGCCCATTTGTCGTGGCCGAGGTTTGGCGCGATACTTCGACGACAGTCGAATCTGACCCTTAAGTCCCGCGCTACCGGCGGCAATCGCCAATGACACTGTTTGTGCACAGGAGCAACCATGTTTGAACCGATCACTCTGCCATACGGCGCCAAGATGCTCTTCAACACGGTGAAGCTGAGACCCGGCGTCACCTTCGAGGCGGTTGCGGAGAAAGGGGCCAGGCTCGAATTACGCGACGCGGTGCAAGGAAATTGAACCTGGCCCCTTTTCCTTGAAGCCTTGAGCATTGGCGAAAAAAGGAAGATGCTAAGTATATGGGCGCGATCCTCAGAAACGACGGCTTTGGCGGCGCACGATCGATCTTTCCGTCCAGACTGGAATTTACGTTCTACGAGATTGCGCTGGCTGCGGCGCGGTACCGGGATTCCCACATCGAGAGTCTCGGTGGTGGCTGGTATTGCTACTCAACGCCACCGTGGTTTTTCACCTACCGCACACCCGAGTGGACCGAGCGGGAAGTCAAGGCGTGCATGGCACGGATTCATCAGTTGCTCTGGTGATGTCGTTCCATCGCGCGCGCCCGTTGAGCCGGCGCGCGGAACCACACTTCAAGCGATAGAGATCTTCCGCCGTGATCTTGCGCTCGCGCAGCCGCTCGAACAGGTGGTCGCGGACCGCGGGAGGCAGGCCGGTCCATCGAATTTTCGGCATCTATTCGCCGAACGTCATCCGGGCCAGGTCTTCCTTGAGACGCTTCTGTTCCTCCGGATCGCGCGAGAGAAACCTCAGGGACAGACCCGTAAGGAGAACCGATGATGGAGCGGCTTCTTCTACCCCCGTCATAAAAGTCCCGGCCTTGAACCACGCCATCCGAATGACGCAAACCCGAAAACAGGTGTCGCGTGCAATCTCCCTTCGTTCTGGATGTCACGGCCGCCACGTTCGAAAAGGGCATGGTCGAGGCTTCGAACTCTCTAGGGGGACTGTCCCTTAACTTGTTTTAACTTGTTCTAATTGGCGCGGATGCCGGCTTCCTTGATGACTTTGCCCGTCCTGATGATCTCGGACTTGATGAGCGCGGCGAGTGCTTCGGGCGAATCGCCCACGGTCTCGATTCCGGTCGCGTGGAACTTATCCTTCACGTCCGGCCGGTTGAGCACGCGGACGATCTCCTGGTTGAGGCGGGTGACGATCGGTGCGGGCGTTCCCGCCGGCGCGAAGATCGCGAGCCGTGTCGCCACTTCGTAGCCGGGCAGGGTTTGAGCGACGGTCGGCAGGTTCGGCATGAGCGTAGAGGGCTTCGCGCTGGTGACGGCGAGCGCGCGCAGCCGGCGAGCCTTGACGTGCGGCATGGTGGAACCCGGAACGCCGAACATGAACTGCGTCTGCCCCGCGATAAGGTCGGTCAGCGCCTGCGACGCGGCCTTGTAGTTTACGCGCACGACGTTGACGCCGGCCATTGACTTGAACAACTCGCCGGCGATATGGACCGAATTGCCGTTGCCAGACGTCGCGAAATTCAGATCGCCGGGGCGCGCCTTGGCCAACGCCACCAGCGTCTTCACCGAATTCACCGGCAGCGTCGGATGGACGGCCAGGATGTTCGCCGTCTCCGTCGCCGTCGTAATCGGGGTGAAGTCTGTCACGTTGGACGCCACGTTGTCGCGCATGAACGGCAGCAGCCACAGCGTCTGGCCGCTCAGCAGCAGGGTATAGCCGTCAGGCGGTGCTTTCGCCGCGATGTCCGCGGCCAGCAGCCCGCGGTTATCCACGATCACCTGCTGGCCGAGCGCGGCCCCGAGAGGCGTCGCGATGAGCCGCGTCGCGAAGTCGCTGCCGCCGCCCGCCGCGGCGGTGATGATGCGCAGCGGTTTGCTGGGGTAAGGCTGAGCGGATGCTGCGGCGGCAGCGACCATCATGCCGGCGGGTAGCAGCCAAAGATATGCTTTCATTTGATTTCCCCCAGGTCGTTGAATCGCCGCACTGCGCGGGCGCTCTGCTTCCGCGTTTACAACAAATCCGCGCACACCAGAAGGCTATTTCCTGGAAGATTACAACGTATTCGCTTTAACCAACAAGGCGCCGGGGCGGCGTTGCCGGCGGCTATAATCGGGCACCGGCCAGACACGAAAGGGGTGCAACTTGAGCAGACTATCCATGATCGAGCGGGACGCGCTTCCCGTGGACCAGCGCCGCTTCCACGATGCGGTGAAAGCGATACGGCGGCGGCCGATCAGCGGCCCGTTCATCGTCACCATGAACAGCAGCCCCGATCTCGCGGCACGATTCGCTCACTTGGGCCACTACTTTCACGCCCGCGGACAAGCCGACGAATCCATCGTGTCGATCAGGGTGCGCACGTTCGTCGCGCTGATCGGGTCACGCGCGCTCGACGGGCCGTACGAATGGAATGCATGGGTCAACTGGGCGCTGGAAGCCGGCGTGCCGCAGGACACGGTGGATGCCATACGCGAACGCAGGACGCCGCAGAACCTGGCGGCCGAGGAGACGCTCGTCGCCGACTTCTGCACGCAACTGATATCGGGCAACCATCGCGTAAGCGATGCCACCTACAAAGCCGCGCTCGATCACTTCGGTGTGCAGGGGCTCGTGGAACTCGTGGTGACGCTGGGTTACTTCGCGATGATCGCGCTGCCGCTCAACGCATTCGAAATCGAGATGTCACCCGCACAAAAAAGCACGCGCAAGCCGTTTGCAGCGCTCGTCGTTGACGGGGAGCCGGGATCGGACCCGAAATTCGAGCGACGGAGCCTGCCGCCGATTTCGGGTGGCGGCGCGGCGTCAACACGCGTGCCGCTTATCGCGCGGCACGATGACCTGGCGCCGGAGCACCAGCACTTCCTCGACCGCATCGTGCGCACCCGGGGATGGATCTCTGGGGTCTTCCAGGTGCTGCTGCATACGCCTGACGTCGCGGAGCGCGTCGCCCACGTCGGTGCGTTTTTCCTCTACGAGACGATCCTGCCGCCGGCGATCCGCACGCTCACCTGGCTGATCGCGGCGCGCGAGCTCGACTGCAACTACGCATGGGATGCGAGCGCGGGCGCCGCGCGTGCCGCGAACGTCGGCGACAAGCTGATCGATGCGCTGGAAAACGGTAAGCCGCTCACCGTCCTCAACAGCGAGCAGAAGGTGCTGTTTGATTTCTGCCATCAACTGCTGCGCGGCAATCACCACGTCACCGACGCGACGTATGGCGCCGCTGTCGCGCAATTCGGGGTTGCGGCGACCGTGCAGATCGCGGCGACGCTCGGCTACTTCGTGATGATGGGCCTCGTTGCGAACGCGTTTGAACTCGCCCCGGTCAGCGACGATTCCAGGCCCGCGCTGTAATGCCGAGGACACAGCAGGGTCGCCGAGCGGAATGTCCGTGAGAATCTTCAAGTTGTGCTCCAGCACGACCAGTGTGCCGGCGGGGCCTTTGGGGCGTTTGAGTGTCATGGGTGTTCTCGCGTCTGGTGATGTCGTGCGATTGTGACATGTCCAAGCTCTCGGAGTGGGACGATAGCCTACGTGCTCCGGTAACGTTTGGCCATGTCTTCGCGCTCAAATGCGCGACCGAAGACATCCTTCCCATCGGATGGCAACCCCCGTCGTATTCCGAATCTCAAATATTCGCGAACTGTTTGGACAGCCTTGTCAGCGGTCACGGCGCGTGTGCGTTACCTGATGCATGGCACCCAACGTAATTTAAATGAGCGGGCTGGATTGGTCCGACGGCGGTAGGCTCTTGATATTTTGATCTTTGGTATGGCATACAGACTACACAAGCCTCGTGGGCGCTTCAGAGGTTGCAATTGCCCTGCAATACTGTCATGATGAGGACTATGATACCCATTTTAAGAACCCCCCTCGGGGAGCTTTACCAAGCTGACTGCCTCACTCTGCTCAAAGCGCTTGAGCCGGAGACGGTGGATCTTGCCTTCGCAGATCCGCCTTTTAATTTGGGTAAGCAGTACAGCTCAAATATCAACGACGCAAGAGCCAGCCACGATTATCTAGACTGGTGCAAGATCTGGTTAGATGGAATGAGTCGTGCGCTTAAGCCAGGCGCTTCGTTGTTTCTCTGGAACTTACCGAAGTGGAATCTACCTTTAGGCACCTTTCTAGCGGAGCGTCTCACCTTCCGGCACTGGATCGCGGTGGATATCAAGTACTCACTGCCAATTTCCGGCCGCCTCTATCCATCCCACTACTCTCTTCTGTACTTCGTCAAGGGTGGGAAACCGACGATCTTTCATCCCGATCGCTTGCCGGTTCCGTGCTGTCGTCATTGTGGTGGCGAGCTGCGGGACTACGGCGGATATAAGGACAAGATGAACCCCAAGGGTGTCAACATCTCGGATGTATGGACTGACATTCCGCCTGTAAGGCACGCCAAGTACAAGAAGCGCGAGGCGAACGGCCTGTCGCTAAGACTTATGGACCGCATCGTTGCGATGGCTAGCGACCCTAGCTCTGTCGTGTTGGACCCGTTTGGAGGTTCCGGTACAACTTATGTCGTTGCTGAGCTCACTGGACGCCGCTGGATCGGAAGCGAACTCGACTGCTCAGCCATCATCCAGCGAATTGAGTCGCTCGAAGCAGATAGGGATCACCTGCTTCAGATACACGCGAACAAGAACACTTTGTTTACAGCCGCCGATTTGGAAAGGCAGCGTAAGGCTGGACGGATTTTGTCAACGGACTACCGGTTCCCTGAGACCAATGCCACATGTGTGTGTCCGGCGTCTGAGGAAGCACAGCCTGATTTGTTCAGGGCTTCTTCTTAGCGCGCTTCTTCTTGGAGCGGCCTTCTCGAGCGCGGCCATCTTCGCCGACCGGCAAGTATCGGAATTTGGGGTCATCGGTGATATGGTCGTGCTCTACGACGGTAATGGCGAGAAGCCCGCGATCCACGCGAGCTTCAAGGTCTTTCCACATGGAAAGATATCCCGATAATTCACTTATGTTGCCAATGCGATCTGTCAGGTGCTCATACAAATCGCGACTTGGCACGATGAGCACGCCGGCTTGTATTTTTCCTGTTCCTAACGCGATTGCCAGCTTGTTCATGCTGCGATGGGACGAGGAAATATTGCCTGTTTCCCATTCAATTGCAACGTGCATCGCCGCCGACGTAGTGGTTACCAGATCAAAGTCTCCAAAGTCGGACGTTATCGGTTCGCGGTGAGATTCGAGACTTGGATAAAGACTAACTTCGACAGGCTGTCGATCCTTGCCGAGATCGAACCCAACTTCAGCACGCCATTTTTCCTTCTTGACCATGTTATCCAAAAAGCGACGCTTCAGATAAACAACTCCGTTGCGATTCCACTGTCCGTCCGGTCGCTTAAACTTACGCCGCAGTTTTAGTAGGCCGGTGCCTTTCGGAAAATCGATACTTTGAATCGAGCGGACGTAGCTCTCGTGAATTACCCTCCAATCAGAAGACGACATTACTTCGCCGCGGTCGAAAATCACTAAAGTTCTTAGCCACTTCATCGTGGCACCTTCGGGATGCGTTTGGTCATGGTCGCTACGTCGGACCGAAGGGCTGAGCATATAGCGCAGAGCATCGTGAACGTAAGATTCCGTTCGCCGCGCTCGACCCCGCCGATGTACGAACGATCAATATCTGCCTTGGCGGCTAACTCCTCTTGAGTCCAGCCGAGTGCCTTCCGCTTTTCCCTAATCCGATTTCCAAGCTCTATGAGCACCGCCGCATCCATATGACAAGAATGCTGCATATGCGGACTATACGTCCACAGACTATGATGCCCATTTCTCCGTCCAAAACAACCAACAGGACGGTTTGAAAGGGACAGACTGAGCTATCTCGGCTTTTACGGATGGTCTAATCAGCGGGCAAAGGGACCAGGCTGAGGTAACCCTGTTTCTAAATCAGGGTCAGAAAAAATTAAAGGGGCTCAGCGTAACTTAACCTTCATCCGGTACGTTCACCCTCCGCACGCGATGCAGGTCCGGCGCCCTGCACCCATCCTGGCAAGCCGCTTGATCGTCATGGCGCGCGGTGTTAACTTGGTGTCACCCTGCGGAAACCGGCCATGGCCACGACGACGACGCTGAAGCTCCCCGAAAACCTCAAGAAGCGGATTGCGCCGCTGGCGGAATCCGCCGGCAAGACGCCTCATGCGTGGATGGTCGAGGCGCTCGAGACGCACGCGACGCTCGCCGAAAAGCGCAGAGCGTTCGTTGCCGACGCGCTCGCCGCGCGCCGCATCGGATCTGCTGAGACTTGTTGATTTCCTGGCGGACGACGATCCCCTCGCGGCCGCCGAGACCGCCGATCTGATCGCAACGGCTGTCGAAGCGCTGGAGCGCCACCCGTTGCTGGGCCGCCCGGTCGAGTCGGGTTATCGGGAATTGGTGATTTCGCGCGGCAGAAGCGGCTACCTCGCCCTTTATCGCTACGACGAGGCGCGCGACCGCATTCTCGTCCTGGCAATCCGCCACCAGCGCGAAGCAGGCTATCTCTGACGTGATCTTGGAGGAACTGCGCTCGAAGGCGAAGATCGAATAAAGCCGGATGCTGTCTCAGCCGCGCTTGGTGATCCTCCCAACCACCTCCACGCACACCGGAACGTCACCAATGCGCTCCGGCGCCGACACGCCCGCCGGCAGCGGTTCGCGCAGGTTTACCTTCAGCGCATAGTCCTCGCCCACCTTGGTGATCCCCACCCCCACCACGCCGGGCAGAGCGGCCAGCAGCGCCTTGGCGGATTCCTTCGCGGCCCGTGCCCGTTCAAGGCTGATGGGCATGTGCCGTCCTATGCGAGCTTCACCTTGAGGGCCTGCAGCACGGCGGCGATCGGATTGGCGTACGTCAGCCCCTTGCCGTTGGACCCACCGTGGTCGCCGCCCGCAAAGAGAAGCGCCGCCGCCAACATATGGTCATCGACAATGAGCGAGCCGCTGTCCCCCGCGTCGCTGAACGACCGGTTCCCCGCGCCCTCGATCTCGATCTGGTTGTCGAAAGAGATGACGCCGATGTCGTACTCGACCGCCACCCCATCCAGCTCGAACGCGGTCACTCGCCCATGGCGCACGCCCGTCGTGCGCCCCACCTTGTGCACGACGTCGCCCACCTCCAGGTCGCTGCTGCGCTGGCCGGCCAGGGTGCCGATGCCCTTCAGCTTGTGCATGTCGGCCTGGATCGCCGCGTTCAGCTTCGCGATGGCGCAGTCGACGAAGTTCGTCTGCCCGGGATCGAGACGGACGAACCGGGTGAGCTTCGCCACGCGGTCCGCCGTCGGGCTGCCGCCATCCAGCGTGCCGGGCTGGACGATGGACCCGCCCTTGGGGTACCGGTTCTCGTCCGCGAGGACGTGGTTGTTCGAGAGGATGTACAGCGCGCTCGACGACCCGGACCGGACGAAGCATCCCAGCGTGCCGGCCATGATGAACCCGCTGGCCAGGAACCCGGTGGACGAGCCGATGAGCACCGGGCGCTGCTTCGATCGGTACCACGGCTTGGCGCGGGCGCGGATACGGCCCACGTACCGCACGTCCAGCTCCCCCTTGGCCCTGGCCGCGATCCGGTCCACCAGCTCGCTCTTCTCCAGAGCCCGGTCCTGCAGACGGACCGCCAGCCGATAGTTCTTCTTCCCCCGCGCCGTGACCCCCAGGAAGTAGCTCGGGGCTACGCGCGTCAGCGCCGCCGCGCTGGCGACCGCGAGGCTGGCGGTCCCGCCGGCCGCGGCTCGGACCGCGAACGTCTTGTTCAGGTGAGCCGGGAGCAGCTGCTTGAGTTCACGAACCGAATCGAGCCTCATGGGACCTCCTCCGCGTGATCGGGTAAGGGATATAGACGGATGCCATGCAGGGCTGCCAGTTGCCGAGCAATCTAGCCCAACGGCCAGAGCGAAGCAAGCGGCTTTCCCGCACCCCGGCTGTTTCGAGGCGTTACTTCGGTCGGTAGATCACCGTACCGGTGGCCGCGTCTTGAACTCTAAGGGACTGTCCCTTAACTTTCCACGCACTGCAATGCGTCAGGAAGAATTGCAAAAATACAACCTGATCTTTCCCTGAAGCCCCATAATAGCGGCCCCCGGACAGCAGGTTCGCCTCCGCGCGAAACCCCCGCATGAAAACCCCCGCAAGACTCCAGCCGCTGGTCGAAGACGGTCTGGTCGATTCCGTCATCCGCCAGTTGATGAGCGGCAAGGAGGCGATGGTCTTCATCGTCCGCTGCGGAGAAGATATCCGCTGTGCCAAGGTCTACAAGGAAGCCAACAAGCGGAGCTTTCGTCAGGCGGTCGATTACACCGAAAACCGAAAGACCAAGAACAGCCGCCGCGCGCGCGCCATGGAAAAACGCACGCGCTACGGGCGCAAAGCCCGGGAAGAAGCCTGGCAAAGCGCCGAAGTCGATGCCTTGTACTGTCTCGCTGCCGCAGGCGTGCGTGTTCCCACGCCCTATAACTTCCACGAAGGCGTGTTGCTGATGGAGCTGGTGACCGGCGCCGATGGCGAACCGGCGCCGCGGCTCAATGACGTGGAGTTCACCGCAGAAGATGCCCGCACCTTCCACCACGCGTTGATGCTGCAAGTGGTGCGCATGCTGTGCGCCGGAGTGATCCACGCCGACCTTTCGGAATTCAACGTGCTCGTGGGCAGCGAAGGTCCGGTCATCATCGACCTGCCGCAAGCCGTGGATGCCGCGGGCAACAATCACGCGAAGAGCATGCTGGAACGGGACGTCCTCAACCTGACGACCTATTTCGGCCGTTACGCGCCGGAACTTCTCATCACCGAATACGGAAAAGAGATCTGGTCGCTCTACGAGCGCGGCGTCCTGGCGCCGGACGTCAAGCTTACGGGCCGTTTCGAGCAGATCCTGAAACCCGTTGACCTGGGCAGCGTGGTGCGGCAAATCGATGATGCGCGCGCGGAAGAGGCGGCGCGGCGGCTGCGCCTGGCGGAAACCCATTAGCCGGCCTGATTCAAGAATTCTAAGGGGACTGGCGTTCTCGCTGCGCAGCGGTCGCGGAACCGGGTCGGACCCGCACAACGCATTGATCGGGAAGATAGAAAAGCAACACCCGGCGCTCGACTACACCATTTCCGCGCCCAAGTGTTGAAATAACAGGGTTGTCTGTTAATACAGAAAGGATGTTACATGGCTCGTCTCGCTCCTCTTCCAGTCGGTTCGGTTCCGGAACTGAATGACGTATTCGAAAAGATCAAAGCATCAGGACATTACATCCCGAACAGCCAGCTTATCCTGCAGCGCAAACCGAAGATCGTGCGGGCTATCCGCGCCCTCGGCAGCGCGGTGTTCGATCCCGAAGGAGAGGTGAGCGTCGGCTTCAAGCGCCTGCTTGCCTATGTCGTTGCGCGCACTCACGGGTGCCACTACTGAATGGCGCACAACGCCGGAGGGTCTCTCCGGTCCGGCATCAAGGACGAGAAGCTTGCGGCCGTGTGGGAATACAAGACGAGTCCGCTGTTCACCGACGCCGAACGCGTCGCAATCGATTTTGCGATCGCCGCTGCATCGCAGCCGAACGACGTAACCGACGAACTGTTCGATCAGATGAAAAAATATTGGTCAGAGGGGCAGATTGTGGAAATTACGTCGCTGATCGCTTATTTCGGGTTCATGAACCGCTTCAACGACACGATGGCTACGCCGCTCGAGGAGGAGCCGGCTGAAATCGCCGAGAAACACATTGCCGCGCACGGCTGGAAAATCGGCAAACATCGCGGGTGACGCATAAGGAGACGTCAATGTCGAAAAAGCTGGGTATGGGTGACACGTTCCCGAACCTGACGATCAGCCTCGTCAACGGCGGAACGATCGACCTGCCGGGCGGCATGGGCTCGAAGTACGGCGTGATCCTGTTCTATCGCGGTCACTGGTGACCGTATTGCCGCCGGCAGTTGGCCGGCTTCGAAAAGCTCAAGGCTGACTTGGACGCAGTCGGTGCCCGGGTCTTCGCCGCCAGCGTGGATCCCGTAGACAAGGCGGGCGAAGTCGCGGCGGAGGTGTCGTTTCCCGTGGGATACGGCGTAACGCGCGAGATCGCCGACAAGCTGGGTTCGTGGTGGGAAGAGCGTCGCAGCATCGTTCAACCCTCCGAGTTCATCATCGATGCAAGCGGGAAGGTCCTTACCGCGAGCTACAGCGACGGCCCGTTGGGAAGAATCGACGCGGCCGACGTGATCAAGTTCATCAACTTCCGCGAGGCACAATCGCGCAAGTAGCGGGGGTTGAATCATGGTCACGCCGCGGTGAAGCGCGCGGCAACATTGTTGCTGCGGAGTTTGCCTCGATACCTTCACCGGCGTAGCGTATTGGTCGTGCAAAGGGACGAGGAGGTTTCAGATGGCTGCGGCTGATATCACCGGGCGGTTGGCGCGGTACATGGTGGAAGCGCGGGAGCGAGTTCTCGCGCCGCACGTGGCGCGGGAAGCCAGGCATCGAATCCTGGACACGCTGGCTGCGATGGTGTCGGGAGCACATCTCAAACCCGGCGAGATGGCGATCCACTACGCGCGGGCGCAGGGCGGGGTCGCGGAAGCGACCGTCCTCACCACCGTCCTCTCGCGGAAGCGACCGTCCTCACCACCGATATCAGGACCACGGCCGTAAACGCCGCGCTCGCCAACGGCATGTTCGCCCACGCCGACGAGACCGATGACTTCCACCCGGCGACGAAGGCCCATCCCGGCTGCGCCGTCGTGCCTGCCGCGCTTGCGATGGCCGAGCGCGAGGGCAGGTCGGGAGCGGAGCTGGTGAGTGCGGTCACGCTCGGCTACGACCTTTGCTGCCGCTTTCTGCTGGCGCTCGGTGCAGATCTGGTGCGCAGAACGCACCGCAGCGCCGAGGGCGTGAGCTCCAGTCTCGGCGCCGTGGCGGCCGCGGCCTCGCTGGCCCGGCTCGATGAAAAGGGGATGCGCTACGCGCTTTCGTACGCGGCCCAGCAGGTGTCGGGAATATGGAGCTGGGTGCGCGACGCCGAGCACGTCGAAAAGGCCTTCGACTTCTCCGGCATGGGCGCCCGCAACGGCGTCACCGCGGCGATCATGGCGCAGATGGGATTCACCGGCGTCTGGGACGTGTTCGATGGCGAGCATAACGTGCTTCAGGCCCTGTCCACCGAACCGAATCCCGAGGAAATGGTAGCGGGACTGGGAAGCCGCTATTTCGTCACCGAAACCGCCATCAAGCCGTTCTCCGTCGGCTATCCGATCCAGGCTCCCTTGGATGCTTTCCTCAAGCTCCATCGCGAGCACGGGCTCAACGTGAACAACGTGGAACGTATCGTCGTGAGACTGCCCGAGGACGGCGCCCGCGTCGTCAATGACCGCGCCATGCCGGACATCAACTGCCAGCACATCATCGCGGTAGCCCTGGTGAAAGGCAGCGTCTCGTTCGAGGACAGCCATTCCTACGAGCAGATGGCGGACCCGACGGTGCGCGCCGCGAAAGAGCGCGTGCAGCTCGTCGCCGATCCAGCACTCATGGATCCGGCGGCGCCGCGTAGCGGCCGGGTGGAGGTGACGCTCCGGGATGGCCGTACCGTCAGTCACTTTACGCGCCACGCGCCGGGCACGCCGGAAAATCCACTGGATACGGCGAGCGTGAACGCAAAAGCGCGGCTCCTGATGGAGCCGGTGTTAGGCGCCGAGCAGACAGAAGGCATCATCCGGCGCGTAAACGCCGCGGAAGAGCTCGACGATGTGCGCGAGCTACGGCCTTTCCTCTCGCGCGCGGGCCATTAGCGTCAGTTCAGCAGCGGGAGTGCCGGCGATTCGTCGATCTCACCATGTTATCCTTGCTGCCCACGCATCAATGACCAACAAAAGGGGATTCAACATGGCCAAGGCATACTGGATCAACATGTTTCGCTCCATCAAGGACCCGGCGAAAGTCGATGCCTACCGCAAGCTCGCGGGCCCCGTGATGCAGGCCTCCGGCGCCAAATTCCTGGTGCGCGGCGACCCGGCGAAGACCTACGAAGCGGGCCTCATGCAGCGCGTGGTGGTGATCGAGTTCGAGAGCGTCGAGAAGGCGATCGCCGTGCACGACAGCCCCGGCTACCAGGCAGCGCTCAAGGCGCTCGGCGACGGGGCGGAGCGGGATTTGAGGATTGTGGAAGGGGTATAGGAAAGAGCAAGGCGGAAGGCGGAAGGCGGAAGGGAGAAGGAAAAGCTGGTTCTCCTTCCTCCTTCCGCCTTGCTCCCTTGCTCCTCGATGTTCGTGGCGCACCACGTTGGAGCGCATTTTCCGTATGCCGCACCACTACGGGTCCGCTGCTACGCTGGTCACTTGAGCTGTCCGGCACTATCGCCGGCAAATCAAGAGAGTAGGCGAATGGCACGCGGTTTGCTAAGATCGTGTGACAGAATCACTTCGCCCCCACCCTAACCCTTGGCCAGGGGAGGGAATATGTTTTGTTGCGGGCTTTGGATCTCGGATTGCCATGCCGATTAACCGCTCCATCGTTCTGGTTACATGCCTGTTGCTGGCGATCGCCGCGCGGGCGGAGGATGCCCCGCAGCCGCTGCCCGCCTTGGGCGACGTCGTCTACAAGGGACTCGTCGGGAAGGCGCTGGACGCCGTGCCGATGGACCCGGACGAGCGGGTGATCCTGCAGCGGACCAACGCCGTCGTGAGCGGCACGCTCACTGGCCGCTCGCTCATGGTGTGGGCCGGGCTGAGCAACCCGATCCTGTTGATTGCCGGTCTGGCATGGGGCCTTTTCTCGGCGTCCAACATCAAGGCGGCGGAAGCCAACGCGAAACCGGATACGAACCGCGTCGAGCCCCTCGATCCCATCAAGACCGGCCAAACCCAGGTTGTGCTGTTTATTGGGCCGGTGGCGGAAGAGGCTGCGGAAGGAGCGCGATAATCGGAGAACGGTGACGGCTTCCGCGCTACTTCGGTACGAGTCCGATGTCGCGGGCCACTTTGCCGTACTTTTCGTACTCGCTCTTCATCAGATCGCCCAGATACTCCGGCGACTCGGTCCAGACTTCCAGTCCGAGGGATTCCAGCTTCGCGCGCACGTCCGGCCGTTTCATCGCCGCGTTCGCTTCCCGGTTGAGGACCGCGATGATCTCCTTCGGCACCTTGGCCGGAGCGACGAATCCGAACCAACCGCCGGAGGTGAAGCCTGGCACCGTTTCCGCGATGGTGGGAAGGTCGGGATAGTTGGGCGCGCGCGTCGCTTTCGCGATGCCGAGCAGCCGCACCCT
>Ga0156176_1240_pt1 | contig 34266 bp, 31 predicted proteins | sample RifCSPlowO2_12_FD_107829 | JGI IMG/M metagenome (GOLD analysis project Ga0156176, IMG submission 107829) | Betaproteobacteria bacterium RIFCSPLOWO2_12_FULL_62_58
CTCCCCTCCCACCTACTCGGAGGGGGCATTTCACTCAGCTTTCTTACGTGAGGCAACGAATCCATTTCACTCAGGTTTTTGATGAGTCAATGCGCAGCCTTGACGGTGACTGGCCGTTAATATACGGTGAGCCAGCCGCGTTCAGCTTGAGGTTCGCTCCGCCGAACCGGCACTCAAACCATAAACAATTACTGAAGGAGGGGCTTATGAACCACGGTTGTTTACTGCGACGATTCAGGGTGATGTTCACGGCCGTTATGCTGGCGGCGGCCTTGTCCGTCACCTTGGGAGCCACCCAACCCGCCCACGCCCAGGACAAGCCGCAGAAAGTCGTGCTGCGCTTCGCCTCGGACTTTCCGCCGCCGCCGCACCCGGCGGGCCTCGCGATGAGGTACTTGGCCGACCGGTTGCCGCAGGTGATTCCCGGAAGCGAGGCGCGTCTCTACTTCGCCGGCGCGCTCTACACCATACCCGAGGCTTTTGAGGCGATGCGCCAGGGCAACCTGGAGATGACCTGGATGCAGATCGGCAAGGCGGCGCCTGTCGATCCCTGGATGATGGCTCTGGTTGGGCCGGGCATCCTCACGACCGTCGGCGCGGTCGATAACCTGGAAAAGACGAAGACCTACCAGATGCTGATCGACCGCCTGCAGAAGAAACAGCTAATCACGGTGTTCGGCGTCGGGCACATGAGCTTCGGCATGGGCGTGGGGGGCAAGAAGCGCTATGTCAAGCCCGAAGACTTCAACGGCAAGAAGGTGCGCAGCATGGGGCCGGTCGAGAATGCCGTGCTCGATGCGTGGAAGGCGAACCCGGTCGTGATGGGGTTCGGCGAAGTGCCGAACGCGATGGAGTCCGGCGTCATCGACGGGCTGATGACCAGCCTCGGCGGCTGGAACAGCATGCGCGAGCAGGCGCCTTACTACACGATGGGCGGCGCCGGCGCGTTCGTCGGCGATTACTACATGATTAGCGCGAGCCGCCGTTGGTGGGATCGCCTGAGCCCGGCGACCCGGACTGCGCTGGACGGATTGATCAAGGAAACGATCCAGGTGCAGAAAGAGTTCAACTGGTGCTTCGACAAAATGGCCTACGACAAGTACGGCACCAAGGATCCGTCGAAGCCGGGCGTGTACTGGTTGACGTCGCAGGAGGTTTCCGCCATGGTGAACGCAATGGGTGACTCGGCGACCCGCTATGTGAAGAGCAAGACACCCAAGGAGGCAAGCCCCTGGGTGGATAACTTCGTCAAGGAAGGCCGCGAGCTGTCGAAGCAGAACCCGCCCGGTTCCTCCTGGATCGAGAAGGTGGACTGCTCGAAGCACGCGTCGAAGCTCGTGATCAAGTAGCGCGCAGGAGTTTGTGCGGCTTTCGTCGTACAAACTCCTGAAGTAAAACCGCCCGCAGATCTGGTGCGGAGTTGATCGAAAATCCCCTTGTTGGCCGCAGTAACTGGCCGAAGCAGGGTCGAGTGCATGTATGTGGAGTCTTTATGTGCCGTTTTGCCTGCGGGCGGTTTTGGATGAGGAGTGTGTCGGGACAAGGTCCGACACACTCCTAGACGCGTGGAGAAGGCGTATGCAATCTGGCGCGCGTTCCAGGACCGGGTCCTGGGGCGCGCCGCCGCGCTGCTGCTGGTCGGCTGCACGCTGCTCGCACTGCTCGAGATCTTCCGCCGCTACATACTGGGCTATTCTTTCGAGTGGCAAGCCGACGCCGTCACCTTCTTCATCCTGAGCGGCGTTTTTCTCTACTTCGGCATCTCACAGCGCCACGACGATCACCTCAACGTGGCGGTGCTGCCCGAGGTGCTGGCAGCGATCGGGCCGCGCGCGCGCCGCGCTGCCGAGGTCATCAAGGTCATCGCCCAGGTCATCACTTGCGCGTTCCTCATCGCCGTGGTGTGGTGGGGCATACCGGAGGTGCGGGAAAGCGTGCACTACGAATCCCGGACGGAGAGCCTGGCGTTTCCCATGTGGCCGTTCCTGGCGGTGCTGCTCGCCGGGTTCGCGTTCATGGCAGTTACGCTGTTTTTCCAGATCTATCGCGGCATCCAGAAGCTGCGCGGCGTGAGCGTTCTCGAGGAACCGCCAGAAGCAAAAGAGGCAGCGCTGCACTGATGCGCTGATCCACAAGGGGGAGCCGATGTACATCACAGGGATCGTGGCCCTGGTGCTGCTCGTGCTGAGCGTGCCGATCGGCATCGCGTTGAGCGCGGCGAGCGCGGCCTACATCTTCGTCGATCCGCTGCTCGAGCCCACCGTCATCTTCCGCCAGTTTTTCAGCTTCATCGGGCGTTACTCGCTGATGGCGATTCCGCTTTTCATCTTCGCCGGTTTCCTCATGGAGCGCACCGGCCTGGTCGCGCAGTTGTTCCGGTTCGCCGACGCGCTGGTGGGCTGGATGCCCGGCGGGTTCGGCGTCGCGACCGTGCTCGCGTGCGTGCTGTTCGGGGCGATCTCGGGGTCGAGCGTCGCGATGGCGGCGGCGATGGCCGTCATCGCCATTCCCGAGATGAGGAAGCGCGGCTACCCGGACTGGCTCTCGGCGGGCCTGGTGGCCACGGCCGGCGGCATTGCGATGCTGATACCGCCGAGCATCATCCTGCTGCTTTACGGTCTCGTGACCGAGACGTCGGTGACGCGCCTGTTCTTTGCCGGCATCATCCCGGGTCTGATGCTCGCGTTCGGCAACATCATCACTGTCGTCGTCATCGCGATCTTCTTGAAACTGCCGCGCGGCAAGTTCGACCGCCGCCGGATCTGGCCCGAAACCAGGGGAGCGCTGCCGGCGCTCGGCATGCCGGTCGTCATCCTCGGCGGGCTCTACGGGGGACTGTTCACGCCCACGGAGGCCGCGGCTGCCGCCTGCGGCTACGCCCTCCTCTACGGGCTCATCAGCGGCCGGGGCGAATTCGTCAAGCAGATTTTGCCCGTCGCCGCCCGCTCGCTCAGACTGACGGCGGTGATCCTGTTCCTGGTGGGCAGCGTCGGTGTGTTCCAGTTCCTGGCGGCGAACCTGTACTGGCCGCAGAAGATCACCGAGACCATCGTCGGATGGGGGCTGACGCCGCTCGGATTCATCTTCGCGTTCATGGGGGTGCTGCTGATCCTAGGAGCCTTGGTGGATGGCGTCGCGATGGTGCTGCTGACGGTGCCGGTGGTGTTCCCGGTCGCCATGGCGCTCAAGATCGACCCGATCGCCCTCGGCGTCATGATCACGCTCAATGTCGAGACGGGCGTGGTCACGCCCCCGGTCGGCCTGAATCTCTTCGCGGTGAGCGGCACCTCGAAAATTCCCCTGATGCAGGTCCTGAAGGGCACCATCCCGTTCTTCATCGGCGATCTCACCGTGCTGTTCCTGGTGATCTTCTTCCCGGGGCTGGCGACCTGGCTGCCGAACCAGCTCATCACAGACGTCTTCAAGTGATCGCGTAAGCGCTCGCGGGAGCGTACCCGGGGTCGCTGCGAAAAACCGGGTTCTCCGGCCCAAAGGTCATGCCTGATTCCACGGCCCAGCCGACAATGGAAAACGCGCCGCGCCGCCACTATCGCCACATCGAGGTGCGTCCGATCGCCGGCGCGCTCGGCGCCGAGATCCTGGGCGTGGACAGCGCGCGGCCGCTTGGCGATGAAGTTGTTACCGAGATCCGCCAGGCCTTTCTCGATCATTTGGTGATTTTTCTCCGGAGCCAGAAACTGACCCCGCCGCAGCAGCTCGCGTTCGCGCGGCGATTCGGCGAGCCAATGGAATACCCGCAGTTGAAGGGCCTCCCCGACTGTCCGTTGATCACCCCGGTGATCAAGCTCGCGCACGAGCGGGTGAACTTCGGCGGCGTGTGGCATTCCGACACCACCTATCTCGCGCGTCCGCCGATGGCGAGCATGCTCTACGCCGTGGAGATTCCGCCCTACGGCGGCGACACGCTCTTCGCCAACCAGTATCTGGCCTACGAGGCTCTCTCGGAAGGGCTGAAACGGGCGCTCGCCGGCCTCGCCGGCATCAACACCTCGACGAAGGCCGATGTCTCGAAGACGCGCGAGGACCGCTTGCGCGACGCCGGCGCGGAAATGAAGGTACTGATCGCGGAGCACCCCGTCGTGCGCACGCATCCGGAGACGGGGCGCAAGGCGCTGTATGTGAACGTCGGTCACACGACCCACTTCAAGAACTGGACGGAGCGCGAGAGCGAGCCGCTGCTCGACTATCTTTTCAGGCATCAGGTCAGGCCGGAGTTCACCTGCCGCTTTCGCTGGGAGCCCGGCTCGCTCGCCTTCTGGGACAATCGCTGCACCCAGCACAACCCGGTGAATGACTACCACGGATTCAAGCGCGTCATGCACCGCGTGACGCTGGCGGGCGACACGCCGTGCCGAACACCCGTGGGCGGCGAGCGGTGAGCGGAAAAATCCTTGAGTCAGGAGGCTGTTGAAAAACTTCCTGCCGGCCGTTCGTGTCGCGCGTAACGTAGTGAAGTCGAAACATGAACGGCACAAAATCATAGACTGATTCATCCTTCGACTTCGCGGCGTTGCCGCTACGCTCAGGACGAACGGTTTGTTTCAACAGCCTGTTCAAACGCACCTATAATTTTCCCGGCGACGCCGCGCCGCTCAGCCAGACGCGCTCGATCTGCGGCAGCGCCTGCTCGATGCGCCGCCCGATCTCTTCGTCGGTGAGCGAGCTCAAGGGATGGGTGATCACGACCGGCTCCAGTCCCGCCATGCCGAGCGCGTCGCGCTGCGTCTCGGCCTCGAGCACGAACTCGGTCGTGACGATCACGGCCGTGGGGCGGCCCCCGGACTCCAGCATCACAGAGTCGTGCATACAGCACGACGTGCAGGACCCTCAGTCGCCGATGGCGGTGATGACGAGGTCGTTATTGGCCGCGATTTCGGCGATCAGCTCGGGCGTGCCGGCGAGCGAGAAGTTTTCCTTGCGGTAGTAATTCACCGCGCTGAAGGCGTGCTTCTCCGCGAGCCGGTCGCGCACGCCGCGCAACAGCTTGTTGGCGTTCCACTTGGTGTTGTCGAGCAGGCCGAGCCGCAGGCCCTCGAGCTTCCTCACTCGCGGGGCCGTCGTCATGGGCGCCGCTTCCACCACGCCACGCGGGTCGTAGACCGGTATCGCATTCGTCATCGCTTACTCCTTGCTACAAGGGGTGATGAGTACTGGTGATGATAACTGGTGACGACTACTGGTGATGGGTAGGGAGCTACCGCTTTCTACCTGGGGTTTCATCACCAACTCTTATCACCATTATCCATCACCATTTTTCATCACTTTCTCTAGAGATAGCAGGTGCCGTCTGAGCATTGAAGGTTGCCCGCGGGCTGCGCGCCGCCTACGCCGCGCAGCACCGGCGAGGACATGTGCCCCCAGCCCGGGATGAAGGCGGAGAAGCGCCCGGCCTCGCCGCCGGCAACGAACAGGTGGATGTTGTCGGGACTCGGCACGATCGGCGTGCGCGCGTCGGGCTCGCGCTTGTACCACACCGGCAGGTTGCGGTTGTAGACCTTGCCATAGCGGCCGTTGCCGTAGAGGTCGCCCCACCGGTTGCCGGAATGCGCCCACAGGTAATGGCGGATGTCGTGGCGTTTCCAGCCGGACTTGGCGATGGTGACCGCATGCTCGGGACCGAGGACCACCGCGCAATGCCCGGCCGAGACGGCGTTGTTGTTGCAGATCGTGCTCATCGCGGAGCAGACGCTGTCGAGGATCCCTTCCGCATCGTTCGCGTAGTGGTTGGTGACGCTGTGCGGCGGCTCGGCGGCCAGCAGAAAGACGGTGGAATCCTCCGCCTTATAGCCTTTCTCGACGTGATAGGGCGCGAACGGGCTGGCCTCCTCGTTCTCTGCGATGCAGTAGGTGTATTTCCCGGGGTGGCCAAGCGTGCTCTTGTCGAGCAGCCCCGGCCAGCCGCCGCCGACGTTGAGCAGGACGAGGCGCAGTGCGCGCCCGATGGTGGCGTTGGCGCGGTTGCCCGAGCCGAACACGTTGCAGCCGGCGTTCATGCCGATGGCCCGGCGGATCGGCCCATTCACCACCAGCAGCGGGCTCGCCATGTGGGTGGTGGCCTGCACGCCGTTCAGGTTGAAGCGCGAATCGCACAGCGCCAGCATTGCCGCCTCGACCACCGGCGCGTATTCAGGCCGGCAACCCGCCATCACCATGTTGATCGCGAGCCCTTCGCGCGTTAGGCTGCCCCAGCGCGGCGGGATGCGGCTCACCAGCCGCCCGGGCTCGCCGCCCAACGCGGCGATGACCGCCGCGATCTTCTCCGGCGTGGGGGGGACGAGCGGAAAGCCGTCGGAATAACCCTGCTCGTAATACCACTCGATGAGATCGGTGCCTTCAGGCACGTGCGGCGCGTCGGCCGGCGACGGCACCTGGATGGCGGCGGATTGTCCCATGTTCTGTTCCGGGCTGAATAAGGAAAAGGGGGGGTGTTCGCATTATCTCATCGCCTGAAAGAAGATGGGTGCCAACTGTAGAGAGATAAAGGTATTTCTCCATCAGCGTGTCGGACTCCATCGGTTAAGGAGTTTGTCGGGCTCAAGCCCGAGAAACTCCTGGGGCTTCCAAACCGGTGAGGAATTGAGTAAATTGCGGCTTCAGAGGAGGAAACCCATGAAATCCTTATTCGCCTTTGCCGCGGCAACTATCCTGCTGGCTGCCTGCCAGACCACGCCCCCCGAACCGCTGCGGGCGACGGCGCAGTTACAACCGACCAAAGGCAACAAGACCTTCGGCGAGGCGACCTTCGAGCAGGTGGGCGACAAGGTCCGCGTCGTGGTATTCGTCCAGGGGCTCAAGCCCGGACAGGAGCACGGCCTGCATATCCACGAGGTCGGCGACTGCAGCTCGGGTGACGGCATGAGCACCAAGGGCCACTTCAATCCCTTCGGCAAACCGCACGGGCCTCAAGGCAGTGCCGAGCGCCACGCCGGCGACCTGCCGGCGCTCAAGGCCAACAAGGCGGGGCGCGCCAACGTCCAGATCGATCTCGACATCATCACACTGACGCCCGGGCCGGCGAGCATCATTGGCCGTGGACTCATCGCTCACGCCGATCCCGACGACTACAAGACCCAGCCGACCGGCAACGCCGGCGCGCGCATCGCCTGCGGCGTGATCCAGCCTGGCTGACGTGGTGACGAAGTGATGCAGTGACGAAGTGATGCAGTGACGGAGTGACGAAAACATTTCCCCTCCTGACCGAGGAGGGGTGCCGCGAAAGCGCCGGGGTGGTGGGCCATCACCGATCATTCTTTTCAATACCCTTCTTTTCAATACCCGCTTGACGGGTGCCTTGAGGGGTACTCATCACCCATCACGCTGTCAAATAACTTTCGAATCCCTCAGCGCCTGGATGCGCGCGCCGTCGTAGCCGATCTCCCGCAGCAGCGCCTCCGTGTGCTCGCCTAGCGCCGGTGCCGCGCGCGCCGGCGCCTCCTCGCCCTCACATTGCACTGGCGGGGCGACCATGCGGTAGGACCCCTTCACCGGGTGCGGCAGCGTCTGCAACCGGCCGTGCTCCGTCACGAACGGACTCTCGAGCGCTTGCGCGAGATCGTGGATTGGCGCCGCCGGCACGGCGCCGGCGAAAACCGCGAGCCACTCCGCCGTCGTGCGCTGCTCCAGCTCGCGGTCGAGCATCTCGGTCAGCAGATCGCGGAGCCGCAGCCGGTCCGGGAACAGGCGAAAGCGCGCGTCCTCGCTCCACTCTGGATGTCCGAGTTTCTCGCACAGCGCCGGCCAGAACTTCTCCTTGTTGCACATGAGGTAGATCCAGCCGTCGCGCGTGCGATAGAGCTGGCACGGCGTCAACGCGGGATGCGCTGAGCGCGGCAGGCGCCCGGTGACGACGCCTTCGTTCAGGTACCAGGTAGCGAGATAGTTCACGTTGTGCAGCGCCACGTCGAACAGGCTCACGTCGATGTCGCGTCCCACGCCGGTCGCGCGCGCGGAGGTCAGCGCCGCGAGCAGCGCGTACGCGAGCCCGAGTCCCGTCATCAGGTCCACGATCGAGAGTCCGAAGCGCGCCGGCGGCGCACCGGGCTCGCCGGTCAGCGAGAAGTAGCCGGCCTCCGCCTGCATCAGGTAGTCGAACCCCGGCCAGTCGGCGCGCGGGCCGCTGCGCCCGTAGGCGGAGAGGTGTGCGCACACGATCTTCGGGTTGTGCGCCTTGAGGCGCTCGTAGACCAGCCCGAGCTTCACCGGCACGGTTCCGCGCAGGTTCGAGGCGAGCGCGTCCGCCGTGCGCACGAGATCGTGCAGCACCGCCTGTCCTTCCGGGCGGCTCAGATCGAGCGTGAGGCTTTTTTTGTTGCGGTTGAAGCTGTGGAAGAACTCGCTGTCGCCGGGCGCGAAGAAGTACGGTCCCACCGCGCGCGACATGTCGCCGCCGTCGTTGGGGTTCTCGATCTTGATCACCTCGGCGCCCTGGTCGGCGAGGAACATCGTGCCGAACGGCCCCGCCCCGTACTGCTCGACCGCCAGCACGCGCACGCCGTCTAGCGGCAGCATGGCGAACCATTAAGGCTCATATGAGCCGCAGCTAAACGCAGCGAGTTGGACATGACTGACTGGTGAGCTCATGACCGAGTAAATGCGTGACGTAAGAAGCTTTGTCAGCGGCGCGTCAACTCCAAACTTGTTTTCAGCCCAATTTCTTATCTCGTGGTATCGGCTATGGTCGAACCGGACCCCGAAGAGCGGTTCGAAGATGAGTGCTAAGTCGCGAAGAACAGACTTCGCATTGTAGAGATAGGTCTCAGCCTGCTCAGTAAGGCGGGATATCTGCGGCACTTCGACAACTCGTCCGTCGGACTGAGTGGATATTTCACTTTCGTGTATACGTTTTCTGATGGCTTCGGTTTCTTGACTTACGTTGTCACACAGCTCCATGCACTGAAGAAGTCGTGGCTTGACGGAGTTGATGTAAATCTCAAGCACTCGATCTTGCTTGTCTTTTGGAAGATTGAAGAACCGGATGACCTCATGAGTCTGCACTGCCAACCGGGCCACAATGGGATTGCTAGTCCCATGGTCCGACACCTTCTTAATGACGAAAGGCATGCGCCAAACCGATGACAGTAAACAGGGTCAGTGTATTTTCATTAGCTGAGAATGTTACTCTGACCCGGATTCACTGGAGACACATTCTGCTTGCTGCGATACCAGCGCAGGATGCGGATCGTGCTCCTGGTCTCGCGATAGTTGACGATGAAATCGATCGACGCGCCAAACGCGTCTCGAGCCGCGCGCGCTCACTCAAGCAGCTGTTGGCCGGCGCTTCGCGGCATGCCGCTCGATGGTGGCCCGCGCTCGCGCCATTACTTTGCCGTGTGGAATCGCGCCATGGCGGTCTATATCTTCGTCGGCTTCAATGGTCTCGCGCACGTCTTGCTCAGTCGCCTCGAGGCCATCGCGTAAGACGAAGCGCAGCATCGATTTCGGCGTGCGGCCAGCGAGCTGGGCAAGCTTCTCGATGCGGCGTCGCTGCCCCGGAGTCAGTGCCAAGGATCGCATGCGCATTATTCCTCAGTTGATCGTGATCTTGGCCTGCTTGATCACCTCGGCCCACTCGGCAATCTCGCGCTTGATCAACGTCAGGAACTCCTCGGGCGTGCCGCCGGTCGGCTCGAGTCCTTCGTTCGCGATTCGCGCCGCGAAATCCGGCGCCTTCACGATCTTGTTGATTTCGGCGTTCAGCCTGTCGATGATGGGTTTCGGCACGCCCCTGGGCGCAATCACGCCGTGCCAGTTGTTCACTTGGTACTTGTAGCCCGATTCCATGACAGTCGGCACGTCGGGCAGCGCGCTGACGCGTTTCGGGAAGCTCACCGCGAGTGCGACCAGGCGCTTTGCCTTGACGTGGGGCACAGCGGCGGCCGCGGCAGCGACCATCATCTGCGTCTGTCCCGATATCGTGTCGATAACGGCGGGGCCGGTGCCCTTGTAGGGGATGTGCGTGATCTTTATCCCGGTGCGCATGGCGAACAGTTCCGTGGCGAGATGCGTGATGCCACCCTGGCCCGTCGAGGCATAATTGATCTGCCCGGGCTTGGCTTTAGCGAGCGCGACGAGTTGCTTCACGGTCTTGATAGGCAACGACGGATGCACGGTGATAACGTAGGGACCATCCTCGGTCTGGATCACCGGAACCATGTCGTTCAGCGCGTCGTACTTCAGGTTCTTGTAGAGACTCGGGGAGGTCGTGAAGCTGCCCGAGATAAGCAGCAGCGTGTACCCGTCCGCCGGGGACTTGAACGCGACCTCCGTGCCGAGCGTGCTTCCCGCGCCCCCCCTGTTGTCGACGATGAACTGCTGTCCGAACACCTTGGTAAGCGGCGGCGCGATCAAGCGCGCGATGTAATCCGAGCCGCCGCCGGGGGGGAACGGCACGATGATCCGCACCGACTTCGTCGGGTAATTCTGCGATTGTGCGACGCCGCCCGCGGCGCACAGCGCCGCCGCGACGAAAAGATGCATGGATTTCATTCTGAAGGCTCCTGTCTTGGGATCTGTGGCTGTTGTCGTTCCGCAGCCGTATTTTAACCCCGATTAACCGCCTCCATTTGCCTTCATCGGCGGCTCAATAAACCCGTGAGTCGTGAAATCGGGAGATCGCGAGAGAGAGTTAGTACGCTGTGCCGCTCTCCCGCCCTCACGCTCTCGCGTACTCACGCTGGATAGCGCTTGACGAGCTCGCGGGCGATGATGATCCGCTGCAGCTCGTTGGTGCCCTCGCCGATCGCGAGCAGCGGCGCGTCGCGATAGTAGCGCTCGATGTTGAACTCCTTCGAGTAGCCGTAGGCGCCGTGGATGCGCATCGCCTCCAGGCTGTTTTCGAGCGCTGCCTCGGTGGCGTAGAGCTTCGCCATGCCGGCCTCGAGATCGCAGCGCCCGCCCGCGTCATAGGCGCGCGCGGCGGATTCGACCAGCAGGCGCGCGGCCTCGACCCGCGTCGCCATGTCGGCGAGCTTGATCTGAATCGCCTGGTGCTCGGCGATCGGCTTGCCGAAGGTCTTGCGCTGCTGAGCATAGCGCAGCGATTCCTCCAGGCACGCGCGCGCGAGTCCCGCCCCGCGCGCCGCGACGTTGATGCGCCCGAGCTCGAGCCCGTTTAGCACCTGCTGCAGGCCGCGGCCTTCCTCCGTCCCGATCAGATTCGCGGCCGGCACCCGGCAGTCTTCGAATGTGAGCTCGGCCGTATCGATGCCGCGGTAACCGAGCTTCTCGAGCTTGCGCACCACCTTGAAGCCCGGTCCCTTCTCGATCAGCAGCAGGCTCATGCCCCGGTGCGGCGGTTGCGCGCGCAGATCGGTCTTCACCAGCACCGCCAGAATCTGCCCCTCGGCGCTGTTGGTGATCCAGGTCTTGGCGCCGTTGACGACGTAGTGGCCACCTTCGCGGCGCGCGTGCGTGCGGATCGCCTGCAGGTCCGTGCCGCAGTCGGGCTCGGTCAGCGCGATGCCGCCGCGCAACTCGCCGCTCGCGAAACGCGGCAGGTAGCGCGTCTTTTGTTCGTCAGTACCGAAACGCTGCACCGCCCCCGCCATGATGAGATGCGAATTGAAGAATCCCGGCACCGACATCCACACCGCCGACATGCGCTCGACGATCCTCGCATAGGTCAGCGCCGGGAGACCGAGCCCGCCGTGCTCTGGCGCGATGGTGGCGCCGAAGAGCCCGAGCGTCGCCAGCTTCTCGACGATCCCAATCGGGTAGGTGTCGGCGGCTTCCAGCGCGTGCGCGACCGGGCGCACGTCCCGCTCGAGGAATCGGTCCACGCTCTGCAGGATAAGCGTTTCCTGCCCGTCGCCTGCGGGCGGCTGCGGTGTTGCGTCCATGCCTAGAGCTCGCAACAAAATGACCGAGCGGTGGCGATAGAGCACCACCCCCACCCTGGCCCTCCCCCTGGGGGGGAGGGGAGAACTTTTCTGTTTATAGGAACATAAAAGACCTCCTTCCCCCTCAGGGGGAAGGTTGGGATGGGGGTGGGTCGGGCCAATCTCATTGCGTTATCGGCGCTTAGTAACCGGCCACATCGTCCACGGCGTGGCCGCGCTTGGGCACGAGAATAGCGCGCTCGTAGCTCATGAACACGGTGCCGTCGGTTTTCCTGCCGGTGGTGCGCACGGTGACGATCCCCTGCGTCGGGCGCGACTTCGACTCGCGCACCTCCAGCACTTCGGACTCGGCGTAGATCGTGTCGCCGGCGAACACCGGCGCCGTCAGCCGGACCTTGTCCCAGCCGAGGTTGGCAACCGCCTTCTGGCTGAGATCGCTGACGCTCATGCCGGTGACCATCGCCAGCGTCAGGCAGCTGTTCACCAGCGGCCGCCCGAACTCGGTCTTCGCGGCATACGCCGCATCGAAGTGCAGCGGGTGGTTATTCATGGTGAGCAGCGTGAACCAGGTGTTGTCGGCTTCCGAGATCGTGCGCCCCGGCCGGTGCTCGTAGACGTCGCCGACCTTGAAGTCCTCGAAGTACCGGCCGAAGGACTCGCGGTAACGGTTCGGCCCCACTTGCTTTCGATCAATAGTCATATTGATCGAAACGTGAGGGCGTCAGATCGGGAGTGCGTGAGGGCGAAAAAGCGGATCTTTTCCATCTGACGATCTCCCGACCTCACGATCTCCCGGCCGCAGCGCGGCGCCCGCTCGTCTCGTCGGGACGCGTCAGGCGCAGCAGCGCGCCGATGTCCCGCGCCTGATCGAGCGCCAGCAGTGCGCCCGCGAGCTCGTCGCGCCGGCGCGCGGAGAGATAAGGCCCGGCGAGCCCGTCGAACTTGGCGCGCAACTCGGCCGCCGAAAGAAAATTCCCCGGTTCGCCCTTCGGCACCCGCACATAGGTCTGGAACGCGCCGCGCGCAGTCTTGATCCGCACGGCTGCGCTCATTTCCGCGGGAAAGTCGGCCTGGACATTCGGATCGATGCGTGTCCGTACCCGTTTGCACAATGCCAGAGTGACGGGATCGCCGAGATGGCGCGCGTAGTCGTCCCACGCGAGGCCGCCGGTGCGCAGCGCCACGGAGGCGCAAAACGCCATCGAGAACTGCCCGTCCACAACCGATTTGGGAGACTGCTTGGCCGGCTCCGGGTCACCGGTGATTTTCCACCCCGCCTCGGGCAGGCCGACCTCGACCGCTTCGACCTCGTCCGCCCTGATGCCGTGCGCGCGGGCGAGCGCGAGTATCCCGTCGATGGCGGCATGACTGTAGCGGCACGAGGGGTAGGGCTTCACAGCGATCTTCAGCGTTTCCCAGCGGCGGCCGAGCCCGTCCACCACTTTCTCCGCGTCTGCGGCGGGCGCATAAGCGTGCAGGAAACCCCATTTGCCCTCGATGGCGTCGCTCGCGCCCTTGTAGCCCTCGCGCGCCAGAGTTGCCGCGATCAGCCCGCACATTGCCGCGTGGCCGACGTGCGAGCGCTTGGTCCAGGCGCCGTTCACCAGGAACTGCATCGAGCCCGCCGCCATGCTGAGCACGATCCCGAAGGCATTGGCGTAGCCCTCCGGATCGAGCCCGAGCAGGCGCCCGGCGGCGGCGGCCGCGCCGAAGGCGCCGCAGGTCGCAGTCGGGTGGAAGCCGCGGTCGTAATGCGCCGCCGGGTCGAGCGCGAGGCTCAGGCGAATCTGCACCTCGTAGCCAGCGACGATGGCGGCGATCGCCGCCTTCCCATCGGCGCCCCCCATCTCGGCGGCGGCGAAGGCGGCCGGCATGATCGGCGCGCTCGGATGCAGCGAGCCGGGCGCGTGGGTGTCGTCGAAGTCGAGCGAGTGGGCGAGGGTGCCGTTCAGCATCGCCGCCCCGGGCGGAGTGTAACCAGCGGCATCCCCGATTACCGTGCAGGCGCCGCCCGTGAGGCCCAGCCGGCAGGCGGCGGAAACCATCGCCGGCGTCGATTCCGCCTCATTGCGGGCGCGCATTGCGATGCCGACGAGGTCGAGGGCGAGCGCCTTGACGCGCCCGCCCACCTCGCCGGGCAATGCGTCGTAAGAGATCCCCGCGACAAATTCGCCAAGCGTACGCGTGATTGCAGTCATGGGCTCCTCCTGGAACCGGTCTTACCGCTCCTGGGTGGGCGGAAAGCAGACATCATAAGAGAGCGGCCCGTTCCCGGCAACGCGGAGTAATTGGGGTCACACCACGCCCGAGGCCGGGACCCTGCGCTGGGGCAAGGTGGTCAAGACCGCCGGCATCAAGCCGGAGTGAGGGATGGTCTTCGAACTCGGCCGCGTCCGGCAAAATGTGGGAACCGCCGATCTTTGAACACCCGCAAAAAGCGACGAAGCTCGATCACCGTACACTTATGCAAGACGATGCCGGGGAGATTGAATTTCGTGCCCGTCGGTGATTCAATTCCTGCGGGGGCACATGCGTGCCGGAAGGCTCATAAGGAGATTCATGCTGACACCCACACGAATTTGCGTCCGCTTGGGGCGCGTCCTGCTAGGCGCGCTTGCGATATCCGCCGCGGTCCCGGTCCATGCTCAACAGTTTCCCACGCGGCCCGTGCGCCTGGTGGTGCCGTATCCTGCGGGCGGCGCCAACGACATCGTGGCGCGGCTGCTCGCGCCGAAGATGGGCGAGCAGCTCGGCCAGAACGTCGTCGTCGACAATCGTGGCGGCGGGAACACCCTCATCGGTTCGGAACTGGTGGCCAAGGCGGTGCCCAACGGCTACACGATCCTGATCGTTGCCGCCGGCCACGCCATCAATCCCAGCCTCTACCCCAAGCTGCCGTACGACACGGCGCGCGATTTCGCGCCGATCGCGCTGATCGGTGACGGCGCCTACGTACTGGTGGCGCATCCCTCGACCGGGATCTCGTCGGTCGCCGATCTCATCGCGGCCGCCAGGAGCAAGCCGGGGCAGATCGCTTACGCCTCGTCGAGCGTAGGCAACCTGACGCACCTGGCCGCGGAACTGTTCAACTCCCTCGCCGGGGTCAAGATGCTGCACGTGCCGTACAAGGGCGGCAACCCCGCGATGACGGATCTACTCGGCGGCAGGGTTGCGGTCTTCTTTTCCACCGTTGCCGTGGCGCGGCCTCACCTGCAGTCCGGCAGGATCAAGGGTCTGGGCGTGACGACCGCGCGGCGCACCATGGCGCTGCCGAATCTGCCGCCGATCGCGGAAGCGGGTTTGCCCGGTTACGAAGTGAGCGGCTGGTACGGCCTGGTCGCGCCGGCGGCGACGCCCAAGGCGGCCATAGACCGGCTGCATGGCGCCGTGCAGGTGGCACTGCGACAACCCGACATCAAGGACAAGCTCCTCGGAGTCGGCATCGAAACAGTGGACGCTGCGACCGCGCAGTTCGGGGAAAAGATCAAAGTCGAACTTGCGAAGTGGGAGAAGGTCGTGAAGCCGCTCGGCATCACGCCGGAATAGGGGAGCGCGGGGTGGTGATCTGTCCGCGATTTCGGTCTGTCCCCGATTTCCGTCCATGAATTGATGCAGCACAAGCCGGTTCGAGGATTGTCCGGAGGGCGTCTCGTCGCGCTTGTCTGCGCGGCCCAGGTGCTGGTCCAGATCGGCGCATTCTTCTGGCCGGCGCTGCTGCCCACGATGATTCCGCTGTGGGGGCTCACGAACAGCGAGGCCGGCTGGATCACCGCCATCTTCTACGCGGCCTACATGGTCGCCGTGCCCATCCTCGTGACCCTGACGGATCGGGTCGATGCCAAGCTCGTGTATCTCTTCGGCGTCGGCTGCACCATCGCGGGCCATCTGCTGTTCGGCATCTATGCGGATGGTTTCTGGTCGGCGCTGGCAACGCGGGCGCTCGCCGGCATCGGCTGGGCAGGCACGTACATGACGGGCCTCAAGCTGCTCGCGGACCAGGTCGATGCGAAGCTCATGTCGCGCGCCGTGACCGGGCACGCCGCCAGCATCGGTATCTCCGGCGCGCTCTCCTTCTCGTGTGCCGGTCTGCTTGCCGGATTCTACGGTTGGCGACCGGCGTTCATCGTGGCCGGACTGAGTGCGGGTGCTGCATGGTCGATCGTGGCGCTGTCGGTGCCGCGCCGCTCACAGCCGGCGCCCCCATCCGGCGCCGGTCTCAAGCTGTTCGATTTCCGCCCCGTCTTCCGCAATCGCTCCGCCATGGCCTATTCGCTGGCCTACTGCGTCCATACGCTCGAGATGAACGCGCTGCGGGGCTGGGGCGTGGCTTTTCTCGGGTTCGTCGCAATCAGCACTGACGCCGCCGCAACGCGGCTCTCCCCGACATTCGTCCTGACCGCCCTCGGCCTGATCGGCACGGCGGCGAGCGTCTTCGGCAATGAGGCGTCGATCCGCCTCGGCCGGCGCAGGCTCATCGGCATCGCCATGTTTGCTTCGGTCGTGGTCGGCGGCAGTATCGGGTTCGTAGGCAGCCTGTCGTACCCGGCCGCCGTCGGCCTGCTGCTGCTCTATGGGTTTATCGTGTGGCTGGACTCGTCGTCGCTGACGGCAGGATCGGCCGGAACCGCCGAACCCGCGCGCCGTGGCGCAACGCTGGCGGTGCATTCGACGCTGGGTTACGCCGGCGGTTTCGTCGGGCCGCTGATGATAGGCCTTATTCTCGATCTTGCCGGTGGCATGTCGCGCGCGGCCTGGGGCGCCGCGTTCCTGGCGGTGGCCATCCTGATGCTGCTGGCGCTGGCGGCGTTCTGGCTGATCCGGCCGCGCGAACTCGCCGGGGATCGCGGCGAACGGGGCTGAGGTCAACCACCTAGGAGTTTGTCGGACTTGGCCCCGACAAACTCCTAATGCAAAACCGGCGCCAGAAAAATTCCAAGAGAACATAATGGATATGCGAATTCACCCTCAGTTTTCTCCACGTTCGACCAGTTCGGCGGGTTTTTTCGGAATTGTCAGCCGGTTTTGCTTTTAGCAGCCTGGTCGGGCTGTTAAGTCCGACAGGCTGCTAGCGATGTGAATCTGATTTGAAGTGCAGGGCTATAATCGGGTTAGTGGTCTGTCCCCTTTTTAGAGGAGAATTGAGATGCGTACTGAGAAACTGTTAGCTGCAATCGTCATCCCAGTGGCGTTGGCGTTTTCGGTGGCGCACGCCGCGCAGCCGGTCTACCCGGACAAACCGATCCGGCTCATCATCGGCAGTGCGCCGGGCTCGGGTCCCGACATCATCTCGCGGGTCGTGGGCGAGCGACTGTACAAGGCCTGGGGCCAGCGGGTCGTCGTCGATTCCCGGCCTGGTGTGGCCGGCATCATCAGCGCGGAGCTGGCGTTGCGCGCGGACCCCGATGGCTACACGTGGATGATGTTGACCTCGCAGCTGTTTGTCGCAACCTCGGTATATCCCAATCTCAAGTTCAACTTGGACAAGGATTTCGTCTCGATCGGCCTGATCGGGACGGTACCGTTCGTGCAGATGGTCAACCCGCAAGTGCCGGCGAAATCGATACGCGAACTGATCGAGCTCGCGAAAAAGTCGCCGGGCAAGCTGCGCTACGGCTCGGCCGGTACCGGTGCCTCCGAGCATCTCTCCGGGGTCATGTTCACGCATCTGACGGGCACCGACATGCTGCACGTGCCCTACAAGGGTGTCGCCCAGGCCATCGCTGACACCATGGCGGGAGAGGTGCAGCTCACCTACGCGGTCATGCCGGCCGCGCGGCCCCAAATCCAGGCCGGAAGGTTGAGGGCGCTGGGCGTCACCAGCCCGAAGCGTTCCGCATCGCTGCCCGACGTGCCGTCGATCTCGGAAGTGGTGCCCGGCTACGCGATGATCGGCTGGTACAGCCTGGTGGCCCCCGCCGGGACGCCGACCGCGGTGCTCACCAAGGCGAGCGCCGAAGTAGTCAAGGCGGTCAAGGAGCCCGAATTCGGCGAACAGCTCAAGGTACTGGGAATCGACATCGTCGGGGGCACGCGTGCGGACCTCGATGCGTTCCGGCGCTCGGAAAGGAAGCGCATCAGCGATTTGGTCAAGACCTCCGGTGTGGAACTTAAATTATGATGGACGATCCGGCGGGCTGCGCCTACTCGGGTTTGAGTCCGGCGCTGCTCGCCACGCGCCGCCACTTCTCGATCTCGGACTTGATGAAGGCGGCATGTTCGGCCGGCGTGTTGCCCACCGGTTCGGCGCCGCGTTCGATCAGCGTCTTGCGGATCGCGGGGTCGCGCAAGGTCTGCACCAGCGCGCCGTTGAGCCTGGTCACGATGGGCTGCGGCATGCCGGCGGGGCCCAGGAAGCTGAAGCCGCTGCTCACCACGAAGCCGGGCACGCCCGACTCCTGCATGGTGGGCAGATCGGGAAACGAAGGGAAACGCGTCGCGCCGCATTGCGCGAGCATGCGCAGCCGGCCGTTCTGCACGTGGCCGACGATGGCCGGGACGCTGACAAACGAAAGCTGCACGTGGCCGGCGACGAGATCCGTGATGGCAGGGCCCGCGCCCTTGTACGGGACGTGCACGATATCGGTTCCCATCGTGCTGTTGAACAGCGCGCCCGAGAGATGGCCTACCGCGCCCCTGCCGGAGCTGGAAAAGAATATGTCCCCCGGGCGCTTTTTGGCGAGTGCGACGAGCTCCTTCACGTTTTTCACCGGCAGCGAAGGGTGCGTCACGAGCGCCGCCGGGATGTCGACGATCAGGCCGAGCGGCGTGAAATCCTTGACCGCGTCGAACGGCAGGTTTTTGAGAAGCGAGGGATTGATGAGGAAGCTTGCGGCCGCGATCAGCGTCATGTAACCGTCGGGCGCGCTCTTGGAGACGATTTCCGCGCCGATGTTGCCGCCGGCGCCGGGACGGTAATCGATCACCAGCTGCTGGCCGAGTATCTCGCCCATTTTCGGCGAGAGCAGGCGGAACAGAATGTCGCTGTTGCCGCCCGGCTGGTTGGGGTTCACCACGCGGATGATCTTGCTGGGATACTGCTGGGCAGCAACGTCTGGCGACATGAAGCCGGCGAATGCGGCCGCAAAAGCAAGAACGGCATGCAACGTGCGCTTAAACATGTTCACTCCTCCTCTTCGTTGTTTTCCTGCAGCCTGTGCACTGGCCCGCGGATTCAATCCGCGTCTGCTGCGCCCCGGGCGGCTGACCGCGGCCCCAGGCAACCACAGCAACCATTTTAACAGCGAATCCGCCTGGCAAAGATTGGGGTCGGCTTGGTCGTCCGGCGGATGGAGAAGTTATACTGACCCTGTTCGCTGCACCTCTGCCACGCGGGGGAAGGAAGCTCGAGGTCGTGCCATTGAGCTCTGACCCGTGGTTCCACTAACCCGGTTTGATCCCGGCTTCGCGAATGATCTTCCCCCACTTTTCCATTTCGGCGCGGATCAGACGTCCATAATCTTCCGGCGTGCCGCCCACCACGTCATATCCCAGTTCAGCAAGGCGGGCGCGCACGGCGGGAATCTGCAGGGCTTTGTTGGCTTCGGCATTAAGCCGCATGATGATCGCGCGCGGCGTCCCCGCGGGCGCAAGCAGTCCACGGTAGCCGGTCGCGTCGATGGCGGGCCAGCCGGCTTCCGCAAACGTTGGCACAGCCGGCATCAACGGATTGCGCGCGGCGCTCGCAAGGGCGAGCGCCCGCAGCCGCCCCGCTTCGACCAGTCCCTTGCAGGCGAAGATGCCGCCGAACGCGATCGGGACTTCGCCGCTCGCGGCGGCGAGAATCGCGAGCGCCGTGCTCTTGTACGGAATATGAACGAGGTTAATTTTCGTGACGGATTTCAGCAGTTCCCCCAAAAGATGGGGGACGGTGCCGTTTCCACCCGAGGCGTAGTTGAGTTCCCCGGGGCGTGCCCGGGCCAGCGCAATCAGCTCCTTCATGGTCCTGACCGGCAGCGACGGGTGGACGACGCCCAGAGTGGTGCTGGATGATGAGAGCGGCACGACGGGAACAAGATCGCGCAGGCTGTCGTATGGCAGCTTCGACAACAGGAACGGATTTACGATGTAGGCATTATCCGCAACGAGCAGCGTATAGCCGTCCGGCCTGCTCGTTGCCACGATCTGGGTGCCGATCACGCTGCCGCCACCGGGGCGATTGTCGACGATGACCTGTTGCCCCAGCAATTCGCTGAGTTCCGGGGTGAGCGCGCGGATCAGCGAATCGGCGCCGCCGCCGGCCCCATAGCCGACGATCATGCGAATTTGCTGGGTTGGGTAAGACTGCGCCGCTGCCGCCGCGGCCAGGAGCAGGCCCGCGGCGAGCATCGTCCGTAGCGAATACCGTAATGGGTTCATCGCTCCTCCCAATTGAACAATGAGCGCGACTGCCGCATGACTGCCACGATTGCCGTGCGGCGCGCGGCAACCATGCGGGGCATTCATCAATGCTACACGAATAAATCGACCCCTCTCATTTTCCCCCTTGGCGAATCCGGGCGCTTGAGTCAACATTGGCGGACGACGAGGGTCAATCATGAACAATAACTGTGGAGGAGGTGCCATGCCGGCTCATTGGAAGTCGAGGTTTGTTTCCGCAGTACTCGCCCTGGTCGGCGTAGCGGCGGCAACCCATGCCGCCGAGATCGCATACCCGGCCAGGCCGATCCGCATCATCGTCCCGTATCCGCCCGGCGGTTCCACGGATCCGACCGCACGCGCGTTCGGCGCCTGGCTATCCGAGAAATTCGGCGTGCCGGTGGTTATCGATAACCGGCCGGGCGCGGGCTCCACGATCGGGCACGCCCTCGGCGCCAAGGCCACGCCGGATGGCTACACGCTGCTGCTCGGCACCTCCGGCGGGCTGGTGGTCAGCCCCGCCTTTGGCACCAAGCTTCCGTACGACTCCGTCAAGAATTTCGCGCCGGTGGGGCTGGGCGTCTATGTGCCCTTCCTCCTGGTGATACATCCTTCCGTAGCGGCGAAAAACGTGAAGGAGCTGATCGACCTTGCGAAGGCGCAGCCGGCAAAAATCAACTTCGGCTCTCCCGGGACTGGAACGCCCAATCACCTCGGCATGGAACTGCTCGAGGCCATGACCGGCGCCGAGTTCACGCATGTGCCCTACAAAGGCGGCGGGGCCGCGACGGTTGATCTCGTCGCCGGCCGCATCCAGGCGATATTCGGCAGCATTCCGCAGTGGCAGCCGCACCTTGCGGCAGGCAGAGTCCGCGCCATCGGCATAGGGCACCCGACCCGGGTGCGCTCAATGCCGGACGTGCCGGCGGTCGCCGAAACGCTGCCGGGATTCAACAATACGACCTGGTATGGACTCCTTGCGCCGGCGGGCACTCCGGCACCGATCGTCGACAAGATCAACGCCGAGATGAAAAGGGCGGTCGCAAACGCCGACTTCAGCAAGCACCTCGAATCCATCGGCATGGAGCCGGCCAGCAGCACACCGAAGGAGCTGGGCGACATGATCCGCACCGAGCTTGCGCGCTGGACCAAGGTCATACGCGATGCCGGCATCCAGGCGAACTGATCGGGCATTCCGATCGGGTCGCTGCCTTGACGGCGGCGCGCCCCTATCGAACGATGAGATAATGCTGCCATGAACGAATCGCAACCGATTTCCCCTCGTGTTCGCCTGCAAGAGCTTCTGGCGATTCCGGACAGACAGCGGACCGAGGCCGAGTGGGATGAGCTCAATGAGCTTGAGATCGTGCTGGCTGCCGGAAATCGAGAGGGCGCTCCGGAGCAGGGCCTTCGGCGGAACGGCACTGCACCCGGCGGTCGTCCCAAACCCGGCGGCGGGCCACACGGCAAGAAGCCGGTGAGGAAGTTCCACCAGAGGCGCCCCAAGCGTAATGCGCCGTGAGCGGGCGCCCGGTCGTTAGCTGGACCGAGGCGGGTGAGGCCCGCTCCGCCCGTTGGCGCTCGGAGAGCGGGGCGCCGCCGCCCAAGCGCGTGGTCATCGCCGACGACCGCATTACGGCCGACGCCGCATATCGTTTGGCCTGCGGGGGCACCGCGATGCTGTGGCACGGCGATTTCCAGAACGCGCGACAGCTCCTGGAGGCGCTGGCGCGGCGCGCTGACGCCAAGCCCCTCAAGCCGGCCTCGTCGCCAACCGAGGTCTTCCATCTGCATCGCCAGGCCCAGTCCCAGCGCGCACGCACGCTGGGGATGCTGCTGTTACCGTTCGAGCACGACTACGGCATCCCGTTGCGCCGCGCACCCGACGTGCGACAAGCTTGCGCGGAGGCTTACGGCCCGGGAGAAGAAGAAGGACCCTCCGTGGCCTCGCTACGAGAGCTGCTCGGTCTGATCGGCGCGCACGAGTGGCGCAAGAAGGGCATCGAGATTCCGGCGCTCGGCGGCCGCATCCACCCGCACTACGGCGTGTTCGCGCCCATACGCAGCGAGTACGTGGCGCTGGTGGCCGAAGCACCGTTGCCCTTGCCCTCACCGGCGCGGGCTTTTGACATCGGCACCGGGACCGGTGTGCTGGCCGCGGTGCTGGCCCGCCGGGGTCTCGCGCGCATCGTTGCCACTGATCAGGATCCTCGCGCGCTGGCGTGCGCCCGCGACAACCTCGCGCGGCTCGGGCTGACCGGGCCGGTGGAAGTCGTGCAGGCGGATCTCTTCCCCGAAGGACGGGCTCCGCTCGTGGTCTGCAACCCGCCGTGGATCCCGGCCCGGCCGAGCACACCCATCGAGCACGCGGTTTACGACCCCGAGGGCCGCATGCTGCGCGGGTTCCTCGGCGGGCTGGCGGCGCACCTGGAGCCCGGGGGCGAGGGCTGGCTGATTCTTTCGGATATCGCCGAGCATCTGGGCCTGCGCTCGCGCGCCGAACTGCTGGCTGCCATTGACGAGGCGGGGTTGAAGGTCGTAGGCCGGACGGATGTCCGGCCGAATCATCCCCGGGTCTACGACGCCGCCGATCCCCTCCACGCCGCGCGCGCGGCGGAACTGACGTCGCTCTGGCGACTTGCGGTCCGCATAAGTGATGAGTGAGCCGCGAGGATCCCTAAGAAGGACCTCGGGCTCTCATATTGAAAGCAACTACGGAGCGCCGATGCCCGCTGCTTTGAACACCTTCCCGATCCGCGCCACCTCCGAGTTCATAACCGCCGTCAGCTCCTCGGGCGAGGTCGGCGAGGGCTCCGTTCCCGCTTTCATAAAAATGCCTTTGGCTTCCGCCGATTGGAGGTATCGCGAAACCTCCTGGTTCAGCCGGGCAACGATCGCCGGCGGCGTTCCGGCCGGAGCGAAGAGCGCGTGGAGCGTTTCCGAGATATAACCGGGTATACCCGAGGCCGCAACCGTCGGCATCCCGGGAGCCAGTGCTGAAGGTTTAAGGCTTCCAACCGCCAGGGCGCGCAATCTTCCCGACTTCACATGCGGCGCCGCTCCACCTGGGGAGGCGAACATCGCGTGGACTTCGCCGCTTATCACGGCGGTCATTGCGGGTCCAGTGCCCTTGTAAGGAATGCGCACTACGTTCACCCCCGCCATGTGCTCGAACAATATCGCGCCGATAAAATTCGAGCTGCCCACTCCGCCTACCGCAAGATTGAGCTCGCCCGGCCTCGACTTGGCCAAAGCGACGAGCTGCTTGACGGACTTCACCGGCATCGAAGGGTGGACCACAAGAACGCTCGGCGCCCGGTCCACCAACGTGATCGTTGAAAAATCTTTTATGGGATCGTACGACGTTTTGTCGATGAGCGGCCCGATCCAGTGGGCGCTGCCGGTGAGCAGGAGCGTATACCCGTCAGGCGCGGCTTTGGCCACGAGGTCCGCGATCAGGACCGTCGGTCGATTGTCGACGATCACTTGCTGGCCGAGGGGGCCTGACATCGCCCGCGCCACCAGACGCGCCACGAAATCGTTGCCGCCTCCGGTAGGAGAGGTGACGATGCGTACGGGTTTGTTGGGATAGTCCTGGCTAAAGGCCGTCACGGCGCTCAGGCCAGCCAGGCCCACCGAGACCATGCAGACTACGAAGAACGGCTTCGACATGATTCCTCCTCGAACAAAGTTTTTGTCAACGATTCCGGCGCGGTTGGGTCACCAACGTGATTCCCCGCGGTTCCCGCTCCGCAACAGCACTATACTGCACCGCAAAATGCATAAAATGCACGAACTCAGCGTCTGCCGTGATTGCGCAGGCTGACGTAGCCGCCAGCCACGAGGAAACCGGCAGGGCCGGAAGGGGGCCAATAAGCCAAGCCAACCTGTCAGCGTGCGGCCCGATAGTCTCCGTCCTCACTCGACCCGCATCCCCGATTCCTTGATCACCTTCGCCCATTTCGCGACTTCGCTGCGGATGAATGCGCCAAACTGATCGGACGTGGAACCGCCCGGCTCGAGGTCGGTGCTGTCGAACCGTTTCTTCACCTCGGGATTCCTGAGCGCGGCCACCGCGGCCCCGTGCAGCCGGCCGATGATCTCTTTCGGCGTGCCCGCCGGGACCACCAGGCCATACCACGAGGTTACGTTGAAGCCCGGCACACCGGACTCGGCGAGCGTTGGAATGTTGGGGGCCATCGACGAGCGTTGCGCGCCGGTGACTGCGAGCGCGCGCAGTTTCCCGGACCTCACGTACGGGACCACCGAGCTGGTGGCGGGAAAACCGACCGATGCCTCGCCGCTGATCAGCGCGGTGACGGCCTGCGGAGTGCTCTTGTAATTGATCTCCGTCATCTTGATGCGTGCCATGCTGTCGAGCAATTTCGCCGAAAGCTGTATGGCCGCGCCCGCCGTCGCGACATTGAGCTCGCCCGGCCGCTTCTTCGCGAACGCGATCAGTTCCGTCACCGACTTCACGGGCAGCGAGGGATGCACCGCCAGCGTGAACGAGCCGGACGCGAGCAACGTCACCGGCGCGAAGTCCTTGACGAAGTCGTAGCCGAGCCGGCTGTAGAGCGTCACGCTGATCGAGTGGGCAATGTTGCCCATCATCACCGTGTAACCATCGGGTGGTGCCTTGGCGGCAACCTCGGCCCCGAGGTTGCCCGCTGCGCCGGCCCGGTTGTCGATTACCACCTGCTGCCCGAGCGCCGCCGACAATTGCGGCTGAATGAAACGCGCGACCGTGTCGTTTCCGCTACCTGCCGCAAACGGCACGATGAGGCGTATCGGCCGGGTCGGGTATTGGGCATGGGCCGCTGCCGTTCCCGCCAGCACCACTGCAATCGCGATCGATCCAGCGCAAGTCATTATTTTCATGGTTTCCTCCTCGAGAAGAAAGCCGTTCACACAATGCCGCCGGGTAACCAGTATGCCACGGGGACGGGGACGTCAGGGTCAGACTCGACCTTCGGTTTGCCCAGTCGCGATTGGCTGCCCTGTTTACACCGGCGCCGCGCGACGTCCAGACAAGGCCTCAAATCGATTTGAAACGCTCGCTTTCCGGTGCCCGGTCCTCGTTTGTCGTTACATGAAGGTCGATTCCGACGCGATGAACTCGCGGCGCCCATCGTCGCGCAGCATATCGTGTCTCAGCGTCTGCCGTGACTGCGCAGGCTGACGTAGCCGCCGACGACGAGAAAGCCGGCATTGGTGAGAAACACCGCAGCGAACCCTGCCACGGAGCCCATCGCCCCGAACAGGAGCGGAATCACGAAGTGCGTCACCTGGTTCACGGTGATACGCATGCCGGTTGCCTCGCCCGCGCGCTCCTTGGGCGAGGTGTTGAATACCATCGTCATGGCCAGCGGCTGACCGACGCCGCAACCCACCCCCAGCAGAAACGATGCAGCGGCAAGCGGCCATGGGTCCTGAAACAGGGGAAACAGGCAAAACGCCGTGCCGGCGACGAACATCGCATAGGTGAACAATTGCGCTTCGCCGGTGCGCCGCACCGCGAACGGCAGCGCGATGCGCACGAGGATGATGGCGACGGCGAATGCACTCATCACCACGCCGATCGCGGTTGCCGACAGGCCGTGCGCGCGCCCGTAGATCGGCATGAAAAACTGGTATGCGTCCCATGCCCCCGACACGATGCCGCTCGCGATCAGGGTATTGCGCAACGCCTTGATCTTCAGCAGATCGAACATGCCGCCGCCGACCGGTTCCGCTTTGGCGTGCACATTCGGAATCCAGCGCGAGCCCATGGCGGACACGACGATCGCTGGAACCAGCGGCATTGCGAGCGCGCCGAATGTCCAGGCATAGCCGATCCGGTCAATGAGGAAACCCGCCAACAGCGGGCCGGTCAAGTTCGCCAAAGCAAAGCCGAGACTGAGGTGGCTGAAATTGCGCGCGCGCTCGGATGGGCCCGCGATCGCGCCGGCCAGAGTCTGCGTCGCAATCTGGAGCGCCATGAACGCGATCCCGAGCAGGGACGCGGTGAAATACAGCATCGCCATCGACGGCCACAGGCAAGGCAGTATCAGTGCCACGAACACGCCGCCGGTGCCGAACAGCATGGGGATTTTGAAACCGAAGCGATCGGTCATGCGGCCGGCGGGCAATGCGAGCACGGCGGGAAACAGCGCGTATAGCGCCACGATGCTACCGACGACAAACGGCGTCGCGCCCTGATCGACCGCAAACAGCGGCACCGCCAACCGGCTGCCCGCAAAGCCGATGTGCGTGAGAAATGCAAGCAGGACGATGATGTAGATAGTCATGAGCCGCAATGATGCCACGGCGTGCGCGGATGCGCCCTAGCGTCTAGTCCTCTGGTGCTTATTGATCCTTGCATAATCGACTAACATGGAAATGTCGTCCTCGCGAAAGCGGGGACCCATAGTGCGCTACTATGCGCGATGACGCACGGTATGGATTCCCGTTTCCACGGGAATGACATCCTGCTGTTGCGCGGGTAGTCATTTGTGCAGGTCTGCTGGAACATGCGAAATCGGGAGAGAGCGTGAAATGAGTGAATTGGCGGTCGTGCGGTTCGATGTCGAGGACGGGGTAGGCGTGATGACGGTCGACAACCCGCCGGTGAACGCGCTCGGGCCGGGCGTGCGGGAAGGCATCGTCGAGGCCGTTGACCGGGGCGTGGCCGATCCGAGCGTGAGCGCGATGGTGCTGATCGGCGCCGGCCGCAGCTTCATCGCGGGCGCCGACATCCGCCAGTTCGGCAAACCGCGCCCGACACCCACCCGCCTCACGCACGACGTGCTGGATCAGAGCACGAAGCCGGTCGTGGCGGCGATCCACGGCTATGCGCTGGGCGGCGGGCTGGAGCACGCGCTCTCCTGCCATTACCGCATCGCGGTGGCGAGCGCCAAGGTCGGCCTGCCCGAAGTGCTGATCGGCGTCCTGCCTGGCGGCGGAGGCACGCAGCGCCTGCCACGCCTGATCGGCCCGAAAGCAGCGATGGAAATGATCGTGAGCGGGCGCCACGTGCCGGCGGTAGAGGCGAAAGCGCTCGGCATCGTCGATGCGATCGTCGATGGCAAGGACTTGCGCAAAGAGGCGATCCGTTTTGCCAAGAGCATCGCCGCGAAGCGGCCGCTGCCGCGCGTGCGCGACAAGACCGACCGCATTGCCGAAGCGAAAGCCGACCCCGGCATGTTCGAGGCGATGCGCAAGTCGATCGCGAGGAAGGCGCGCAACCAGAAGGCGCCGTATCATTGCATCGCGTGCGTGGAGGCGGCGACCACGCAGCCGTTCGACGAGGGCCTCAAGACCGAGCGGCGGCTCTTCGCGGAACTGGAGAACTCCGACGAGGCGAAGGCGCTGCGCTACGCATTCTTCGCCGAGCGCGAGGTCGCGAAGATTCCCGATGCGCCCAAGGATCTCAAGCCGGCGCGAATCAAGACCGCGGCGGTGATCGGCGCCGGCACCATGGGCGGCGGCATCGCCATGAGTTTCGCCGACTTCGGCATTCCGGTGAAGGTGCTGGAGGTCTCGCGCGAGGCGCTCGACAAGGGCCTGCAGCGCGTGCGCGACAACTACGCGATCAGCGTCAAGCGCGGCAGCCTCACGCAGGCCGAGATGGAGCGCAGGCTCCCGCTGATCCAGCCGGTCGACAACTACGATGCGATCGCGGACTGCGACGTCGTGATCGAGGCGGTGTTCGAGAACCTCGACGTGAAGAAGGAAGTGTTCGCGAAGCTCGATGCCACGATGAAGCAGGGCGCACCGCTCCTCACGAATTCCTCCGCGCTCGACATCGACCAGATCGCAGCCGTCACCCAGCGGCCGCAGGATGTGGCCGGCGCGCACTTTTTCGCGCCCGCCAACGTGATGAAGCTGCTCGAAGTCGTCAAGGGCAGCCGCACCTCGATGCAGACCATCGCCACCGCCATGAAGATGGGCCGCGATATCGGCAAGGTGAGCGTGGTCGCCGGCACCTGCGATGGTTTCGTCGCCAACCGTAGCCGCGCGCCGTTCATCACCGAGATGATGCTGATGCTGGAGGAGGGGGCGCTCCCCGAGCAGATCGACAAAGTGATGGTGGATTTCGGCTATCCGATGGGCCCGTTCGCGGTCAACGATCTCTCCGGGCTCGACGTGAGTTACATGACGCGCAAGCGCCGCGCCGCGGCCGACCCGAACTACCGCAGGCTGCACGTGCCCGACCGCCTGGTCGAGATGGGTCGCAAGGGGCAGAAAACCGGCGCCGGCTGGTACCGCTACGAAAAAGGCGACCGCACGCCGCATCCCGACGAAGTGGTGAAGAGCGTGATCGCGGAAGTCGCGCGCGAATTCGGAATCGAGCAGCGCAGCCTCACCGACGAGGAAATCCTGCGCCGCCTGCTGTGCGCTTCGGTCAACGAGGCGTGCAAGATCCTGGAGGAAGGCAAGGCCTACCGGGCGAGCGACATCGATGTGATGTGGCTCCACGGCTTCGGTTTCCCGCGCTACCGCGGCGGCCTGATGTTCTGGGCCGACACGATCGGCTCGCGCGCGATCCAAGATCAGATCTCGTCATGGCACGAGCGCTACGGCGCGCGCTGGAAGCCGTCCAACCTCCTGCGGGAGATTGCGGCGAGCGGCGCCTCGTTCCGTGAGGCCGAGCCCAAGCTCCCCCTTTGAAAAGGGGGAAGGGAAAATTGCGCCCCGTCAAATCACCTTGTGCAAGGTGTGGTGGCGGTTGCGCGTGCAGGGCCGCACGTGCGTCGGCCAACGTCCCTGGTCGACCGCCTTTGCGAATGCGGGGCTGGTCAGCACGTCCGGGCTCTCGAGTTCAAGGATGCAGGCATACCGGGGAACGCCTTGCGAATCGACGGTCTTGGTCTCGCCGCCCATCGTGATGCGCAGCGTGTCGATCTTGAAGCGCGTCGCCGAGGTCACGCCAGGCACTTTCCTGAGGAACGGAATGTGTTCCTGGTCGTAAACCTCGTTGAAGAGGGCTTCCTTGTCCGGGTCTACGTCCATGGCGGCAGTAAAGATCCAATTTCCGGTAATGGGCATGGTGTGCGCTTCCTTCGTTGGGTCGATTGGGCAGTAAGTATCGTAGCAGCACCGCGCTTTTCTCAAAGAACAACCACCTGCCGGATCGCCTTGCCTTCCCGCAGCCGGTCGAACCCCTCGTTGATCGCCTCGAGCGGCAGCAATTGGGTCAGTGGTCCGTCCCCTTTGCGCTGTTAGTCGAGCGCAAGGTCAGTTTGTCCCTGTTGCTGTGACTTGTGCTGTAGTATCGTACCACTTCTTCAGGGAGGAGGCGTCATGACGGCAGAAACATCAGTGTCGAGACGTCCCTCGTCATCGCCGCAGCGATAACCATTGCTCCATTGTCCACTATGGCGACCACGCATACCGTTGATTGCAATGCCGGAGAGAAAATCCAGGACAAGATTGCGATTGCGCAGCCCGGCGATACGATTCTGGTCAGCGGCGCGTGCAGCGAGAATGTCGCGATTCTGTCGGAGACGGTTCGCATCACGCTCGACGGCCAGGGAAAGACCGTGATCCAGGCGCCCCCCAAAGGCGATGGATTTTTCATCCGCGGCAGGGAGATTACGGTGAAGGGCTTTACCGTCACCGGCGGGCGCGATGGCATTCACCTGTCTGGGGTCGCCGCGGGCGCATCCGCCAACATCGTGGGGAACACCATACGCAAGACCGGCAGGCACGGCATCCATCTGGATCACAGCAGCGTGGGCCGCATCGCGGGCAATGCGATCGAAGACGTGCGCGCCTGCGGCATCGATGTCGCCGAGGGCTCTGTCGCGCGAATCGGTTACCTGCTTCGCCCTCTGGGCCACGGCCCGAATACGATCCGGAACGCCGGCGAGCACGGTATCGCAGTCACCCGCGGCTCCAGCGCCCGGATCGTGGGCAATGCGATCGAGAACAACAAGGGCAGCGGGGTCTTCGTCACCAGGAACTCGCAGGCGGACATCTTCGGCAACTCGATTTCCGGCAATGCGGGGAACGGCATTACCGCGAGCCACAATGGCGGCGTCAATCTCGACAACGAAGACCAACTGTTCAACCTGGGGCCGAACCAGACCGACCCCGGTTCAAAGAATGCCGGCGTCGGGTTGAGCGGTTCGGTGGGCGGCTATGCCGACGGCCCCATGGGAACGCTCGATGGCGTCAGGGGCGCCAAGGAAATGGACGGCACCTGCATCGACCGCCTGACCAAGGTGACAGTCCGCTAAACTTACTGCGTAAGATAAGTCGATTCCCTCCCCCTCGATGGGGGAGGGCTAGGGTGGGGGTGAAAACTGCCATGACTCTCAACCATTTCACCCTCAACCCAACCTTCCCCATTATCTTCATCGAGCGGGGCGTCCGCTGCGACGCAGAGTTGGACCGCACCTACACCGATTCACGCAGAACATTCGCCATGCGTGTCTGCCAACCTGGCCCAGTAGCCTTCCAGCGTGCCAGCGTATCGGGCGACAACCTAAGACTAATCACCCGAGGTTTTCCCCCGCGGGGTGTGAACACCACGCTATGCAGGCGATCCTCAATGAAGCCAAGCACGCAGTAGCGCCGTTCGGCTTCGCGGGATAAGCTGTCTGTGCGAGCGCCGGTGCGTTCATCGCAAAGAACGCTGTTGCGGTCAGAATGCAGCTACGAATATTGCGCATCATGCGTATTTCTGGTGCTGGTTTTTGACGCGTTCGGTAAAGCGCGGCATGGTTGGGGCGCTGCGCCTTCCGTGTGCGTGCGGTCAGCGGGTAGCGCCGCGGCGAGCCGGCCGTTGTCGTGCTGCCGCGATGTCCACAATCTTCCCGTGTTGCAGGATGTAGCACGGCGTGCCTGTGTTGCGCGCCGTCGTCAGCGCGCTGCGTGCGGCGCGTTTGAGCGCCGCCTGCGATCCCAGCAAATCCTTGTCTTTGGGTTTACCGTTCGTCTTCATTCAGTTTCGCCCCATTCAAGCAACACCGGTTGCGCACCGGAATTATCGTACAACACCCACGCATCTGCGAGCGGCCGGTAAATCCGCCAGAAATTGTCCAACGCCAGCGTTCAGTGGCGCGCTGCCCTTTGCGCGTCCGCTGGAACGCATTGTTGGGCAGCATCATCGATTGACGGTTGCCAATTCCGCTGAGCGATCCCAAATATTCGGAGTCACGTTGCTTGAATATCCGGAAACAAATGTCTTCTTGCGCCCAGTATCCGGTTCATAGACATGACGCTTTACGGCCCCGATATTGGCACCGTAGATGTGGATACTGATCGAGGCACGATCAGCCAAGGCGTTTGACACCTTGTGGATATCCCCGATGCGCGGTGATACCAGGTCAATGCCGCCGGGGGGAAGCTGATGTGTACCTCTTGAGCGCAAGCGGCCCGCTGCGGGGTCTAGACCGAATTCCTCGCAGGCCTCGGCGCCACGCATTACTCCAACCATGCCCCACACCGTGTGGTCATGTACCGGGGTTGTTTGACCCGGCCCCCATACAAAACTCACTACGGAGAAACGTTCCATCGGATCGCAATACAACAAGTACTGCTGATACCGTTCTGGACGCGGCTGAGCAAAGTCATCAGGCAACCAATCATCGTGACTGACGAGCTCTGATAGGAGCTTTTTCCCATCCGCGAAGATGCGCTCCTCATCGTCGCCAGCTTGCTCGATCAACCGCGTGAAGGACTGAATGAAGTCCCGTAACCTGGCTATGTTTCTCATCGCTGATCCTCCGTCGAAGAGCATGCGCGCATATCGGTCTCTCCGCTTGCCTGATGCCGCCCAACGCAGAGCTAACCGGCGCGCGCCGTTGTTGCGCGCGTCCGAGCTGAGCGCGGTGTTGGGCAAATTACGTCCTGCACCTCCGTTCGCAACTTCTAGAAATCGCCAGAGAACTTAAGGATGCGACCAGCGGCCGTCTCTGCCAGAAAGAGGTTTCCCGCTGAATCGAAAACTGGGTCTCTCGGTTCGGCCAGGTTTTCGATGAAAACAAGGCGCGTACCGTCCGGCTTTATCCGGGAAACCATGCGTGCCTGTGGCTGTGCCACATAGAGGTCGCCGGATCTTCCAAAGGCCAAGCCGACAGGGCCTTTTACGTTCGCTATAACTTGGACGCGGCCTTGCGGGGTGACCTTCACTACTTTGTCTCCCTTCCAATCGTTGACAAACGTGTCCCCGGTTTTGAAGGCGAGGCCGTGCGGGCCCACCAGCGTAACAACTGTCCGATATTTGTTGGGTGCTTGGAAGGCGCGCACCTTTCCACTTTGCAGTTCGCATACCAACAGTTCCCCGTGGGGGTTGAAATCCAAATCCACCGGACCGTCGAGATTGGCGAGATAGGTAGTGACCTTTCTGGCCGGGGAAATCATGGCCACCCGGCCAGTGCCGGTCTCCGCTACGTATATGTTCCCCTTCGCGTCGATGGCAAGATCATGAGGACTGACAAAGCCATCAGCGATCCGGGTGATCTTTCCGTCCGGAGTAATCTTCACAATGCTCCCGCTCTTCTGTTCCGCCACATAGAGATCGCCCGATGGCGCAACGAGCAGTCCCCGAGGTTCAGCCAGGCCAGTCGCAAAGACGGTGTAGTTGGCTCGGGAAGCGGCCTTGTCATCATCTAGTTTTGTTGATCGGGTCTTAGCTTCTTCGGCGAAAGCCGCATTGGCCCCCAAACACAGGCCAAGACTGGCCGCTACCAAGATGCGAGCCATAGTACTTTTCATATTTCCCTCCGATTCGTCGGCTTTCGATAATTTCTGAGCCCAACGTTGCGCTAACCGGCGCGCGGCCGCCAGCATTGAATACAAGGCGCGATGCTTCCCGCGCGTCCGGTTGAGCAGCGAGTTAGGCTGTGCCTCAATAGAGTACCTCTGCGACCAAGCACAGCGTCGCGGTGAGCCGGTCAATGAGCGCATCGAACTGCCCAGGGTCGAGATGTACGAACGTTACGTTGTGCGCACCGCGATTGCGACACGCGTATGTAACGAGGATCGCTGCCGCTAGGTCCGTGGCTGCAGGTTTACCCGGAAGCCCGAGGGTTTCCGCGAGTGCGCCATTAAGGGCGCCCTTGAAATCCGACTTGAACAGGCCGTTGTACTTTCCCAAGTCGTCCTGTGAAAGCCCCAGGCCAGCTTTTTGGGCTACTAGCGTTGCATGCAGAATGAACTGGTCCGCGCCTGGGTTCTTGTAGTGAATCGCTGAGTCGACCACGAGGCAAAGGTCGAAAATAATGTCGAATGCCAATTGTGCCGGGAATGGCCCGAGCCACAGTTGCTCAGGAATTGCCAAGAGACGGGCCGCGCGTGCCATCGCGTAAGAGTACAGAAATGCCGCATCCCGCAACTCAGGAAGGGCAAGAACGCGACTACGAAGACCAGCAAGATCGAAGCTCCTCGCGTAGCGAGTGCAATAACGCTCTATTCGCGAAATCACCGCGGCTGCCTGGTGCTGCACCCAAGGACGGAAGGCTTGGTCGGGCTTTTCGTTGTCCAGAATCGCCAACGCGAACCCGGGTGTCTTTGGATCGAATACACCATGGGTCAAAACGTCCTCCTCAAGACCGCGGTGCATTAGCAGGTAGCCTCGATCCAGATCATCAGCCAGAAGCGCGGTCATTCCCCAGAAGTAGTACGCGGAACCTTTGTGAATTCTTGAGGAGCCTTGCGCCTCCAGGTTTGCGACGGGCCTTAAGGCCCACGGCCATACCGCAGCAGCATCTCGAAGATTGCCGGCGCGAAGGTGAAGGTTCCAGAGCGGGGTGAAGTTCGAGAAGTACTGGTCCTGTTTCCCCGGGTCTGGCGTACTCCTAAGGAACGCGGAGGCCGCATCATCGAACACAGACTGGTGCAGAACCGCGCTGCCCAACCGGGACGAATAGAGCTGCACGAAAGCCTCGTCGAGTGCCGACGACAGCGATTGAATCTCGATCTCGATATTGCCAACGGAGAACGATAGCATGCCGATTGTCCGCCTGGCGCAGCCTAGACAGAATGGCTTCCTGCGAGTGGTAGGCGGTCTGCCTTCTTGGTAACGTGGATTGCGTGGCAAGCCACGCCGAGCCACATGTTGAGC
>Ga0156176_1205_pt1 | contig 32272 bp, 32 predicted proteins | sample RifCSPlowO2_12_FD_107829 | JGI IMG/M metagenome (GOLD analysis project Ga0156176, IMG submission 107829) | Betaproteobacteria bacterium RIFCSPLOWO2_12_FULL_62_58
CTACTCCTCTTCATTGGCATTATCGCCGTTACGATGGAGCAGTTCATCCACTTAACGAAGCCCAAAATTCTGTCCAAAAAAGCGAGGCCACCTCTTTTGGCATTTAACCACCCGTTCGAGATCGACGCTTGTCAGCGGCACCGCGTGCCGGGGTGCGCGGCCCAACGGGAACGTTATGTCTTTCCATAGTGAGTCTCAACCGTGACCGAACAGCAAGCAGTCACCGTACCTAGCCCCGTAGAGTTTTTTCTCAATGTCCCTCTCTACGAGATCTTCCCCTACGACGGGGACTCTGCGCCGCTGGTTTGGAACGTCGAATACTTCGAAGGAACTCTCGACTCCTACTGTCATGAGTGTGGCGCACATAGCATCTTCGACAGGACGCCGAAGGATAAGCACTACGATTTAAAGAAGTCCACTTACGACCATGTCTTTGCGGTGGAGTTGACGTGTACGCGCAACCGCAAACACACATTGTTCTTTCTATTCAAGGCATGGAAGAAAACAGTGCAGAAGGTTGGCCAATACCCATCAATCGCTGACCTTAACCTATTTGACGTCAAAACATATTCCGCAGTCCTACCGAAAGAGCAGTTCCGAGAATTCACTCGTGCAATTGGTTTGTCCGCTCATGGCATCGGCGTTGGCTCATTCGTTTACCTGAGACGAATTTTTGAGTCCCTAATCGCGGAAGCATATGCCTTGGAGCGTGCGGCAGAAAACTGGGATGAGGCTCAATATCAACAGAGCCGAATGTCGGAAAAGATTGAAATACTGAAAGCGCGTTTGCCAGATTTTCTCGTTCACAATCGAGGTTTGTACGGAATCCTCAGCAAAGGCATCCACGAACTCACAGAGAATGAGTGTTTGAAGGCTTTCCCCATCGTCAAAGTCGGTATCGAAATCATTCTAGACGCCAAACTGGAACAGCTTCAAAGAACCAGGAAGCAACGTGAGGCAGAAAAAGCAATTCAAGCACTCGCCTCATCTGTTTCAAATAATGGAAGTCAGACATAACACGGCAGTCACCCGGGCGCTGCGCGATAGAAGCGCGCAGCGCCGGTTACTTCCACGTGTGTGCCGGGCATGGCACGGAACTAACGGGGAGCAAGTCCTCGAACCAGGTAAAGGAGGAGCCGAAGGTTAGGAGAAGGGCAAGCCGCGCACTTCAGTCAACCATTTCGCGCACCTGCGGTTGGGCGCGGACGTTCGATCAAGAGATGAAAGAGATCAATCCATCGGCGGCGTTCTTCGTCAAACTGGGCTCCGGTGGTCACTGGGAAGCCGACTGCCTACAAAAGGATCACACTCTTCGGCTCGGCTTCGACGAGACCGATCACGCCGCCTGCATGAGAGGCGACTGGCAGAAAATCAGAAATGATCTTCTGGGAGAGGGCCGCGCGAAGGGAAAGGCGACGGAAATAGCGAACGAGATTCGGTACTTCTACGAGGCAGACGAAAACACCCTGTGGGTGACATTCTTCGGCAATCGGATGTGGTGGGCGTTTGCGAGAAGAGAGGTCACTCGACTTCCCGACGGCAGCAAGACAAGGAGTGTCATCGCCAAATGGCGGAGTACTGACCTTCAAGGAAACAGCCTTTCGCTGGAGAAGATCAGCGGACGATTTCTTCAGGTTCGTCGATTCCAAGGGACCATATGCTCCGTCGATCTCGAATACGCCAAGAACAAGATCAACGGCAAGAAGCCTGCAGTGGTGGGGGAGGCGGAGGCCGCGATGCGCGACCTTGAAACCCGGCTTGTTCCTCTGATTCGAGCCTTGTCGTGGAAGGACTTCGAGCTTCTTGTTGACCTTATCTTCTCGAACGCTGGTTGGCAAAGAATCAGCGTTCTGGGCAAGACTGAGAAGACACTCGACATCGACCTTCGAGCACCGGTCACGGGCGAACGGGTCATGGTTCAGGTCAAGTCCGCATCCGACAAGCAAGAGTACTCCCGCTATCATGAAGAGTTCTTGCAAGCAAAGGACTTCTCTCGACTGTTCTACGTCGTCCATTCGCCATCCCCCGACCTGGCTGACGTTCCCGCGCTTCCGAACTCGACAATCATCTACGCACCTTCGCTGGCGCAAATGGTTGTCAACGCGGGGCTGTCAAGGTGGCTGATAGAGAAGAACACATGATCATCGAACAAACGCATGGAGCACTACGGCGTGCCCGCGGCGGGCACGCCGAGGCTCATGCGTGACGTGAGGCCTCAAGGAACAATCACGCGACAATGGGCTCCACGTTAGGCGTCACGCACATGAGTGAGAAGCAAGCGATCGAGCGGGGAACCGCTGAGGGCTTCCTCGTTCTCTACAACCAGCTCCTTGGCACAGACTTCAGGATCGTGGAGATGGGAGACGCGCCCGATGCTCGCTGCGCGGACTCACACGGGAACGCGCTGAATCTCGAAATCACTACGACGGAAGATCGTCCGGGGGACATCAAAGCTCTTCTGGGTCGGTCCAATAGTCGGAGCGTAGAGGCCCTTCGGGCTCACGTTGATCGCGTCGCGCGAGGCGAGGAACGTCCTCAGTTCAGCAGCCTTTCTGACGAGGTGAGCGACCACCTTGTCAAGAGGCTCAAAAGCAAGATGAAGAACGACTACGGATCGAACGCAGCCCTTGTCGTTCGAGATTCATCGGGTGTCGACTGGGACTGGGACGAGGTAAATCCAGCCATCCGTAGCCGAGTCGATTTAACGAAAAACCCGTTCGGTCGAGGAATCTGGTTGCTGTCCCGCGTCAAGGACCGCTTGTTTCAGATCGCATGAACCGGTGGTCAGCCCCGTGATGACCCCCAAATTCGAGAGGGACGCATCGCCAGCAACGCTCCGCTTGCCGGCTCACGCTCCTCAATTGGAGCGTTGAGGCTGTAGAAAAACCCTCACCGAGAATTTTTGGAAAACTTCGACAAAACGAGACCGCTCAGAACACCCTGTACCGAACGATCGCATGACTCGGAGGGCCACCCTTAGAACAAAACGCTCAGCCGTGCTGTTCTTCCGGTACTGCGGAGTCGAGCTGCTCACCCTCCATCTCGAACCACGACAATTTGCTGCGCAGGCTGACGACACTGCCGACGATGATCAGCGTTGGCGGCGCGAATTGCGCGGCAGCGGCAAGCGCGGGCAGCGTTTTCAGCGTGCCTGTCAGCACGCGCTGGTTATCAGTCGTACCCTGCTGCACAATCGCGGCCGGCGTCGTCGCGGTGAGTCCGTGTGCGATGAGCTGCTCGCAAAGTACCGGCAAGCCGAGCAGTCCCATGTAAATCACCACCGTCTGGCTCGGCCGCGCCAGCGCATTCCAATCCAGATTCATGCTGCCATCCTTCAAATGGCCGGTGACAAATACACAGGATTGCGCATGATCCCGGTGCGTCAACGGGATGCCCGCGTATGCAGCAACACCCGAAGCCGCCGTAATCCCCGGCACGACCTCGAACGGAATGCCCTGCCCCGACAGTGTTTCGATTTCCTCGCCGCCGCGACCGAAGATGAACGGGTCCCCGCCTTTCAGCCGCACCACCCGCTTGCACTGCCGCGCGAGCTGCACGAGCAAATCGCTGATCGCCTGCTGCGGCATGGTGTGCCGCCCGCAGCGCTTGCCGACGTAGATGCGTTCGGCATCCGCACGGGCCAGTTCCACAATCGCGGGTGCGACGAGGTTGTCATAGACGACGACGTCGGCCTGTTCCAGCAGCCGTGCTGCGCGCAACGTAAGCAGTTCGGGATTCCCCGGACCGGCCCCGACCAGATATACCGCTCCGCGCTGCGCCGGCGCATGCTGTGGAACACGCTTCAGGAAACCTGCTCGTGAGTTCATTATTGACGCATCTCGCACAACACGGTTGGCCGGTATCGACTCATTGCTGCCGCCTGGGAATGTAGCGCACGACGGGTGCTCATCGCTGGCCGGCGAAAATCCCGGCGGGGAAAATGGTTTTCTCCGACCTTGCAAGCGCCGCAGCGTAAGGATCGACCGCCGTCTCGAGCTCCTCGCACCACGACGGGTGGCTGTAGCTCATGTCCCTCAGAAACCACAACCCGCGCGCCGACTGGCACGCTGCCGCCAGCATGTGGATTTGCTCGCCGGCTTCGGGCCCGACGATGCAGCCGCCGAGCAGCTGTCCCGTTTCGGCATCGTGCACGACTTCGATATAGCCCTCGTAATCATGATGGGCGCGCGCCTTTCCCGAGCCACCGAGACTCGACAGCGCCACTTCGGGCTCGAATCCTGCGGCTTCGGCGAGATCTTCGGTGAGCCCGACTGCGGCGATTTCCAGCGCTGAATCGATGACCACCGGCACCTTGTGATAATTCGCGCGCATCCGGTTGCCGTTGATCGCGTTGGCTGCGGCGACCTTGGCGTCGTGCAATGCGGCGTTCGCGGTCATCGGACCCGGCTTCACGTCCCCGACCGCGTAAATGCCCGCCGCACTGGTTTCCAGGTATTCGGATACCTGCACGAATCCCTCTTCGTCCACCGCGACGCCGGCTTCGCGCAAGCCAAGCCCGTCAACACGCGGCTGCCTGCCGACCGCGACCAGGACTTTGGCGAACTTGCCGGTGTAGCCATCGCTGAGATTCACGCCGATCCCGTCGCATGCCGCCGTCCAGCTCGACACCGATGCGTTGAGGCGCACTTCGATGCCGATGCGGGCAAACTTGCGCTCCAGCATGGCGCTCGCCCGCTCCGGAATGCGCGGCCGATCGAGTAACCGGTCGCGCTGTTCCACGATGCACACACGCGAGCCGAACTGGTGCAGCAGGAATCCAAGCTCGACGCCGATTGCGCCGCCGCCGATGCACAGCACCAACTCCGGCAGCTCCGTCAGGCTCAACATGAAATCGCTCGAGTTCAGGATGCGCTCGCCGTCGGTCGGGCAGGTTTCGAGCTGCCGCGGCGTGGAACCGGTGGCAAGAATGATGCGCCCGGCCTGGATGATGTGCGGCGCCTCGGTGTGCGCCGCGCCGTGCGTGGTCGAACGCAGCGCCACGCGCTGCCCGCCGAGCAACTGTGCCTCGGCTCTAAACACCCGTACCCCGAGGCGTTTCAGCCACATCGAAAAATTGTCGCGAATGCCAGAAACGACCGCGTTCTTGTGCGCCGCCGCGGCACGAAAATCCCCGCGCACCCGGCCGACCAGCCCGCGATCCTGCAGGTTGTTCACGTCCTCGATCAGCGTCGCCAGATGCAGCAGCGTCTTCTTCGGAATGCAGCCCTGGTTCAGGCAGGTGCCGCCGGGCTGGGCTCTTTCCACCAGAGCGACCTTGGCGCCGAGATGCGCCGCGGTCAGCGCGGCCTTGTAGCCGCCCGGCCCGCTGCCGATGACGATCAGATCGAAGTTCATTGCGCTTGAGCGCTGCTCAGCAAACCGGTTCCGGCTCGCGCTTCACGGCGGCCGCGGCGGACTGCCGGGCGCCGGCTTTGATGCGCCGCGCGAACGCAACGAAGCGCTGCGCCCAGTTGTGCGCGCCGACGCTGCGCAGATGGGCGTAACAGGCAAACACGTTGTGGCACGTGATGCCGTCGCGCCGGCCGTCGATACCGAACCCGCGCAGCACTTCGTAGCCGAAGCTCACGCCGGCGCCGATGTTCTCAAGCGTTGAATAGTGGAATTCGTGGGCGGCAACTTCGCCGCCGTTACCTGCCGCGCCAAGTTGCGGCCAGGGATGGCGGTCCGTCTCGCGCAGGCGCACGTAGCCGCGGCCCGCCGGCTTGTCGTGCATCACCACGTCCGCGGGGATCACTCCCGTCATTTGCCGCGTGACGCCGTTCCAACTGATGCTGCGCGCGAGATACATGAGCCCGCCGCATTCGGCGTAGACCGGCAGCCCGCCCAGCGCCGCGCGCCGGATGTCCGCCCGCAGCGCGGCATTCGCCTCCAGTTCCTGCATCAGGCGTTCGGGGAATCCGCCGCCGATGAACAGCGCGTCGAGCGCCGGCAGCCGCGAATCGCGCAGCGTATCGACCGGCACCAGTTGCGCACCTGCTTGCCTGAGCGCTTCCAGGTCATCGGCGTAATAAAAACCGAACGCGCGGTCGCGCGCCCAGCCGATGCGCAGGTCGGCGGCCGGCGCGGATGCCGCGGCGGCGACCGCCGCAGCACTTCCACGCCTGCGCATCGGTGGCAGCCATCCCGCGATTTCAAGCACGCGGTCGAGATCCACCTGCCTCGCCACCGCAGCGCCGATCTCGCCGATTTTCGCGGAGGCTTCGGCGCTCTCGTTGCTCGGCATCAGGCCGAGATGGCGTTCGACGATTTCGATGCGGGCATCGTGATGCACCGCGCCGACCACCGGCACGTCGGTGTAGTGCTCGATCACCGCGCGCAGCTTGGCCTCGTGCCGCGCGCCGCCGAGATTGTTGAGAACCACGCCGGCAATGTTGATGTCGCGGTCGAAAGCCTGAAAGCCGAGGATCAGCGGCGCGATGCCGCGCGTCATGCCGCGCGCGTCGATCACCAGCACCACCGGCGCGCGCAGCAGCGCAGCCAGCGCCGCATTGCTGTTGCTGCCGTCGAGGTCGAGGCCATCGTAGAGCCCCTTGTTGCCCTCGATCAGCGCGAGATCTGCGTCGGCCGCGTGGCGCTCGAAATAGGCGGTGATTTCGGCGCGCTCCATCAGGTAGAAATCCAGATTGCGGCAGGTCCTGCCGGCGGCGGCCGACAACCACATCGGATCGATGTAATCCGGCCCTTTCTTGAATGGCTGCAGCGCGATACCGCGGTCGCGCAGCGCTTGGCACAAGCCGATGCTGATCGTGGTCTTGCCCGAGGACTTGTGGGCCGCCGAAATCAGCAACCGGGGATGATGGCGATTCATATTGATGATCCGCTTCAGCCGGCGTTTCTTACGCCGCTTTCGCCTCCAGCGTATCGACCAGCCGCGAGTCCAGGCTCTCCGGCAGGAATCGCAGCAGCTTGACCGCCAGCAACACGATGATCGCGGCCACCGCAACACCACCCAACGCCAGCATGATCTCGGGCGCGCTCGGCGCATACGGGTGCACCACGCCGTCGAAAAAGCTGCTCGATACCTGCATACCCGGGAACAATTGCAGCGGATACGCCTGCCCGCCGATGATCGTCACATACATCTGCGCCAATGCGCCCAGCACGACCAGCAGCGCCGCTGCGGCTATCCAGGCGCGCGATTTGTTGAGCGCCGGATGGACGAGAATCGCGAGCGGGGCAAGGCTGCCGAGCGCGACCTGCCCGACCCAGAACAGGACCGGGTACACGCCGCCTGCCAACAGGATGAATCGTTCGAAATCCTGCTGCTTCGCGACGTAGAGGTTGGTGAGATGGTGCACCGCCACAAAATACAGCGTGGCGGCGACAAACACGATCAGCAGCCGGTTCAGGCGGGCGAGCACCGCATCGCAGAGCGGCCGCCCGCTCCAGCGGTACGCCGCGATCAGCACCAGGATATAGACCGCCAGCCCATAGGAGAAGGACATGACGATGAACATCGGCGCGAGCAGCGCCGAGTCATACGCCTGGCGCGCCACCAGGAAGCCGAAAATCGAACCGGTGCCGGTGGTCAGCAGCAAGCGCCAGATGAACGCCACCAGTCCCGCCGGCCCGCTGTAGCCGTTCATGCGCCGCTCCATCAGGGTCCACAAATAGACGGCGACGATCGCGAAAAAGCCGGTGTAGAGGAACACGTTGAGCGCGAATATCGACTTGAAATTGTAGTAAGTCATGGCGACGATCAGGCGGTCGGCGCGGCCCAAATCGAGCATCAGCACCATCAGCCCGCCCGCCAGCATGGCGATCGCGAGCAAGCCCGAGAGCGGCGCGAGCGGCTTGTAGAACTTCCTGCCGAACACCGAAGCGATCGAAGCCACGTTGAGAACGCCGGAGGCGGCGACGATCAGGAACACCGCGAACACGTGCGGGATGCCCCAGACGATCTGGTTGGTCATGCCGGTGACGATGTGCCCGTAATGCTCTATATAATATGCAGCCGCAAGCCCCGCCAGCGTCACCGCGCCGAGCGCGCCAAGCAGCGCATAGTAGCCGCGGCTATGGCCGTCGATTTCACGTAACGCGATGGCTGGCATCCTCAACCCTCGATCCTCAATCCTCAATCCTTGATCCTCAATCCTGCACCTCAAATCCCCTGGTAGCGCACTGCTGTATTCAACGCCAGGTCGGCGCGCACCTGGGTCGTCGTGTAAGTTGCAATGCGTTTCGAAATTTCGCTGCGCGGATCGTTCAGATCGCCGAAAATCATCGCGTTGCGCCCGGCCGCGGCACACGCCTCGACGCACGCGGGCGTCCGGTCGCGGTCGATGCGGTGCACGCACAACGTGCACGACTCGACGGTGCCTTTGCCGCGCGGCACGTCCGGGTTCTGCCCGGTCACCTCCTCGTGCACGAACGAGCGCGCCTTGTACGGACACGCCATCATGCAGTAGCGGCAGCCGATGCAGATGTGGCGGTCGACCAGCACGATACCGTCGGCGCGTTTGAACGACGCGCCGGTCGGACAGACATCGACGCACGGCGGGTGTTCGCAGTGCTGGCACAGCATCGGCAGCGAATGCGTTTTGCCGCTGCGCAGGTCTTTGAGCTCCATTTTGCGAATCCACTGCGAGTCGGTTGGCTTGAGTCCGCCGGAAAGATGGTTCTCCCTGCTGCATGCAGTCACGCAGTCGTTGCAGCCCGTGCCGCATAGGTTGGTGTCGATCAGCATGCCCCAGCGCACCTTGTCAGACGCGGCTTCCGCGGCGGGACGGCCGTGCGCCAGATCGAACAGCGTCACGCCGGGCGCAATCGCCAATCCGGCGACAGCGGCCGCGCCCCAGCCGATGAACTGCCTGCGGCTCATCGCTTCGGGTTGATCCGGCGAACGATCGGTCTCGTTCATTTCGCCGCCTGTCCGGTCACCCTTTGCGCATCCCCCGCCTGCCTGGGCGCCGCCCGCGCGGCGGACGCCTTCGGCTTGCTGGCATGGCATTCGAAGCAATCGAGCTTCACCGCCGCATAGCTGTGGCAGCTCTGGCAGAAGTTCTGCTGGCTGCCGACCACGCTGTCGTTCTTCCGGCTGGCATGGCACTCGATGCAGCCATTGAGGCTGTACTTCGTGGTGCGTATGCCTTTGTGCATCGTCTCGTCGCGCTGGTGCTTGAGCAACTCCATGTGGTTCTTGCGCATGAACTCGGTGCTCTCGACGCATTTCTCGCCCCTGCCGGCTTCGATCGCCGGTTTCGGCACGCGGCCGGCGTCCGCGGCGAGCACCGGCGACGCAACTGCCGGTACAACAACGAGCAGCAACCACAACCCCCACCCTAGCCCTCCCCCTGGAAGGGGGAGGGAATAGTGAATTGCTTTTTTCGGAATGTCACGAGCAAAGCTCATCGCTTCTCACTCGATCCTCGATCCTGAATCCTGAATCCCGCTCACTCCCCCAGTCCCATCTGGATATATCCGGTGGGACACACGTCGCGGCAGATATGGCAGCCGATGCAGCGCGTGTAGTCGGTGTCCACATAGCGGCCCGTGGTGGATTTCGCCTTGTTGACCTTGAACACCGCCTTCTGCGGGCAATACACCACGCAGTTGTCGCATTCGAAGCATAGCCCGCAGCTCATGCAGCGCTTCGCCTCCGCCACTGCGTCCGGGTCGGTGAGACATTCCAGCCGCTCCTGGAAATTCCCCAGCGCCTGCTCTTTCGTCAGCGTGACGACTTTGCGCTTGTTGCGCGGCGTGTGCGGGAAGTGGCCGAGAAACAGCTCGTCGTGCGGAATCACGTATTTCCGCGAGCGGTTCTCGTAGTTATGGATCGCCATGTTGCCGCTGTCGGTGCCCCAGATGCCGGCATGGGGCGCTTCCTCGATCGGCAACCCCTTCTCGATCATCTTGCGCTGGAGATCGAAAGTGTGCACATCGATCTTCGGCCGCTTGTCCTGCGCCTCACCGCGCAGGTAGCGGTCGATGCCCTCCGCGGCTATCCAGCCGTGGCCGATCGCGGAGGTGAGCAAATGCGGGCGGATCACGTCACCGCCGACGAATATCCCCTGCTTGCCGGGAACCTGGTAATTCTTGTCGGCGTTGATCATGCCCCTGCCGTTGTCGAAGCTCTCCAGGCCGGTGAAGTCCACCGCCTGTCCGATCGCCGAAACGATCAGGTCGGCTTCAATGTCGCGCTCGGTGCCCGGCTTGACCTTGATGTCGAGCCCGCCGTTCTTGAACGAAGCCTCGCACTCGGCCAGGCGCAGCGCGGTGGCGCGGCCGCTCGCATCGCGCAGCACTTCGACCGGCGTGATGCCGCAGCGAATCTCGATGCCTTCGGCCAGCGCCTGCTCGATCTCGTGCTTGTTGGCCTGCATCTGGTCGATCGGGAACAACGAGGTGAGGATCACTTCCGCTCCCTGTTTCGCGGAAATCTCCGCGACGTCGTGGGCGACGCGGCCCTGGATCACGTATTCGGGACGGTCCTGTTCGTGCACCTGTGTGATGTGGCCGAGCCGGCGCGCCACCGTCGCCACATCGATCGAGGTATCACCGCCGCCAACCACCACGACGCGCTTGCCGACATGGCGCAGGCGCCCGTCGTTGAACGCGCGCAGGAACGCGGTTGCGGTCACGCAGTTGGGCGCATCGGCGCCGGGTACCTCAAGCGGCCGGCCGCTTTGCGCGCCGAGCCCCATGAACACCGCGTCGTACTCCCTCTCGATCTGCTCCATCGCGATATCGCGGCCGATCCGTGTTTTCAGCCGGACTTCGATCCCGAGGTCGAGGATGCGCTGGATCTCGGCGTCGAGCACGTCGCGCGGTGTGCGGAACCCCGGGATGCCGTAGCGCATCATGCCGCCGAGGTGCTCGTGCTCGTCGAAAATCGTGCAGCCGTGGCCCTTCAGCGCGAGCTGGTAGGCGCACGACAGGCCGGCGGGACCGCCGCCGATGATGGCGATCTTCTTTCCGGTGCCGGCGGCGGGCTTCGTGAATTTCAGGTTGTTCTCGATCGCGTACTCGCCGAGGAAATGCTCGACCGAGTTGATGCCGACGTAATCTTCGACCTGGTTGCGGTTGCAGCCGGATTCGCACGGCGCCGGGCAGACGCGGCCCATCACCGAGGGGAAAGGATTGGCCTCGGTGAGGCGCCGGAACGCGTATTCCGGAACGGGCACGCCCGCCGGGGGTTTCTCGACACCCCGCATGATGTTGAGGTAGCTGCGAATGTCTTCACCGGACGGGCAGCTCGCCTGGCACGGCGGCGCGCTCTGCACGTAGGTCGGGCATTTGTGCGAATGATCGGCGTCGAAAATCTCCTCCTGCCATGGGCGATGCTCCTCGTCGCCGTCCTGGTAGCGCCGAAAAGTGAGTTTCGTGTTCGTGCCGCCGGATGTGTCTGACATCTCTGATCCCCTAAGCCGGCGTAGCCGGAAGCAAAACAACTCCAACGCAAAGATTCTTTTCAATACCCCCTTGAGGGGTACGCAAAGAAAACAGAAAGAACCACAGGCAGGATTCTTTGCGACTTTTCTTTTTCTCTGCGTCTTTGCGTTGGGATTCCTCTCCAAATTCGCTAACAGTGAATTGGTAAGAGTCTAATAAGACAGGCTGGTGCACGGCGCAGCCGAAGCGGTCCGGAAAGCTCACTGTTTCGTTCCCAGCCGGATCGCGCCGCTCACCAGTTGGTGCACGCCACCCACCATGTCCATGTCGAACTTGTAATACGGCAGAACCTTGCTGAACTGCGCCTTGCAGATCGCGCAGATCGTCGCCATGAAATTGACGCCGTGCTCGTCGACCACCTGCTTGAGCGCCTCCATGCGCGGCAGCGCCCCTTTCACGCGCAGTTCGATCAGGTCGTCGCTGAGCAGACCGCCGCCGCCGCCGCAGCAGAACGTGTTCTCGTGGATCGTTTCCGGCGCCATGTCGTGAAAATGGTTGACGCAGGCCTTGATGATCTCGCGCGGGATGATGCACTGGCCGCGCGGCATGTTGCCCATGCGCGAGCCGCGCGCAACATTGCACGAATCGTGAAACGTGACGATGCGCTGATCGTTGGCTTCCTTGTCGAGCGTGAGCGCGCCGCGCCGGATCAGGTCGTAGGTGACCTCGCAGATGTGCTGCGGCGCCGGATAATTCCGGTCGAGAAAATCGAACGGCCCGATCAGCGTATTCCAGAAGCTGTAGGCAACACGCCAGGCGTGGCCGCATTCTCCGACGGCGATGCGCTTGACGCCCAACTCGAGCGCCGCCTCGCGCACGCGCATCGAGATCTTGCGCATCTGTTCGTAGCTGCCGATGAACAGCCCGAAGTTGCCGGCCTCGGAAGCGTGCGACGACAGCGTCCAACTGATGCCGGCCTGATGAAACACCTTGGCGTAGCCGATCAGGCTTTCGACGTGCGGCTCGGAAAAGAAATCGGCGGAGGGCGTGACCAGCAGCACTTCCGCGCCCTGCACGTCGAGCGGCAACCTGACGTCGGCGCCGGTCGCGTCCTTGATGTCTTCCTCGAGCCCGGCGAGCGTGTCTTCCAGCGCGGGGCCCGGCAGGCCGAGATTGTTGCCGATCTTGTGCACCTTGCCGATGATCTCGTTGCTGTACTTCTGCCCCATGCCGATCGCGTCCATGATGTCCCTGGCGGCCATGGTGATTTCGGCGGTATCGATGCCGTACGGGCAGAACACCGAGCACCGGCGGCATTCCGAGCATTGGTTGAAGTAGCTGTACCACTCGTCGAGCACTTCGCGGGTCAGGTCCTCGGCGCCCACCAGCTTCGGAAAATACTTTCCAGCCAGGGTGAAATAGCGGCGGTAGATTTTGCGCATCAGGTCCTGGCGCGCAACCGGCATGTTCTTGGGATCGCCGGTGCCGAGAAAATAGTGGCACTTGTCGGCGCAGGCGCCGCAATGCACGCAGGCATCCAGATACACCTTGAGCGAGCGGTACTTGGCGAGCAGCTCGCCCATCCTGGCGATGGCCTTTTCCTGCCAGTTCTCCACCAGTTCACCGGGAAATCCGAGCGCCTTCTGAATCGGCGCGGCGGCGACGAACGGCCGGCTGTGCGCCATCGCGCCGGCCTGCAATATCGGAATGACCGGGTATTCCTTCAGCCTCGGGGTTTCAAATTCTGCGACCGCCACGGTTTTTCCCTAACCTATTGACTATTATCTAACTGCGTGACATCCAAGAAGAGCATATCGCATGGCGCAACCACCCCGTCCGCTTCGCGTCCACCCCTCCTTATCGAAGGCGGGGAGAACCACCCCGTCCGCTTCGCGTCCACCCCTCCTTGGAAAGGAGGGGAAAAAATTCTCCCCTCCTCTGATGAGAGGAGGGGTGCCTCCACAGGAGGCGGGGTGGTGTGGATGAGTGTCACGCGGATATGTAATGCTCAATAATTTATGAACCACAGAGGACTCAGAGAGAAGCACGCATAGGCCGAAAGACCATCGCTTCGATTTCCCTCTAGTGTCCCGAGTCGTTAATTCGTTGCACAATCTTGAGCGTAGGTTGGGGTACGCGCAGCGTTCCCCGACATCCGCTGAGCGTCAGGTAGCCACCGATGCGGCAACCTGACCTACACGTTCTCAATGCAAGCGGCCTGAGGAATTCTGCATCGAAATAATGACCCACCACACTAGAACTTCTTGCTCCTCTTGCCTTTCTCTGGGGTCTCTGTGTCCTCTGTGGCTAATCATGGTTTTGCCTTTTCAAGTTGCGCCGCCCACGGCGCGACATGCCGCTTGTCGCGGGCGTCGTCCGCCTGGTTGCGCGTCGGGCTGAAGAAGATGCCCGGGGCATGCAGGAGCTTGCTCGCCGGAAAGATCGCCATCAGCGCCGCCACCAGAACGAGATGCACCAGCAGCAGCGGGTCGGTAGGCACTGGCTGCCAGTCGAAGTACAGCAATCCCAGCATGAACGCTTTCGCCGCGACGATATCGGTGTGGGCGACATATTTCATGGCGAGGCCGGTGGCGCCGATCGCGATCAGCAGCACCAGCATCAGATGATCGGAAGGCGTCGAAATGTAACGAATGCGTTCGACGAATATGCGCCGCGCCCACAAGCCCGCGAGCGCGGCGACCATGGCAAAGCCGGCGTAAAGTCCGAACGGCTGCACGAGCGCGACCGCCGCCCACACCGGTTCAGTGACATAACGCAGATGACGCAGCAACACCAGCGCCAGCGCCACATGGAACAGCCAGCCAAGGCCCCAGATCCACTTGCTGGATTTGAACAGGCTTTCGAACAGCACCACCTCGCGCGCCATGCGCAGCACCACCCCTCGGGCATGCGGCGGCGCGGGCGTGGTGGGAATCCTGAGCGGAGCCGGGGTGCGCGCGTAATCGTAGATCTGGTACGCGAGTCCGCCGATCAGCACGGCAGCGGCCGCGTAGAACAGCATCGCGAAAAAGATCGTGGCGGCGGTCATATCATTCCATGCCACATCCCTCCTCACCGCGGTCTTCGCGGTGAGGGTTCAGATGCAGCCGGTGGGTTTCGGCAGGCCGGCGATCTTGCACGCCTGCTTGGCCGGGCCGTAAGGGAACAACTCGTACAGATACTTGCTGTTGCCCTTGTCCGCCCCGAGCTTCTTGCCGATCGCCTTGGTGAGCACCCTCACCGCCGGGGCGATCTGGTAGTCGTTGTAGTACTCGCGCAGGAAGTTGACCACTTCCCAGTGATTTCCGGTCATGTCGATCTTTTCCTGCTGCGCCAGAAAGCCGGCGACGTCCTCGCTCCAGTCGCCGAGATTGACCAGATAGCCTTCCTCGTCGGTCTCGTAAGTCTTGCCATTCAATTCGAAGCCCATTACCCGTCTCCTTGCCATTGATAATTGCGAAACCGGACGACAGTCCGCTTTCGCTCGACGCTCCCCTCGCCCTCCGGGAGAGGGGTTGGGGGTGAGGGATCGAGCGATGTTACATAGTTAAGTAAAGCTCGATAACGCAAAAAATTCGCTGCTATAACCACGACTGCACGGCCCTGTGTTCCGCCACCAAGTCGACAAAACCGCCGTAGTCAACCAGTTTGACGCCATCGATCACGGTATCCTGCATGCCCCTCGCCTCCAGGTCGGGCCCGAGCGCATACACCGTCATGTGGCTCATCGCCTGCCTGACCTTCGGTTCCGCGGCGTTGCCTCGGGTCACCGCGTAGACGCCATCCTCGATCAGCAGAACGGCGCTCCCGTTCCTGCAGAAGCGCAGGCAGCTTTCCAGCGCGTTTCTTTCAAACGGGGATTTGTTCACGATATGCAGCATAGTGATCCTTAGAAACTGATCACGACGTCCTGTTGATCCATCAGCTCGCCTATCTGCGCCGAGTTCAACACCTCGACCGGCACCAGCAGGCTTTCCGTGGTCAGGCCGCGCGCCTTCAGCGATTCTTCGTCCACGTAGAACTTCTCGATGTCGTAATCTTCCAGCGCACGATAAATAGGCGAAAAGTTCTTCACGTCGATCGCCTTGGTATTCTGGCCCTTCACCAGCTCGTAAACGCCATCATCGATGAACACCATGCTGACATCCTGATCGAACGCCGCGCTGATCAGCACCACCTCCAGCGCTTCGAGCGCGTATACCGTGCCGTAAGGCGCTTTGCGGTTGACAAACATGAACTTCTTGACCGTGCCGGAGGTTTCGTCCGGCGCGTCGATGCCGCCCGTGGTCTCGTTCACGAAGCGCTCCCGTCAGTCGCCGAATACCACCAGGCGGTCCGCCTGGATGCCTGACTCCACCAACTGCCCGAGGCCGGAGATGCGAAAGCCCTTGGCCAGAATCTCGTCCTTGATGCCGCGCCGCAAAGCGGCCGCCACGCACACCACCAGATCGATGCCGTGCTGCTCGGCGAGCTTCGACCAGCGGTTCACGATGTGGCGATCGTCCTGCGGCGGCTCGGTCAATCGCGTCGCGTTGTTGACCCCGTCGTGGTAGAAGAACACGCGGTGGATCTGGTGCCCTTTTTCCAGCGCCGCAGTGGCGAACTTGTACGCGGTATCCGACGCCTGGTGCGTGTACGGCCCCTCGTTTACCATCAGTCCGAACTTCATCTCTGGCCCCGTAGCAGCGTCAGAAGCGGATATGGGTGGAGGCGTTCAGGTTCGCCCGCGAGCCGCGCCAGTCATCGATCAGGTACTTGGTGAACGGCAGCTCGGTTTTCTCGAAGAAACGCGGCCAGCCGATGCGGTCGATCCAGTCGGCGATGCGCTCCCACGGCCTGGCGTCCGCCTTGTAGGTGTAGAGGATCTTCTTGACGACCGCCGATACTTCCGGCCAGCGCGGCGGGTTGTTCGGCAGGCCCGAGGCCACCAGTTTCATGAAGGTGGGTTTGGCCCGCGCGTTGGAATTCTTGCCGCCCACCCAGATCGCGAGCTTGGAGTGCTCGGGGTCGTTGATCTGCATCGGCGGGCACGGCGGGTAGCAGGCGCCGCAGCAGATGCATTTCTTCTCGTCCACTTCCAGCGACGGCTTGCCGTTCACCAGCGCCGGCCGGATCGCCGCCACCGGGCAGCGCGCCACCACCGACGGGCGTTCGCACACGTTGGCGACGAGATCATGGTTGATCTTGGGCGGCTTGGTGTGCTGCATGATGATCGCGATGTCGGCCTGCCCGCCGCAATTGATCTCGCAGCACGAGGTGGACAGATGCACGCGGTTTGGCATCTCTTCCTTGATGAACTCCTCGTACAGTTCGTCCATCAGCGCCTTCACCGCGCCCGAGGCGTCGGTTCCGGGAATGTCGCAATGCAGCCAGCCCTGGGTGTGCGCGATCGAGGAGACGGAATTTCCGGTGCCGCCCACCGGAAAACCGCTTTTCTGCAGCTCGCCGATCAGGGGCGCAACCTTGTTCTGGTTCGCCACCATGAACTCGATGTTGCTGCGGATGGTGAAGCGCACATAGCCGTCGGCGAAGTTATCGGCGATGTCGCACAGCTTGCGGATGCTGTAGACATCCATCTGGCGCTGCGTGCCGGCGCGCACCGTCCAGATCTCGTCGCCGCCGTGGGCGACGTGATGCAGCACGCCGGGACGGGGCCGGTCGTGGTACTTCCAGTTGCCGTAGTTCTTCAGCATCAGCGGGTGCAGGAATGGCTTGTTGTCCGGAACCCCGCTCTCGATTGCCGCGCGCATTTGGCTCATTGTCGGTCTCCAACCTGTTCAGTCTTCGGTCGCCGGGACGGCGTCAGAGCGCTGCCTTCTTCGCCTTGATCTTCGCCACTTCCTCGTCCCAGCCGTCGGTGCGCACATACGGGTTGGTGCGCGGGCACGACACCATGTTGACATCGATCTCGAGGCCAACCCCCTCGATGAAGTTGACCAGCCCGATGCGCTCGATCATCTCGCCGGTGCGCTCGTGCTCGAGCGCGTTTTCGGCGAAGAACTCGACGATGCGCTTGGCGAGATCCACCAGTTTTTCGCGATCCTCGTCGGTTTCCAGCTTCATGAACGGCACCACCAGGGTGCCCATCAGGTCGCCGATCTTGAGCGTGCGCTTGCCGCCGACCAGAATAGTCGCGCCCTTGTCCTTGCCAGGCGCCAGCGCCCCGGTCATGACGTTGATACAGTGCATGCAACGGACGCAATCGCGGTTGTCGATTTCGAGCGCTTGCGTGTCACTCACCGCGACGCTCGACACCTTCTCGTGCTCGCGCAACGTCTTGGTTTCCTTGAGCGCGATCGCCTTGGTCGGGCAGCGGCTGACCACATCGTTCACCAGTTCGTTCAGCCCGTGCCTCGCGAACCATTTTCTGGCGAGCGCCTCGTCGGTGCGGATGTTGTCACGCCAGGTGCCGATGATCGCCATATCGGAGCGCTGGATCGAGTTCATGCAATCGTTGGCGCAGCCCGAAAACTTGAACTTGAACTTGTAGGGCAGCGCCGGACGGTGAATGTCGTCGAGGAAGGCGTTGATCACCGTGCGGTGCGCTGCGGCCTCGTCATAGCATGACTGCTCGCAGCGCGCCGCGCCGACGCACGACATCGAGGTGCGCACCGCGGGCCCGGCCCCGCCCAGATCGAAGCCGAGTTCGTTGATCGCATCGAACGCCTTCTGCACGTTCTCGGTGGAACAGCCCTGGAACATGATGTCGCCCGACTGGCCGTGGAACGCGATCAGGCCTGAGCCGTGCTGTTCCCAGATGTCGCACAGCTTGCGCAGGATCCCGGTGTTGTAATGCATCCCGGCCGGCGGCATCACCCGCAGCGTATGAAATTCGGACGATTCCGGAAACAGGCTGGCGACTTCCGAGAAACGCGGAATGATGCCGCCGCCGTAACCGAACACGCCGACGGTGCCGCCTTTCCAGTAACCCCTGCGCGTCTCGTAGGAATGTTCGAGTTGACCCATCAAGTCAACCATATAGTCCTTGTCGCTGGCGAGCCTTTTCAGGCCGGTGACGAAGCTCGGCCACGGGCCGCTTTCCAACTGGTCAAGCAGCGGGGTGTCGTGCATTTTCTTCGCCATACTTTCTCCTCGATCGCGAGCGTCGGCGCCCGCCGGTTCAGCAGCCGGATTCGCAGATAAGCAACGCAAATACGCGTCGATGTTACAGGCGCTGGTTTTTCCGGCGCTATCATCCTCGTTGCGTATGCGCGATACACCCATTCGGAACCGCGCACCCCCCCGTTTGGGTTATATCCCTGCCCCGCTTTGGTTAATGCGGCTTTGCGCGTTGCCGCGCGCGAGGCAAACGAGGTAACCTTGCTCGTGAGCGCAGCAGCTCCGACAAGGCGATTCATTCACGGCCCGGGCTTTCCCGCATTCAGCAGAGCGCCAGACATGGAACAGATTACGAAACTCGACCGTTTCAAAGCCCCGATCGGCGGACAGGAAATCGAGATGCAGCAGGTGGATTACGAATCCGGCGGCATCAGCCTGTTGCGGATCCGCATCCGCGAGCGCAGCAGGTTCACGATCTTCGACATCGACGCGAATACCGCGGAGCGCTGGGGACACGCGCTGCTGCAATGGGCGCAACGGCAATCCCCGGCTGCGGCGGCCGGGCAGCCCTGACGGCGACCCGGCTCGTTCATGCCGCGCCTGCGCGACCCCATGACAGTGGACATGGTTTTCAGCATTCGAGGCAGCCGCATTCCGCGCGATCACGGCTTTGCGCTCTGGCGCGCGCTGCGGGCCTGCCTGCCCTGGCTGGATGCCGAGGCGCATGCCGGAATTCACGCCATCCGCGGCGCGCCGGCGAATGACGACATGCTGCTCCTGGGGCAGCGCGCGAAGCTGGTGCTGCGTTTGCCGGAGGCGCGGGTGGCGGATGCGCAGAGCCTGACCGGACGGCGGATCGACCTGGACGAATGCGTGCTGCAGATCGGGAGCGCGAAGCCGCGTTCGCTGCCGGCGTTCGCGACGCTCTACTCGCACCTGGTTTGCACCGGCAGCGATGACGAGCTGGATTTTCTCCGCGATGTCGCGGCGCAATTGGAGCAGATCGGCGTGGCGTGCGAGGTCATTTGCGGCAAGCAGCGCGCGCTGCGTGCGGAGCGAGCCGAGATCCGCGGTTATGGTCTGATGCTGCACGAGGTCAAGCTCGAGCAATCCACGCTGCTGCAAGAAATCGGCTTGGGCGACAACCGCAAGCTGGGCTGCGGCATCTTTGTTCCGCACAAGTCGATCGCGGCAGTCGCGGCATGAAATGCCGACCTTTAGTCTCTTATCAATTCATTGTTGACAACTTTGGTGAAGAATTTCAACGCAAAGATTCTTTTCAATACCCCCTTGAGGGGTACGCAAAGGAAACCAAGGGAAACCAGAATGAATGACAGATCGGGTTCTTTGCGGCTTTTCTTTTTCTTCGCGTTCTTTGCGTTGGATGTTTTTTTGGTTCCGGCTACGCCGGCTTAGGAGGCTCTATGGCAACACCAACTCCGGCGGTTACCCTCGATACGAGCGGAATGTCGTGTCCGGCGCCGCTCCTGGGCGCAAAGAAAGTCCTCGACGATCTGCAACTGGGGCAGGTGCTGCTGCTCATCTCGAATTGCCCGGGCACTTCCGACGACCTGTTCGCGTGGGTTAAATATACCGACCACCAGATTGCCTTGACCGTCAGGCTGGGCGATAACAAGACCGGCTACTACATCCAGAAAGGAAAGGCCGCGCCGCATCCGCGACCGAACGCGGTGCTCGACATCAGGGGGGTGTCCTGCCCCGGCCCGATCGTCGAGGCGAAAAAGCTGCTCGATGCGATGCAGCCCGGCGAGGTGCTGCAGCTGATCAGCAACTGCCCCGGCGCTCCCGCCGACGTCAACGCCTGGGTCAGGACCAAATCGCTCGAGCTCGCTGCCATGCACGAAAGCGCGCGCGGCGAGTATGAGTTCTACATCCGCAAGAAGTAACCGCCTAGGAGCTTGTCAGACCCGAGTCCGACAAGCTCCTAATGCAAAACCGCCCCCGGAAAAAATGCGAAAGTGTCGTCAAAAAACCATAGAAACGTCGTTCCTGCGTGCTGACCTAGGTGAAACCGCTGTGGAATTAAACATTATTCCGAAAAAATGGGGCGGTTTTGCTTTTAGCAGCCTGTCGGAGCCTCACAATCTGACAGGCTGCTAGTGCGCATCAAGAGCCGCTGGCACAGGAGCGACAAGCCCAGGAGCATGACGCAGATCGCCAGCGTCATGGCCTTCATCATCTGGCGCGTGGCGCAGAACGCGCTGAAGCGCATGCGAACCGAACAGTACGACATCGACACCGGTCCGCAGTATTTCGCATTCCTCGGCGAAGTGCTGATTTTCCTGATTCAGATCGCCGATCGCATTGCGTACCAGCGGCTCGATGCCGCGCAGCGAGGAGAATTCACCACCGCGCTGGCGATCCGCGTTGCCGAAATACTGGACGACAACCAGGGCGAGCTGCTAGGCAATCCGCAGACGGGCAGCTACAAAGAGCGCTTCATTGCGCTTCTCAACGAACTTGCCTCGGACTACGCCGAATTCAAATACACCGATGCCGGGCCGGATTTCGCCTTTCTGCGCTACCTGGGCAATCGCGTGATGGAGACGATGGCGCAAAAAGACCGTCCCTGGGTGACAGCCCAGATCATGGAGATCGAAGCCCCGCAGGCAGTGGCAACCGTGCAGAAGGGCATGCGCGATCTGCTGGACCTGCCGCAACAGGAATCGGCCGCTCACCACTGAAACCAGAACGGGAAAAACATCAGCCACGGAACCACACGGAAAACACGGACAGAACGAAAAGTCTAGTAGTTCAGATTTCATCTGACAGAACGTGTCCGAAGCCAAGTTCCGGAAACGACCCTCAGGAGACATTCGTCGCATCGGTGCTCCGACGGCAGGTTTCTGAGCGGAGCCGTCGTACAGCGCGGGTGCTGACCGGGATCTACTCGGCCTGAGCCAACCTTGAGCCTGCGACCCGGCTCGGGTGGCAATGCGCCGGTCACCTGCCGTTCAATCGTCGAATTTATCCTGGCCATGTTGGCTACTCCGATAGATTCCGTGCGAGACGCAACTCGAAAACGCACGAATGACAGAAAGTCACAATGCCACCATCCGTTATGGGATGGCCTTTTTTAGCTTGTGGAGATTTGCGTATGGGAGTAAGTTGTCAATGGGTTATCGTCGTATGCAGTGGTTGGGTGCCCTCAAGATTCAGACACAATAATGCTGCGCCTTTGTGCAAATGATATGTTTGAGGGGAGGTTTCGATGGCAAAAAAGATTCTTGTAGTGATATCGAATTTTGGCTACTGGGGCGTTGAACTCACAGGTCCCATGTTGAGGCTTGAAGCAGCCGGTTACGAGTTGGTATTCACCGCTCCCAAGGGCAAGCGCCCCGTGGCCCTCCCACCTAGTTATGACACCAGCTACTGCGATCCGCCGCTCGGCTGCAATGTCACCACGCCGGAGGATGCAGAGGAGGTGCGGTCGGTCAAGGATAGCCCAAAGCTCGACAATCCCATCAATCTATTCGAGTGGTTCCCTGAGCGTCCGTATTTCAGCAAGGCCAATTTCCTGCGCGAGTTGGAAGCCTATTACCGCAGGCTGGGGGAACTGAACCGGGAACTCGACGACTACGCTGGCCTCCTGCTGGTCGGCGGCAGCGGGCCCATCGTTGACATGGTCAACAACCAGCGTGTGCACGACGTCATCCTGAGTTTCTATAAACGTGATAGGCCGATTGCCGCGATTTGCTACGGGGTTGCTTGCTTGCCCATGGCCCGCGACTTCAATGAACGCAAGAGCATTATCAGAGGCAAGCATGTCACTGGGCATTGCATCGAATACGACTACCACGATGGAACCGGCTTCGTAGGTACCGACTTCAATATGGGGCCGCCGCCATACTGCCTGGAATATGTGCTTACCGACGCAGTTGGGCCGGAAGGCCAGTACCACGGCAACTTCGGCAAGCCGACTTCGGTGATCGTCGATTATCCATTCATCACGGCGCGTTCCCTGCAATGTTCTCACGAGTTCGGCGAGCAGTTTGTTAACGTACTCGAACACGGTCTGCGCCGCTATGGATGGTAGGTAACGCCCCTCCGAAGTTGTCGCGATGAAGCGGAACAATACGGGCTGTCACGCTATCTACCGCCAGTTTCTGGCCGATGGCATCACCCACATGTTCGGCAATCCCGGTACGGTCGAGCAGGGTTTTCTCGACGCGCTCGCCGATTTTCCGGAGATGAAATACATCCTGACGTTGCAGGAGAGCGTGGCGGTAATGTGCGCGGATGGATATGCCCGCGCCAGCCAGAAGCCGGCGCTGGTGCAACTGCACAGTTCGCCCGGCATCGGCAACGCGGTCGGTGCGTTGTATCAGGCCAAGCGCGGCCATGCGCCGCTGGTGGTGATCGCCGGAGATGCGGGCGTCAAATACATGAACATGGACGCGCAGATGGCGGCCGACCTGGTGGGCATGATGGAGCCGGTGACCAAGTACGCCACCATGGTACTCGATCCGCGCCACGTGCTGCGCACCTTGCGCCGCGCGATCCGGATCGCCTCGACGCCGCCGATGGGCCCGGTCTACGTCTGCCTGCCGGCCGACGTGATGGATGCCGTCAACGAGGAGCCGGTGTTTCCCAGCGGCACATCCTCCACCCGCACCACGCCTGCGCCGGAATCGATCACCCGGACGGCTGACTGGCTCTGTGCGGCGCGTACGCCGATGATCTATATGGGGGACGGGGTGGCATGGTCGCAGGCGCAGGACGAGCTCGCCGAGGTTGCGAGCCTGCTGGGTGCCGAGGTGTACGGTGCCGATGAAGGCGAACTCAATCTGGATCAGACCCACCCCTGCTACCAGGGCATGACCGGACACATGTTCGGCGAACACAGCCTGCCTGTCCTGAAAAAGGGCGATGTCAACCTGGTGGTCGGCACCTACATGGTGCCCGAGGTCTTTCCCGAGCTTGGCGATATATGGGCCGAGGGCGCCAGGGTCGCCCACATCGACCTGAACAGTTATGAGATCGGCAAGAACCACCGCGTCGATCTCGGCATGGTGGCCGATCCGAAATCGTCGCTACGCGCCTTGGCCGAAGCGATCCGCGCCCGGCAGACCCCGGAACAGCGCGCGTCCGCACAAGCCCGTGTCGCCGGACTGGCGGCCGCCAAAGAGGCAGCCCGCGCCGCGCAGATCGCCGCAGACGACGCATTGATCGGCCGCGAGCCGTTGTTCATGGCCGAGTTTGCCAGGGCGCTGGCGCAGCGCCTACCCGCCGATGCGGTGATCTTCGACGAGGCGCTGACCAATTCGCCGGCGCTGACCCGCTATCTGCCGCCCCGGATCCCGGGCCATTACTTTCTGACACGCGGCGGTTCGCTCGGTGTCGGCATTCCCGGCGCGATCGGCGCCAAGCTCGCCTGCCCGGAAAAGACCGTGATCGGTTTCAGCGGCGACGGCGGCAGCATGTACACGATCCAGGCACTTTATTCCGCACGCAGGCACAACTGCGGAGCCAAGTTCGTGATCTGCAACAACCGCAGCTATCGCCTGTTGCAGTCGAATATCGATGTGTACTGGAAAGCGGGGCAGCAGGTGCCGCGTCCCCATCCCCTGTGTTTCGATCTGTCCAGCCCTACCGTCCGGTTCGACGAGCTGGCCAGGTCCATGGGGGTCGATGCGGTGCGGGTCGAGAGCCCGGAAGAGATTGCACCGGCGATCGAACGGATGCTGGCCGACGATAAACCATTCCTGATCGATCTGGTGCTCGAAGGAGATTTCCGTCCGGATCTGGTCGGCGCCAAATGCAGCCATTCGCTGCGCCATATCCATTCCGAGGAGGATTGACCATGATCCATCAATTCATCTTCGCTTCCCCCAAACCGGGCATGAGCGAGCCGTCATTCCAGGACTATTGGGTGAACAGCCACGCGGTCAACTACGCCAGCAAGATAAATCAGATCCGCAAGTACATCGTCGATACTCGCGTCGACACGCCATGGGATCAGGGGGAGCCGGTGTTTGGCGGCATTGCGGAGATATGGCTACGCCCCGAGGATCAAATCCCCTCGTTGCAGAGCTCGGAATTTCTTGAAGGAGCGCGTCTGGACGAGCCGCGCTGGGCGGCATTCTGGAAGACGCTGGTGCTGGACACCAACGCGCACCAGATCATCGCCGGAGAGGAAAAGCCGGCGGGCGGTGGCTGGATCAAATCGGTGACCCTGCTCAAGCGCAAAGCCGGGATGCCGCTACAGGCGTTCCGCGACCATTCCTTGAAAATCCATGCCCCCCGTGTCGCGCATGCGCAACCCGGATTATCCCGCTACCTGCATTGCCAGACTGTGGACGGCTATTACGGGCTGGGCGAGGCCCGTTACGATGCGGTCGATGTTTGTTGCTACGAAAGCGTCGATGCGCTGGTCGGTTCGGTCGGACTGTCGAGGTTCTATGCACGCGAGGCGATGGAAGGGTTGGCCGACTTTGTCGAGTTGGGTTATCTCTTCCAGATGTGTGTCGTCGAACACTGGATCATCGGACCGGATGAACGGGCTTGATCGCCCAACAAGAAAGGGGGAACAATGACAACGAACCGGGCTGACCTTGATCTTATCGATGCGATCAAAAAAGGAGACGCTGGAGCCTTCGAGAATGCGGTCAGAGCGGGGGCGTCAGCAGACGCGCGGGATACCGAGACCAGGCTCACGGCGCTCATGCTGGCCGCCTGCAGGGGAAGGGAAAGTCTGGCGCGGCGCCTTGTCGATCTCGGGGCGGACATCCATTGCGTCGATCCTGCGGCAGGCACCACCGCATTGCACAAGGCTTGCCAGGCCGGCTCTCTTCCTATCGTCAGGATGCTGGTGGAGGCGGGGGCTTTCGTCGATCAGCAATTGCCGACGACGGGGCACACTCCGCTGCTCATGGCCATCTGGTTCAAATGGGACGACATCGTGGAATATTTTCTCGATAACGGCGCGACGTTGAACCTGCGAACGCATTTCAGCTTCACGCTCGATGACCAGCTCAACTTTGCGCTCAAGGTAACGCAAAAGGGGCGGGACAAGCTCCTGCGGATCATCGATCTCGTCAACAAGCGGCGCACGAAGGACAAGGCGGCGGAAGATAGGCAGAAGCTGATGGCCGCGACGGTTGCCGGTGATCTTGCCGGCGTTGAAGCCGCGCTTGCCGCCGGGGCAAACGTCGACGAGCGCTTTCCACTAATAAACGTTTTCAACGACGGGCATACTCCCCTGATCGTTGCCGCCAGGGACGGTTTTACCGGGATCGTCAAAGCGTTGATCGCAGCGGGGGCCGATGTGAATGCGGTGGAGCCGACTTTCGGGGCGGTTCCCCTGCACAAGGCGGCTTACAACGGTCACGCCGACATACTGGAAATTCTCGCAGCCCAGCCCGGTATCGAACTCAACGCCCTTGGTCCTTCCAACGGCTACACCCCGTTGCACGACGCCATCTGGCTGGGATATCCAGATTGCGCCGAGGTGTTGGTGTGCGCGGGCGCGCGGCTGGATATCGAGGGACATGATGGCAAAACACCGTTGTTGTTGGCGAAAGAGTCCTTTGGCGACGATCATCCGCTCGTCGGATTGATCGTGTCAAAGATGGTCAAGCAGTAATTGAAAGGGGGGGGTCGCGATGCTGTTTTATCTTCAGATGCGCTGGAACTTCGAAGGCAGGCTCAGCCAGGATCAATTGTGGGATCTTGAGGCAAAGGAGACCGAACACGCCCAGGAAACGATAGACAACGGGATCGTGAAAGGTATCTGGAAAGTGGCCGGGCAACGCCGGGTGATCTGTGTCTGTGACCTTCCTTCAGCCGAGGAACTCGACCGGGCGCTGATGGGACGCTTGCCGATGCATGAATACCTCGAATTCGAGGCCATCTGGCCGCTGCGCGACTATCAGGGCTTCGCCGAAGACGTGAAAAAACATTACCGTTTCGAGGATGAAAACGCATGACTACCCGAGGAAAACTGTGGTTCGATGAGCACGTCAGGTATGTGATGGCGGGCGATATCGCCGGGATGGTCAACAACACCTTTCACGACGATGCGACCTACTATCACAATTTCCATTTTTTTGACTCACCGCCGCCGTATGTGCTGAGCGGCAAGGAAAACATCATCAAGGCCATGAGCGTAATTTTCGAGCGCCAGGGGAAGATGCGGGTGGGCGAGGTGCTCGACTGGTCTGAAAGCGACAATCATATCGCCCTCCAGATACTCGTCACCTCACCCAATACCGGTTCATGGCTGATCACTGATTTCTTCGGCCTGCGCGACGGCAAGGTGTTCGAGTACTTCGGTTATGGCAGGCAGCTTCCGCTGAATCTGGCCTTGCCGTAGGACGCGACTTCAAATCCGGCAGGGACGCATGAGATTGGCCGCCGAGGCATCATGAGTGCCGTACAGGAGATGATGGACATGGATCTGGCAGGAAAAAAAATCGGGGTGCTATTCGAGAGCGATTACTATGAGAACGAAATTTTCTATTACAAGCTGCGTTTCGCGGAAGAGGGGATCGACCTGCATTTCTTAACGCGCCTTTGGGGGCAGCAAAAAATTGCTTTCACCGGCCATGAATACAAGATTCCCATGGAATGCAACGAGAGTTTCGAGGACATCAGCGATGACGAACTGCGTGGCTATGCGGCGATCATCGTGCCGTCCGGCATGGTGGCCGACCGGTTGCGCTACACGGAGGATCTCGGCAAGATACCGCCGGCGACCGCGTTTCTTCAGCGCGCATTCAATGAGCCCGGCATTCTCAAGGCGATCATCTGTCACGGTCTGTGGCTGACAGCCCCGATTCCGGGGCTGATCAAAGGGCGCAAGCTGACCTGCCACAACAATCTGCATGGCGATGCGATGGCCTATGGCGCGGAATTCGTCGATCAGGACCTGGTGATTGATGGCGACCTGATAACGGCGCGGACCGGCGGGCATTGCCATTTGCTGGCGCGCGGCATCATCGATATTCTCAAACAGAGGGAATGATCCGGAAATGACCACGCCATGGCTCACGCGCCTAAAGGGTTCCCTCGCATGGGCCACTTTTGCCTTCCTGCTCCTGGCGATTGCCTTGCTGGTCGACACTTTTCTTTCCAAAGGCGACATGGGCATCATCGTCATGGCGACCGCAGTCACAATTTCAACGATGGTCACCCTGGCGTTGAGTTATGAATCTCTCCAGACCAGCCGCCAAGGAATATTGGAGGCGAGGAAAGAGCAACTTCACCTGCTGCATAACTACTTAAAGTGCGTGTCTTTGCTCACCCAAACGTTCAAGACAAATATCGAGGTTTCGCGACAATCCGAAGTCTCCCGCATCCATCTGCAAGAGCTGCTGCAATCGCTGTCCGCCATCTACGACGCACTGTTGGCCAAGGAGCAGCTTGGCCTGATCGCTGGCGAACTGGTGCGGCTTATTGAAAACCGCGTCAGGATCAAGGAGCTATCGGATGCGCTGACCAGCGCCGAGGTGCCCAATTTCGAAGAGATGCTGCGCATTGTTGAGCGTGTAAGCCGGGCCAATCGCCAGGCAGAGGAAAAACTGGAGAGAATGCTGGGGGCCGAAAGCCTCGAACAGTTTGAGAAATTCGCCAATCCGGCAGGCGATTGAACAGTCAGGAGAAAAATGCATGGATTCGATGCACTTCACCTTTTCCGACCTGATCATGGGTTACGTCAAGGTCTTCGAATGGGAGCGCAAGGATTATTTCCAGCTCACCACCACGGATGGCCGGGAATTCGAAGTGAAGATCGGCGACAACTGTTATGCCGAGATCATCCGCAATCTGGGCGAAGGTTTCATCTCGACCGAGCAGATACAGAACATGCTCATGGAGAGGCGCTTCTGCTTCGTCTATGGCATTTTCTACCCCGAGGCAGGGATCACCCGGTTCGAGGCCAAGCACATCGTGTTCGCCGGGCGCACCGAGGACGAGTTCGTGTTCGAACGCCAGGATTGGTGGATCCATCAGATTCGCCAAGTGGGCGATTTCTATGTCAATTCCGAGTTCAGTGATGGTCCGGCGGACTTTCGCAACTACCGTACCCAGCTGACCGCTGACGGTCGCACCACCGGGGATTTCCGCCAGGAGAACGACACCATCTCGCGCCTCGTCTACGGTTTTGCCTCCGCCTACATGCTTACCGGCAACGAGCGCTATCTGGAAGCAGCGGAAGCCGGAACCAACTATCTGCGCGACCATTTCCGCTGCATGGATGTCAGCGACCAGACCTGTTACTGGTACCACGCCATCGACGTGGTGGGAGATCACGAGCGCAAGATTTTCGCTTCCGAGTTCGGTGACGATTTTGATGCCATTCCCGCCTACGAGCAGATCTATGCCCTTGCCGGTCCCACCCAGACTTTCCGCATCACCGGCGACCCGCGCATCCGCAACGACATCCAGATGACCATCAACATGTTCCAGAAATACTTTCTGGACAGGAAGCTCGGGGGATACTGGTCGCACATCGATCCCATCACCTTCGACGGCACCGCGGAGTCCCTCGACCGCAACCGTTCACGCAAGAACTGGAACTCGGTCGGCGACCATGCGCCTGCCTACCTGATCAATGCGGTGCTGGCCACCGACAATCCGGAGTGGAAGGCGATGCTGGAATGCTGCGCCGATACCATCACGGGGCATTTCCAGGATTATGCCAACAGCCCGTTCGTGAACGAGAAATTCCATGCCGACTGGAGCCACGACCAGACCTGGGGCTGGCAGCAAAACCGCGCCGTGGTCGGCCACAACCTGAAAATCGCCTGGAATCTCACGCGCATTCGCGGCATGGCGGACAAGCCGGAATACAGGGAATTCGCCGCCAGGATCGCCGAACTGATGCCGCAGCATGGCATGGACAAGCAGCGCGGCGGCTGGTACGACGTGGTTTCGCGCGTCATCGGTGAGGGCGAGGAGTGGCACCGTTACGCCTGGCATGACCGCAAGGCATGGTGGCAGCAGGAACAGGGGATACTGGCCTACCTGATCCTGTTCGGCCTGGAGAAACGCCCGGAATATCTGCAACTGGCGCGCGAATCGTCGGCGTTCTACAACGCATGGTTCCTCGATCACGATGCCGGCGGTGTCTATTTCAACGTGCTGGCCAACGGCATCCCCTATTTGATGGGCACGGAGCGCATGAAGGGCAGCCATTCCATGGCCGGCTACCACAGTTTCGAACTGTGCTACCTGGCGGCGGTATACACCAACCTGCTGATCACGAAACAGCCGCTCGACCTGTACTTCAAACCGCGTCCCGATGCCGACCGCACCCTGCGCGTTGCGCCCGACCTGCTGCCTGCCGGCAGTGTGCGGATCGAATCGGTCACGATCGAGGGCAAGCTCCATGCGGATTTTGACGCCACGGCGATGACGGTGAACCTGCCCCATGCCGAAGAACCCCTGCGGGTGAAGGTGCGTCTGGTGCCGGCGGAGGGGATGGAGCATTTCAGCATTGCCATCGACGGTTCCCGCATGATCCTGCGCGGCGATCTGGATAACCGTGCTGCGACATACTTCCGCACCAAGCTGGCGGAGTTCATTGCGGCCAACCCGGACAGCATCGCCCTCGAAATGAGCGGGCTGAACGGCCTATCGAAGGCGGCGCTGCGCGCCCTGGTGTTCGAGCGCGGCAAGCTGTCCGCCGCTGGAAAATGCGTCGTCGAAGGTGCCAATGCGGAGATCAGGGCCTTGTTCGAAGCCGAGGAACTGACCGAAGAGATCAAGCTGGCATGACCGCCTTTGCCTGTCGCCCCGGCAAGCCACATCCCGTCGGTGCCACGCCGGGCGCTGAAGGGGTCAATTTTTCCCTCTATTCCCAACACGCGACCGGGGTAGAGCTGTCGCTGTTCGCCAAAGCTAACGACAAAGAACCGAGCCAGACGATAACCCTCGATCCGGCCATTAACCGCAGCTTCTTTTTCTGGCATGTTCATGTCGACGGACTTAAGCCCGGATGGCATTACGCCTACCGTGTGGACGGCCCACGCAACAAGGCAGATGGCCACCGCTTCAACCCCGCCAAGGTGTTGCTCGATCCGTATGCCAGGGGGATCAGCAATCTGCTGTGGGATCGTGTCGCCGCTTGCGGCGACAGCGACAACCTGCATCAATCGATGCGCTGCGAGGTCATCGACCCCGCCGACTACGATTGGGAAGGCGACCGCCCGCTGGCGCGACCGATGAAGGACAGCATCATCTACGAGGTGCATGTGCGCGGGTTCACCGCCTCCGCTTCGTCGGGCGCATCCGCCCCCGGCACCTTCCGCGCATTGATGGACAAGATTCCCTATCTCATGGAGCTCGGCATCACGGCGGTGGAACTGCTGCCCATCTTCGATTTCGACGAGACCGAGGTGGTGCGGCAGATGCCGGACGGTGCTCGCCTTCGCAATTTCTGGGGTTATTCCACGATAGGCTACTTCGCGCCCGAGGCGAGCTATTGCGCCAGCAAGGAAGAAGGCGAACACATCCGCGAACTGCGCGACCTGATCAAGGCAATGCATGCCGCAGGGATCGAGGTGATCCTAGATGTGGTGTTTAACCATACCAGCGAGGGCAACCACTTGGGGCCGACCCTGCATTTCAAGGGCATCGACAACCTTACCTACTACATTCTGGTGGACAACGACCGGCGCTACTACATGGACTACACCGGTTGCGGCAATACCATGAACTGCAACCACCCGATCAGCGACAAGTTCATCCAGGATTGCCTGGAATACTGGGTGCGCGAACTGCATATCGACGGTTTCCGTTTCGACGAGGGTTCCATCCTGTCGCGCGACGAGGACGGTCGTCCGATGCGTCATCCGCCGGCGTTGTGGAATCTGGAACTGTCCGAAACCTTTGTCGATACCAAGCTGATCGCCGAGGCATGGGATGCCGCCGGCCTGTACCAGGTCGGCAACTTCCCCGGTATGCGCTGGGCTGAGTGGAACGGTCGGTACCGCGACGACGTGCGGCGTTTCGTGCGCGGCGACCCCGGAATCGTTGGAGCTGTGGCCACACGCATTGCCGGAAGTGCCGATTTGTACCAGTGGAACGGGCGCGGCCCGGACAATTCGATCAACTTTGTCAACTGCCATGACGGCTTCACTCTCATGGACCTGGTGTCGTACAACACCAAGCACAACGACGCCAATGGCGAGGGCAACCGCGATGGCATCGACGACAACCTAAGCTGGAACTGCGGCTGGGAAGGGGATACCGAATCCGCCGAAATCCGGTCCTTACGCAAGCGCCAGATCAAAAATTTCGCCGCCATCCTGATGCTTTCGCAAGGTGTGCCGATGTTCCTCGCAGGCGATGAAATGGGGCGCAGCCAGGACGGCAACAATAACGCCTACTGTCAGGACAACGCCGTCGGCTGGCTGAACTGGACGCTGCTGGAGCAGAACCGGGACTTGTTCGAGTTTTTCAAGGGGATGATCGCGCTGCGCAAACGCTGTTCACAGCTCCGCCGGGAAAATTATTTTCAGGGGCAGGTCAACGGGCACGGTGTGGCAGAGATCGCCTGGCATGGTTGCCAGTTGAACGCGCCAGGCTGGAACGATCCCGCCTGCCGGGTGCTAGCGGTTACCCTCGGTGCCTTGGTGGATGGCGAGCCGGATTTGCATGTAATGATGAACATGGATGACCGGCTGTTACCTTTCGAGATTCCCGTGCTGACCGAACGGCGCTGGTGGCGCTATGCCGATACCGCACTGGGCGATGCTGCGCTCGATGCCGCCGCCGCCGCCGCGACCGCGATCGATGGAGCGGAATATCTGGTCACGGGCCGAAGTGTGGTCATTCTGGCGTCACGTTGAGGAGCTGTCATGCAGATTGATATTGAAGATGCCGTTGCCGAAAAAAT
>Ga0156176_1096_pt1 | contig 31850 bp, 26 predicted proteins | sample RifCSPlowO2_12_FD_107829 | JGI IMG/M metagenome (GOLD analysis project Ga0156176, IMG submission 107829) | Betaproteobacteria bacterium RIFCSPLOWO2_12_FULL_62_58
CGCCATGGTCAACAGCGAGTCGATCCGGGAGCTTTGCACGAGCTGCCACGCCGACAAGCGCGGGCCCTTCATCTGGGAACACCCCCCGGTCGAAGAGAGCTGCCTGAACTGCCACAACCCGCACGGCTCGAACCATAACCGGCTCCTCGTTGAAAAAGCGCCGAACCTGTGCCAGGACTGCCACGACGCTTCCCGCCATCCCGGTACGATCTACGGCGCCAGTGGCGGGTTTAATCCGATTCCTATACCCCCGGCGACGGCCGCGGTCCCAAACACGCGGCTCATCGCACGCGGGTGTGTCAACTGCCATAACAACATCCACGGCAGCAATGCGCCGGCTGTGCGCGGCAAAATCTGGCACCGGTAGGAGGCGAAAAAATGAAACCCAAGCTGATATCGATCCTGATCGCGAATATTTTCTTGGCATCCCCGCTAGCCTTCGCCGCTGATGGGGGATTGACGTGGTCGGGTGAAGCGAGCCTCGGCCTGCGCGGCGTGGACGAAAAGGCGCGCGACGCCTCAAAGCTCAACGAATACCGTGATCTCGACTCAGGGCCGATCGGCATTCTCGACGTAAGGGGCCGGGGCGATCGGTACTACGTCGACGCCTTCGGCGAAAACTTCGGCCGCGACGATCAGTACCTCGATCTGCGGGGCGGCCAATACGGTGTGTTCAAGTACCGGCTCTACGACAACGAGCTGCGCCACAACTTCGGCTCCGGCGCCGGTGCAATCTCGCCGTATTCAGGCATCGGCACTCCGGTGCTGACCGCGACGTTTCCGAACACGAATACCAGCACGTGGAACGCTTTCGACAACTCGTACAAGCGCCGGGATATCGGCGGCATGTTCGAGTTCTCGGGCAACTCTCCGTTCTACATCCGGGCCGATGCGAACCAGGTCACGTTCAAGGGCGTCAGGGTCATTTCAAGCACACAGTCCAGCTTTAACGGAATTGTCGATCTGCCTTCTCCCGTCGATTACAAGACCCAGAATTTCACGCTGGAGGGCGGCTACCAGACCCACCAGGGCCACGTCACAGTTAGCTGGCTGCACAGCAAGTTTTCCAATGACAACGAGTTGCTGAGATGGACGAACGGTTTTTTCAACCTTTTCGACACCACTCCGCTACCGCCGAGCAACGAGCTCAACAGATTTGCTGTCAACGGCCATCTGGCACGGTTGCCGCTCAGTTCAACACTGTCCGGGCGTGTGACGTACAGCAAGCTGACCGATGAGGTCCCCGTGCTGCAGACCTTCCTGGCTAACGGCGTCTTCGCGGCGACCAATCCGAACAGCCCGGTGTTCAACGGCGAAGTCCTCTACAAGACGGCTTCGCTGTCATGGACCGCGCTGCCGGCGCGTCAAGTCGATACCCGCGTCTACTGGTACTACTCGCGCAAGGACAACAACTCGACTCAAATGGAATTCACACCGGCGGTCGGCTCGGGGCTATTGCTCGGCACGACCAACGCGCAGGCTAACTGCGCAAACGTCGCGGGAGCCAATGTCTGCAAGCCGGAACTCTTTAACTACAGGAAGAACAATCTTGGCGTCGAAGCGGGCTACCGCATCAATCGGCAGAACAAGGTCTCGGCCGGGTTCGACTATCTCGATGCCGAACGCGAGCGGATCGACTTTACCGAGAACAAGGACCGGAAGTACACCGCCGAGTGGAAGAACAGCTCGCTCGACTCCCTCACCGGCCGTATTAAGTACCAGTACCTTGAGCGGCGGTCCACGTTCCACCGCAGTGATCCCAGCAATCCCATCGACGCGTTTGTCCGTCGCTACGATCTCGCAAACGTGGACCAGAATCTGGTCAAACTGGTCGTCGATGTTTCCCCGCCGGTCCGGTTCCTCGACCTCGGGTTCGAGGCCATTTACAAGAAGAACGACTACAAGGACACGATTCTGGGCAGAACCGAAGACGAGCGCCAGGAATATTATGCGAGCGTGTCGTATGGCGACCCGAAAGCCTTCCGGGTCCTGCTCTTCGGTGATATAGAATTTCTCAAGATCGATTCGAGACACCGCGTCGGCACCGGCGACCCCGATCCAAGCGCGCCGCCGTCAGGCGCTCCGTTCAGCACCACTTATAACTGGGCGGCGAAGAACAAGGACAAGAGCTGGCAAGTGGGTCTGGGCGCGGACTGGCTGCCGATGGAGAGGCTGAAGCTCGCCGGGTCGCTCATTTATGCGCGGACGGAGGGCACTGTCGATTTCGCGGCACTCCCCAGCGGTGGCATTAACCCGGTAGTATCTCCGATCACGCTGCTCCCGATCGGGAACTTCGACAATACGCGCCGGACCGCGCTCAACCTGAAAGGCACCTACCGGTACGACCGGCACTGGGACTTCACTGGCGGCTATGCCTATGAGCGGTATCGTTTCAGCGATATCGGCTATGACGGGTTCACTTACGTCGTCCCCAATGCTGTCGTGCCTAACCCGGCCGCGAATTCGTACCTGAGCGGGCAAAGCGCGTTCCAGAACTACACTGCGAACATCTTCTACGTGCTAGCAACGTATAAGTTCTAGCTCCTGGCCAGGCCCGACATTGCATGCGTAAGGCCGGGCTAGAAGACGCGCTGGCTCGCGGGCGCAGCCGGTCCGGCGCCTTCCCGGAATATGGAAAGGCGCTTTTTTGAGGGGTTAGGGGAGTCAACCGGGCCGCGCGGTGATGCGTTACCGAGCAGGGATTAAATTGCATAAAAAGGAGAAGGTATGAAGGCAATGCTGGTGGTCTTGGCTGCCGCAGGTGCGTTGGTGGCGGGTTTGGGATATGCCCAATCAGGGGCGGACGTGGTGAAAGCCAAGGGATGTCTTAATTGCCACGAAGTGGATAAGAAAAAGGTAGGCCCCGCGTATAAAGACGTGGCTGCCAAGTATAAGGATGACAAGGGCGCTGCGGGCAAGCTGGTCGCGAAGCTTAAGGAAGGCAAGACCCACCCCCCGGTCACGGCTTCCGACGCTGAGCTCAAGGCGGCGGTCGGGTACGTGCTATCCACGAAGTAATGCACATTGCTCTCAAAAAAGCTGGCTACGGGCGGCTTTTTTGTGACGGTCTGTTCGCAAGAAAGGGAGATCGCATGAGAGCAATACTGTTGGTTCTGGCGGCTGCGGCAGTCTTGGCGGCAGGTGTGGTTTATGCCCAGTCGGGGGCGGATGTCGTGAAGGCCAAGGGCTGTCTCAACTGTCACAAGATGGACAAGAAGAAGGTGGGCTCGGCATTCAAGGATATTGCCGCAAAGTACAAGGGCGATAAAGACGCGGAAGGCAAGCTGGTCGAGAAGCTCAAGGAAGGCAAGGGCCACGCCAAGGCCGCTGCTTCCGATGCCGAGATCAAGGCGGCTGTCCAGTACGTGCTATCCGCGAAGTAACTCGCATTTCTGCCCAAAAAAGCTGGCTGCGGCCGGCTTTTTTGTTTCCAAATTCCCCTAATCGCTGCCGGACATCCGAGTTTTCCTTGATTTGAATCATGTATCAGTCCGGGGCCCGGAATATCCTTTGATATACGTCAACATTCGCGGCGGCGCAATGCCCTATATTCCCTGGCAGGCTGGTCGCCGCAATGATGCTTGTGCGCCACGGTGTGCCGGTGCGTCGGGATACGCGCAGTCCATCAACTGAAACCTGATGAAGAGGGGGCGAAAAATGCAGATGCAACGTTCGATCATCATGGCGATAGTCGCGGCGGTGATCGCGCTGCCTTTGATGTTCTCGACTGCGGCGGCTGAGCAGCCCAAGCCGAAAACGAAGCCGAAGCCGCCGGTGAGCGATGCCGAGATCCGCTACCAGGCGGGCGGCTCACCGCTGGGTGGCGTCGATATGCACCAGGACATTAACCCGAAAGCGCCGCCGATGGCCAAGGCCGAGTTCGACCGCGCGCGCCAGATCTACTTCGAGCGCTGCGCCGGCTGCCATGGGGTGCTGCGCAAGGGCGCGACCGGCAAGCCGCTGACGCCCGATATCACGTTGGCGAAGGGCACGGAATATCTCAAGGTGTTCATCGCCTACGGCTCGCCCGCCGGCATGCCTAACTGGCAGACCTCGGGCGAAATGACGGACAAGGAAGTCGACCTGATGGCCCGCTACATCCAGCAAACGCCGCCGACGCCGCCTGAGTTCGGGCTTCCTGAAATGAAGGCGACCTGGAAGGTGATGGTGTCTGCCGATAAGCGGCCGAAGAAGAAAATGAACCCGTACAACACCGACAATATCTTCTCCGTCACGCTGCGCGATACCGGGGAGGTCGCACTCATCGATGGCGACACCAAGAAGATCATCAACATCGTCAAGACGGGCTACGCCGTGCATATCTCACGGCTGTCGGCCTCGGGGCGCTATCTCTACGTGATCGGGCGCGACGCCAAGGTCAACATGATCGATCTGTGGCTGGAAAAACCCGACAACGTCGCCGAGGTCAGGATCGGTCTCGAGGCGCGCTCGGTTGACACGTCCAAGGCCAAGGGCTACGAGGACAAGCTCGCGATCGCCGGCGCCTACTGGCCGCCGCAGTACGTGATCATGAAGGGCGACACGCTCGAGCCGCTGAAAATCTTCTCGACTCGCGGCATGACGGTGGACACGCAGGAGTACCACCCCGAGCCGCGCGTGGCTGCCATCGTCGCCGAGCACCTGCGCCCGCATTTCGTGGTGAACGTCAAGGAGACCGGAAAGATTCTGATGGTCAACTATAAAGATCTTAACGCGATCAAGGTCACCGAAATCGGCGCGGCACGCTTCCTTCACGACGGCGGTTGGGATGCAACCAAACGCTTCTTCCTGGTGGCGGCCAACCAGTCGAACAAGATCGCGGTATTGGATACGGTGGAGGACAAGCTGGCTGCGCTCATCGACGTGGGCAAGATTCCCCACCCCGGCCGCGGTGCGAACTTCGTGCATTCCAAGTTCGGCCCGGTGTGGGCGACGGGACATCTCGGCGACGAAACGATCGCGCTGATCGGCACCGACCCCGCTAAGCACAAGCAGTCTGCGTGGAAGGTAGTGCAGACGCTGAAGGGCCAGGGCGGCGGATCGCTTTTCATCAAGACCCATCCCAAATCCAAGAATCTCTGGGTGGATACCCCGCTGAACCCGGACGCGAAAATCAGCCAGTCGGTGGCCGTGTACGACATCGGCAATCTCGACAAGGCGCCGGAAATTCTGCCGATCGCCGAATGGGCCAAGGTGGGCGAAGGCGCGAAGCGGGTCGTGCATCCCGAGTACAACAAGGCCGGAGACGAAGTATGGTTCTCGGTGTGGAGCGCCAAGAACCAGGAGTCGGCGATCGTCATCGTCGATGACAAGACGCGCAAGCTCAAGGCTGTGATCAAGGACCCGAAGCTGATTACGCCGACCGGTAAGTTCAATGTTTACAACACCACGCACGACATCTACTGAACGGAGGGCATTCATGAAGAGATATCTGATCACGTTGTTGGGCAGCATCGGGGTGACGCTCGCGACGCTCAACCCGGTCGCCGCGGCCGACGCTGCAAAAGCCGAAGCGCTGCTCAAGAAGTACAACTGCACCCAGTGCCACGGCATCGACAAGAAGATCCTCGGCCCGGCCTACAAGGATGTCGCCAAGAAATACAAAGGCCAGAAGGATGGGGCGGCGCTGCTCGCGAAAAATGTGAAGGCGGGAAGCAAGGGCGTATGGGGTCAGGTGCCGATGCCGCCCAACGACAAGGTGAGCGACGCCGAGATCAAGGAGATGGTTGCGTACATCCTGGCGTTGTAAGGGCGTGGAGCAGTTCGTCATGGTCCGGCGGCGTTCAGCGCAGCACATCGTGGCGACGGAGCGCGGTCTGCTGCCGCATCCGGTGAAGCTCGGACTGCTGGTGGTATCCATGGCGGTGCTCACGCTGATGGTTACATTGGCGCCCGCCGCTGACGGACCGGGTACGGCGGCCGCGCCGCACCCGCAGCGTCAGCTCGAACTCATCCGGTTTGTGCGTCACGACTGCGGTTCGTGTCATGGATTGACGCTCGCGGGCGGCCTGGGTCCGGCGCTCTCCGCGCAGGCACTTCAGCACAAGCCCGCCCGTTATCTCAAGACCGTCATACTCGACGGCCGCCACGGCACGGCGATGCCGGCATGGTCCCCGCTCCTGTCCGAGGTGGAAGCAGCCTGGATTGCGGAACGGCTGCTCGCCGGGTTCCCCGATGCGCGCTGACATCACCGCGTTGCTTGCATGCGCGGTTTTCATCGCCGGCTGCGCGACACCACCGGTGCGCGGCACCGGCGATCTCGGACTGGTGGTCGAGCGCGCGGCGGGGCGCGTGCAACTGGTCGACACCACGCGGCGCGCGACGATCGGAGCCGTCGCCGGCTTGGGTGATTTGTCGCACGCCTCGGTCGTTTATTCACGCGACGGCCGTTACGGCTACGTGTTCGGACGCGACGGAGGGCTGACCAAGGTCGACCTGCTGCGCGGGCGCATCGACAGGCGGGTGATGCAGGCGGGCAACAGCGTCGGCGGCGCGATCTCGCAGGACGGCACGCTGGTGGCGGTCGCCAACTACGTTCCCGGCGGCGTCAAAGTGTTCGCGGCCGACACGCTCGAGCTGGTGGCGGACATTCCGGCCGTGTATGGCGACGGGCAACGCGCCAAAGTGGTGGGGCTGGAAGACGCGCCGGGCAATCGGTTCGTGTTCAGCCTGTTCGAGGCGGGAGAAATCTGGCTCGCCGACCTGAGCCGGCCGGCTCATCCCGTGATCGGAAAATTTCGCGACATCGGGCGCGAGCCGTATGACGCGCTGGTGACGCCGGACGGGCGTTACTACCTTGCGGGGTTGTTCGGCGAAGACGGTCTGGCGCTGCTTGACTTGTGGAACCCGGAGCGCGGCGTCAAGCGGGTACTACCCGGCTACGGAAAAGGGGAGCAGAAGCTGCCGGTGTACAAGATGCCGCACCTGGAAGGCTGGGCGATTGCGGGCCGCTACGCATTCGTGCCGGCCGTCGGGCGTCACGAAGTGCTGGTGGTGGACACCGATAACTGGCGGGAGGCGGGCCGCATCGCGGTCGCCGGCCAGCCGGTGTTCGTCATGGCGCGGCCCGACGGCCGGCAGGTGTGGGTCAATTTCGCTCTGCCGCACAACGGCGTCGTCCAGGTGATCGATACGGAGTCGCGGCGCATCGTGCAAACTCTCCAGCCGGGCAAAGCGGTGCTGCACATGGAATTCACGCCGCGCGGGGAGGCGGTGTGGATATCAGCGCGCGACGATGACCGCGTGGTGGTCTACGATACGGCGAGCTTCAATCGTGTGGCGGAGCTCGCGGTGGACAAGCCGAGCGGCATTTTCTTCTCGGCGCGCGCGTTTCGCACCGGGTTCTGACATGCGCGAAGAAAAATTCCGGCTGCTCGACGAGTTCCAGCGCGATTTTCCGCTGTGTCCCCGTCCCTACGCGGAGATCGGCGAGCGGCTGGGGCTGCCTGAGGCCGAGGTGATCGTGACCCTGCGGCAGTGTCAGGCGCGTGGCACGGTGAGCCGTGTCGGTGCGACTATCGTTCCGGGGCGTGTTGGCGCCGCGACGCTCGCCACGATGGCTGTCCCTGATGAACGCCTGGAAGCTGTGGCGGAGCTGGTGAACGGCTACTCCGAGGTCAACCATAACTACGAGCGCGAGCACGAGCTCAACCTGTGGTTTGTCGTCACTGCGTCACGCGAGGCCCGTGTGCAGGCCGTGGTGCGCGAGGTCGAGCGCCGCGCACGCTGCGGCAGAGTCCTGGCGCTGCCGATGGTTGAGGCGTACTACGTCGATCTCGGATTCAGCCTCAACGCGGGCGACGCCGTGGGCAGGCGCGCGGCAGGTTCCGCGCTTTCGCCGATTTCTCCGGCGCGATACCCGCTGGCAGCCCCGGAGCGGGCCCTGCTCTCGGCAGTCCAGGGGGGCGTGCCGCTCGCTGCGCGGCCGTATGCCGAGATCGGCCTGCGCAGCGGAATGAGCGAGGACGAGGTGATTGCGGGGCTTGGGTGCTTGTTGCGCGAGCGCGTGATCGGCCGGCTCGGCGTCATCGTGCGGCACCGCGGGCTCGGTTACAACGCCAACGCGATGGTGGTATGGGACGTGCCCAATGTCGACGTGCGCGCGGTTGGCTCCAGCGTTGCACGGGCGGATTTCGTGACGCTGTGTTACCGGCGGCTGCGCGATCTGCCGCACTGGCCATACAACCTCTACTGCATGATACACGGCACAAGCCGGGACGCGGTTGAGGCGCGCATCGGCGAGCTCACGGAACGCTGCGGGCTTGAACCCTATCCCCGCGCGGTGCTGTTCAGCCGCCGTTGCTTCAGGCAGCGCGGGGCGCGCTATGTGGAGGAGGCGAGCGATGGACGATATCGACCGGAACATCGTGAATCTGTTGCAGGGCGGGTTTCCCATTTCTGAGCTTCCGTACCGGCAGGCCGCGGAGTCGCTCGGCCTCACGGAAGATCAGTTGATCGAACGCATCGGGCGCATGCTGGACGAAGGCGCGCTCACGCGCTTCGGCCCGCTCTACCACGCCGAGCGGCTGGGCGGTGCCTACGCGCTCGCCGCAATGAAGGTGCCGGCGCAGGACGTCGAGCGCGTCGCATTGGCCGTCAACCGCCTGCCGGAGGTCGCGCACAACTACGAGCGCGAGCACGCCTTCAACCTCTGGTTCGTGCTTGCCACCGAAACGCCACGGGGCATTGCCGGGGCCGCGCAACGCCTCGAGCGCGACACCGGTTACCCCGTTTATCTCATGCCCAAGCTTGACGAGTATTTCGTCGGGCTGCGGTTTGCGGTATGACCCGCCCATGAATGCCGTGGCCGAACCCGTCGCCCTGGACGCGACCGATCGCCGTATCGTGGTCGCGACGCAGGCCGGATTGCCGCTCGTGCCCAAGCCGTATCACGCGGTTGCGGAGCGGCTTGGCGTGCCGGCCGAGGAAGTGATGGCGCGCATGCGGCGCATGCTCGCTGCAGGCGTGATCCGCCGCATTGGCGTGGTGCCCAACCATTACCGCATCGGCTACCGCGCCAACGGGATGTCGGTGTGGAATGTTCCCGACGAGCGCGCGGACGAGCTGGGCGCGAAGATCGGCGCGGCTCCGTTCGTGAGCCATTGCTACCGGCGCCAGCGGCATCTGCCCGAGTGGCCGTACAATTTGTTCGCGATGGTGCACGGGCGAACGCGCAGCGAAGTGGAGGAAAGAGTGGCGCAACTCTCGGCGCTGATCGGCCCCGCCGCGCGCTCGAGTGATATCCTCTACAGCGTGCGCATCCTCAAGAAGACAGGGCTCAGGATTGAGGATCGAGGATTGAGGAACCACTTCAATGTTCAGGTTGAGACGTAGGTCGGGGTACGCGCGGCGTTCCCCGGCATCCACCCTTCGACAAAGCTCAGGACGGGCTTGGTGTCAGGTAGCCGCCGATGCGGCAACCTGGCCTACACCTCTGAACGCTGAACGCTGAACACTCAACACTAAACTGAACGCTCGATAGTGAGGCCGTCATGTTCCGCCTTTCGCAATTCATGCAAGAGTTGAAGCACCCGGTGCCGGTGGGCGAGCGCGCCACCCCTCGCGGGCCGGTGGTGATCTGGAACCTCGTTCGCCGCTGCAATCTCGCGTGCCGGCACTGCTATTCGATTTCCGCCGACACGGATTTCCCGGGGGAGCTGACCACCGCGGAGGTGTTCGCGGTGATGGACGATCTCAAGCGATTCGGCGTGCCGGTGCTGATCCTTTCCGGGGGCGAGCCGCTGCTGCGTCCCGATCTCTACGCCGTCGCCGACCGCGCCAAGAGCAGGGGCTTCTACGTCGGCCTGTCGACCAACGGCACCCTGATCGACGAGTCCAACATCGGCCGCATCGCGGCGGTGGGATTCGACTATCTCGGCGTGAGCCTCGACGGCATCGAGGACACGCACGATCGTTTCCGCCGCCTGCCGGGCGCCTATCGACGGTCGCTGCGCGCGCTTTGCCTCGCGCGCGACGCGGGCATCAAGGTCGGAGTGCGCTTCACGCTTACCCAGGATAATCAGCACGACCTGCCGGGTCTGCTCGAATTGATCGAGCGCGAGCGGATCGACAAGTTCTACCTGTCACATCTTAACTATGCGGGCCGCGGCAACGTGAACCGCAAGACTGACGTCTACCACGGAACCACCCGGCGCGCGATGGACCTGCTGTTCGACACCTGCTGGAGCTGCGTCGAACGCGGAGTCGAGAAGGAATTCGTCACCGGCAATAACGATGCCGACGGGGTTTACCTGCTGTTCTGGCTGCGCCGGCATTTCCCGCACCTGGAGGGCCACATGCGCGCGCGGCTCGCGCAGTGGGGCGGCAATGCGTCGGGCGTCAACGTGGCGAACATCGACAACCTCGGCAACGTCCATCCGGACACGATGTGGTGGCACTACAGCCTTGGCAACGTTCGTGAGCGGCCATTCTCCCAAATCTGGAGCGATACCTCCGATCCGCTGATAGCGGGGCTCAAGGCGCAGCCGCGCCGGGTCAAGGGGCGGTGCGCGGCGTGCGCGTATTTCGACGTCTGCGGCGGCAACACGCGGGTGCGGGCGCAGCAGTTGACGGGTGATCCGTGGCAAGAGGATCCGGCCTGCTATCTCACCGACGAGGAGATCGGCGCGGACGGCGCGCAGCCGCGGCTCACGGTTACGCCATACACCCGGCAACGCATGAGGCGCGAGGCGTGAGGAGTGAGGAGCGAGGTGACACGAGAGGCGAGAGGCGAAAGGCGCAAGGCGTGTCGGGCGGTCGCGGTCGGTAGAGCAGAGACAGTACAGAGCCAAGCGGCTTCGCGTGTTCGCTACAGGCGCGATCGTTTTACTCCTCTCTCCTCTCTCCTCTCTCCTCTCTTGCTTCTCGCGGCGGTGATGCTGTCGCTCGCGCCGCCGGCTGCCGGACAAACCGCCGCCGCGTACGCTCAGCATTGCGCAAACTGCCACGGCGCCGACCGGCTCGGCGGAAGCGGGCCGGCGCTGCTGCCTGAAAACCTGGAGCGCCTGCGCCGGCCCGAGGCGCTCAAGGTGATCGCGGCCGGACGCACGGCAACCCAAATGCCGGGATTCGGCGACAAGTTGAGAGCGGACGAGATCGAGGCGCTCGCCAGCCACATATACACTCCCTTGGCGCAGGCGCCGCAGTGGGGCGAGCGCGAGATCAGGGCCTCGCGTGTCGAGCACCACAAGCCCGGCAGCCTGCCCGACAAACCCGCATTCAAGGCCGATCCGCTCAATCTGTTCGTCGTGGTGGAGGGCGGCGATCATCATGTCACCATCCTCGACGGCGACCGTTTCGAGCCGCTGCACCGCTTCGCTTCGCGTTATGCGCTGCACGGCGGGCCCAAGTTCACGCCCGAGGGGCGCTATGTGTTCTTTGCCTCGCGCGACGGCTGGGTGTCGAAGTTCGACCTCTATAACCTGAAAACCGTCGCCGAAATCCGCGCCGGCATCAACACCCGCAATCTCGCCGTATCGGGCGACGGCAAGTTCGTGATGGTCGCGAACTACCTGCCGCACACGCTGGTGCTGCTCGATGCCGATCTCAACCTGATGAAGATACTCGAGGCGCGCGACAGCGAAGGCAGGAAGACCTCGCGCGTCTCGGCCGTTTACGACGCCGCGCCGCGCAGGAGCTTCGTCGCCGCGCTCAAGGACATCCCCGAGGTGTGGGAAATCAGCTACGATGAGCATGCCGAGCCGATCCCGGTCGGGCTCATCCACGACTTCCGCCTCAAGGAAGGGGCGTTCCTACCCGGCCGCTTCAATCCGCGCCGCAGCGTGCTCACGGAATACCTCGACGACTTCTTCTTCACGCCCAGTTACAACGAGCTGATGGCTACCTCGCGCGATGGCGGCAAAGGGCAGGTGGTGCACCTCGACGTCCGGCGCAAGATCGCCACGATTGAGGTTCCGGGCATGCCGCATCTCGCCTCCGGCATCACCTGGGACTACCAGGGCCGCACCGTGATGGCCACGCCCAACCTGAGAGAGGGCGTGGTCACCGTGGTCGACGTCAAGAGCTGGCAGACGGTGAAGCACATCAAAACGCTCGGCCCCGGGTTCTTCATGCGCAGTCACGAGAAGACGCGCTATGCCTGGGTGGACGCCATGATGAGTCCGCACCGGGACACGCTGCAGGTGATCGACAAGCAGAAGCTGGAAGTCGTCGCCAGCGTCACACCCGAGCCGGGCAAGACGCTCGCCCACATCGAGTTTACGCGCGACGGCCGTTACGCACTGGCCAGCCTGTGGGAAAATGATGGCGCGCTCATCGTGTTCGACGCCGAGACGCTCAAGGAAGTGAAGCGCATTCCGATGCGGCGCCCGGTGGGCAAGTACAATGTCTACAATAAGATCACCCGCTCGGAAGGCACCAGCCATTAGGATTTTGTCGCACTTTGTCTCGACAAAATCCTTACGCAAGACCCAACCTAGCAGCCTGTCGGACTTGGTGGTCCAACAGGCTGCTAAAAGCAAAACCGCCTGAGAATTTGGGATGAAGCCGAAACAAATGATGCGTCTTTCTCGGTACTGGGAGATGGAAACGCTATCCAAGACACGTCTCTACACTCCTTTTTCTCTTTCTTGTTGCGGGCGGTTTTGCATTAGGAGTTTGTCGGAGCAACGTCCGATAAACTCCTAGGCAAACGGCAAGAAAAACAGAAAAGAGAGCGTTTTGATCCGGCTTCTTTCAGGCGTCCGGGCGGGTTTTCTGCTGCCAAGCTGTCGCAATCCCGGGTCGCACGGGCGGCTCGCATGATGTCGGACGGCGACCGTTACGAGAAGGCGATCGCGGCGTTCGACGCGATCAACGCGGGCGACCCCAACCTCGAATCCGACGGCGCCGTGCGGGAAGCGAAGGAACTGCTGTATGCGCAGCGCATGACCGCGATGTTGCAGCGGTTTGCGCCGCAGGCATCCGAAGCGGTGCGGCTCGCGGTGCGGTGCCAGCACATCAGGCGCTGGGACATCCCGCGCGCGAGCTATCCGCGGACGGCGGCCGGATACAAGCAATGGCGTATGCGCCTCCTCAGCTACCACGCCGAGGTCGCGGCGGCCATTCTGCAGGAAATCGGCTACGGCGAGGATACGATCGGTCGCGTGGCGTCGCTTCTCAGGAAGGAAGGCCTCAAGCGTAATCCGGAAGCGCAACTGCTTGAGGATATTGCCGCGCTGGTATTTCTCGAGCACTATCTTGCGGCCTTTGTCGGGCAGCATCCCGAATACGACCAGGCAAAGTTCGCCGATATCTTGCGAAAGACCGCACGAAAAATGTCGCCGCAGGGACGCGAGGCGGTGCCGGATTTGATCAAGCTCCCGGAAAACCTCGCGCCGTTGGTGCTGAAGGTCATGAGCTAGCGTGGCGACGATCACCCTTCGTAGGTGCGCAGACCTTCCAGGTTGAGGATGGTCACGCTGCGCCCGTCCACCTGTATCAGCCCCACGTCGCTGAGATCGTGCAAGATGCGCGAGAAGTGCTCCGGCGTCAGGTTGAGGCGCGAAGCGATGATGCCTTTGCTGGTGGGCAGCGTGACCTTGATGCTCTCGCCACTGGCGCCGGATTCAGGCTCGTAGCGCAGCAGGTAGCCGATCACGCGCTGCGCGCCTGACAGCAGCGAATACGATTCGAGATCGGCGATCAGGCCGTGCAGGCGCCGGCTCAGCCCGCCGATGATCCTGCGCGCGAACTTCGGGTCGCGTTCGATTTCTTCGAATACCACCGCTTTCGCGATATGCAGCAGCATCGTGTCGGCGAGCGCCTGGGCGTACACCGGGTATGGTTTTTCCATGAACAGGACCGCTTCGCCGAAGCTCTGCCCCGTCCCCATCAACTCGACCACCTTCTCTGCGCCGCTGTGGGATGTGAACGCGAGCTTGATCTGCCCGTATATCACCACGTGGAAGCCTTCGCAGGGATCGCCTTTCCGAAACAGGATCTCGCCGCGCGCGATACGCACTTCCTGCGTTCCCGCCGCGATGCGGTCGACCTCGTCCGGGTTGACTTCCTTGAACAGCGGAAGGTTCGCGAGAAACGACTGAACTTTGATCGGCGTGCTCGGCACGACGCATCCCGGGTCTCCGGGCTCCCCTTGGTATCGAACGCGCCCATTATCTCATCAATGCACACCCCGCGAGTACAGGGGTTCCCGCAGCGACCCCGTGCGGCAGGGTAATGCCGGCCGGGCGGGCCCTACGATGCGAAGGGAAAATTGATCCGGAGCGCTTTTAATACGCGCGCGGGGGAGGGCGGCGGGCGCGCGAGGATGCTCGTGTCAAGCGCATCGAAAACGTTCTTCAGCAGCAATCCGACTTCGGTGTCGCCTTCCATGACGAGGCGGCGGCTGAAGAACAGGGTGTCGGCGTCGTCCTGACGCAGCGCGAGCGACACGAATACGCCGGCATCGGCGGTGATGGTCACGTCGGGTTGGGCGTCGGCGCACGCGGCCACGCCTTCCCCACGCACGCAAAACAGCAGGCGCAGCCCGGCATCGCGCACGCGTATGCATACGACCTTGCCTGACGCCTGAGGCAGGTTCGTACCGTTCAGGACGTGGCCCAGCCACAGGTTGAGCGCGACGGCGAGCGCCGCCGCGGGAGGATACTGCGGCAGCCTTGAAAGCACGGCCCGCAACGGCCCGGGGATAGCCGGCAGTTCCACTGGCTTCACTCGCCGGTTGCCCAGCCGCGGCGCGCCGCGGCCGTGGGAATCAATGCCGCGACCCGCGCGAGCAGATCGCGGTCGAGCCGCGCTTCGGCCTGAAAAGTTCCGGCGTAGGCCGCGCTTTCCTGCTTCAACTCGTAGCAGTTGGCGCCGCTGATGTCCATCAGCACCGCCGACATGCCGGCCTCCGCGAAAGCGCGGTAGCGCTTCACGAAGAAATCGGAGCAGCACATGCCGATATACGCGGCGACGCCGCCCGCCTTCATGGCGTGCAGCGTGGCGACCAGGTGCTCGTAGCTGGTGATGGTGGTGACTTGCATGTTGCGGCCGCGCGCCAGCCGGTAGGCGTCACCGACTTCGCATTTGCCGCATTCGGTGCAGCCATCGCGGTGCCGCCACTTGCACCAGGCGGGCTTGGTGCAATACGGGACGAGCATCACGCTCGCGCGGCGCAGCACCGCCTCGGCTCCGCCGACGCCATCGGCGCAGTACGGCATCAGCGCATTGGCTTCACGCGTGCTGAAGCGGTGGCGCTGCGTGAGGCGCTGCTTGTCGGCGAGCTGCTCGAGCAGCCGCACGATATCGGCGGCCTGGAAGCCGACGGTTTCGACGGTATGGCGCCGCGACCAGCGTCCGACGGCGTCGGTCGTCAGCACCACCGGGAGTTCGGCAAGGAGGTCCTGCAGACCGGTGAAACAGCTTGCCGGCGCGACATGCGCGTCGGCCGCGAATTCGACGCATGCAAAGCGTTCGCCGCCCGCGCTGAACCGGGCGCGGGCGCGCAGTGTGGCGGCGGGCGCGCGCACCAGCGCCTCCAAAAAATCGGCGCCGTCCTCGTCCCACCCGATGCGCGCGGCGATCCGCCGCTCGGCTTCCAGTTGGTTGAGCGTCACGCTTTCGCGCAGCGTGGCGGAACTTTCACGCCCGCATCGCACACCGAAACCGCAGGCGAGCGCGTTCGCAAGCGCCGATTTGACAGCACAGGGTTCCGGCACGCCGCCCAGGCAGGCTGCGAGAGTGGTGAGCCGCTCGCGCGCGGTAGCGAGCCCGTCCGCGGTAAGCTTCTCCGTGGGCACGCGCAGCGCTTCCAGCATGGCGCGCACATCGGCGTCGAGCAGCACGATGCCGTGCACGAGCAGCGCCGGCCCGTCGTGGGTGACGAACACCGAGGCGATCTTGCGTCCGTCCACTTCGACATCGTTGGGCGCCGTGGCGCGCGCTGCAATGCCGAGCGAGTGCATGGCCCGGGCGACGGCCTCGCTCGCTCGCTGCAGCTCGCGGGCGAGGGTCAGGTTGCGCCATCTTCGCGGGCTGCGCACGACGAGGCTGAAGCCGAGCTGGCCGGGGTCGAGGTAGAGGGCGCCGCCGCCACTGGCGCGTCGTACCACCTCGATGCCGTTGGCGCGGCAGTAATCGAGCCGCAGTTCGCGCGCCAGCGCCTGATGGCGCCCTACGCTGACCGCCGGGGTGTTGCGGTAGAAGCGCAGCGTTCCGTACGCCCGCCCGGCGCCGACGCGCTTGAGCAAATGGCGGTCGAGCGCCTGGTTGAGCAGCCCGCTGGCGAGGCCGGTGTCGATGACGTTGAGCGTGCGCAGGCGCATCATCCATAGCCTCAATCGGTGCGCTCCCGCAGCCGCTCGAGGCCCGGCCGGCCATGCCAGTAGCCGTTGCACAGCGCGCCCGCCGCGAGATGCTCAAGTCTCTCCACGGCGTGCGCCGCGCTGAGCGCGCCGCTCGCGCGCTGGTGGAACAGCGCGATGATTTCCGGCGTGTGGCGCGCTTGCGGACTGATGCGTACCACGTCCACGCCGAGCTGAGCGAGCGCATCAAGCTCGTCGATCAGGGTGTGGACCGCGGCGGACTGGGTCTGGATGCCGTTCAGCACCAGGAACGGCTGGCCCTCGCGGGTGCTGAGCGGAAGTCCGTCCGGGTGCTCGATGCAGCGGAACTCGCAATCGTCTTTCGGCAGGTTGTTGCGGCGCGCGGTGAAGCAGCGCGCCGAAAACGCGAGCGGCAGTCTGCCGAATGCGAACACTTCAGTGGCGGGCGCTTCGGGTTTGTCGCGCAGCATGTCGGCGAGCATCGCGCGCGGCATTTCCACGGGGCTCACCCAGCGACAGGCGCCAAGCTCGGCGAGCAGCGCAAGCGTGTGCGGATTGTAGACGTTCAAGTGCGGGCCGGCGACGAACTGCGTTTTCGCCGAGAGCAGGTGCACCGCCCCCATATCGTTTGCTTCGACGAGAAACCGCCCGTTGCCGGTGATGCGGCGCAGCGTCTTGAGGTCCGACTCGGATTCGATCAGCGCCTGGGTCGACAGCACCACTTCCTTGCCGGCGTCCGCCAGCTTCTGCGCGAGCTCGATCCAGTCGGGCAGGCGCAGCTCGTGGCGGCGCGAGCATACGACCTCGCCGAGATAGATGATGTCGACTGCGGTGCCGGCGATTTCCTCGTAGAACTCGATCACCGCCTGGCGCGGCCAGTAGTAGAGCAAAGGTCCCAGCGCGAGTTTCATGTCGGTTGTCCGGTGCCTCATTTCCAAGGGCGGTGATAGGCGCCGAGCGTGTGGCTTTGTCCTTCGGACATGCGGCGCAGCTCCGCGGTCCAGTGCGGCTGCACCGCATAGCCTGGGCCACCCGGCATGCACGCGTCGATGGCCTGGCGCCACACGCGGGTCACGGTGGCAACGTAGGCGGCGCTGCGCTGGCGGCCTTCGATCTTGATCGCGGCCACCCCGATGCGGGCGAGTTCCGGCAATAGCTCGAGGGCGTTGAGGCCCGCCGGCTCTTCGATCGCATAATAGGTGTCTTCCCCCGCCGTGTAGCGGCCCTTGCACAACGTGGGGTAAGCGGCGTTCTCGTTGACGCCGTACTTGTCGATCAGGACGCCGTTCAGCCGGGATTCGACGCCGTCCGCCTTCTGTTCCCAGCGTACCGCCCTGGCCGGCGAGCACACGCCCGCCATGTTGGGGGACTCCCCGGTGACGTAGGAGGAAAGCGCGCAGCGGCCTTCGACCATCACGCACAGACTGCCGAAGCCGAACACCTCGATCTCGACCGGCGTGTTGCGGATGACCTCACCGACCTGGGCCACCGACAGCACGCGCGGCAGCACCGCTCTGCGCACGTTGAAGTGCCGGTGATAGAAGTTGATCGCTTCGTAGTTCGTCGCCGAGCCCTGCACCGAGAGGTGCAACCGCAGCTGCGGATGTGCGGTCGCGGCGTAACGCATGAGCCCCGGATCGGCGACGATGATGGCATCGAAGCCGAGTTCGGCAGCGGTATCGACGGCGCGGGTCCAGCGCTGCCAGGTCGCGGGCTGCGGATAGGTGTTGATTGCGAGCAGCACCTTCGCGCCCTTGCGGTGCGCGTAGTGCAGTCCGTCGCGTGCCGCGGCGAGATCGAAATTGAGCCCGCTGAAGTTGCGCGCGTTGGTGTTGTCACGCAGGCCGATGTAGACGCAGTCGGCGCCGTTGTCGACCGCCGCGCGCAGCGCGGGCAGGTTCCCGGCCGGACACACCAGTTCAATACGCGCGGCTTGATCCATCACGGGGCTCACGGGGACGGCGACGTCGAAGCGCCGGCGCTATGCGTAGGCGGCACGTTCGCAGCAAGACCGGGGTTCACAGTCCGGTCGTCAATCGGGCAATGCTGCCGCAAGCGCCGTGAGCGGTCTTTGACTCAGATCAAAGAAACCGCTAGGAGTTTGTCGGACTTAGCCCCGACAAACTCCTAATGCAAAACCGGCCTCAGGAGAATTGCAGAGGATGATCACTGATATGCAAATTCACCCGCGCTTTTCCTCAAATTCGACCGCTTCGGCTGGGTTTTTTCTGAATGGTCAGCCGGTTTTGCTGTTAGCAGCCTGTATGGACTGTTAAGTCCGACAGGCTGCTAGGGACAGCGGCGTGGCGCCCCCCGGCGCCGTCACGCACCGCGCACGGTGAAAACGCACCGCTCGATCACGCACCGCGCACGATCAGCGTGTCGAAGCGGCGGGCCAGTTCGTCCCGGATCGCCGGGTCGAGGTGGCCTGCGTGTGCTGTTGCCGTGAGGGCAGGCGCCGCGCAACCCGTTGCACGGAACGCCTGCAGTGCGTAGCGGTGCGCGCCCATCGCCGAGAGTTTGTCAGCGAGCGTGACAACGGCTTCGTGCGCGAGCAAGGCATTGTGGAGGGTCGTCCGAAACTCGCAATCGACGCCGCTGGCGAGGATGATCTGCACACTCGCTGCCGCGCGCGCGCCGCTGCCGGCGACACCGGTGATGCTTTCGTAATCCTCGAACGGTGCTTTGACGTCCATCCCTACCCAGTCGAGAAGCGGTAACACTTCTTTCAGCCGCGCCGGAACGATGCCCGCCGTGTGCAGCCCGATCTTGAAGCCCAACGCCCGCGCTTCGCGCATCGCGGCGGCGAGCCCGCGCTGCAAAGTGGGCTCGCCGCCGCTGAATACCACCGCGTCGAGCAGGCCGCGCCGGCGCTCGAGGAAGGCCACGACGTCCGTCCAGGCAATTTCGGTTTCGCCGCGCCGCGACAGCAGGCGCGGGTTGTGACAATAAGCGCAGCGCCACGGACAACCCTGGCAGAACACCACTGCCGCAAGCTGGCCGGGGTAGTCGGTCGTGGACAGCGGCGTCAGTCCGCCAACCTGGAGCAGGGCGGCCACATCAGGTTCCGGGATGTGCCCGCGACTCCTCGAAGAACTGGCGCTCGTGAAATTCACCTTTCTTCCCGATGTTGAACGAGGATACCGGCCGGTGATAGCCCATCACGCGCGTCCACACCTCGCATCGCTGACGTTCTTCATCGCGCAGGACGATGGGCTCGGGGCTGATATGGGCATGGGTCATGTCGTTCATCGTGTATCCTCCCTGGGTTAATTGATTGCTTCAGGCAGCGAGCTTCTGCCGCTTCTTCGCAATAAGGTCCTCGTCGCACCGCGGGCAGAACTTGTGCTCGCCGGAAAGATAGCCGTGCCTGGGGCAGATCGAGAACGTCGGCGTCACCGTAACGTAGGGGATGGCGAAGCGTTCGAGCGCCCGCCGCACCAGCCGCTTGCACGCCTCGATGGAACTGATGCGTTCGCTCATGTAGAGATGCAGCACGGTGCCGCCGGTGTACTTGCGCTGCAGTTCTTCCTGCCGTTCCAGCGCTTCGAACGGGTCGTCGGTAAAGCCGACCGGGAGCTGCGACGAATTGGTGTAGTAGGGCATGTCGGCGGTCCCCGCCTGCAGGATGCCGGGAAAGCGTTTGCGGTCCTCCTTGGCGAAGCGGTAGGTCGTGCCTTCGGCCGGGGTGGCTTCCAGGTTGTACATGTGGCCGGTCTCTTCCTGAAATTCCCGGATGCGGTTGCGCACGTGATCGAGCAGCCGGCAGGCGAAGTGGTGCCCCCACTCGGTCGTGATGTCGTGAGCGTCGCCGGTGAAATTGCGGACCATCTCGTTGATGCCATTGACGCCGATCGTCGAGAAGTGGTTGCGCAGGGTGCCGAGATAGCGCTTGGTGTAGGGGAAGAGTCCGTTGTCGATGTGACGCTGGATCACCTTGCGCTTGATCTCGAGGCTGTTCCGGGCAAGTTCGACCAGTTCATCGACGCGATCGAGGAGCGCGGTTTCGTCACCCTTGTGCAAATGGCCGAGGCGCGCGCAGTTGAGCGTCACCACACCGACTGAACCGGTTTGCTCGGCGGACCCGAACAGGCCGTTGCCGCGCTTCAGGAGCTCGCGCAGGTCGAGCTGGAGCCGGCAGCACATGGACCGGATCATGTTGGGTTTGAGATCGGATTTGATGAAATTCTGGAAATAGGGTAGTCCGTACTTCGCGGTCATCTCGAACAGCAGCGTGCTGTTCGGATGATCCCAGTCGAATTCGGGCGTCATGTTGTAGGTCGGGATGGGAAACGTGAACACGCGGCCCTTGGCGTCACCCGCCATCATCACTTCGATATAGGCGCGGTTGACCATGTCCATCTCGGCCTGCAGTTCGCCGTAGGCAAACGGCATCTCCCCGCCCGCGACGATCGGAATCTGCTCGCGCAGGTCTTCGGGGCACACCCAGTCGAAAGTGAGATTGGTGAAGGGTGTTTGCGTACCCCAGCGCGACGGGACGTTCAGGTTGTAGATCAGTTCCTGGATGCACTGCTTGACTTCGCGATACGACAGATTGTCCTTGCGGATGAACGGCGCCATGTAAGTGTCGAACGAGGAAAACGCCTGCGCGCCGGCCCACTCGTTCTGCAGGGTGCCCAGGAAATTCACGATTTGCCCGACGGCGCTCGAGAGGTGCTTGGGGGGGGCCGCCTCGACCTTGCCTGGCACGCCGTTGAGCCCCTCGGCGAGGAACGTGCGCAGCGACCAGCCCGCGCAGTAGCCGGCGAGCATGTCGAGATCGTGGATATGGATATCCGCCTCGCGGTGCGCCGCGCCGACCTCCGGCGGATAGACGTGGCTTAACCAGTAGTTCGCGGTGACCTTGCCGGCGACGTTGAGGATGAGGCCGCCGAGCGAGTAGCCCTGGTTGGCGTTGGCGTTGACACGCCAGTCCTGCTGGTCGAGGTATTCGTTGACCGACGTTGCGACATCGAGCAACGTGTGGCGGTTCTCGCGCAGCCGTTTGTGCTGGTCGCGGTAGGCAATGTAGGCGCGCGCGGTCCGGATGAAGCCGGCGACGATCAGCGCTTGCTCGGCACAATCCTGGATGTCGTCGATCTGCGGCGGCTGCGCGCAATGCCGCAAGGCGAGGCCGGCAATGACCCGACCCGTGAGGCGGGCGGCGGTGTCGTCGCCAAATTCGCCGGTCGCTGCGCCGGCGCGCGCCAGCGCCGATTGGATTTTTGCCGCGTCGAAGGCTTGTAGACTGCCATCGCGTTTGGCTACCTGTTGCGGCATGGCAGCGCCGCTTGGTGTTGCTGCCCCCTCCATTGTTCCCCCTTTATTAGAACCACAATATCTGGTATTCGTTTGATAGAGTAGTTCAACGTATGGTGGCTTTTCAATCAGGATCGGGCGTTTTTTTCCCACTTTTCTTGATCTACATCAAAAAAAGCTCTGCGCTTGGCCAACAGCAGCCCGGGGCGGCGGGGTGAAAATCAGATACCCGGCACGGCTGCTTCGGATCTTTGCCGGAGAAACCTGAAAAGCGGAACCAGCGCGTTGGCCGGCGCGAACGATCCAACTTTTTTGATTCACCTCAAAATCCCGCGGGGTTCCGTGTATTAGAATTTTTCCCGTCAATCGCGCCGTGTGTCTGCGGCGTTGACCAGATGTTCAAGGAGATTGTCATGATCGCCACGAGCCGGCAGACACGGGATGGCAGCAGAGGGGGGAAGTCCGGGACAGGATCGTCGCTGGCGGACTTCGAGCATCCGCTCGAGATGCTGCACGCCTGCCACGACCGCATCGCGGCGCAGTGCGAGACATTGCGGCGGCTCGCCGCGCACCTGCCGACGCACGGCAGCGACGCCCAGGCGCAGCAGGCGGCGTCCAACGTGATGCGCTATTTCGACGGCGCCGGGCGGCACCATCATGAGGACGAGGAGCAGGACCTGTTCCCGCGCATGATCGCGGCCGCGCACGGACAGAATGTGGAGCGCGTCGCGCTGCTGGTGAGCGAGCTGCAGCGCGAGCACCGCGATATGGAACAGATGTGGGACGGGATCCGGGACACGCTCGAGAAGATTGCGCACGGGGAAAGCACACCGCTCGCCGAGATCGAGGTCAACCGGTTCTGCACGCTGTATCACACCCACATCGCGATCGAGAAGGCCAATATGATCCCACTCGCCGCCATGCTGCTCGGCGAGGACGATCTCTCACAGGTCGGCCGGGCGATGGCGGCGCGGCGCGGTGTCAGGCCCTGACGCGCGCAGTGCCTAGGGCGCGTTCCACGCACCGGCTGATGGTGCGCACGGCGCACCCTGCTGCTGGCTTCTCACGGCTGCCGCGGGGCGGATGGCCCGATGAAAATCACGCAACTCGGTGTCGAAGAGGCCCTCGCCAGCCTGCGCAGCGGCCAATCCGGTTTGCCAGCCGACGAGGCCGCGCGCCGCGTGCAGGAATACGGGCCCAACCGCGTGGAAACCGTCGCGGGCGAGAGCCTGCTGCTGCGCTGCGGGCGCGAGTTCACGCACTTCTTCGCGCTCATTCTCTGGTTTGCCGCGGCGCTGGCATTTTTCGCCGAATATCGTGAGCCCGGCACCGGCATGGGCGCGCTCGGCGTCGCGATCGTCGGTGTTATTTTCATCAACGGCGTATTCTCGTTCTGGCAGGAGTATCGCGCGGAAAAAGCACTCGCCGCCCTGCGCAAGCTGTTGCCGGCCCGGGTCACCGTGCTGCGCGACGGTGCGGCGCAGCGGCTGCCGCTTGAAGTCCTGGTCCCCGGCGACGTGATTTTGCTGCAGGAGGGGGACGAAGTCCCGGCGGATTGCCGGCTGATCGAAGCATTTGGCGTGCGGGTGAACGACGCGACCCTCACGGGAGAGTCGCTGGCGCAGGACAAGAATACGAATCGCTGCGACGATGACGATCCGGTGCGTGCACGCAACATCGCGCTCGCCGGCACGCTGGTGCTTGCCGGAAACGGCAAGGGACTCGTATTTGCCACTGGCATGCACACCGAGTTCGGCAAGATCGCGCACCTCACTCAGACCGCGCGCGAGACACTGTCGCCGTTGCAGATCGAGATCGCCCGTCTGTCGCGGCTGGTGGCCGCTTTTGCAACGCTGCTCGGTACCGTGTTCTTCGCCATCGGGCAGGCTTTGGAGCTGCCGTTCTGGGAGAACTTCATCTTTGCGATCGGCGTGATCGTCGCCAACGTGCCGGAGGGCCTCATGCCGACCGTGACGCTGTCGCTCGCGATGGCCACGCAACGCATGGCCCGCCGCAACGCGCTCGTGAGACATCTGCCCGCGGTCGAAACGCTGGGGGCAACCACCGTCATTTGCAGCGACAAGACCGGTACTCTGACGCAGAACAGGATGGAAGTGACGTCTTTCCATACCGACGGCGCCTGGCACGATGCCGTCGAAACTGCTGACGCGGCCGCGATCCGGGCGTGGCAGCGACCGTTGTTCGAGGTGGCGCTCCGCTGCCACGATCTGAGAGACGTGATCTCCACCGGGCGCAGGGAATGGCTGGGTGATCCCATGGAAGCCGCGCTACGCGCGACGGCGATGCGCGCGATCGGCGAGGAACCCGGCCTCACGCGGATCGATGAGGTCCCGTTCGACAGCGATCGCAAGCGTCTGTCGACACTGTATCAGACGCCGCGTGGCCGGATACTCTACTGTAAGGGCGCGCTCGAGTCGGTGCTGCCGTTATGCGAGGCCGTCACGACGGCTCATGGCACGGTTGCACTCGATGCCGCTGCACGCGAGCGGGTGGTCGCTGCCGAGGACCACATGGCCGAGCGCGGGGCGCGGGTGCTGGCCCTGGCATACCGTCCGGTTGCCGGCGACTGTCCTCGCAACGACTGGGAGCGAGGGCTCATACTGGCCGGGCTGGTGGCGCTTTCAGATCCGGTGCGCCCCGAGGTGCCGCAGGCGATTGCGACCTGCCGCTCGGCTGGAATCAAGGTCATCATGGTCACCGGCGATCATCCCAGAACCGCCGTGGCGGTGGCGCGCCGGATCGGCCTGGTGCACTCGGAGCATCCGCTCGTGATCACCGGTGAGGTGCTGAAGCGGTTCAACGACGCGCAATTGCAGCTCGCACTCGATGCACCCGAGATCATCTTTGCGCGCGTCGGCGCCAACCAGAAGATGGTGATCGTCACTGCGCTGCAGCGGAAAAATGAAATTGTGGCGGTGACCGGCGACGGCGTGAACGACGCCCCGGCACTCAAGCGCGCCGATATCGGCATCGCAATGGCGATTACGGGTACCGATGTAGCGAAGGAGTCGGCGGACATGATCCTGCTCGACGACAACTTCGCGAGCATCGTCGCCGCCATCGAGGAGGGCCGTGCCGTGTTCGACAACATCCGCAAGTTCCTGACCTATATCTTGACCTCCAACATACCGGAGCTCGTGCCGTATCTCGCTTTCGTGCTGTTCCGGATTCCGCTGCCGCTGACAATAATGCAGATCCTCGCCGTGGACCTCGGCACCGACATGCTGCCGGCGCTCGCGCTTGGCGCCGAACCGCCGGCGCCGGGCGGTATGCACAGGCCGCCTCGCCCGCGGTCCGAACGGCTGCTCACCTGGCCGCTGGTGGCGCGCGCCTATCTGTTTCTGGGCGTGCTCGAAGCCGTGGCGGCCATCGCGGCGTTTTTATTCGTCATGACCAACAATGGCTGGGAATACGGTGCGCCGGTGGCGCGCGACGTTCCGTTCTATCTTGAGGCAACGGCTGCCTGCCTGGCGGCCATCGTGGTGATGCAGGTTGCCAACGTTTTTCTGTGCCGCCATCCGCGCCAATCGGCCTTCGCATTCGGTTTGCGCAGCAACAAACTGATCGGGTGGGGGCTGTGCCTGGAACTTGCACTATTGGCGGCGATTATCTACACGCCGCTCGGCAACCGGATCTTCAGCACCGCGCCTCTTGATGCGGAGGCGTGGACGTTCATACTGCCGTTCGCGGCCGCGATGTTGCTGCTGGAAGAAGGGCGCAAGTGGTTGGTGCGCCGCTTCCCGACGCAGCGGTGGCGTGATGAGAACAGCAGGATTCAGGACACCGCGGGGGGCGACAAATAGCGGCTGAAACGACTGCTGCCGCTCCCCTACCGGCTAGTAGGTCGGGGTACGCGTAGCGTTCCCCGACGTCCGCCAGGCGTCAGGTAGCCGCCGCTACGGCAACCTGACCTACGCCGGCTCAACGCAAGCGGCTCCACGAATTCTGCATCGAAATAATGACTCACCACACTAGTGAATGTCGCTTTCCGCCCGGCTTGATCTATATCAAGCCTGCGCCGGAGCGCGTGGCCTAGCATTCCATGATGAAAGGATGGCGCGATGACGATGGAAGTCAAGCTCGGCGCCGGTGACGCGCTGTTGGTGGTGGATGTGCAGAACGATTTTCTTCCCGGGGGCAGACTCGCGGTCGCCGGCGGCGATGCGGTGGTTCCGGTCCTCAACCGTTATCTTGCGCTGGCCGCAGTGCGGCGCCTGCCGGTTTACGCGAGCCGCGACTGGCATCCTGCCAACCACTGCTCGTTTCGCCCGCAAGGCGGCGCCTGGCCCGAGCACTGCGTAGCCGGGACACGCGGGGCGGATTTTGCGCCGGGTCTGAAATTGCCGCAGGACGCGATCGTCATCGACAAGGGGACGGCGCCACAGCGTGAAGCCTACTCGGCGTTTGAAGGGACCGAGCTCGCATCGTTCCTGCGCAGCGTGCAGGTCGGCCGCGTGCTGGTCGGCGGCCTCGCCACCGATTACTGCGTGTTGAATACGGTGCGCGACGCTGTGACGCACGGTTTCCAGGTGCTGCTGTTGCGCGACGCGATCAAGGCGGTCGACGTAAATGCCGACGACGGCAAACGTGCCGAGCGCGAAATGCAGCGCCTCGGCGCAACATCGGTGGAGCTACCGGACATCGCGCCGTGAATCCGCTGACGAGCCCGCTGCTGACCGACCTCTACCAGTTGACGATGCTGCAGGCGTATTACGCGCACGCCATGCAGGATGCGGCGGTTTTCGAGTTCTTCGTGCGCAAGCTGCCCCCCAGCCGCAATTTCCTGATGGCGGCCGGACTGGAGCAGGTGCTGGAATTTCTCGAGAACCTGAGCTTCAGCGCCGAAGATCTGGCGTGGGTTGAGCGCAGTGGGTTGTTTCAACCGGATTTTGCCGAGCATCTGCGGCAGCTGCGATTCACGGGCGACGTTGACGCGGTGCCCGAGGGAACCGTGTTTTTCCCGCATGAACCGATCCTGCGCGTGGTGGCGCCGCTGCCGCAGGCGCAGCTCGTCGAGTCCCGGCTGGTCAATTTGCTGCACTTCGAGACTACCGTGGCCTCGAAAGCCGCGCGCTCGGTGCTGGTCGCGCCCGGGAAACAGCTGGTTGACTTCGGCCTGCGGCGCGCACACGGCGCGGAAGCCGGCCTGCTCGCGGCCCGCGCGAGTTACATCGCTGGATTTTCGGGCAGCGCGACCGTGCTGGCGCAGCCGCTCTTTGGCGTCCCGGTTTTCGGCACCATGGCGCACTCGTTCGTGCAGGCGCATGATAACGAGACCGCGGCATTCGCGCACTTTGCGCAGATATTTCCGAAGAGCACCGTGTTTCTGATCGACACTTATGATACCGAGGCGGCAGCCGCGAAAGTCGTGAAGCTGGCGCCGCAACTGCGTCGCGCCGGCATCGAGATCAAGGGCGTGCGGCTCGACAGCGGCGACCTCGCGACGCTCGCGCGCAACGTGCGGCGCATTCTCGATGAGGGCGGGCTCCGGCAGGCGACGATATTCGCCAGCGGCAACCTGGACGAATACCGCATCCACGACCTGCTTGCCGCGGGTGCGCCGATCGATGGCTTCGGCGTGGGCACCAGCCTGGTGACCGCTTCGGATGCGCCGTTTCTGGACGCGGTTTACAAGTTGCAGGAATACGCCGGAAAACCGCGGCGCAAACGCTCCGCCGGCAAGGCAACCTGGCCCGGGCGCAAGCAGGTCTACCGCCGATACCGCAGCGACGGGTTGCTCGACCGGGATGTTGTGACGCTCGAAAGCGACGAGCCGCGCGGAACGGCGCTGCTGCAGCCGGTAATGCGGGATGGCAAGCGACTGCATGCGCCGGAAGGCATGGCCGCGTTGCGCGCACGCGCGCAACGCGAGCTCGCCGCTCTGCCCGAACCATTGAAAATGCTCGAGACTTGCGCCGAACCGTATCGCGTCGAGATCGCCCTGCCGTTGCGTGCGCTCGCGGCGCGGCTCGATGAGCAATCCACCGCGCCGCTGACGGTGTGATCATGCCGGCGACGGGTTTCCCTTTTTTCGCCGAAGTCTCGCGCCAGATCTGGGACGCCAAGTACCGGCTGAAGGACCCTGCCGGGAAACCCGAGCGCACAATGGCGGATACCTGGCTGCGGATTGCGCGCTCGCTCGCGGGCGTCGAAAAGACCGACAGCGCGCGCTGGGAGCAGGCGTTCCGTTCGGTCCTCGACGGCTTCCGTTTCCTGCCGGGAGGACGCATCCTGGCGGGCGCCGGCACCGGACACCGCGTCACGCTGTTCAACTGTTTCGTGATGGGCGCCATCGAAGATTCGCTCGACGGCATTTTCGATGCGCTCAAGGAGGGTGCGCTCACCATGCAGCAGGGGGGCGGCGTGGGCTATGATTTCTCCACGCTGCGGCCCGCCGGCATGCGCGCGCACAGCACCGGGATGATCGCCTCGGGCCCGGTGTCGTTCATGCGCATCTGGGACGCGATGTGCGCGACGATACTATCCACCGGCGCGCGCCGCGGCGCCATGATGGCGACGCTGCGCTGCGACCATCCCGACATCGAGGCGTTCATCGACGCCAAGCGCGAGCCCGGGGTGCTGCGGCACTTCAATTTATCCGTGCTGGTCACCGATGAATTCATGCGTGCGGTGCAGGCCGGCGCCGACTGGCCGCTGGTGTTTCCGCTCGGAACCACGGCGCCCGCCGGCGCCGAAACCGTGGAGCGCACGTGGTCGGGATCACGCGTAGCGCAGAGATGCCGGGTATTCCGCCGGGCGCGCGCCCGCGCGCTGTGGGAGCGCATCATGCGCGCCAACTATGAGTATGCCGAACCCGGGGTGATTTTCATCGATCACGTGCGCAAGGCCAACAATCTGTGGTATTGCGAAACCATCAGCGCCACCAATCCCTGCGGTGAAATCCCGTTGCCGCCCTATGGGGCGTGCAATCTCGGCTCGATCAATCTCACGCAGTTTGTGCGCGACCCGTTTTCTCCCCGGGCCGCCATCGACCTCGAAGGCATTGCGGGAACAGCGGCGGTCGCGACGCGGTTGCTCGACGACGTCTACGAGACTTCGCGGTTCCCGCTGCCGCAGCAGCGCGCGGTAGCGCACGCCTCGCGGCGTATCGGGCTGGGCATCACCGGGCTCGCCGACGCGCTGGTCATGTTGGGGATCGAGTACGGCACGCCGCGCTCGCTTGAGCTCGCCGGCGAGGTCATGCGCACCATCTGTCACAGCGCCTATCAGGCGTCAATCGGGCTCGCCCGCGAAAAGGGCGCGTTCCCGCAGTTCCGGGCCGCTGAATACACGCAGGGCGAGTTCGTGAATGCGCTCCCGCCAAGCATCGTTGATGACATCCGGCATTACGGCATCCGTAACAGCCATCTCACGGCAGTCGCGCCGGCGGGTACCATCAGCCTGCTTGCCGGTAACGTGTCGAGCGGCCTGGAACCGATTTACGCCGGCGACTATCTGCGCAGCGTGCGGCTCGCCGACGATACGGTGAAGTCTTTCGAGGTCAGCGATTACGCCTGCGCACTGTATCGCGAACTGCGCGGGACCTCGGGACCGCCGCCTGCGTTCGCCGCGGCATCGCAGATCGACCCGCGCGCGCATCTCGCGATGCAGGCGGCGCTGCAGCCCTACGTCGACAACGCGATCTCCAAGACCATCAATGTCCCGGAGAACCTGGACTTCGCGGCATTCTGCTCGCTCTATGAAGAAGCATATGCGCTGGGGCTGAAAGGGTGCACGACCTTTCGCCCCAACCCGGTCACCGGCGCGGTACTGACGTCGCGGACCGTGGCGGAGGCGCCCGCGCATTGCTGCAGCATCGAACGCGAGGCGGACTGAAAGGGCATCGACGTGGGCAACGCCATGCGACAACAGGGCAATCCCGGCTTCACGGTCTTCAACACGGCTCATTCCGCGGAAACAACATGGCATCCATAGCGTCTCTCAAGTCCGACCAGTTGTATCATCTGTGCGACCCGGCGCAGTTCGACTTCGACACCACCGCGGGCGTGCCCGACCTCAACGAGATCGTCGGCCAGTCGCGCGCAGCGAGCTCGATCGAGTTCGGGATCGGCATGCGGCGCGAGGGTTACAACGTGTTCGTGATGGGGCCCACCGGCGCAGGCAAGCATACGCTGGTGCGCCAGTACCTTGCCGCACGGGTGGCGCCCGAAGTCAAACCCAGCGACTGGGTATACGTGAACAACTTCGAGCATCCGCACCAGCCGGTTGCGATCGAACTGCAGGCCCGGCGCGGCGTCAAGCTGCGCGACGATCTGCAGCGGCTGGTCGACGAATTGCGCATGGCGATTCCCGCGGTGTTCGAAGGCGACGAGTACCGCTCCCGCAGCGAGCAGATCGACGCGGAGTTCAACGAGCGGCACGAGCGCGTGTTTGGCGAACTGCGCGCCGAGGCGATGAAGGAAAACGTTGGGTTGCTGCGCACGCCGACGGGTTTTTCGCTGGCGCCGCTCAAGAACGGCGAGGTGATCGGCGCCGAGGATTACGCGCAGCTGCCGGAAGCGGAGAAGGAGCGCATCGAAACCGTGATCAATGTACTGCAGCAGAAGCTGGAAAAGATCATCCGCGCCGTGCTGCAGTGGCGGAAAGAACGGTTCGAGAAAGTCAAGCAGCTCAACCGCGAGATGACGCTGCTCGCGGTGGGACACCTCGTCGACGATCTCAGGCAGGGCTACCTCGACCTGCCGAAGGTATTGCGCTATCTGGATGCGGTGCGGCAGGATGTGATCGAAAATGCCGACGATTTCCGCCGCGCCCAGGAGCCACCCGGCGGCGTGCCGCCATTTCTCGCCGGGCCGCCTTCGCTGGGCCGTTACCAGGTGAATGTGCTCGTCGATCACAGCAGCCCCGACGGCTCCCCGCTGGTGATCGAGGAGCACCCAACCTATCAGAATCTGGTCGGACGGGTCGACCATATCTCGCAGTTCGGCACGCTCACCACGGACTTCTCGCTGATCAAGCCCGGAGCGCTGCACCGGGCGAACGGCGGCTACCTCCTGCTCGACGCTTACAAGCTGCTGACGCAGCCCCTCGCCTGGGAGGGCCTGAAGCGCGCGTTATCCACCGGGCGCATCCGCATCGAGTCGCTGGGCGAGATGTACAGCCTGGTGAGCACCGTATCGCTGGAACCGGAGCCGATCCCGCTCGATATCAAGGTCATTCTGTTCGGGGAGCGGCGGCTTTACTACCTGTTGCACGCCTACGACCCCGATTTCCAGAAGCTGTTCAAGGTCGCCTCGGATTTCGACGAGCGGATCGACCGCAGCGCGGAGAACGATCGGCTCTATGCGCGCATGATCGCCACCGCTGCCCGGCGCGACGGTTTGCTGCCGTTCGACCGCAGCGCGGTCGCCCGCACCATCGAACACAGCGCGCGCGTTGCGGGCGACGCGAAGAAGCTCTCCGGCAACCTGCGCCAGCTATGCGATCTTCTCGGCGAGGCCGACTACTGGGCGCGCTCGAAGCAGCACCAGCAAGTCACGGCCGATGCCGTGCAGCACGCGATCGATGCGCAAGTGCAGCGCGCCGACCGGCTGCGCGAGCGGGTGCACGAAACGATCCTGCGCGGCACGGTGATGATCGACACCGATGGCGCGAGGACCGGGCAGGTCAACGCGTTGTCGGTGCTTGAACTCGGGGACTTCGCTTTCGCCGAACCGACGCGCGTTACGGCCACGACACGGCTCGGTGAAGGCCAATTGATCGATGTGCAGCGCGAGGTCGAGCTGGGCGGCGCCATTCATTCCAAAGGGGTGCTGATTCTTTCGGCGTTTCTCGCCGCGCGCTACTCGACCAAGCGGCCGCACTCGCTGTCCGCCAGCCTGGTATTCGAGCAGACCTACGGTACGGTCGAAGGCGACAGCGCCTCGCTCGCCGAGTTGTGCGCGCTGTTGTCCTCGCTCGCCGATCTGCCGATCAAGCAGTCGTTGGCCGTGACGGGTTCGGTAAACCAGCTCGGTCAAGTCCAGGCGATCGGCGCAGTCAACGAGAAAATCGAGGGTTTTTTCGATATTTGCCGGGCACGCGGCCTGACCGGCGAACAGGGCGTGCTGATTCCGGCCGCCAACGTCGAACATCTGATGCTGCGCCGGGAGGTCGTGGCGGCGGTGGCCGCGGGCCGCTTCGGGGTGTTCCCGATCGAGACGGTGGATCAGGCGATCGAGTTGCTGACCGGCGCTCCCGCCGGTGAACCGGTCGTGACCGGTGAGATGCCGGAGAAGACGGTCAACGGGCGGGTCGCCAAGCGGTTACGTGAATTGTCGGAGCTGCGCCGGGTATTTGCCGGCG
>Ga0156176_1252_pt1 | contig 31819 bp, 29 predicted proteins | sample RifCSPlowO2_12_FD_107829 | JGI IMG/M metagenome (GOLD analysis project Ga0156176, IMG submission 107829) | Betaproteobacteria bacterium RIFCSPLOWO2_12_FULL_62_58
TCGGCGCCGATGCCGATCATCCGCAGTTGTGCGGGCGCTGCGTTTCGAATTTGTTCGGCGCCGGCGAGCCGCGGCGCTACGCGTGATGACAAAGTGGCTGGCGCTGAGCGCCGTCATCCTGGTGGTCGATCAGCTCACCAAGTTCGCGATCGCCAGCAGTTTGACCCGGGTCGTCGAAGTGACGCCGTTTTTCAATCTGGCGCTGGTCCACAACCCGGGTGCGGCGTTCAGCTTCCTGTCCGATGCCTCAGGCTGGCAACGGGGGTTGTTCATCGTCATCGGGCTCGCGGCCTCGGTCTGGATCGTCTACCTGCTGCGCAAACATCCGCGGCAGACGCTGTTCTGCTGGGCGCTTTCGCTGGTGCTGGCGGGCGCGGTCGGCAACGTGATCGATCGCATCCTGTTCGGCGCGGTGATCGATTTCCTCGATTTCCACGCCTTCGGCCGGCATTGGCCGGCGTTCAACGTTGCCGACGCGGCGATTACCTGCGGCGCGGCGCTGCTGATCTGGGACGGCTTCCGCCCTCGAAAAACCAAGACCCTTGAACCGCAGATAAACGCAGATAAACGCCGATGAGAACCAAAAACAAGCCACAGAGAACACAGAGGGAAAACAAAGGCACGAATCACCGGCCACGAATTACGGTTTACGCACTCCTTTTCCAGTCCGTCGGCGCACGCTAGAATAACGATGTTGCCTCCCAAAGAGACGATTACCATGCCGGATACCATCGCGTTGCCAAGAGCGCTTCAAGCGCGTCTCGAAAAAGCCGCGGCCAGAACACGCGCTTCGCCCGAGTCGCTCGCGCGTCAGGCGATAGCGGCGCACCTCGATTATCTCGACTGGCGCGTGAAGGCGATTCGCGCCGGATTTCTGTCGGGAAAGACTGAAGGTTGGCGGAGTACCGAGGAGGTTTTTGCCGCTGTATCAGCGCAGCGCGCCAAACGTGTCGGCAAAAAAGCTGCTTGAGTGGTCTCCGCGTGCCAGCGGTGACTTGCTGGCTATCGAGAGCTTCTATGCCGATTTCAGCCAGAACACTGCCGACCGGGTCATGGCTGAGATTCGGCGGAGCGCCCTCCAGCTCGAAATCCACGCGGCAATCGGCCGGCCCGGGCAAGTCCCTGATACTCGCGAGCTCGTGATCGCGAGCTATCCGTTTACCCTGGTATACCGAATCATCGGCTCCCGCGTTCGCGTCGGCCGCGTGCTTCACCAGCATCAAAAGTACCCTGACTGAAACCGAGAGGGCACGGACAAACTGCAGCGCATCATCATTGTCTGTGAGCTCGTCAAGCAGAACGCCGTCTAAGAGCCATTGGCCGCCGATGAGCGCCGGCAATAGAAAGCGGTGAGTGGTAAGCGGTAAGCGGAATAATTTTCCACTGCGAGCGGTTTGCCAACTGCCAACTGCCAACTGCCAACTGCCAACTGATCAGCGGCTGTATAATCTTCCCATGCAAGTCCTGCTCGCCAATCCCCGCGGTTTTTGCGCCGGTGTCGATCGCGCGATCGAAATCGTCCAGCGCGCGCTGGCCGTCCACGGCGCGCCGATTTACGTGCGCCACGAGGTCGTGCATAACAAGTCCGTGGTCGCCGACCTCAAGGCCAAGGGCGCGGTATTTGTCGAGGGTCTCGACGAGGTGCCGCCGGGCAACACCGTGATCTTCAGCGCGCACGGCGTGTCGCAGGTGGTGCGGCGCCAAGCTGAAGCACGCAACCTCAAAGTGTTCGATGCCACCTGCCCGCTGGTGACCAAGGTACACGTGGAGGTCGCCAAGATGCGCGAGCAGGGCCGCGAGATCGTCATGATCGGCCACCAGGGACATCCCGAGGTCGAGGGCACGATGGGGCAGAGCGCCGGAGGCATGTATCTGGTCGAGAAACCGGCGGATGTCGCCCACCTCAAGGTCGCGAATCCAAACCACCTTGCCTTCGTCACTCAGACCACGCTGTCGGTGGACGACGCGAGGGTGATGATCGAGGCGTTGAAGCAGCGCTTTCCCAACATCATCGGCCCGAAGAAAGACGATATCTGCTACGCGACCCAGAACCGCCAGGACGCCGTGAAGCTGCTGGCGAAGCAGTGCGATGCGGTAATCGTGGTGGGCTCGCCCAACAGCTCGAATTCCAACCGGCTGCGCGAAGTGGCGCAGAACCAGGGCGTTGCCGCCTACATGGTGGATAACGCCGCCGAACTCAGGCCCGAGTGGGTGGCGGGAAAGCAGCGCGTCGGAGTGACCGCGGGCGCATCGGCGCCCGAGGTGCTGGTGCAGCAGGTGATCGACAAGCTCAAACAGCTCGGCGCTGAAAACGTCACCCAGCTCGAAGGCATCGAGGAAAGAGTCGTCTTCCCGCTGCCGAAGAGCCTCAGCGCGGCTTGATCGAGCAGTTATCCGGGGATACGTGGTGATTCAAAGAGGCGTGATCTTCCCGAACGCGCGGTCGCGAAGCGCCTTTTCCGCAAGTGCATCGAGCTTTCCGGCGCGAACGTCACGCTCGATTTGACGGTCCCAAGCGGCCCAATCAAACTCCAGAAACCAGGCGCGAAATCGCGCAAGCTCCTCCGGGGACAGAGCCCGAACCTCATGTTCGAGATTTTCGACCTTACCCATGGCAATACCTTCTAGAACAGTTTTAGTTTAGTGCTTCCGACTTTTCCGTGGATGTCATTCCCGCGCAGGCGGGAATTCATAGGGCGCCCATTGGACGAGGCCATCATAAGAGCGCTGTCGGCGCCAATTCCTGTGAGGTCCACCGCGAGGAATGCAAGCGTAGTGGCCGTGGTTCAATGCCGCATGGATTCCCCTTTGCACGGGAATGACAGCTCCCGCCAAGGTTATTTCATTCCATCCGAGGAAACAAAAAAGAGCCGGGATGAGTATCCCGGCCCTTGTCGCGGCATGCCCGGGGCCTACTTGTCTCCGTGCCGGTACCAGTAGACCCGCGAACGTACGGGGGCAATCACCGGCTTGATCGGTCCCGGCGTGTAGGGATTGCTCGTGCCCGGTGTCGTAGCGCACCCTATGCAGAACGTCACAACGGAGCCGTCGGCCAAGGTAGTCGTCCCCAGCACCGGCGATATGGGCAAGCCGCTCTGCAGGTAGTTTACAAAGAAGCCGCCGCCACAGAAGAGGTCCTCGTTATAGCCTCGTGCATCGCCAAGACTGCTGCACTGGCCGGTCTTGGGCGAAGTCGCGGTATGCGTGTTGAAGAAGACCTTGCCTCCCGTGATCAGTGACCCAGTCACGGTCTGTTCGCCTGTGCCGGCCGTGAGATCCAGACGCCAGCCCCTGATCTCCGGCAGGCACTTGCCGGCGGGTTTCTGATCGATGGGCCATATCTTAACCGCATCTGCCGCGCTGGCATCATCCAGCGCCAGGGCCACGTTATCGAATTTGTCAACGAACGCGTAAAAGCTGTTCGTCATCGGGCCGCCTTTGCCGGCGTTCACCGGATAGTTGGCGACCAGCGGCCGCTCGCGGTCGCCCGAACCGAGGGTAACGATCACCATCTCCTGGCCACTTGCCTTGATGGGCAGCAGCGACGGCGGGAACAGGAATTTTTTCCCCGACCCGCTCCCGACGCTGGCGATCTTCGTAATCGTCCACTGGTTTGGAGCCAGGGCCGTCGACGAGCTCGCGGGATCCACGAAATCGATGCGATAAACATTGCCCCCGGTGTCGGTCACGTATGCGTGATCCACCGCGCCATCGAAATTGCGCTCGAGCAGCACGACGTCGGCCGCGACGCTGCGATCGGTGTCGAATTTCGCAATCACCGCGCCGGTGTTGGCGTTAAGCACGTAAACCTTCGAGCCTTTGGCGGTACCGTCGTTGGGGCATGTCGAAGTCTTGTTGTCGGTATCATCACACGTATCATAGCCGCCGCCGACCACTATGACAGGAGTCGCGCCCGCCACCGGATCAGTGGGATTGTTCGGATCATCGAAGCCCTTGATGAACGCAACGTTGGGCGTTGACCAGGTCTGACCTATGCCGTGAAAGTCGTTGGATGTGCAAGACGCAGTATCGTTGAGGTCGGAATTGGTGCAGCCGACGCGCCACATGAGGGCCGGCGACGTCGGATCCTTGACATTGAAGCCATAGATCATGCGCCCGCCGCGCCGCATCGCCGGGAAGATCATGACTTTGGTGTTGTCCGCGTTCTGGAACAGCCCAATCGTGCCGTCAAAGAAGTAATCCTTCGGCAGCGCAGACGCATCCGGCGTGCCCGGGTAGAGGATCGCCACGCTGTTGTTTCTCAGCCGCGCGAGCTTCGAATGTTGCTCGGGGGCCACGAATGACCACAGTTCCTCGCCACCGCCGGCCCCGGTAGCATCACCGGTCTTCACTGCGCGGAGGAGGCCGTCATTGCTGCCGTAGTAAGCGACGATGGGCATCGTGATCTTGGCTTTAATCGTGGCTTCAGTCGCGTAGTTGACGGGCAGCGGCCGGGAATGCACGACATCGCCGTGAACCGATGGGCGCGTTGCGGTGGCGCTGCCGGCGGGGACTTTTTCACCCACAACGGCGGGATCCCCGCTCAGGAGCCCAACGTCCCTGCCGTACGTGTACAGAATGATCTTGTCGCGCGTGCTGGTGTCGCTCGCGGCCAATCCGAACCGTTGGGGCGTCAAGGGTGTGGAGGTGACGTTGCCGCTGCCGTCGATTTGCGCAATGTCTACCATCGCACTGCAAGTCTCGTCCGCACAGGTCTTCATGACGCGGGCGCTTCCCAAATTGCCGCTACGGAGCACGTACGCCGCGCCGCCTTTCTCGACCTGTTCTCCGTCGGGCAGATCGGAGTACTCGCTGGTACTGCCGGCCGGCCGGTCCGCAGCCAGACATTTTGTAGCAAGGGCGGAGAACTGCCAGTATGGGCCGCTGTCCTCGGTCCAGAAACTCGCCGCGCATGACTCGAAGAACCCACTATTGGGGTTGACGGCGTTTTTTCCCAACTTGTCACCCAGTATGAGCTTGGTGGCGTCGTTAGGGTCTCGCGCAATCTGGTAACGTTTGAGGTTGCCGTACCAGCGCGGCTGGGAGTCCTTGTCGGGCCGGAACAGGCCGAAAAAAACCTGGTTCTCGTTCTGCGCGCGGTTGGTGGCGCTCACCGGCAGGCTGGCCGCGGCGAACACGCTGTTTTCGGCCAGGATCTCGGCGAAAATCTTGGTGAAAGCGTCTTTTATTGCGTCCTTGTTGGTTGCCTGAAAGTACTTGCCCTGGCCTTTTTCCGCCATACTGAACAGAAGCGTGGTCTGGTCTTTGTCCTGCTTGTCCTTGAATACGTCAATGGTATAGGTCTGCACGCTCTGCACGCCGGTCGCCGGGCTGACGTCAGTGTTGGCGAGAAACCACGCCCACTCGTCGGCATAGCGGATCGGCACGCTCGCCGCCGGCGGGGTCACGGTGCCTCCGGTGGGCGTCGCGACCGTGACGTCCGTGTCTGTCGCAATTTTCTCCCAGTCCTTTCTGGACTGTCCGCTGCATCCTGTAGCACTTGTGACGTCTTGCTTGAATTGGCAGGTAAAAGTGTCGTAGCCCTGGGCGATGAACGGCGCCTTCTCGGCCGCCGTAATATCGCTCGCACATTGGTTCTGTGTCCGGCAGACGTTGCCGCTCAAACCCATCGACGCGGTGGGATTCACACCGGTGAACGCTGCCATTGCGAATTGGGTCGTGTCGCCGTTATTCACGTTTGCCAAAACGGGTCCGCTCTTGTTCATCGTCGGGAAACCGTTACCGACGAAGATGATGTAGTTCTTGGCGCAGTTGTTTGTCTCGTTGATCGGCGACTTATACGTATCGCGATTGTCCAGGTTTGTAGTGGCCAGGGCGAGAGGGTCATAAGCATACGGATCCGACCGCCCATCGGGGTTTCCGGAATACCGCTTCGGGCCAAATTTGTCCCGCGCTTGCGAAAGCGTGGGAGGTAGCGGAGGCTGAGCTTCGGTGTAGTGGGGTCGGCTGAAGCCGCCAAAATATTTGAACGCCTCGAACATGGTGTTGCCATAATCCACGTTCGCGCCGACGCCTTCCTTCAGGGGGCCGCTCGCGGCGTTCTTGTAAATGCAGTTGCGGGGCTCGGTTAGGGAGGTAGCGGGTGGACCTATAGCTACAACGGAATTGGGGCCGTCAACGCACGTGGCGTCGCCTATCATTTCTTTCAGCGCGCCTTTGCCGGTGGCGTCCATCTTGCGTATGGCAAACCGCACGTAGCCGCCATCCTTGTTCTGCCAGCCCGCGTCGGAATCGTCGTTGCCGAGGCCCGGGGTCATCAGCATCAGCCCGACACCGATATCCTCGGTCGGCAGCAGATCAAGGACTTCCTTCAGGGCACTCAGCTCGGCCTGGCCTTGAAATTCGTTCGGCCAATTCTGGGCCTGATTCGCCCAATTGTCACTGTTGTCGATGATGACCAGTACGTTGGGTTGCTGTATCCCGCTACCGGGATTGCCCACAAAGAGATCGGTATCCTCGGCATGGATGAACGCCTGCGGCGGAACAACCAGCGCCACGGCAAGCACTATCCAAATCAGACGGCGGCAACGGTTTTTCATGACAATTTTCCTTACTGTCGCTTGTCTTAATGGGCTAGGACGAACACGCGGTCGCCATATCGTCGGTGCTGATGCGGATGCCGACACCCTGCGTCACAGTGGCTTTCGCGCCGCTAAGCGCGGCGACGGATTCCGCCGTGATTTCCCAGACCGCGTCCGCGCATAGCGAGTCGGCGGTCACCGCGCCTGCTATGCCGTGCTGTTGCTGCTGTTGCGTAAAGCAATCCCGATTTTCCTTCTTGCTGAAATCACTGATACGCGGATCCGTTGTCTTGATCGGTTCCGCCTTGACGCATGCCGGTTTCGGGTCGAGTTTTATCGTGTAGAGCGCGGTTGCGGAGTTCTTGACGATGCTGCCGGCAGCGTCCACGCACAGGGTGTTGGGTATTCCGTCGCATGGACTATTTGCGCTGTCCGGGATGGCGTTCGCCGGCGTCTTAATAAAGTTGATGTTCGGGTCCGTCATGCTGATCACGGTTTCGACCGTCTGTTGCGCGGCGTTTAGCGCCTCGCTGCGCGCCTGCATGTTGCCCACCACCTTCAAGTTGGTGGTGCTGGTGTTGAGGGCGCTTACCGCGAACAGCGTGAGCAGCACCAGCATGATGAGCGCGATCACCAGCGTCGCGCCCTGTTGCGAGCGCATCTTGATCATGGGGTGTCTCTCCTGCCGGCGGGATTGTTGATTCGGACCAGCGCGGTGTAAACATGCCGCCGGTAGCCGTCACCCGGGGCCGCAATACTGGCGGAGCCGAGCTGGTAAGTCTTGGTGTCGGTGTAACCGGGCGAAGGCTCGATGTTGCGCGCAAGAACGTAAACGCGCGCGGTCATGACGTTTCCCCAGTTGCTCACTTTGCATGCGTCATCGCAAGCGCCAACGGGGTAGTCGGATGGATTCGCGGTATAGACATCAGGCAGGCCGTCGCCATCGGTGTCGATGCCGTAATCGATGTTGATCTGTTCGATGCCTTCCACGAGCGGTGTTTCGGTCCAGCCCGTGCCGGTGAAGTCCAGTCGCTTCAAGGTGGGGACGTTCTGGCCGGCGCCGTTATCGGTGCTGATGAAATAGATGTTGACGAAGTACTGGCGCAGCGGGGCGGTTCCGCCGCAACTGGTCGGTGTCGTGCCTCTAAGCTTGAGCGTGAACGTCTCCGTCTCCTCCAGTCCCAGCTTATGTGTTGTAGTGGGCGTTTCGACCGCGCACAGCGAGACCTGCAGATAGGGTTTGCTGGCAACCGCAGCGCCGCAGGCCGCCGCACCGGCAGCTGTGCAGCTTTGCACGCGCCGCACCACCAGAACGTCAGTGCCAGTCTTATAGCTTGCCGGCATGCACGTCAGCGCGCCCTTGCTCGCGTCGTAGCCTTGAATATGAAGATAAAGCGCCGGCGCCCAATCCGTGACGGTAGTGGAGCACGGGTCAGGCAACGAGGTCGGCACGGCGATTGCGGGGGCGGCGGAAAAGAGGTTGAGTTCGCCATAGAAGCCGGCGAGACGCAGATCGTCCGACAGGATTTCGATCGCATAGCGCCCGTTCTCGATCTGGCGGCTGGTGCGTTCGACTTCGTTCCGTGCGGCGCTTGAGTTGACAAATACGGTGACCAACCCGGTCAGTATGAGAAGGCCGAGCGCGACTGCGACCATCAGTTCGATCAGCGACAATCCCGCCATGCGCGACACGCGGGAAACACCAAGCCGGCGGGCATTCATCTCATGCTGTGTCATGGAAACGTCTCACACAGGTTCGTGGTCGTGTTGATGGTGCGGCAGCACGTGCCGTCTATGGCGGTCAGCAGGCAGCCGAACTGGACCCGCGCCACGATTGCCCGCCGCGTTGTGTCCGGGGTGTATGAGCCAGAGCCGCAGGTTATTGCGGCCGGCGGCGCCGCGGTGGGCGCGAGTCCTTGCCACACCACGGACACCAGGAACTCGCGCGGCATGGTCGCCACCGTGTTAGCGACACAGCCGCGCGCGTCGATCATTGCCCCGATATTTTGACTGCCCGAAGTTTTCTCGCTGGCGCCGAGCAATGCATAATGCCATTCACACTCGTCCAGGTTCTTCCCGGTCAAGCCTGCACAGTTTGCAGGAACGCTGGAGTTGCCGGTCCCCACCGCGATACCGTTGTAGCTCATCGCATCATTGCGATTGGCGTTGATGCGGTCGACCATTTCCTGGAGCAGCACGACCGCCTGCGCTCTCTGGTAGGCCTCGATTTCGGCGACCTGCATGCGCGCCTGCAGACCGGCGATGCCGAGCAGCCCGAACGCCAGGATGACGATGGTGATCAACACCTCGAGCATCGTCATGCCGCGCTCGCCGTGAGGAATGACACGATGGCGATGTGCTCTCATGAACAAGCCCCCGTTTTTGTGACTGGCCGGCCGCTCGGATCGATGATGACGCAGCGTGACTGGGCCGCGCTCGCGCCGGCCGCAGTGAGGCTGATCGGGTTTACCGCCGCGTTCAGCCGGCCCATGCCGTTGAAGCTCATGGTGGCGGGACCGGTAATCGTGATGTTCGGATATGGGTCCTGCGTCTTTAATGTCGTGCCGGTGCAGTCAGTCGGTCCTATTCTGATGGTCCACCCGCTGCTCGCCCAGTCGGTGCCTGAAGCGGGGCAGATCCTGACATCGGCGTTACGGGTGATGGCTTCGCTGCGCGCGTGAATGAGGCTCGAGAACACGTCAAAGCTGGCGTTTTTTATCCGTGTTGCGGTGATAAGCTCTCGAAAGCCCGGCACGCCTAACCCGAGCAGGATGGCGACAAGCGCCACGACGACCATCAATTCGATGAGGGTGAATCCCTGTACACTGAACCCGGCCGGCCGAGCGCGCCTTCGGTCCGGCTGAAATCGAGCGTGCGGAAGGAACGGAGTAAGGCGCTGGTCTACCATCCTGGCTCTGCTCCGTTCTTGCGCGTCTTGGCGCCCTCGTGATTGAGGCTCATCACCCCGTAGGGGTCGGTTGTCTGGGTGCCCTTCGGCGTTGCAGTGATGATATAGCTCGGTGGGCTGGTCGCAACCGCCGGATCTGGACCGGTCGATCCGACTTTGAGATCGTAATACGGAGAGACATCGTTCGGCACAGTGAGACCGAGGGTGGTGATGGCGGTGGCGTTGTTGCTGACAGCGTAATTACGCGCGTCGAGCAGATATTGGCTCTCCTTGTTGGCAACTTCCATTATGAAGGTCTGTGCGGAGGCTCGCCGTCCTCTTTTCAGGTAATCCTGGTACGAGGGATAGGCGACCGCCGCGAGAATGGCCACTACCGCCACGACGATCATGAGTTCGATAAGCGTGAAACCCCTATGCGCTTTCATATTCAACTCCTCGGACAAGACAATATGTTCTGGATGGTTGAAACGCCAGCCCTACCCGACGAAAGGTACAAATTTGCAGTACCAACGGTTGCTGCATCCGCCCCAGCGCCATTTCAGACGCGCGCACTCGCACAGGCGACCTCTTGTGGGCAGCATTGCAACCCCATGAATCGATGCGAATTAGACACAGTCCAAGAGTTGAATTAAAATCAAACCAATGAGGGAACCCCATTACACGCGGGACAACCTGGTTGCGATGCTGCGCGGCCACGACATCAATCCCACGCATCAGCGCATCGAAATCGCCTACGCGCTGTTTTCGCGCGGCGAGCATCTGTCGGCCGACCAACTTCTGGCGATTGTCAACGATCGTCATTCCGAAACCTCGAAGGCGACGGTCTACAACACGCTCAACCTGTTCCTTGAAAAGAAGCTGATACGCGAGGTGATCGTCGACCCGAACAAGGTGTTCTACGATCCCAATACCACCCCGCATCACCATTTCTACAATATCGACAGCGGCGAACTGACCGACATCGATGCCGGCCGGATCACGATTTCCGGTCTGCCCCAGTTGCCGAAAGGCATGGTCACGGAGGGTGTCGACATCATCGTGCGCATCCGCGCTAGCAGCCTGTCGCACTTGACATTCCAACAGGCTGCTAACAGCAAAACCGGCTGACCATTCGGAAGAAAGCCGACCCGAAGCGACCGAAATGCTTTAATCGGGGGGCGGGGACCCATACTGAGCTACCACGAAGCGCGATGCATGGTATGGATTCCCGTTTCCACGGGAATGACATCGACCTATTACGGCTGTTAGCCAATTATGCAAAGCTCGATAGGACTGTGTCGGGACTTGGCCCCGACACACTTCTGGGGCGGGGAAGCCGCTTTGCTGTAAAATATCCGCATTCCGCCGCTTTAGCTCAGTTGGTAGAGCAGGCGCTTCGTAAGCGTCAGGTCGTCTGTTCGAGTCAGACAAGCGGCACCACCTAACAACGCAGCCATTGCGCCCGTCGTGCAATATGGGGTAACAGTGTGAGAAGTTAACGTCGGGTGCGCTTCAGGTCAGGCGCTTCGATTGCCGGCCGGTTTGCGATTTTGCGATCTCGGCCATGGTTTCGATGCGCACCAGGCGTTTGTCGATTTCACGGACCTCGATAGCCAACGATTTGAGTCCTTCCGATAAACGTTTGACTTCATCGGTCATCCGCAGCACTTCTTTGACGCCGTCGATAATGCGATCGAGCCCGGCCATTATGCCGCCCTGTGTTGTTCGGACTTCGCCTTCGCCGCGAAATGCTCGAGCGTTCGCCGAGTCTCGCCGAGCGCGTCTTTGAGCGCATGACGGGCTTCCTTGATGGCTCGACCGAGTTCGTCAGCTAATGCATTGAGGACGATTTCCTCGTCGTTATGCCGATAGCCTTCCACCGCGCGGCGGACGACTTCGCCGGCGCTCACGTTGAGTTTTTTTGCTTGGGTTGCGATGGCCTGTTTTTGCGCCGGAGTGACGAGTATCGTCATGCGTTCTGTCTTCATGGTATGTCCCGCCGGAAGTAATATTCACATATGCATGATAATATCAAATGCGATCTCAATCAAGCAGTTTCAGGCCGCGTCCAGGCATGTCGGCTTTATTCTGTGTCTTCCGCGGCCAGAGGTTGATGGATCGGATTTCAGTCGCCTCAATCGCCGATCTCGATTTTGGCGGACCTGATCACCTTGGCCCAGCGTGCGAGTTCTTTCCTGATGTGCGCCGCGAACTCGTCCGGCGTGCCGCCGACTGGAATAACGGCCTCGTTTACCAGGCGATTCGTGATCTCGGCTGACTTGACGATGGCGCCGATGTCCTGAGCGAGCCGGTTGATCGCCGGACGCGGCGATCCCGCCGGCACGACAACGCCGTACCACGAGCCGGTTTCATAACCGGGCACGCCTGCTTCGGCCACAGTCGGAATCGCGGGGATTGCCGGCGAGCGCCTGGCGCCGGTCATGGCGATGGCGCGCAGCTTGCCGGCTTTGACTTGCGGCAGCATGGCCACCGCGCTGCTGAACATCACCTGCACTTCGCCGGCGATGAGTTCGGTCAGCGCCGGCGCGAGGCCCTTGTACGGGATGTGGACCATCCTGGCGCCGGTCATCATGTTGAACAGCTCCACCGCCAGGTGCGACGAGCCGCCTGCGCCATTGGAAGCATAATTGATCTGCCCCGGTCGGGCTTTGGCGAGCGCGATCAGTTCCTTCACCGATTTCGCCGGTAGCGACGGGTGCACCACCACGAGCAGCGGGGCGGAGGCAATGAGACTGACCGCATCGAAATCCTTGACCGGGTCATAGCTCAGCTTCTTGCGCAGGTTGGGATTGATGCCGTGGGTCGCTACCCCCGCAAGGAACATGGTGTAGCCATCGGGGGCGGCGCGCGCCGCGGCTTCCGCGCCGATCGTGCCGCCTGCCCCCGGCCGGTTGTCGACGATCACCTGCTGCCCGGTGGCGGCGGTGAGCTTTTGCCCGATCAACCGCGCGATGGTGTCGTTGCCGCCGCCGGGCGGGAAAGGCACGAGGAAGCGGATCGGTTTGGCCGGATAGGACTGCGCGTGCGCGGCCGTCGCGCTCAGAAGAAACGCGCTGGCGATGGCTTTAAAGAAAAAAAGTCTATTCATTTTCGACCCGTGATCAGGTTAGGCTCGAGTGAAAGCTTTCCCAAGAAGCTGAGTAGTCTCCAAAACCGTGTCGTTCCCGCGGAAGCGGGAACCTATAGGGCGCCTCATCTCACGTGAACCGCAGAATGGATTCCCGTTTCCACGGGAATGACACACGTTCTGGCATCCTCGCGGAAGCGGGAACCCATAGGGCGCGTCATCTCGCGTGAACCGCAGAATGGATTCCCATTTCCACGGGAATGACAACGCACGGGGGCCTTATGAGATCGCTTCAAATCACTCCCGACATTCCGCCGTCGAGATGGATGCTGCTGCCTGTGACGTAACTCGCCGCGTCCGACACGAGAAACGCGATGACGTTGGCCACTTCGATCGCTTCGCCGACCCGGCCCAGCGGGATTTCCTCGGACACCTTGGCGTAATACTCCGCGGGCACGAGTTTTTCCCTGGCGATACGCCGCTCATGCTGCCCGGATTTGATCTTGCCGACGCACACCGCGTTGACCAGGATGTTGTGCGCGGCGTACTCCTTGGACATGGCCTTGGTGAGCGCAAGTCCCGCCGCGCGCGACACGGAAGTGGGTACCGACTCGGGCCCCGGCTGCTTGCCGGCGATTGTCGAGATATTGACGATGCGGCCGCCGCCCTGCTTCTTCATATGAGGAACGACGAGGCGGCTTGCCCGTATCGCGCCGAACAGCTTGAGGTCGAGGTCCTGCTGCCAGGTGCCATCGTCGACTTTCTCGAACGGTCCGCGTATCGACGAGCCTGCGTTGTTGACCAGTATGTCGATGCGCCCGTAGTGATCCATCACTGCCTTTATGAAACGCTCGATATCCGCAGGCTTGCTCATGTCTGTGGCATGAGCGAACACCGCGCCGCCGTGGCTGCGGATTTCATTCGCGACCATGTCCAGCGGCTCGGGGCGCCGCGCGCAGATCGCGACTTTTGCGCCTTCCAGCGCCAGCCGGACAGCGGTGGCTTTGCCGATGCCTTCACTGCTGCCGGTGACGACAGCGACCTTGCCTTTCAGTCCCAGTTCCACGATTGCCCCCCAAAAGAAGTAAAAAAGCTCAAACGAATTGTAGCGCGAAACACCCCCTGCTTCGGTGCGCCGCCCGCAATAAAACGGGCTAGCAGCCTGTCGGACTTAACAGTCCAACAGGCTGCTAAAAGCAAAACCGGCTGACAATTCGGAAGAAAACCCATCCGAAGCAGTCGAATATAAAGAAAAGCAGGGGTGAATTCGCATATCCGTCATCCTCTTTTGTAATTTTCCTAGCGCCGGTTTTGCATTAGGAGTTTGTCCGACCTGAGTCCGACAAACTCCTAGCTTACAAACTTCAGTGAATAGTCGTAGCATATCCGGTGTTGGCTTGGCGCCATCCGCCAAACCCATGAGAGAGGCTGTCATGAACACGGTCGCGTTGCTGCAGGGAAGAACTCGAAAGGACGGACCGCATCGATCCCATAATTTGCTTGCGGGCGCGATGCGACTCGGCGCCGCGATGGTTGCCGGCGCGGCCTGCCTTATCTGGACGGTGACTGCACCGGCGCAGGGCGGCTCAGCGCCGCCGGCGGCGCGCGGCCCGCAGGACGTGTCCGTGGACTCGCTGTCGGTGGTCAAGGTGCGCAGCAAGGCGGTCGCCAATGCGCGCACTTCGGGCTCGCTCGGCCACCAGCGCGAGGGCACGGGTGTCGTCATCGATTCGAGCGGCCTGGTGATGACCATCGGCTATCTCATCCTCGAAGCCGAAAACGTCGAGTTGTCCACCGCCGACGGCAAGGTCATCCCGGCCACCGTCGTCGGCTACGACAACGCCACCGGCCTCGGCTTGCTGAAGGCGCTGACGCCGCTGCCGGTCAGGCCGGTCGACTTCGGCCAGTCGTCGGCCGCGGCGGAGCGCGAGCTGGTGTTGATCGTGGGCTTCGACGGTGTTGCGCCGGCTTATATCGTGTCGAAGCGCCCGTTCGTGGGTTACTGGGAATATTTGCTGGACGAAGCGATCTACACCGCGCCGGCTACCGTGAACTGGCAGGGCGCGGCGCTGTTGAGTCGCGAAGGCAAGCTGCTCGGAATCGGCTCGCTGGTGGTGGGCGACGCGATGGGCACGCGCGCCAATGTTCCCGGCAACATGTTCGTGCCGATCGATGTCCTGAAGCCGGTGCTGGGAGACTTCATCGCCAACGGCCGCTCGACCTCGAGGCCCCGGCCCTGGATCGGCGTCAGCTCCCAGGAGGTGCAGGGCAATCTGATCGTCACGCGCGTCTCGCCGGAGGGCCCCGCGGATGATGCCGGCCTCAAGGCCGGCGATGTGATCGTCGGCGTCGGCGGGCAGCCCATCAAGGGCCAAGCCGATTTCTATACCCGGCTCTGGAAAAGCGGCGAGGCGGGCGTCGAAGTCTCGGTCGAGGTGTTGAAGGGTAACCGCGTCGAGAACTACAAGATCAAGTCGATCGATCGCGAAAAGTATTTCCGGCCGAAACCGATGTATTAACGGCGTGAACGGGTGAACGGGTGAAGGAGTGATGCCCCTCACCCTGCCCTCTCCCCGGGTGCGGGGAGAGGGTGTTGCTCCTTCACTCCTTCACCCATTCACTTCTAAGTGCTTCCGACTTTTCCGTGGGTGTCATTCCCGCGCAGGCGGGAATCCATAGGGCGCTCATTGGACGAGCCCATCATAAGAGCGCTGTCGGCGCCAATTCCTGTGACGTTCACCGCGAGGAATGCAAGCGTAGTGGCCGTGGTTCAATGCCGCATGGATTCTGGTTTGCACGGGAATGACAGCTCCCGCCGAGGTTACTGGTTTGGTGCCGATGGGAAAGTCCAGCAAAGACGACACCCACGGAAAACCCCGGAAGCACCCACTGCTAAAACGTTCCCATCCCGAAGCACCCGGTCGCAAGGTCCATCTGCTCGACGAGTTGTCGGCCGACCAGATTGCGCAATGTTTCGGTGGTCCCGCCGCCCAGGCTGCCGTAGCGTGCGCCGCGGAAGAAACGCGACACGGCGAACTCGTCAGTGAAGCCATAGCCGCCGTGGATCTGGATCGCCTCCGAGGTGACGCGGATGCTCATCTCGTTGGTGTAGATTTTCGCCATCGCGGCGAGCGTGGGGTCGGGAAATCGATCGCCGCTCACGGCCGCGCGGTAGAGGAGTCCGCGCGCGGCTTCGATCTGGATGTACATGTCCGCGACTTTCCAGCGCAGGCCCTGAAATTCGCCGATCTTGCGGCCGAACGCCGAGCGCTCACGCATGTAACGCAGCGCTTCCTCCAGCGCGCCTTCCGCGAGACCGAGACAGATCGCGGGATTGAGGCAGCGCTGGGTGTTGAAGGCGGAGAGCAGCCGCTTCATGCCGTTGTCGCGGATCACCAGGTTTTCGAGGGGCAGCTCGACATCGTCGAAAATCACTTCTGAAAGATATTCTCCGCCCATCGTGTGGAAGCTCGCCTTGGCAGAGAGGCCCTTCACGCCGCCTGGCACGAGCACGCAGCCGATGCCGGCTGCACCCGCTACGCCGTTCACGCGCGTGAACACCACGAACATCTCGGCGATGTCGGCGCGGCTGATGAGCGTCTTCACGCCCTTCAGCACGACGCGGTCGCCCTTCACCTCGCAGTTGGTCCTGTAGTTGGGCACATCGGTGCCGGCGTCGGGCTCGGTCATGCAGATGGCGAGGATCGCCTCGCCGGTCGCGACGCGCGGGAGGATTTTCCGCTTGATGCTGTCGGGCGCATAGGTGGCGATGATGCGGGTCTGCACGCCGAGCTCGCCCAGCGCCGCCATGGCGGTGACGTAGCACACCTTGCCGATTTCCTCCAGGACGAGCACGGTGTCGAGTATGGAAAGACCCGACCCGCCATGCTCCTGCGGCACCGCCATGCCCAGCACGCCGATCTCGGCGAGCCGCCGCATGTTCTCCGCCGGCCAGGCGCCGTCGAGGTATTTGATGGCGCGCGGGGCAAATTCTTTGTGGCACACCTTGCGCACGGTATCGACGAAGGCGCGCTGTTCTTCACTGATTCTGAAATCCATAGGTTTTCAGCCGCAGACTCAACCCCTCGGCCGTAAGCCGAGGGGTTGAGTGAATGTCGGCTTGAAGCCGACTGCAAAATGTCCCTGACCGTCATTCCCGAGAAAGCGGGAATCCCATTTGAGCGCACCACAGATTGGATGCCCGCCTCCGAGGCTGTGTGACAACGCGGATCTTCTGTCATCGCGAGCGCAGCGTGGCGATCTCGATTTTCGGCGAATCATTAAGTTCGAGATTGCTTCGTCGCCCTGCTGCGCTCTTCGCAATGACACAGGACATGTTTTCACACAAGCTCCTCCGCGGGCATGACAACTTGCTTTACCCTTGTTGCGCAGAAATTTGCTCATGCTCGCTTCGCTCATAATTCGGAAAAACTTGCTTCACCCGACGCCTGCCCTCATGAACTCGAGGGTGAGGGTTCGAACGCCGATCATGGCGCGTGCACGGATTATATGCGGTGCCTTTGCTCCCCGGCAAACGAAAGCCGCGTGCAATTGACGCTGCAGCGCCGCCTGCACTAGACTCGCCTTCATTGCGTTACATCTGTTGTTTCCGTTCACTCAGCGAGGACATCGCATGGACCAGCCGCAAGCCGGCGCGAAAATCACCGGGCAGGAACACTGGACCAGGAAAGGCGACATCAAGCTTTTCCTGTGGGAGAAATCCGCGGACAAGCCGGGTGCGACGCGCGGCACCGTGCTGTTCGTGCACGGCTCTTCGATGGCGTCGCAGCCGACATTCGATCTCAAGGTGCCCGGGCGGCCGCACTCTTCGGCGATGGACTGGTTCGCCGAACGCGGTTTCGACACCTGGTGCTTCGATATGGAAGGTTACGGCCGCTCCGACAAGCATCGCCCGCTTAATTTTGACATCGCCACCGGTGCTGACGACCTCGCCGCCGCTACTGACTACATCATGAAGACGCGCGGCATGAAGCAGTTCCTGGTCTACGGCATTTCCTCCGGTGCGCTGCGCGCGGCGCTCTTCGCCCAGCGGCATCCTGAGCGCGTGCAACGCCTCGCGCTTGATGCGTTCGTGTGGACCGGCGAGGGCAGCCCGACCTTGCAGGAGCGGCGCAAGAAGCTGCCTGAGTACCAGAAGATGAACCGCCGCCCCATCGACCGCGCGTTCGTGCGCAGCATTTTCACTCGCGACCATCCGGGTTGCGCCGAAGAGAAGGTGATCGAAGCTTTCGCGGACGCGATTCTCGTGCTCGATGATTCGGTGCCCACCGGCACCTACGTCGATATGTGCTCGAAGTTGCCGGTGGTCGATCCCGAAAAGATCATGTCACCGACGATCATCATGCGCGGCGAGTTCGACGGCATCGCCGGTTTCGACGATCTGCTCGCGTTTTTCAAGCGCCTGCCCAACCCCGACAAGCAGTTCGCGGTCATAGCCGGCATCTCGCATGCGAGCTTTCAGCAAATCAATTACCTCACGGCGTACCACATCCTGCACGCGTTTTTCACCCAACCCGAGCCGATCTATCGCGGCTGAACGGAAGTGCAGGAACGAAACGGCCGCGGGGGCCGTTGCTTCGAGGGGTGGTCGCCACGATGGGGATTTTTTGCGGTAAACTATTCATGCCGATCCAACAAAAGTTGGACTAAAACGAGGAGAAAATGCGATGAGAAACACCCTGATAGGTATTACCCGGGTCGCCCTGGCTGTGGTGGCCACGTTCGCGATGTCGGGCGCCTTCGCGCAAAGCTGGCCCGCCAAGCCGGTGCGCATCATCGTGCCTTTCGGGCCGGGCGGCGGCACCGATATCCAGGCGCGACTGCTGGGGAAGCATTTCAACGAAAGCCTGAAACAGACCTTTATCGTGGATAACCGGGCGGGGGCGGGCGGTCTTATCGGCGGGGAACTCGCGGTGCAATCGCCGCCGGATGGTTACACGATTTTGTTCACGACGGCGTCCTTGGCGGTAAACGTGACGCTCTACGGCAAACGGATCAAATTCGAACCCTTGAAGGACCTGACGCCGGTGAGCTGGATTTCCTCGACTCCGCTCGTGCTGGTCGCGCATCCCAGCGTGCCGGCGAAGTCCGTGAAAGACCTGGTTGCGCTTGCCAAGCGGACAGGCAAGATGAATGCCGGCTCAAACGGCGCCGGCACCACCAGTCATCTGTCCGTCGAAATGCTCAAGCAGATGACCGGCATCAATGTGGCGCACATTCCGTATAAGGGTGGCGGGCCTTCGATGGTGGCGCTGGCGAGCGGCGAAACGGACCTGTTGTTTGCGACTGGGCCGGTGGCCGCGCCGCAGATGAAGGCGGGCAGGGTGAAGGGGCTGGCGGTGACGACGGTGAAGAAGTCCTCGGCTTTTCCCGATCTGCCGACGATGAATTCGGTCTATCCCGGCTTCGAATCGGATAACTGGTATGCTATGTTCTTCCCCGCCGGTACGTCCAAGGAGATCGTCGCCAAGCTCAACTCAGAAATCGCGAAGGCGCTCAAGACGAAGGACCTGCAGGAATTCATGGCGCGCGAAGCGCTCGATCCTGTTGCCAGTTCCCCCGAGCAACTGCAAGCGAACTTCAAGCGCGAAATCGAGCGCTACGCCAAGATCATCAAGGCGGGCAATATCACCGTCGAATAAGCACCGCACTCGTCGAGAGTGGTGCGCGGCCTGCTCCGGAGGCGTCTTGTAGAAGGAAAAACGCGCCCAGCAGCAGCGGGAGAATCCAGGAGGTGATCTCCGTCATTGTTTTGCGGGCCGCATTTGGAGAAGTTGTTGGCAGTAAGTGTCATATAATGCCGGGCAAAAAACCGTTTCCTACAAGGCCCATCATCATGTCCGCAGCCGCCTCCAACGTTCGTCCCGCACCCGACAAAGTCACCGCCGATATTGCCGATTATGTCGACCGCTACTCGGTCAAGAGCCCGCTTGCGTGGGAGACCGCGCGGCTTACCCTGATCGACAGCCTGGGCTGCGGCTTCGAGGCGCTGTCCTATCCCGCCTGCACGAAACTCTTGGGCCCTGTCGTTCCGGGCACCCTTGTTCCCAATGGCGCGAAGGTGCCGGGCACACCATTCGTACTCGACCCGGTCACTGCGGCGTTCAATCTCGGCGCGATGATCCGCTGGCTCGACTACAACGATGCCTTCTACGGCGAGACCGTGATCCATCCTTCGGACAACATCGGCGCGCTGCTCATGCTCGCGGATTACCTTTCGCGCACGCGCGTAGCTCAGGGGAAAAAGCCGCTTACGGTGCGCGACGTGCTGGAAGCGGCGATCAAGGCCTACGAAATCATGGGCGGGCTGGCGATCAGGAACGGCTTCACCGCGGTCGGGCTCGACCACACGATATTGGTGAAAATTGCCACCACGGCGGCGGCGGCGAAACTGCTCGGATGCACGCGCGAGGAAATCATCAATGCCGTGTCAAATGCGTGGATCGACGGTCATGCGCTTGCGACCTTCCGCCGGCGGCCCAACACCGGCCCGCGCAAGTCGTGGGCGGCGGGCGACGCCGCGAGCCGAGGGGTGTGGCTGGCGCTGCTCGCGCTCAAGGGTGAGATGGGCTATTCCTCGGCGTTGACCGCCAGGACCTGGGGTTTCTACGACGTGCTGTTCGCAGGCAAGTCCTTCAAGTTCCAGCGCCCGTACGGCACTTACATCATGGAAAACGTGCTGTTCAAGATCGCCTATCCCACGGCGTTCCACGGGCAAAGCGCGGTGGAGGCGGCGATCAAGCTGCACCCGCTGGTGAAGGACCGCCTCTCGGACATCAAGCGCATCGACGTCCGCTGCCACAATTCTTCGATGGTCATCCTCGACAAGGTCGGGCCGCTGCACAACCCGGCCGACCGCGACCACTGCATGCAATACATGATCGCGGTAGGCATGATCTTCGGCAAGCTCACCGCCGAGGACTACGAGGACCAAGTCGCCGCCGATCCCCGCATCGATGCGCTGCGCGCCAAGATGAAGCTCGCCGAGTACGCGCGCTACGAGAAGGAATACCACGATCCCGCCAAGCGCACCAACGCCAATTCGATCCAGGTCTTTTTCAAGAATGGCAGCAGCACGCCGCTTTCCGAAGTCCTGTATCCGCTCGGCCACCGCCGCCGGCGCGACGAAGGCGTGCCGCTGCTGATGGAAAAATTCGAAACCAACCTCGCGCGCGTGTTCGCGCCCAGGCAGCGTGCGAAGATTCGCGACGTGTGCCTGGATCAAGCGAGGCTGGAAGCGATGGCGGTCAACGAGTTCGTCGATCTGATGGCAATGTGAGCGTAGCGAGCGGGGGATTTCGCACTCGCACCTGACGAACCAGGACGCCAATGCCGCTGGAAAAATAGCGAAACAGCGAATCGCTCCGCTATTACACGCGATGGCGGTCGATGAAATTCCAGTCGATTTCGATGCCGAAGCCCGGCGCTTCCTCGAGATGCACGCAGCTGTTGCGGATCTGGGCCCGCCGCGCATACATGCCGGACCAGAGCGGGTCGGGAATGCCGTTGGACTCCACCGCGAAACTCGCGTTGGGAAACGCCGCGCACAGGTGCGCGTGCAACTCCGGCGCCTGGTGTGGCGCAATGCGCACGCCGAGTTGCTCGGCGAGCGTGGCAATTCGCAGGGACTCGGTGAAACCCGCGTGGCGGGTGGAATCGAATTGCACGAAGCGCACCGCGCCGGAGGTCATGAAGTCCCGCACGGTGAACCGGGTAAGCTCGCGCTCGCAGTGGGCGAGCGGGATCGGTGTCGCCGCGGCGAGCCGCTGGAAATCGGCCGGCTGCAGATACCAGTACAGCGGCTCTTCCAGCCAATAGATGTCGTAGGGCTCGACCGTTCGCGCGAACGCGATGCAATCATCGATTCCGTATGCGCCGGTCAGGTCGAGCAGCAGCAACGTGTCTTTGCCGATCGCCTCGCGCGTCAGGCGCACGCGCTCCACGTCGTCCTTGATGGTCTGCCCGCCGACCTTGAGCTTGACAGCGCGATAGCCGGCGGCGACAGAGGAGGCGAGTTCCACCGCACACGCGTCGAGCGGGGCGCCATCGCGATAATAGCCGCCCGTCGCATAGGCCAGTACCGGCCGGTTCGCACCGCCCAGCAGCCGGTACACGGGCAGCCCGGCGGCCTTGCCCTTGATATCCCACAGTGCGATGTCGATGCCGCCGATGGCCGCCATGATCTGCGGACGCGCCGCCCGCGGCAGAGGCGGCGGCAGGCCGTCGCGTCCCCAGGTTCCCCCCGGCCGCGGGCTCGTAAGCGAGAACAGCCGCTCCCAGACTTCGAGATGGCCGAGCGCGTCCATGCCGCGCACGATCTCGCCGAAGCGCGCGACCCACTCGCAAATTTCCTTGATCGGCGCGCCGTGGATCTGGCCGCAGCCCGCCACGCCGTCATCGGTCTGAACTTCCACCAGGATCACGCTCGCGGCTCGCATCGGTTCGTGGGCCGTCACGCGCGGCACCTCGAACGGGATCGACGCGGCGTGGGTCTTGATCGAGGCAATCTTCATGCGTTCACCTGTGCGAGTATAGCGGGTGGTGCGGCAAACATCTGTTCTCCCTCGGTCGCGTGGAAATTTTCGAATCGATTCCGGCAATCGACTGACTTATGTCACATTGTAGACTCAAAGCGGCCCGTGCATTGTTGTCCCTGGCGCGAGTGCCTATAATTCAATCTATATTTGCAGCCGCCTTATACCTCTGTCAACGCGCCGGTGACGGAATCATAATCGCGGTATGATCCTCACGGCGTAGTTGCCGGCGCCCGGCACGCGCCTTGAGCGCCCAGCCCGCCACGTAATGGACGATGTAGAGCGTTTTGCGGTTTGAACCCCGGTGCGCCGGTTGCGCGCTTATTTCGATGAACTACACACAGCGTTCACGGAGAAGCACAAAGCAGTTGCACTACCTTGCGGCAAGTTGAACGAACTAAGCCGGATGATGACCCAACAACCCGTGTCATTCCCGAGGAATCGGGAATCCAATTTACGCATTGAACATGTGGAGCCGCCGTATGGGTTCCCGCTTTCTCGGGAACGACAGACTATTTGGGTTCCCTCCCCTCGATAAATCCATTCGAGGGCAGGCTTCGCGGGAACGACACATTTTCCGTACTCGCGATCGTTCGCGCATTTTCGCTTAAGGTAGTGCCATTGAAGTACAAAACACAACAAGGATCGGTCTTTGGTTTTCCAACCCTATGTGTTCTCTGTAATCTCGATGGCTGATTGTTAAAAGAATGAAGAAACCGCTCGAAGTCCTGCAGCTCTATCCCGTGCACGATTACACCCTGCACGGCGCGTTGGCCAGCCGCGAGCGGCGCGATCCGCGGCGGCCGTTCATGTTGCTCAGCGACAAGAAGTGGAGCTGGCGGGAATTTGCGTCGGCGGTCGACCGCACGGCGTGCCTGCTCATCGCGCGCGGAATCAAGAGAGGCGACCGCGTTGCCGTAATGGCTCGCAACAGCGACGGACATGTGCTGCTGCTGTTCGCGCTGGCGCGCATCGGCGCGATCATGGTGCCGGTCAACCCCGAGTTCGGGGTCAACGAAACGGGCTACGTGCTCAACCACGCCGAAGTCAGTGCGGTCGCCTGCAGCACGGACACGCTTGCGGTGGCACGGGAGGCGTGCGGCAAGCTCAAGCCCTGGTTCATGCTGCTCGATGGCGCCGCAGCTGACGCGCCGAATCTTTTCGATCTGGTCGCGCAGGCGCCGCCTGTTGCGCTACCCGATGACGTGAAGGCCGAAGACACCTGCCTCATCGTCTACACTTCGGGCACTACCGGCTTTCCCAAGGGCGCGATGCACAGCCAGAGAAGCTTTGTCACGAGCGGCGAAGCCTTCGTGCAGCGCATCTATCTGCAGGATGACGACCGTGTCATGATCGTGCTGCCGCTGTTTCACATCAACGCGCTGTTCTATTCGGTCGCCGGCACGCTCGTCGCCGGCTGCAGCATGGCGATCGTGCCGAAATTCTCGGCGTCGAGTTTCTGGCAGACCGCGGTCGATGTGCAGGCAACCGAAGTCAATATCATCGAAGCGGTCGGCACTATCCTGCAGAACCGGCCGCGAAGCGAGTTCCGGCCGGAGCACAAGCTCCGCAGGGTCTACGGCATACGCCAGCAGGTCGCCGACACCTTCCGCGGCGAATTCGGCATCCCGCACCTGATCGGCGGCTTCGGCATGACCGAGATTCCGGGCGTCATCTGCAACCCGTTCGAGGGGCCGCAGAAGCCGGGCAGCATGGGACCCATCAGCCGCCATCCCGATCCCGCCCGGCCGTGGGCGGAGTGTCGCGTCGTCGATGACGAAGGGCGAGACGTCGGCGTGGGTGCAGTGGGCGAGCTGATCGTGAAAACGCCCATCATCATGCAGGGCTATTACCGCGATCCCGGGCAGACCCGGGCGGCATTCCGCGACGGCTGGTTTTTTACAGGGGACCTGGTGCGGCGCGACGCCGACGGCTATTTTTACTTCGTCTCGCGCAAGAAGGACATCATTCGCCGCCGCGGTGAGAATATTGCCGGAGCGGAACTGGACCGCGTGATCGGTTCCCATCCGGATGTGCATGAAGCGGCCGCGATTCCAGTGCCCGCGGAACTGGGCGAAGATGACATCCTCGCGGCCGTGGTGCTGAAGGCGGGAGCGACGCTCACCGCTCAAGACATTGCGCAGTGGTGCCGCGAGCGGCTGGCGCCGATGAAAGTGCCGCGCTTTGTCGTATTTGCTGACGAACTGCCGCACACGCCGACGCACAAGGTGGCGAAGACGGTGCTGCGCGCCGATCCCACGCTCAAGGCGCGCGCTGTCGATCTCGAGACGGTGAACGGTGAACGGTGAACAGCGAACGGTAAGCGGTGAGCGGTAAGCGGTGAGCGGGCGGTCACGGTAGACTACTGACTCTGTCATTCATTTATATGGAGCTCAATAGCTCCAGGAGTTTGTCGGACTTAGGTCGGACAAACTCCTAATGCAAAACCGCCTGCACGAAAACGGAAGAAAAAGGCAGTGAACGCCTCATTTCAAGCCTGCTCGCGCGCCCATTGGAGGGCAAGAGCGGTCATAATCATCAGATTCATCAAATCCGCAGGCGGTTTTGCTGTTAGCAGCCTGTCGGACACCGAAGGCCGACAGGCTGCTAGGAGGAGGAGACATGTTCAGACACGCTTTCATCGGTCTCGCGGAAAGACGATCCTGCTCCGCTTACCGCTTACTGCTTACTGCTTACTTGCTTTTTGCCCTCGCGGGCTGGACGAACGCGGCAGTTGCGCAAACGACCGGCTATCCCTCCAAACCGATACGCCTCGTGCTTCCCTATCCGCCGGGTGGCGGTTCGGACACGATCGCGCGTCCGCTCGCACAGCGCCTCTCGGGCGAGCTCGGCCAGCAGGTGGTGGTCGACAACAGGGGCGGCGCGGGCGGCAACATCGGCATGGAATACGTGGCGAGGACCGCGCCCGACGGTTACACCATCATAATGGCGCTGACCGCCCAGCTCGCGGTGAATGTCAGCCTCTACAAGAAGCTTCCCTACGATCCCGTCCGGGACTACGCGCCGATCACGCTGCTCGCCACCGGGCCCTATCTCCTGGTGGTGCACCCCTCGTTGCCCGCGACATCGGTTAAAGCACTGGTTGCACTGGCGCGCGCGCGGCCCGGCGAGATCACGTATGCCTCTTCGGGAAACGGCAGCGGCGGGCATCTTGCGGCCGAGCTGTTGAAAACCATGACCGGCACCAAAATGCTCCATATTCCTTACAAGGGAGGTGGACCGGCACTGGTCGACGTGCTCGCGGGACAGGTGCAGGTCCTGTTCGCAACCTACGCCTCGTCGAGAGGGCACATTCAAGCCGGCCGCCTGCGTGTGCTCGGCGTGAGCACCGCAAAACGCCCCGCCGCGATTCCCGACATGCCGACCATCGCCGAGGCCGGCGTTCCCGGCTACGACTCCGGTGTCTGGTACGGCATGCTGGCGCCCGCGGGAACGCCGCGCGACATCATCGAGAAGCTCAACCGCGAGATTGTGCGCGTGCTGAAGCAGCCGGACTTTCACAAGCTGCTGGTGGACCAGGCCATCGACCCGATCGGCGGCACGCCGGAGCAACTCGGCGATTTCATCAGGAGCGAGATCGCGAAATGGGCGAAGGTCGTCAAGGCTTCGGGCGCCAAACTCGATTGATTTCCTGAGAGCGGAGCACGGGGAGGAGTACGTCATCGAACGCAAAACACTGGGAATCGGTATCGTAGGTGCCGGGCGCATCGGCAGCCTGCGCGCGCAGCTTGCCGCGCAGCACTCGGCGGTCCACTACATCGCAGTCTCCGATTTGGATGCGGCGCAGGCGGGCAAACTCGCGCAGAAGGTCGGAGCGCAGTTCCATTCGGGAGACAATCTCGAGGTGATCTCGCGTCCCGAGGTCGATGCGGTCATCGTGTCCACCAGCGAAGGCGAACATCTCGCGCCCGTGCTCGCGGCCATCAAGCTGGGCAAGCCGGTGCTGGTGGAAAAACCGATAGCGCTGAATCTGGCCGATGCCGATCGCATCATCGCCGCCGCGGACAAGGCGGGCGTCAGTCTCCGCGTCGGTTATAGCCGCCGCTACAAGGAGCGCTATCTCATCGCGAAGGAGCAGGTGGTGCAGGGGCGCGTCGGGAAAATCGTCGGCGCGGGCGCGCGTGTTTATAACTCGCGCTCGCAGGCACTGGCGATGCTCGGGCGCAATCCGCATGCGACGCCGGTCGTGGACGCACTCACTTACTACGTGGACCTCATGAACTGGCTGCTCGCGGGCACGCCGCTCGCCGAGGTTTACGCGCGCGGGCAAAAGGGTGTGTTGAAGGCCGCGGGTTACGACGCCGATGACGTGAGCTGGGCCATACTCACCTACGCCGACGGAACGGTGGTGAACCTCGGTGTGAGCTACGCGCTCCCGGCGAAATACCCGGCGCTCGGGCACGCGGCGCGCGTCGAGGTGCTCGGCACCGAGGGCGTGATAATCTTGGACGACGACCACACGGATCAGCTCATGTACACCGAGAAAGGCATTCCGCACGTGTATCTGCCCGATCACACGGTGAACATGGTGTTCCTCCAGAGCGGAACCCCCGGCGATTGGGCGCTGGGCGAATTCTGGGGGCCGATCACCAACGAGACACGCGCGTGGCTCGATCACCTGTCGATGGGCAGGCCGTGCGCGCTGGCGACGCCGCAGGAAGCCCGCATCGCTCTGGAAGCCACACTCGCCATCGAGCATTCGATCGCGACTGGACGTGCCGTTACGCTGCCACTGGCACAATAACGATCGAGCCCGCGAGCGTGAAGCGGGGCAAGGTGGTCAGGGACGCGGGCAACGGGGTCGAATGATGAATGCGGAATGATGAATGCGGAATGAATGCAGAATGACTACCGGCGCGCCGGCGAAAAGGAGGGTTAAATGCGCATTATGAGATTGATTCTGTCGTTGCTGATCGTGGCTGCCTGCTGTCAGATCGCTGCGGCGCAATCTTACCCCAACCGGCCGTTGCGTTTCCTGGTGCCGTACGCGGCGGGCGGGCCGACCGACATCATGGCGCGCCTGGTCGGACAGAGAATCACCGAAACCTGGGGACAGAACGTGGTGATCGACAACCGCGCCGGCGCGAGCGGCAATATCGGCACCGGGCTGGTGCTGCGTTCCAACCCCGACGGCTACACGATACTGGTCCACAGCAGTGCGTACGTGGTGAATCCCAGCTTGTATCGCAACGCCGGGTACGACGCGGTAAAGAGTTTCGCGCCTATCATCAACGCCGGTGCGAGTCCCAACATGCTCTACGTGCATCCATCGTTTCCGGCGCACACCCTGAAGGATCTGATCGCGAGCGCGAGGGGCAAGCAACTGAGCTACGCTTCGCCGGGCATAGGCACGACGCCGCACCTGACGGTCGAGCTGCTGCTGAAGACCATGAACAAGCTCGATCTCTCGCATGTGCCGTACAACGGCGCCGCGCCGGCGTTGAGCGCGGTGCTGGGCGGGCAGCTTCCGATCGGCTGCGGCGCGATGCCGCCGTTGGTGGCGTTGGTGAAAGCCGGCAAATTGCGCGCGATCGCCGTGACCAGCCTGAAGCGCGCCGCGTCGCTGCCCGAGGTGCCGACGGTCGCGGAGTCGGGTTTCCCCGGCTACGAGGACTACACCTGGATCGGGTTCTTTGCTCCAGCCGGAACGCCGCGCGCGATCGTCGACAAGCTCAATACGGAAATGGACAAAGCGCTGCAGCTTCCGGCGGTGACGGAGCGCCTTGCCGTGCTCGCCTTCGATTACACGCCGAACACGCCGAAGCAGTTTGCGGAGTACGTCGGGAAGGAAGTCGTGAAGTGGGCCAAGGTCGTGAAGGATTCCGGCGCGCGCGCCGATTGATGCAGGAGCAGGTCGCGATCAACGTCAGGAGCAATGAAAATGCGGGATAAATTGTTTGAACAGGGTTTGAGGATGCGCAAGCAGGTGCTCGGCGCGGATTACGTGAACAAGCAGATCGCCAATGCAGACGAGTTCTCGCTGCCGATGCAAGTGCTCGCCACCCAGTCCGCATGGGGCCTGGTATGGACGCGCCCGGGGCTGCCGCGCAAGGTTCGCAGCATGCTCGCGATCGCCTTTGTCGTCGCGCGCGGCAAGCCGGAGGAGCTGGATCTCCATTTGCAGGGCGCGATCAGAAATGGCGTCACCAAAGCCGAGATCCGCGAGTTGCTGATGCAGTCGGCGGTCTACTGCGGATTCCCGGAAGCGCTCGGTGGATTCCGCGTCGCGCGTGCGTTCTTCGCCCGGCAGGAAGGCCAGGGCGCCAAGAGCGGCAAGGGCGCCGCGCGCAAGTCACGCAAACCAAACCGGAAGGGATAAAAAGGAAATCACCCATGGCAAGCAAGCTCAAAATCAAAGATACGCGCGACCGGAAAAACCGCAAGCTCACGCGCAAGGACGTCAAACAGGCCGCCAGGCGCTGCAAGAACTGGGGGCGCTGGGGCAAGGACGACGAGATCGGAACGCTGAATTTCACGACGCCGGACGACATCATCGCGGCGGCGCAACTGGTGAGAAAGGGCAAGGTCATCTCGCTCGCGCTCAATTACGATCAGCATGGACCGCAAGGCGCCAAGAGCAAGTACCCGGCGCTCGGCCGCTTCAATCCGATTCACCTGATGACCCGCACCGGCACGGACGCCTATTCCGGCGTGCTCGATAAGCGAAAAATCCGCGGCACCGACGACATCATCATCATGCCGCTGCAATGCGGCACGCAATGGGACGGGCTGGGTCACATCATGTATGAGGACACCATGTGGAACGGCTACGACTGCCGCAACGTGACGAGCGCCGGCGCGCAGAAGGGGGGTATCGAAAAGACCAAGGAGAAGATGGTCGGCCGCGGCGTGCTGCTCGACGTCGCACGCGCCATGGGCAGGAAGTGGCTGCCCGACGGCTTCGCGATCACCAACGAGATCCTCGACTTCACCGAGGAGAAGCAGGGCGCGAAAGTGAAGCGCGGCGATTACCTGCTGGTGCACACCGGCCATGTCGAGCGCTGCCTGACCCGGAAGAGCTGGGACGGTTACTCCGGGGGTGACGCGCCGGGATTCGCGTTTGAGACCGTGGAGTGGCTGCACAAGAAGCAGATCGCCGGCGTTGCGACCGACACCTGGGGCGCCGAGGTGCGGCCGAACGAAACCGAAGACACCAACCAGCCCTGGCACTGGATCGCGATTCCGATCATGGGACTGACCGTCGGTGAGATCTTTTATCTGACCGAACTCGCCCGGGACTGCGCCCAGGACAAGCGCTACGAGTTTCTGTTCGTCGCGCCCGCGCTGCCGATCACCGGCGCGGTGGGATCGCCGGTGAATCCGCTGGCGATCAAGTAGATAAGGCGTGAAGCGTGAGGAATGAAGAACCCCGCCGCTTGCGGCGGGGTTCTTTACTGTTCACAACTGCCGCTTTGAGGAGGAAGGGATGAACAAGCGTGTGGCGTGGTGCCTGTCTGGGCTGCTGTGGTCCGTTGTCATGCCAGTGTTTGCGCAAGCGTATCCATCCAAGCCGGTCCGGCTGCTCGTGCCGTATCCTGCCGGTGGGCCGGTCGATGCCATCGCGCGAATTCTTAGCCCACACCTCGCCCTGGGCCAGAACGTCGTCGTGGAGAACCGCTCCGGCGCGGGCGGCAGCCTCGGCGCGGATGTCGTTGCCAAGTCGGCGCCCGACGGCTATACGCTGCTGATTGGCAATTCCGGACCGATGACCATCAACCCCGTGCTGCGGCAGGATCTGGGCTACGACCCTAGAAAGGATTTTGCGCCGGTTACGTGGCTAACATCCGCGCAGATGGTCCTCGTCGTGCATCCTTCCCTTCCGGTCCGATCGGTGAAGGATCTCGTCGCACTGGCGCGGGCCCATCCCGGGGACCTCAACTACGGATCGGCCGGGGTCGGAAACCTGACGCATCTCGGCATGGAACTCCTGCAATCGATGGCGAAGGTGAAGATGAACCACGTGCCGTATAAGGGCGTCGCGCCGGCGTATGTCGACCTCATGTCGGGAGAGATCGCAGTCATGTTCGGCAACGTTACCGGCCCGCTGGCGCACATCCGGGCGGGCCGGCTGCGCGCCGTCGCGGTGACCTCGTCGAAACCTTCGCCCGTCCTGCCGCAGTTACCCAGGGTAGCGGACACCTATCCCGGCTTCGACCTCGTGACGTGGGTGGGCATCCTCCTGCCGGCGGGCACCCCGGAAGCCATACGCGCCAAGCTGCAAGGTGAGTTCGTCAGGGCCCTGCAACTGAAGGACGTGGGGGAACGGCTCGTCGCGCTTGGCAACGAGGTGGTGGCCGGCAGTGGCGAGGATCTGGCGGCTATGCTCGATCGGGAGCTGAAGCTGTACGCGAAGATCATCGAGTCGGCCGGGATCCGTCCGCAGTAAAAAAACCGGTGAACGGTGAGCAGTGACCGATGGGCGGAAAGATCGCGACGCGTTCCTCGCGCCTGCGCGATCCGGCGGTGACAGGGCTCAGGAAGCGCATCGAACTTGCCGGAAGCATTTCCCTCTCCCCGAGGGGGGTGAGGGGCAGCAGTTACTCGACCCGCGCGCCGGAATCCTTGACCGCTTTCGCAAGTTTCTGGAGTTCCCTGCCCATGAACGCAGCGAACTCCTGCGGCGGCGTGCCGAGCGGCTCGGCGCCCAGTCCCGAAATCTTTTCCTTTAGTTCCGGCGTCTGCAACGCTTTCACCACTTCGGCATTGAGCTTGGAAACGATTTCCCGCGGTGTTCCAGCCGGCACGACCAGTCCGTACCATCCGATGTACTCGTAACCGGGGACGGATTCTGCGATCGTCGGCAGATCGGGAACAAGCGGCGTGCGCTTGATGCTGCTGACCCCCAGCGCCCTGACCCTTCCGGACCTGACCATTGGAATTACGGCCGGGATGACCGCGAACGTAGCGTGCACCTGGCCGGTCATCACGTCGGTAATCGCCGGCACGATCGACTTGTACGGCACGTGAACCAGGTTGATTCCCGTCATGGTCTTGAATATTTCGGCGCACAAATGGGGAGGCGATCCGCTGCCGCCGGAACCGTAGCGCAGCTCCCCGGGCTTCATCTTTGCAAGGGCGATCAGCTCGTTGACCGATGTCGCGGCAACCGAGGGATTGACGACCAGCAGAAACGGGGTCGAAGCGAGGAGGCTTACGGGCGTGAAATCGCGGACGAGATCGTAATTGAGCCTGGCATACATGGTCGCGACGATGGCGTGCAGCGATGTGGCCATCATCAGGGTGTAACCGTCGGGCGCCGACCGGGACGCGATCTCCGCGCCGATGATGCCGCTCGCGCCCGCTCTGTTATCGACCACGACCTGCTGACCCCATGCTTCGGTGAGCTTTTGACCGATCAGCCGCGACATGATGTCGGGTCCTGCGCCCGGCGCGGTGGTGGCGATGATGCGGATCGGCTTGGTCGGGTAGTTCTGCGCCAACGCCGTGCCGCTTGAGACCGGCCAGGAAACGACCAGAGCGAGAATAGCCGCAGGAGATCCGAGCTTCATGTCACCCCTCCTTTTATCACGGTCAGTTTGACCGGTGTTTTCTAATCGCTTGGCAGAACCACCCCGGTGGCTACGCTACCACGCCTCCAGCCCTCACTCCTGACCTCTCTCCCGAGGGGAGAGAGGAAGCTCGAGCCTCCCTTCTCGTTTCCCTCACTCCCGCCTCTCTCCCGAGGGGAGAGAGGGGACTCGAGCCTCCCTTCTCCCCTCGGGAGAAG
>Ga0156176_1134_pt1 | contig 31300 bp, 29 predicted proteins | sample RifCSPlowO2_12_FD_107829 | JGI IMG/M metagenome (GOLD analysis project Ga0156176, IMG submission 107829) | Betaproteobacteria bacterium RIFCSPLOWO2_12_FULL_62_58
CCAGGCTGCCTGTAACCGAGCTCGCGACCAGACGCAACACGAAATCGACGCTGGTGCCAGCTTGGGGGGTGTAGATGTGGACAGGCTTGTTTGGATAATCCTGGCCGGACACCAGGCCCGCGGCGAAAACCGTCATGCCAACCGTGAACATCCATGAAACAAAACGCAATATCAGCATAAATCCTCCCCGGCATCCTGACGACTCCCGGTAGCGTAATATAAAAGACGTACGAGCAACGGTGCACCCGCGAGACAGGGTAACGCCAATGATGTTCAGCACTGATTGGCGATTGTCACATCAAACTCGGGTAGCCGGCGTCGCGGCGGCGTGCGCGCTTTCGCGCTGCCCGGCTGATCCGGTCGTTACGGCTTGAAAATGCTCAGCCACTCCGCCTTAGCCTTGTTCTGGTCCTCGGCGGTGATGTTCTCCCAGTCGATCTTGATCACGTTGAGCTTGCCGATCGGCGGCGCGTACTCCGGAATGGGACTGACGAACCCGGCGCGGCCGGAGATCAGGGCCTCATTCTCGACGAGGATTTTCTGGGCGGTATCCGAAAGCATGAAATCGAGCCACAGCTTCGCGGCCGAGGGGTGCGGCGCCTTGGCGAGAATGAAGATCGCCTGCGGCAGGAGCACTACGCCTTCCTTGGGCAGCAGGAACTTCAGTTGCGCACCCCGCTTATTGAACTGATATGCGCGAGTAGGCATGCCGGAGAATGCAAAGGTGTCCTGGCCGGTGACGATCTGGTTCGCGATCTGCTCCGAGCGGACGATGAAAGTGGGCTTCATCTCGGCGACGCGCTTGAAGTAATCGACGCCCAGTACCGACTTGAGACCCATATACGTCGCGAGGTAGGTCACGGAATTGGCCGAATCGCCCATGCTCATGCGCCCGGGCTGCGCCGCGCCGATCACGTCCTTCCACGACGTGCCCGTAAAGTTGAGCTTGCTCGCATCCCACATCGGCACGAAGATATACGCGCCGTTGAACGCGAAATAGCCGTCCCTGCCGAGGCCTTTTTCGAACACCGCACGGTACGCGGCGTATTGCGGCGAGTCGTAGCGCATGACGTGCCCGCCCTTGACCTTCTCGTGGACAAACGGAAGCAGGGCGATCGCGACCACGTCCATCGTGACCCGGCCCGCCTGCAGCTCCTGGTTCACTCTCGTGACGAGATCGGCGCTGCGCGCCAGGCTATAGTTCACCTTGAAGCTCGCAGGCATGCCGTACTGCTTGCGGAAGGCCTCGAACAAGACGTTGTGGGTAGCGGGCTGGATGACCACGTCCCAAGAACTCACTTCGCCTTCCTTCACCGCCGCCGCGATCAGCGCGCGCAGTTGTTCCTTCTGCGGCCCCGTCACCGCTTGCAGCGCCGGGGGTTCCTCCGCCGCGGGCAACACCTGCGCGAACAGCGCCAGCAACAGCACCAACATCAGTTTCTCAATCAGCCGTGTCATGTTTTTCCTCCTTGTCGTTTGTCGTTCATCGTTCCGCGTTCATCGTTATCGTTTTTCCCCCGGGGAAAAACGATGCAGTCTTCGGGCCTCACGCTGACCAGTATGCGCTCGCCCGGCTCGAACGTGCTATCGCCGGGCCCCACCGCCCGCACCTGCAGCGCGCCCACCCGAATCAGGCAGTCCTGATAGGCGCCGAGATAGACGCTCGCCTCGACGCTGCCCTCGAACCGGTTCTCGCCGGCGCTGCCCGGACTTGCCCCGCTGCCAAGGTTAACGCGTTCGCTGCGAAAAGCCAACATGACCTGGGCCCCTCGCCGGAGCGGCTCGCCGCCGCGCCAGAACGAGCGCAGCTTCATGCCGTCGCCGAGAGTCACTTCGACGGGCTGCGGCCCGCCGTCAGCTTTGCCCGGCTCGCTTACCTCTCCCGGGAACATGTTGTCGAAGCCGAGGAAATCAGCGACGAAAGGCGTCGCCGGCCGCGCGAAAAGCTCGCGCGGCTCCGCCATGCCTTCCACGAGGCCGTGGTTCATCACGACCACGTTGTCCGAGAGCGCCAGCGCCTCTTCCTGATCGTGCGTCACGTAAACCGCTGTAAATCCGAGCCGGTCCTGCAAGAGCTTCAGTTCGGTGCGCATCTGGTCGCGCAGCTTGGCATCGAGATTGGAGAGCGGCTCGTCGAACAGCACCAGGCGCGGCTCGTGCACGAGCGCCCGCGCCAGCGCCACCCGCTGTTGCTGGCCGCCGCTCAGGTTCGTCGCCGGACGTCTACCAAGGCCCTCGAGCCCGACCAGTGCCAGCACGTCTGCCACACGCGCACTAATCTCGGCCGCCGCCACGCGCCGAATCTTGAGCGGGAACCCCACGTTCTCGGCAACCGTCATGTGGGGCCAGACCGCGTACGACTGGAACACCATCCCGACCTGCCGTTTCTCCGGCGCGAAGCTGACGCGGCGCTCGCTGTCGAAGACCACGGTTTCGCCGATGCGGATCCGTCCGGCGTCCGGTGTCTCGAGGCCGGCAATCGAGCGCAGCACCGTGGTCTTGCCGCACCCGCTCGGGCCGAGCAGCGACACCGTGGTGCCGAGCGTGACCTCGAAGCTCACGCCCTGCAGCGCCATGGTGCCGTCGAAGCTCTTGCGCAGCCCCGTCACCTCCACGAAGGAGGAGGCGTCACGCCCATCGGCGGCGGCGCTCGTCATGCCCTTCGGTTTCTTGATCTTCATCGGCGTTTATCTGCGTACCCCTCAAGGGGGTATTGAGAAGAATTTATCTGCGGCTAACCGCTGTCGCATCTGAAACAGGCTTCAACTCTCCAGGATCGAGCTGCGCGTGAGCCGGAACAGCATGAAGGCGGCCACCAGCATGAGCGTCTGCACCAGCGCCAGCGCCGCGACGTGGCCGAAATTCTGCTCGCCGAGTATCACCATCGCCACGCTGATCGTTTCCGTGCCCTGTGCGTAGAGCAGGATCGACGCCCCCAGTTCGCGGATGAAGATCACGAACAGCATCAGCCACGCGGCGACGAGCGCCGGCTTGATGAGCGGCAGCACGATCAGTCGGACCGTCTGCGCCCAGGAGGCGCCGCTCGCCCGCGCGCTTTCCTCCAGGTCGCCGCCGAGCGCAAGCAGCATCGCGGATATCCCCCGCGTGGCGAGCGGCAGGAACCGCGCGACATAGGCGATGAGTATGATCCACAACGTGGCATAGAGCGGGGTGCGGATGAGAAAAATCAGGATGCCGAGACCGAGGATGATGCCGGGGATGCCGAGCGGCAGCGACAGCACCGAGTCCATCATGGTCCGCAGCCGGCTGCGCCCGCGCTGGAGGTAGTACGACTGCAGCGTGCCGAGCAGCACGCCGATGGTCGCGCCCAGCACGGCCACGATCAGGCTGTTCACCAGCGCGCGCCGCGCGAGGTCGTGGTGAAACAGGACCTGGTCAAAATTCGCGAGCGACATGCGGGCAAAATCCGGCCACCCGGTCCAGAGCGGGGAGAGCGATACAAAAATGAGCGCGATCATCGGCAGCACCACGCCGCACACCACATAGAAGAGCTCGAGCGCAAGCGCGGCGTAGCGCCACTTCCCGAGTTGCACGGTCCGCGGGCGGTAGCCCTTCCCGGTCACGGTGGCGTAGCTGCGGCGGCTGAGATAGGCGCGCTGAGCGAGGGCGAAAAACACCGTGACGGCCATCACGAGCACACCGATCGCGGCGGCCTTGCCGTAGTCCGACGGGTATTGCACCAGCGAGTACACCGTAGTCGGAATAGTGTTTATCGCCCGAGGCGAAGCCAGCGCGAGCGGGACGTCGAACAGGCCCGCGCTGGTCACGAAAACGATCAGCGCGCCCGAAAGCAGAGCGGGCAGCATCAGCGGCGCCGTAACGTGCCGCACGGTGGCCAGGAATCCGGCGCCGTGCACCCGCGCGGCGTCTTCGAGCGCCGGATCCATGCGGCGCATGGGGCCGATCACGAACAGATAGACGTAGGGCGTGTAGAACAGCGCCAGCACCCAAATGACGCCACCGACAGAGAATATGTTGAGGAAGTCAGCCGGGCTGGAGAAATACCTGCTGGCCACCGCGTTCAAGAGCCCCGCGTTGGGCGCGGCGAGGTAGGTCCAGCTTACGGCGCCGACGAAGGGCGAGAGAAAGAACGGAACGAGGTTCAGCGTATCGAACCAGCTCCTGCCCGGCGTGTCGGTGCGCGCCACGATCCACGCCAGGGCGAGCCCGAAGAAGCAGCTCAGAGCGGTCGCCGCCAGACCCGTGACAACCGTGACGCCGAGCGCGCTGTAAAAACGCTGGTCCTGAAACAGTGCCGCGAAGTTACGCAGCGACGGAACAAGGTCGCCCTCGGGCCCGGCCAGCACGCTCCGCACCGTCGTGGCGAGAAACGGGCTCGCCACCAGCGCGACACCGATCAGAACGGCCAGTCCGGGAAGCAGGACCTGGGGCGAGATCAGCACCCGCGCGGGATGCCCCGACGGTGCGCGGGCGGCGGTGGACGGCCTATCGCGCAGCGAAACCAAATTCGGGTCGGGTCCGGAAGCGGTCTTCATATTAGGAATTTGCCGGGTCGAAGTCCGGCAAATTCCTATCGGTTACGGACGCTGTCGTAAAGCCTCTTGCTCGTCCTGCCGGTGGTCTGGTCCAGCGGATGGACATCGTCCAGGAACCGCTCCTCAAACGGGTAGATCGTGTAGATATCGGGATCGCCGTCGGTCGTGATCAGGTTGTTTTCGAGGCGGAACCCGCCGACGCCGATCTCGCCGCCGTAAGGCTCGAGATTGATCGCAATGCCCGGTTCCAGCATGAACGGGGTCTTCGCCGACATCAGGCTGAAATGCGGGCTTTCCCACGGATTGGTCCCCGCACCATGCCCAAGCATGTCGGTGAGAACGTAGGGTTGCGCCGCCTGGTACACGTCGGACGTGGTTTTCCCGGGCCGGCATGTGCCGCAGGCGTTGAACAGCGCATTGTAGGTGCCCTGGAACAGCTCGCGCTGGCGGCGCGTGGGCATCATGTTGCCGCAGATGAAGGTACGCGTGAAATCCCCGTAGTAGCCGGCGAAACACGCGCCGATGTCGATGATAACGAGGTCGCCGGGGCGCAGGATGCGGTCGGAGGTGTAGCGGCGGTAGGGTGCGGTATAGGGCCCGGAGGACACGATGTTTGCGCACTGCGTCCATTCGCTGCCCAGCGCCGTCATGGTCTGCCACGCGGTCGCCAGCACCTCGCACTCGCGGATCCCCGGCCGTATCGCCTGCTCCGCCGCATACATCGCCGCCTCGGTCATGCTGTTGGCGGCCTTCAGGCATTCGATCTCATCGACGGTCTTGATGCGCTTGGCGTCGAGCATGAGCGGATAGCCGTCGACGAACTCGCACGTGGGGAACACGCTCTGAAAGACCTTGGCCATGCCGGGCGTCCACACATCCACGCCGATTCTCTTGTTCTTGAGCTGATTGCCGAGCAGCCCTTGCAGCCGGTCCGCCCACACTTGTGCGGCTTCCACGCCTTCGCGGAAGTTGGCGCGAGGCTGCAACTGCTCCTCCGCAAGCCAGGGCATGGTGATGCGCGCCTGGGGATAATCCTGCGTGAACAGGATCGGGTCGGAACCTTTTGCGATGACGACCGTGGCGTTGCCGATGATGAAAGCGGGTCCGAGGTGGTGGCGGAACCCGACGCTGTAGCGCGCATCCTCGGTGCGGAAGATGAACAGCATGTCGACATCGGTCTTGGCGAGCGTGTCCTGGATGCGCTGCAGCCGCTGCCGGCGCATGCGATCGAAATTGATCCGCTCCTCCCAGTCGACACCCATCAGGCCGAGGTCGGTTCGCCCGGGCGTACCCAGCTTGCTGCGTGCTTCATAGTCCTTCAGCATTTACGTCGCTCCTATAGGTTCGTGAAAGATGCGGCAGCCTCGAAACGGCAGACAATCCCTATGCCATGCGTTCGCCGATCGCAACAGAGGTTCACCAGATGGGACGAGGACGACGAACGACGGTGTTTTCGCCGCCATTTTATAGCACAAAACGGGTAGCGCGCCAGCGGGCTCGTCGGCCTGAATTTTGTGTGTAGAGGTCATATCATGCTTGATAAAGGAGACATGAATGAACGACTCGACGAAGAAGTCGCGCAAGCGCAAACCCTCAGGCCCGTTCTCTAAGGAGCTGATCGATCAACTGCTGTCCCAGGTGCAAGGCAAGGACGCCGAGAGTCTGCTGGGCAAATCCGGCTTGGTGGGACAACTGAAGAAGCAACTGGCCGAGCGCATGCTCTCGGCGGAGCTGAGCCATCACCTGAGCGCCGTGGCGCCGCAGGGCGAAGCGGTAACCACCGCAACGGCACCAGCCCCAAGACCGTGCTCAACCCCGGCGGGGCACTACAACTCGATATCCCGCGCGACCGCCTCTCGAGCTTTGACCCGGTGCTGGTGGCCAAACATCAACGACGCTTGCCCAGCGCTGACGACCACGTGATCGGCATGTATGCGCGCGGTATGACCGTGCGCGAGATTCGGGGCCATCTGCTGGAGCTCTACGGCGTGGAGGTGTCCCCGCAGCTCATCTCCCACCATCACCGACGAGGTGATGGCCAAGGTAGCCGAATGGCAGGCGCGGGCGCTCGATGGCGATTGCCTACTTCGACGCCCTGCGGCTGAAGATTCGCGACGAGGGCACGGTGAAGAACAAGGCGGTGTATTTGGCGCTGGGCATCGATGCCACGGGGCGCAAAGACGTCTTGGGTCTGTGGATCGAACAGACCGAAGGGGCAAAGTTCTGGCTCAAGGTGTTCACCGACCTGAGGCATCGCGGGGTGGCCGACATCCTGATTGCTGTGGTCGATGGGCTCAGGGGCTCTCCCGAGGCCATCGAAGCGGTGTTTTCCCAGTTCGAGAACAACTGGCTTGCCCGACAGGTCCCGCAAGCTGCATGATGAGTTCGGCTATGGGATACGGAAAACAGGGGCAAGGTCACACCACCCCTTAACTCAATGAGCTTAGCCCCCGGCTTTATGCCGGGGGGCATTTAACTTTCAACTACTGTCGGGACACCGCCCTCCTCCAGTATTAAGTTTCCGATTGAAAAGCTATCGGGCATGGCAACCGAATTATACAACCGGCACCCACGCGGCGAAGCCTAGATGAATAACCTGTGCAAAACCGGATTCAGCGCTCGACGCTGAAACGGCGCACGCGCGCCTCGTCGACATCTATTCCCAGGCCGGGGCCGGATGGCACCAAGGCGTGGCCGTCTGCAAAAACTAGTGGGCGCACCAACACGTCTTCGGCGAGATACGGGCTGGTAAGGGAAACACCCCACTCCAACGAGGGAATCGCGGCAGCGAGATGTAGCACCGCTGCCGTGGCTATCCCGGACTCGGCAATCTTGCACGCAAGGTTAACTTTCATGCCGAGTTCGTGGCACAGCAAAGCCGCATCGTACAATGGCTTCAGCCCGCCGAGCTTGACCGTCTTCAGGCTTGCGCCATGCGCGGCGCGCGCAGCATGGTGACGCCGCAGGTCCTCGATGCGATGCACCCCTTCGTCACAGCTGATTTCGATCCGGCTCGCGGCTGCAACCCTAGCCATGCCAGCAAGATCGTCGCCGCGCACCGGCTGCTCGAAAAAATCGAGCGACGTGTCGGCAACCGCACGCACGTATTCGATGGCTTGATCTGCCGTCCAGCCTTGATTGACGTCAGCGGAGATCAGCAGACCAGTGCCGAGCGCTTCACAAATGCACCGTGTGCGTTCGGCCTCCAGGCGCCAGTTAGTGGAACTCAGCTTGATCTTGTAGGCAACGTAACCCTCGGCCTTCAGCCTGGCCGCCTCCGCGACGTCGGTAGCGGTATCGCCGGATGCGATCAAGCGCAGGGCGGGAATGCGCTCGCGGCACTTGCCGCCCAGCAGTTCGTAGACGGGCTTGCCGAGCGTCTTGCCGAGCGCGTCGTGCAGCGCCATTTCGATCGCGGCCTTGGCGCCATGGTTGCCGTAGAGGTTGTGCTCCATATGCGCCGAGGCATGCGCGATGTCCTCGAGCGGCAGACCTTCCAAAAATGGCGCAAGGTAACGCACCGCGGCGGTCATGCTTCCCAGCAGTTCGCCGGTCATGGTCGGGGCCGATCCCGCTTCGCCCCACCCCACCACGCCATCGGCCTCGACGCGCACCAGAACGTTGTCCGCCGTGCGCACCTCGCCTTTTGAGCGCTTTATGGGTTTCACCATCGGCAGGCTGACCGCGATGGGTTCGACGCACTTGATCTTCATTGTGAGTCCGCCGGGAGGAAACGGCGTTGTTCGCGGTAGGGCTCACGACTCCTGCGCGATCAACACCGATGGTCATTTTTTCCTGAAGTCTTCGACCGAACGCGCAAACTGGCCGTCGCGCCGCTTCAACGCCCGCGTGACGGGCTGCGTCGCGCCGAACGTGGGGATGTAGGCGGAGTGCTTGCCCGCCCCGCCCAGCACGATGATGTACGCATTGTCGGGGCTCTTCATGACGGGAATCAGCCGGTCTGGCCCCGCTTCCATGAACTCCTTCTTGAACACCGGCCACTGGCGGATACGGCGCTCGATGTTTTCGTCCGACAGTTTACCGAGCGGAACCCGGCCGTGTTCAAAGATGTATTTCTTGACGTCGGCCTTCGAATAACCGTCTTTCGCAATCGTGGCCGCATGCTCAGGACCGAAGATGAGCGCCGGACCGCCGTCGTGATAGAGGTCATTTGCGCCTGTCGTCGCCACCACGCCGGCCATCATCTTGAGCAGCCCCACGCCGGTGACGCTTTCGTGATCGTTCATGTTGTGTTGGCCCTCGGCGCCGAATACCGTCACAGCACTGACGTCGCGGGCGTAACCCAACTCGACGTGGAGCGGCTCCCACGGGCTGGCGTCCTCGTTCTCGGCGGCGCAGAAGGTGAACTTGGCGGGCGAGCCGAAAGTCGCCATGTCACCCGCGCCAGGAATCGCGCCGCCGATATTAAGCATCGCGAGGCGCACCGCGCGCCCGATCGTGGCATTCGCCTGGTTGCCTGGACCGAACGCGTTGTGCCCCGAATTCATCTTGAGTTCTTTCGCCACCGGCCCGTTCACGATGATCAGCGTCGTGCATGGATGCGTCGTTGCATTCACGCTGTAGAGGTTGAACTTTTCTTCGCACAATGCCTCGATCGCGAGCATCACGACCGGGAAGTACTCCGGCCGGCAGCCCGCCATTACGGCATTGGCGGCAAGGCGCAGCGGCGTGGCCACGCCGTACCGCGGCGCGACCAGGCCGATTTGTTCATCCCAGGGCCGGTCGCAGTACACGAGCATGCGTTCCACGCGCTCCGCGGTCGGCGGCACTATGGGCAGGCCGTCGCTCCAGCCCTTTTCAAGGTAAAGCGCGTTAATCTGCTCGAAGTCGTCTTCGGCTTCGAAGCCGGCGCCCGGCGCCTTCATCAGCACGTTAAGGTCGCTCATTTGATGTGCCCCCTCACCAGCTCGGCAAACTGCGGGGCCGCCTGCTCGGCGCGAGCCTTGACACCATCGAGCGAGATCCCGCCTAACGGGTGTGTTATTTCGAGCAAGGGCAAATCCGGCACGCCAAACGTGCGCGCCTGGGCTTTCCCCAGTTTCAGGAACGGTCCGGAATAGATCACGGCGGTGACGAGGCCGCGTCTCCGGAGCTCTGCCATGTCGTGGACACTCCACGACGTGCAGGACCCTCAGTCGGCCATCGCGGTGACGACGAAGTCAGCCTCCGCCGCGAGTTGATCGAGCACCTCACCGGACGCAGGAACGCTCGGATTCCTCTTTTTCAGCGACACAACCGATGCGACCGGAACGAGCTTGCGCACGCCCTCGACTACGAACGCGAGTAGATGGTCGGCGTTGCCCTTGGCGTTATCGAGCGTACCGAGACGGATACCGCCCGCCTTGACTTGGCGTTGCTCCCCGGGGCCCGCGAACTGGTGTGGCGGGGCTTCCGGCGATATCAAGAAGACTTTTTGGCTCATGGCTTGTCCTTACAAAAACGGATTAACCGCATAATGCCGGTGACCTTGCCGCTAATGCGCAAACGGCTGATTAGGAAACTGCATCGACGCGAGGTTACCCGACGCCGGCGTTTGCGGCGCTTCGTTATTCGGAAAATTGAACTCGAGCTTGTTGCCTACCGGGTCATGCGGAAAGATCTGGTAAGCCGCGTCCGGCATGCTCTGTTCCTCGAACCTGATACCGAGCTGCAACAGGCGCTCTTGAAATTCCGCGGCACCGGTGATGGTAAACGCAATATGATCAATGCTGGTCTTGTGGGTCGCGCTCGGAGTCCAGCCGTCGGGGTGCCGCACCACGACGTGTATGAGCGGATGGTCACCGTGGTAGAGGCTGGCGCCATCGGAAGGAAATTCGGGACGGAACCCGCGCTTGAGTCCGAGCGCCTCGGCGTAAAACTTCTCGATCGCAGGCAGATCGCGCGGGCTGTAGCCAATGTTCATATGATTGAAACCGTGGAGCTTCATGCTTCCTCCTTGCGGAGTTTTTAACCATAACATATTTTTGAAATTCCCGTTTCAGTTTCCCGTGCCCGGAAGTTTTGCAATATCGTGGCGAACTTGGACAACCGCAAGCAATCAGTCCTGTGAACACTTACGTCATCAAATTCGGTGGCTACAAAAACTCGCGTCGGTTCATAACCGCGCGGCTACATTGTTCAGCGAGATGCTCAAACGCAAGCCCGCCGATCGGGTCTCTTTCCATCTAATCGGCAATGTCCTCGAGCACGGCCGCAAATATCTACAACTTCGGCGTCCACACCTACCACCGCTATATTACACTCAGCGGGCACTTATTTGGCGCGACGGGCATGATCTGCAACGAGGAGCACTATCGAAACTGGCCGCCGGACGTACAGGCAGCCGTAGACGAGGCGGCCCGGGAAGCGACGGCGCTGCAACGGCGCCTGGCTGCGGCGAGGATACCGAAGTACTGGCAACGCTCAATCCCCACGACAACGAGGTCGTTCACTTGACTGATGCGGAGCATGCCGCATTCGTCGATTGCTGTGCGGCCGGTGCTCACCAAATACCGCAAGGAACTTGACGCCAGGCTGTTCGTCTACCTTGAATAAAGGCGTTACGAGCAATCGGCAGCACGCCTATCACTCATGACTCATGATTGCGCTTCAATCTGCGCCGTCTGATCTCTTTGATGATAGCGGAGTTATCCAAATCGGCTTCGCCGTGGGCCAGACACGCTTCGATGAGGTCGATGTATACGGTGGCCAATGGAAGTGGCTGGCCGGCCCGATCTGCGATATTACGCATCAATTGGAAATCCTTAAGCGATTGGGAGATCTTGGCATGAGGGGTAAAGTCGTTTCGGACCATTTTGTCTCCCCTGTTGTCCATCGTTCGCGAATAGGCGGCAGATCCTTTCAGGACCTCGAGGAAGGAGGAAAGATCGAGGCCCATCGACTCGGCGAAAGCCAGTCCTTCGGCCATGACAGCTCGGTTGAGGCCGCCTACCAGGTTGACGGCCAGCTTTGCCCTGCCCCCAGCACCGACTGGCCCGAGATAATAGCGGCGCGGGCATATCGCATCCAGGATCGTCGCGACCGCCTCCATGGTCTGAGGGTCACCCCCGACGAGTCCGACACCATTGCCACGGGCGATCTGATCGCTATTGCCGGAGAGTGGAACTTCGAGAAAGTTGACACCGCTGCGGGCGACGCGTTCGGCAAGCATGGCTATTCGATCCGGATCGCAAGTACTCGTGCAGATCACAACCTGCCCGGCCGCAAGCTCCAGCGGAGCGAGTCCGTCCTGCCCCTCCACGGCGGACTCAACCTGGTCCGTATTGAACACGGCGAGTATCACGGTCTGACAGTTTCTGCCGACATCCCTCAGGGACGCGGCTGCTTGACCGCCCAGATCGGCTAACCGTGCACAACGTTCGACGTCGATATCGTAACCGTATACCGTATAGCTTGCGCTTATCAGTCGCCGCGCAAGCGACGTCCCGATCAGGCCGAGTCCGACCATGCCCACCGCATGCTTGTCAACGATCATGGCATTCCCTGCCGGCCGATAGGAAGAGGAACGGCCTCAAGCAGTTCGACCGTGTCGTAGGGCAGTTTCTTAATCAACGGCAACTACTCAGCGCGGATGCCGACATCCTTAATCAGCTTGCCGGTCGTAGCCATTTCGGATTTCATCGCGGCTGTTAACTCCGCCGGCGAACCCGCGATGACCTCTGCTCCAGAGTCGAAAAGCCGCCGCTTTACCTCGGCGTTATTGAGGGCGCGGACGATTTCCTGGTTCAGCTGGTCGATGATCGGCGCCGGCGTCTTGGCGGGCGCAAAAATGCCCAATATCGCTTTCGATTCGTAACCCGGCAGCCCCGAAGCCGCCGCCGTCGGCAAACCGGGAGCCAGCGCAGACGGCTGAGCGGTAGTAACCGCCAAGCCTCTTATTCTGCCCGACTTCATATACGGCGCCGCCGAAGCCGTGTTGGGGAAACTTACCTGCGCTTCGCCGGTGATCAGAGCGAGCATTGCCGGTCCAAGACCTTTGTAAGCAACACGCACGATATTGACGCCGGCCATGGCCTTGAATAATTCCCCTGCCAAGTGAGCTGAAGCGCCTGCCTGACCCGTAGAATAGTTAAGCTCTCCTGCCTTCGCTTTGGCCAAGGCAATCAACTCCTTGACCGACCTTACCGGCAACGATGGATGGACAACAATAATGTTGGGCATGGTCACCAACAATGTGATCGGTGAGTAGTCTCTCACCACATCCCAAGCCACATTGTCTCGTAAAAACTGCGAGATCCAGAGGCTGCCGCCGGCGAGGAGCATGGTGTAACCATCAGCCGGTGCTTTGGCCACAAGCTCCATCGAGATGATCCCGCCCCGATTGTCGACGATCACCTGCTGACCCATGCCGTCTGCGAGCTTCGGTGCGATAAGTCGCGCCGTCAAATCCAGGCTGCCTCCGGTCACACCAGTGACGATCCGGATGGGCTTGTTCGGATAACTCTGGCCGGACGCCGCACTTGCGGCAAGAACCATTAGGCCAACCGAGCACATCCATACTGACGGCGCGGGTAGCCGAATTGGAAGCACGGTATAAGGTCCTGGGTTGCGCTTTACCTAAAGGCCGGTTTTGCTTTTAACGAATCACTGGGATAGGCTCTGGGGGCTTGCATTAACTTCATGTTCACCATGGCCTTGGCCATTTCAACTGCAGCTGCAAAGGCCCCCATGAGGTTTATTTCGTGGTAACCCGCGGCATCAAGGCCTTGCCTGACTTCATCAATAAAACACTGCTGATGGGGAGATCCGATGATCACGGTATCCACGCGCTCATCCTCGATCGCTCGAATGAACTGATCCACTATGCTGCCCGCGAACTCCTTTACCTCAGGGATATTCATTCGTTCCTCTTTCCTGTATTTACGAACAAGCCCCAAGGTATAGGTTGACGAACGCGATGCATATCTGACACTTGTCAGCTTGTGGCTCAGGCCATAAAGCTGAGCGTTGCGTCTGACGATCTGAGCCTGGGCGTCGGTTGATGTCAAGAGGGAACATCTGTCACCCAGAAGAGATGCGAAGTGCAGAGCCGAGTGAACGGGAAAAGCAATGGGCAGCTTGGAGACCGTCCGCGCGGCCAGGAATCCCGGCTCTATCCCCGCCTGTGTGATAATCGCATCATATTTCCCCATCTCACAAACGGCCTTGACTCGCTTGACGACTCCCACCGCTATATTCGTCACGACGGCCTCGTCACGGGTCTCCTCGCCATGGTCCGTGGGTTCTCCCTCGTCGATATCAATCTCGACTCCGTCCAGTTGTCCTTTCGCTTTCAAACTGGAGATAAGTTCACGCATCATGAAGTGCCCTTCTTTGGGATCATAATTTACTCCCACTCGCCTGTACGGTGGAATACAAATAATCTTCATAATTTTTCCTCCTTTTTTTTAACAGTTGAACAAGCTTTTAGTCGATTTTCGCTCCACTGTCCTTTACTATCTTCCCAAACTTGACGATCTCACTCCTGATGTAATCGCCGAACTGCTCGGGCGTGCTGCCGAGCGGCTCGATCGCCTGGGCCTCGATGCGCTGGCGAAAGTCGGGAGCGGCGAGCACGCGCAGGATCTCGGCGTTGAGCCTGGCGATGATCTCGCGTGGTGTTCCCGCCGGTGCCGCCATCCCGTACCATAGAGAAAGGTCGTAACCCGGCAGCGTCTCGGCAATCGCCGGCAGATCAGGTAACCTCAGCGAGCGTTTCGCAGTAGTCACGCCCAGCACGCGCAGCTTGCCGGTTTTGACGTGGGGATCGGCCGTGATCCATCCGATGAAAGAGAGCTGCACCCGTCCCGTGATCAGGTCGGTTATCGCCAGCCCCGCCCCTTTATATGGCACGTGCATGATGTCAATGCCGGCCATGGTTTTCAGCGCTTCGCCAGCGAGGTGCGAGGCGCTGCCGTGGCCTGCCGACGAAAACGCGAGTTGTCCTCCTCGTGCCTTGGCGAGCGCGATCAATTCCTTGACGGATTTGGCCGGCAATGTCGGATGCACCACCAGAAATTGGGGGTTCCCGGCCAGCAGTATGACCGGCGCGAAGTGCTTCATGGGATCGTACGGCAATTTCGAGTACAGACTCGGGTTGACCGCGTACTGCGCGGTCAACCCCAGCACCAGGGTATAGCCATCGGCCGCGCTCCCCGCAACTAACTCCATTCCGATAATGCCGCTGGCGCCGGGACGGTTTTCGACGATCACTTGTTGCCCGAGATTCACGGTGAGTTTCTGCGCCAGCGCCCGCACGATAAAGTCGGCCCCGCCACCCGGGGGATAAGGCAACACCAGCCGTATCGGCTTGGCGGGATAGTCCTGTCCCGAGCCTGCCGAAACGGCCTGCGCGTTGGCGAACGCACTCGCGCCGGCAAGCACGGTCACCACAATCACACGATACACGGATATCATCACCGTTCTCCTCGTGGTTTACAGATGGTTGTGCGTTATGCTTGATTTGGAATGCCCCTCTTCTCGCTACGTGGAATGTCGGTGTATAGACCACGTTGACTGGCCACCGTTTACCGGAAGCCAGCCACGGCGTCGGCGATGCGGAATTGTCACGACACTATTATTTTCCCCTGAATGAAGAGATATGAGCGCGTCGCCGACTACGCTTCATTTGACGACGACCACGCCCAAGTAGCCCATCACTTGCTTCAACTGGGCATACTCGGCTTCCATAAGTTTGCGGGTCTCCGCTGCGTTCCTGAATTCGACGTCGTACTGTTGCCGCTCAGCCATCTCTCGGAATTTCTTGTTCTCCGTCACAAGCCGCAGCACACCCTCCCAATACACGATCTGTGCGGGGGTAATTTCTTTGGGTGCAATCATGCCACGCCAAGCTACTAACGAGGAGTTACTGTATCCGAGTTCCGCCCATGTCGGCACCGCAGCCAATGGGCCTCCTACTCGTTTGGGCCCGCTCACTGCGATCGCGCGCACCTTACCGGCCTCGATGAGCGGTATAGCCGCGCCGATGGCCGCCATAGCAACATCTACGTGTCCACCCATTAGCGTGGGGGTTGTTTTGGCCCCGGTCATTGCAGCCATTCTGACGCGCTTAATATCCACGTTACCACTCTGCAAGACCAACCCCACGGCTATGCGCTGAATAATGTTGCCCACCGCGATGGAAACGGAATCCGGCTGCTCCTTCAGCACCTGGACGAAGTCCTTCCCCGTCTTGATCGGCGACTCCGGTTGAACTAAAAATGCGTAGTATTCGGAAATGAAAGAAGCGATCGGCGTCACGTCTGTATAGGTGAGGGGCAAGACGCCCGAGATATGGTTGGCAAGCAGCGCCTGCGAAGTCAGGGAGAGATAATGCGGGTCGCCCGTGCGCTGCTTGATGTAGTTGTACGCCACGGCATGCTCACCGCCAGCGCGATTGACGACAGCAATGCTAACCGGCGCAAGCTTGAACTCACGCACTATCCGCTCCACGGTTCGCACAATGACGTCCATCGAGCTGCCCGGCGCGGCCGGGACCACGAGCTCGACATTACGTTCAGGCACCCACGTCTGCGCCGCAGTGCTATGCGATAGGCCGATTCCCACGGCGAAATACAGGGCCAGTAGCCACCCTACCTTCCTTCTTCTCTCCATCATGATGTCCCCCAGTTAAATGACCCCCGGCAGAGCCGGGGGTTTACCTCGATTAATTACAGCTTCCGGACATTCAAGATAATGGGACTCGGGGTCTTTCGCGCACTTGCAGAAGTACCGGCTCCAAATCTCGCCCAGCACCTCCACTAACTTCTTAATTTATATTCATGGCTTCTTACAGCTCTTACCTGAATTTAGGTTTTGCCTTTAGATAATAACTAGGATACGCCCTGGGAGCTTGCTTCAGCTTCATATTCACCATGGCCTTGGCCACCTCTACAGCGGAGGCGAGCTCGCTTATCAACTGTATTTCGTTATAACCGGCCTCATCCAGTGCCTGCCTGATTTCATCTTCAAGAAGCTCAAAATACGGGCCTCCAAGGATAAGTGAGTCTACTCCATCGTCTTCAATAGCTTTAATGCACGTGTCGACTATGGCATTGATGAGCTTTTTTACCTCAGGGACCTTAGTTCTTTGCTCTTTTTCATGTAGTAATCCATATCGCCACATAAAGCCCTGCGGAAAATCTGATGGGCGTGTTACGTACCTCACGCTTGCCAACTTCTGGCCGAGACCGTAGAGCGCCACACAATGTCGAACTATCAACGCTCCTGGATCATGGTGCTGTATTATCGTGAACCTATCGCCTATAAGAGAGGCAACATGAACAGCAGAGTGCACACAAAAGGCGATCGGTATTCTAGAAATCATCCGTCCGGCAAAAAAACCGGGTTCGATTGCCCCGCTAGTCGCAATCGCATCATACCTACCCAATTCAGAAACCTCCTTGACTCGTTTCAGGAACCCCGGAGTTATGTAAGCCAAAACCTCCTCGTCACGATTTACACCCTCATGGTCAGTAGGAGCACCATCGTCAATATCTATCTCAACCCCTTCGAGCTGCCCCTTTCTCCTCATGTTCTTTATGATTTCACGAACTTGGTAATGCCCCTCTTTGGGATCGTAATTAACCCCCGCTCGCCGGTAGGGTGGAATAATAATGATCTTCACCACTTTTCTCCTGTTTTCGCACTCTAATTTCGCTGTTCAGTCACATACATGCAAAGCGTCAGGCCGATGCCGAGGATTTGCCGCCTACCGGAAGCCAGCCACGGCTTCGGCGATGCGGAATTTCGCTACGCTATTGCTATCCCCCGAATGAAGAAAAATCCGCGAGTCGTGTACGTACTTCTGCAGCGGCATGTCCCGCATCACGCCCATGGCTCCGAAGCATTCCGCGGCATCCAGGGTAATTTCGTGAACGACCTCGAAAGTAAAAACGCTGGCGATGGTCTGGAGCGGGAGATCGGACAGGCTGCGCTTGGCGACGGCATCCGGATGGTCCAGGGCCCAGGCTGCCTTCCACACCATGTTGTGCGCCACTTCCAGTTTGATCACGATGCCGGCCAATATCGTGCCGATCGCCTGATGCTCGATGATATGCCGCCCGCCCTGGACCCGCAGTTTGGCGTAGTCAACCGCGGCTTCGTACGCGGCCCGACCGATGCCGAGGTCGATTGCCGCCAGCTGCGGGATGCCGCGCCGCACCGACTGCGCAGCGCCGGTCAGCCGGTTTTCTCCCTCCTTGCCGAGGACGTGGTCCGCAGGCACCCGGCAATCCTTAAAAACCACCTCGCCGCGGGTCCCGTGGTACCAGAGGAGACTTGGCCTGCCGTCCGGACCGGCCTGGCGCGCAATGTCGTGGTGGTCTCTCACCGACAGACCGGGCGTGTCCCGTGGCACCAGGAGGGTACTCACGCCGCCCGTGCCAGAGGTCTTGGGATCGATTCTGACCTGCACGGCGATCAGCTTGGCAATGGGCGCGTTTGCAATGAAGGCCTTGACGCCGTTCACCACCCAATCGCCGTTACCTTGCCGCACGGCCGTCGTGCGGCAGTCGGCTTCCCCCGCCACCGGACGGTGGTATTTCCACCCCAGATCCGGATCAGGCTCATGGGCTGCAAAGGCGAGGTGATACCGGTCATCGGCCAGAAACTGCGGCAGAAAGCGCGCGCGCTGCTCGGGCGTCATGGCTTGATCGAACAAGAACTGGGCAAGCGTCGATGTTTGCGCCAGCGTGGTCGCGATATCCACATCGCCCGCGGCCAGTTCTTCCATGACGATACACGAGGTCAGGTTATCAGCGCCCGCGCCTCCCAATTCTTGGGAGAGCGCCAGTGTGCGCAAGCCCATCCGTGAGGCCTTGTCGAGAATGTCCAGCAGCAGCGGCTTCTCGAACGGCTGCAAACGGTCCGGATGCAGGGTAATGGGTTTGATCTCGCGCTTAACAAAGTCACGAACCGTCTCGCGAAACTCCAGCTGTTCTGCGGTAAGATTAAGATCATACATATTTGTCAGCGTCCCCGAGTTGTGGTTGATAGTCCTTCGCGCGCCGAAGCGCCGGTTAAAATCCAATGTTCTGTCTGATGGCCCTCATCCGCTGCACGGAGTCGCCGACATTGTGCGTCCAGATAACCGCGTCTCGGACCAGCTTCTCGGCGCCCGCGTCTATCGTCATGACACCTGCGCCACCATGTATATCTAGGTTAAGCACGGTAACCCGTTGTACAACGTCGGCCCCAAAATTCTGCAGAAAACTGGCGTAGTGCCCGGTCTTAGCATCACCTTCCGCAGCATCCCGCATCACGAATCCTTCCGCAGCAACCCGCATCACGAATGAGCGCAGCGCCTCGGTCAACATTCGCATTTCGGAGAGTTTCAACTGGATCGTCTGGTTGTCGATGAAGTACTTGGCATCCTGCCATCTCGTCTGGACATGTTGCATCGCCATTTCGACTGCAGCGTCGCAGATTCCCAAGGCGTTAGCCCCAAGTTCAAAATCGCCGAAGGGGTGGGAAGTGCCGCGTAGATAGGTTCCGCGGTTCACCTCGCCCACTAGATTGGCGTGGGGCACTCTGGCGTTCTCAAAAATCAACTCCCCATTCTGGTAAAAACGCCAGCCGCTCTTGTTGGACACCCTGCCCACCCTCAGGCCGGGTGTATCGATCGGCACCAGGAACACAGTGGTCCCTTCCCTCTGGCTGGCGTTCGAGTTCGTTCTCGTACCCACGAAGAACAGCTTGGCTACGCTCGCGTTTGCAATGAAGCACTTCTCGCCGTTCAGGATCCACTCGTCGCCTTTGCGCTCCGCCTTGAGTTTCCAGCCAGCCTTGAGGTCGTCCTTGGGTGGCAGACGGTGATCGGACCCGGCACTCGGCTCAGTGCCCGCATATCCCAACAGATAGGTATCGTCCGCCACAAACGGTTTCACGAAACGCTCCTTCTGATCCGGCGTGCAACGCGCCTCGATCAGATGGCTCCACTTCCAGCATTGGCTGAAGGTCTTGGCCATGGCGCTGTCGCCCTTGGCGAGCTCTGTCATCACCAGTGCCTGTGTTACGAGATCAATGCCGTGCCCGCCCCATTCTTTCGGAACCACCGCCGTTCGAAAGCCGAGTTTCGAACCCTTTTTTATGATTTCCCAGTCGAACGTCTCGCGCGAGTCGACGACTTGATCACGCTGCAGCGAAATGGGGCGTAGCTCTTCTTGCGCAAATTTCCGTGCCTTGAGCTGCCACGCGCGTTGTTCGTCGGTCAGAGAAACGTCCATGTTACCTCCTTGGAAAAAAGAATTCGGTGAGGCCTGAGAAGCTGTCCAAAAATGTCAGATGAAAAACTGGATTTCTACAGGTGCTCATATGCGTGTCTCAAAAATCCCGCGTTCCCTTACGGACGCGTCCGCAATGCGCTATCGAAGAACGGATACACAAAGGCCGGCCGACGGCCTATTGCCTTTCGCCTAGGCATCCTCTCATTCGGCCCTTATGCCCGCGCGCTGTACCACGTCCGCCCATTTTTTCACTTCTAATTGAATATACCGGCTTAAATCTTCCGCAGTCCGCGTGGTCGGCTGCGCACCTTGGCCTACTATGCGTTCGCGTACCCCCGGCGATCGAATGGCTCTATCAATTTCCCTGCGCAGCAGCGCGACGATTGCCTTAGGCGTTGCGGCCGGGGCAGCGACACCAGACCAGGACGTGACGTCAAAACCGGGGATCGCGGCCTCTGCCATAGTGGGCACATTCGGGATGTCGTCCGAGCGGGTGGCGCTGGTGATGGCAAGAGGAATCAGTTTGCCCGCATTTACATGAGGGAGCACCACGGGTACCGCGGCGAACACGATCTGCACTTCGCCGCCGAGCAGCGCGGCTACCGCGGGTCCCGTTCCTTTGTAAGGTACGTGCACGATATTGATGTCAGCGGCAATCTTAAAGAGCTCGGTAGCGAGTCGTCCCGAGGTGCCACTTCCCCCGGAACCATAATTCATCGTGCCTGGCTTCGCGCGCGCGAGGGTGATCAGTTGTTTGACGGAGCGTGCGGGCAGCGACGGCGGAACCACGAGCAGATTGGGCGCCGATGCGACCTGGGCAACCGGAATAAAATCCCCGACTGGATCGTAACCCACCTTACGGAGGCTGGGGTTGACCACAAAAGTGGGTGAGCTAAAAAAAAGCAGGGTATACCCGTCCGGCGTGGCTCTGGCGACCAGCTCTATCCCGACGTTGCCGCCAGCGCCCCCTCGATTTTCGACGATGACCGGCTGGCCCAAAGACTCGGTTAGTCTATCTGCGACAATACGTGCAATCATGTCGCTAATGCCGCCTGGGGAAAACGGCACCACTAACCTGATTGGCTTGGTCGGATACGCGTTTAAAGCGTCCGCAGCGGAGGATCGTCCGCTCCCGCCGATGACGACAGCAGCCGCAAAGCATATCGTGAGGAAAATCTTCGCTTTTTGCATTTGGCCCCTCGTTATAATGCTGGCTGGCATCGCGACATCAGATCAAATCCCGATGATCACGACAGCATCCGACCGCCTTTAGGCTTCACCCAGTTGGTGTCCCCCTCCCACTCAGTTTCTCTTTTCCAGTCAGGCATTTACACAACTCCTCGCTCGGTAGCAGCCGTTTTTATGATAGTAGCTTGACTATTAAAGATAAATACGCCAATCCGAAAAACATTATTGACGGAATGTCCTTAATTCATGCCCCAGAACCCTCTACACGCCATTTCGATTTTTGTTCGAGTAGCGGAAACGAAGAGCTTTACCAAAGCCGCAAAGCATCTCGGAATTTCCACGTCCGGCGTTAGCAAAAGTGTGACCCGCCTGGAAGAAAGGCTGGGGGTCCGTCTGGTAAATCGCACCACGCGAAGCGTCAGCCTTACGGATGATGGCGCTACGTTTTTCGAGCGTTGCTGTCAGATTCTAGGCGAACTCGAGGATGCCGAAACGGCAGTAACGCGCAGGCAGACGAAACCCCGCGGACGACTGAGGGTACAGCTGCCGGTCGGTTTTGGTCTTAAGGTTCTCGCCCCTTATTTGGCGCAGTTCGCTGAGTTGTATCCGGAACTCGTAGTCGATGTCGAATTTAGCAGTCGCGTTGCCGATTTGGCGGAGGAAGGCATCGACGTCGTTGTGCGAATTGGAGATCCTGGAGACACTCGTCTCGTCGCCCGCAAGTTGTGCGATATTTGCTATGTAACCGTGGCCTCGCCCGGCTACATAGCGCGTTACGGCGAGCCGAAGACGCCGGACGATCTCCAGCGGCATCGTTGTCTCGGATTCTACATTCCTCAAACGAACCGTTACCGCGACTGGAGCTTCATTTCCGCAGGGCACCACCACTCAAAATCCATATCGGGGAACCTGAACATGAATAGTGGCCAGGCATTGCTCGACGCGGCGATCGCTGGTGCAGGGATTGCAACGGTAGGTACTTTTATGGCCTGTGATGCAGTTAGGGCTGGCCTGTTGCGCATTGTCCTGAGGGAATACGTTCCTCCGGCCGGTCCGCCGATCTGGCTCGGTTACCTCGAACGACGCCACCTCTCTTTGCGCATTCGGGCTTTCGTCGATTTCCTGACAACCCACATTCCACTGTCTTCCTCGTGGGACACCATCCTCGATCAATAGCCGGCCGAGCCGGAAAGTGGAACGCAGGCTTCCTAATGGCCTGCCGCGCGTCTGCCGGTCAGGGCTGGACCTGCCCCCTGAACCAGTCGTAGATCTGCTGGCCGTTCCAGAACACCACGTCCTTGTGCCTGCGAAGATGGCGCAGCATGGCATCGAAGTACTTGATGCGGTGAGCCGCGCCCGTGACGTAGGGATGCACGCCGAATGCCAGGATGCGCGCGCCTCGGGAGGACTCGTGATACAGCGCATCGAACGCGTCCCGCGCACGCTTCAGCATCGCATCGGATTCGTGCTGGCCCGTGAGCATGATGGTGATGTCGTTCAGTTCGGTCGAATAGGGAATGGCAAGGATGGGCCCGTGCGCCGTCCTGGCCCAGAACGGCTGATCGTCCATCACCCAGTCGCCAAACCACTTGAAACCCGCTTCGGCGACGTGATCGAGCGTGGCGTAGGTCTGGCCGCGGCCCGGTCCGAGCCATCCCGTAGGCGCCCGGCCCGTGAATTTCTTCAGGACCCCGATGGTTTGGCGGATCATCGCCCGCTGATCCTCGATCTTGTGAATGGGTATCTGCACATAGCAATGCGCCATGAATTCCCACCCCGCCTCCAGCGCCGCCTGCGCGATCCGCGGCCGCGTTTCGCACACCTTCGCGTTGAGCGAAAGCGTCGGCTTGATCCGGTGTCGTTGCAGCACTTCCATGATGCGCCAGATGCCGACCCGCATGCCGTACTCGTGCCAGCCCCAGTTCTGGATGTCCGGCACGACCGAAACACCCCCCGGCGGATGGGACACGTTGCGCGGCATCGGGCGCGCGATTTCCCACTCCTCGATGTTCACGACCGGCCACACGACCAGACGCGCGCCGCGCGGGAGCTTCAACCGCGGACGGTCGATGATCGCGGAGTAGTCGAAGCGCTCGTCCGCTTTCATCGCCGCTGCTTCCGCGGGCCTCAGAGCGGACTTGGATTGGGATGCGGTTGGTGCAGACATCACTTTTTCTCCTCAGCCTATTTCGTCTTTCGACTCCCTCTTGTTGTTTTCTTCTTGCTCCTCTCCTTGGCAGCGTCTTCTTCGAGCACCTCGGTATACTGCAAGACAGCATGGGCCAGCGCCGGCCAACCGGCGTACATGCCCACGTGGATGATCACTTCCATGATCTCTTCCTTGGTGATGCCGATGTGCTTGGCGCTGCGGTAGTGGGAATGGGTGCCGTTCGGACGCGCCGTCGCGATGTTGGCCGCGAGCGTGATCAACTCCCGTTCGCGGAGCGTCAGGTGCGGACGCGTCCAGATCTCGCCGAACAGGAAGCCGACCGATAAATCGTACACGTCCGGATACAGGACCTTCTGATTCAGCATCGTATCCTGACGACCCATTTTCTTCAAAACCTCAAAACCCCGTTTCATGCGCTCATTGTGTTCCATGGTCTCTTCTCCCTTTCGAGTCGAATCGATTGAGCCCCGGGTTCGTTCCGTCGTCCGGATAGCCCTATCGAGCTTTGCATAATTGGCTAACAGTCGTAATAGCTCAATGTCATTGCCGTGGAAACGGGAATCCATACCATGCATCGCGCTTCGTGCTAGCTCAGTATGGGTCCCCGCCCCCCGATTAAAGCCTTCGAGGGCAGGCTTCGCGAGGACGACATTCATTTGTTAGTCGATTATGCAAGGAGCAATACTTCACGGTCACGCTGGTCTGCTGAATGAAGATTGTAGCGGCGTCCGGCCTGCTCCAGCAAGTTAGCGCGGATCGCGCTGCCGGCGCTGGCTCGTCGATCATAAACAGCGTAGCATTCGATCGGCGCCGGCTGCACGCAACCCGCCCAACTACAACGAACCTCGGAAGGAAATATACCAGTGAGTTACAACGTGATCTGCCTGCGGCCTGAGGCCGATTTCCTGCGCGCCGGCGTTACGCCCCCGCAATCTCTCGCCATCGCCTATCGCGCGCCCGATGATGCCGACGTTCCGGCGCTGATGGCCAGCGCGCGCGCGCTGGTGATCGGTGCAGTCGGACCGAAAGTGCCTCCATCGCTGTTCGAGAAGAGCACCGTGAAGCTGGTGCAGGTCACCGGCGCCGGAGTGGATCGCGTCGATGAACCCACGCTGAAGCGCCTCGGAATCCAGGTCTGTAATGTTCCCGGGGGCAGCAACACGGCGGTTGGCGATTATGCGGTCACGACGGCATCGGTGCTGCTGCGGCGCTTCGCATGGGCGGATGCCGAGATTCGCGCCGGCAATTATGTGAAGTTCCGCGCGCGCATGATCAATGACAATCTCTCCGGCCTTGACGGCCTGACCGTCGGCGTGGTCGGCCTCGGCACGATCGGCCTCGCGACGGCGCAGGCATTTCACAAGAGGGGCTGCGTTATTCTTTACTTCGATCCTGCGCCGCGCGATCCTGGTGCAGTCGCCGCGATCGGCGCCCGGTCCGTGACGCTCGACGAACTGTTGCGCACGAGCGACGTCGTGACCTTGCACGTGCCGTTGCTGCCGGCGACGAAAGGTCTGATCGGCGCGCCGCAACTCGCACTGATGAAACCTGACGCGGTGCTGATCCAGGTCGCGCGTGGCGGCATCGTCGACGAAGCGGCGCTCTCGGCCCGACTTGAATCCGGCCAGCTCGGCGGAGTCGCCGTGGATGTTTATTCGACGGAACCAGCGGACGCAACGAACCCGCTGTTCGCTCTCAAGGGCGATGCCGCGCGCCGGGTGCTGTTCACCCCGCACGTCGCCGGCATCACGCGCCAGTCAACGGCGGTCCTGTTCAAGACCGCATGGGACAACGTTGTGCGCGTGGTAGGAAGTAGCGAGGCTCCACGCAATCGCGTCTATTGAGCCTCAGCTCGCGGGTGCCGCGGCGAGTCGGTCGATTTGGACTACACCACACTTGGTGCTCTTGCTGCGGCGCGTTTCGCTTAGCCCCGCAATCTTGGCGGACAAATCAAAGTGTGCGCCGCTCAGCGGTGGTCCGCACCGACCGCATCCGCGACCGTCCTGAAACCGTCGGCGCGCAGTTGCTCCGCCAGTTCCCGCTTGATGCGGCCGACCAACTCGGGACCGCTAAATACGAGCGCCGAATAAAGCTGCACCAGCGACGCGCCGGCGCGGATCTTGGCATAGGCGTCGGCACCGCTCGCCACACCGCCGCAGCCGATGATCGGGACACGCCTCCCGGTGAAACGATACAAGTCGGCGAGGCAGGCTGTCGACGCAGCCATCAGAGGTCGGCCGGAAAGTCCGCCGGCTTCCTGCGCGTGCCGGCTTCGTAATCCCGGCGGACGGCTTACGGTTGTGTTGCCCACTATCAAGCCGTCGATACCGCTTGCCAGCGTCACCTCGGCGATGTCACGCAGTTCATTCTCGCCGAGGTCCGGCCCGACCTTTGCCAGCAACGGCGGCAAGCGCCTGGCATCCGGCGCGGCGCGGCGTCTTGCATCGAGCACCCTGCTAATTAGTTGTTCGATCTGCGCTCTTCCCTGCAACTCCCGCAGGCCGGGCGTATTGGGCGAGGACAGGTTGCAGACCAGGTAATCGGCGTATCCGCAGACTGCTCCGATGCCGGTTACATAATCCCCTGCCGCATCCGCGGCGTCGCGGTTCTTGCCGACATTCGCCCCGACGATGCCGGCGGCGCGGCTGCGTCGCCGCTCCGCAAGCCGCGCTGCAAACGCAACGAGCCCTTCGCTGTTGAAGCCGAAACGGTTGATCACCCCTTCGTCTTCATCAAGGCGAAACAGCCGGGGCTTTGGATTTCCAAGCTGCGGCAGCGGCGTCACCGTCCCCGCCTCGACAAAACCGAATCCGAACGCGAGCATCGCGTCGATGACCTCGGCATTCTTGTCGAAACCTGCCGCAAGTCCTATGGGATTACTGAAGGCCAGGTCCCACACCCGGGTGGAGAGGATCGGATCGTCCGGTCCGGCGCTACCGCGAATGAAGCCGTGCTTGAGCGCCCAGATTGCCGCGCCGTGCGCCGTCTCGGCGTCGAGCAGGCGCAGCAGCGGTCGTGCGATACCGTATTTCAGGATGCCCACGCCAATAGCGCCGGCTAGCAGCCCGTCGGACCTAGCATCCGACAGGCTTTACAGAGATTCATCACGCGTATCAGAACGCGGCCCGCGAAACGGCAGAGATCTTCTGTCGCCCCAACCAGGGCAATAGTGCCAGACGCGAAGAAAGGGTTGGGATTCGGTGCGTGGATCGAATTCGTCGTGGAAACGCGGGTTCCTTCCGGGGCCATGGGCTTATTCTTCAACTACTTGGCGGAGAGAGAGGGATTCGAACCCTCGATACGAGTTTAAGCCCGTATAACGCCTTAGCAGGGCGCCGCCTTCGACCACTCGGCCATCTCTCCGTTTAAGAAATGGGGCCGGAGTCCGGCCCCATTTCTTAAGGATACCACAGCAGCGCGGGTCCTCTTTAGATCACGCGGGCTGCTGGTCCAGAGCGAACGCCTTGTGCAGCATGCGTACCGCGAGTTCCAAGTACTTCTCATCGATCACGACCGAAATCTTGATTTCCGAGGTCGAGATCATCTCGATGTTGATGCCCTCTTCGGCGAGCGTGCGAAACATCGCGCTGGCGATGCCGGCATGCGAGCGCATGCCCACGCCGACCACCGACACTTTTGCGATCTTGTCGCCGCTAACCACGCCACGGGCCTTGATGTGCTCGATCACGGGTTTCAGGATCTCCAGGGCTTTTTGATAGTCGTTGCGGTGCACCGTGAAGGAAAAATCGGTCATCCCGTCGTGACCGACATTCTGCACGATCATGTCGACGTCCATATTGGCGTCGCCGATCGGGCCCAGGATCTGGTATGCGATGCCGGGCCGGTCGGGTACCCCAAGAATAGTGATCTTCGCCTCGTCGCGATTGAACGCGATCCCGGAAATAATCGCCTGTTCCATGTTCTCGTCTTCCTCGAATGTGATGAGCGTGCCGTCGCCTTCTTCCTCGAAGCTCGACAGCACCCGCAGCTTGACCTTGTACTTGCCGGCGAACTCGACCGACCTGATCTGCAGCACTTTGGACCCCAGGCTCGCCATCTCGAGCATCTCCTCGAACGTGATGGTCCTCAACCGCCGCGCTTCCGGCACGATGCGCGGATCGGTGGTGTAGACGCCGTCGACGTCGGTGTAGATCTGGCATTCGTCGGCCTTGAGCGCCGCCGCCAGCGCGACGCCGGTGGTGTCCGATCCGCCGCGCCCGAGCGTGGTGATGTTGCCCGCCTCATCCACGCCCTGGAATCCCGCAACGACCACGACGTGATCGTCGGCGAGGTCGGCGCGGAGGCGTTCTTCGTCGATGCTCATGATGCGGGCCCGGGTATGAGCGCTGTCGGTCAGGATCTTGACCTGCCCGCCGGTGTAGCTGCGCGCCTTCAGACCGAGGTCCATCAACGCCATCGACATGAGCGCGATGGTGACCTGCTCGCCGGTCGACACCATCACGTCGAGCTCGCGGGGATGGGGGTGGTTCTGCACTTCCCTGGCGAGCGCGAGCAGCCGGTTGGTCTCGCCGGCCATCGCGGAAACGACGACCACCAGCCGATGTCCCTGCGCTTTCCAGCGTGCGATGCGCCGGGCCACATTCTTGATGCGCTCGGGGCTGCTGACCGAAGTGCCGCCGTATTTTTGGACGATCAACGCCATTCCCGCAACCGATTGGAAAAATTGGCCATTTTAATTGTTTTTTGTCACAAAAACGAGCCTGAAAACTACCGGTTCCGGAGCTGGCGTTCCGCATCTGGCGTTGCGCGCGGGCAACATGCCGCGCGCCCCTTGCCTGCGGCACGGCATAGCAGCCTACGCGTCCCGCCCCCAGTGAACCTATTGAGAGTTTTCATGTCAATCGAATATCCCGATTCAACCACCGAGAGCAGAAAATGAAACCATTTGAACGCATCACCAATCCCCGGGAAATCCGCCGCCGGCTGCGCATGAACCAGCAGGAGTTCTGGTCTTCGATCGGCGTCACCCAGAGCGGTGGCTCACGCTACGAGAGCGGGCGCAGCATGCCCAAGCCGGTGCGTGAACTGCTGCGGCTGGTGCACATCGAGGGCGTCGATCTCGCCAAGGCCAAGGGGGAGTATCTGAAAGTCGTTTCCTATCTCAAGCAAGCAAATCCGCGGCTCTACCGCAGCCTGAAAAAAGAAGCGCTCGGCGGGAACGGCCGCAGGTCGTAACCTCACCCAGGACAAGTCGGGGAGCGCGCGCCGGTTCGTCTTTGCCGTCGATCCGCCGCGCTCGCCGACGCTAACCACTTGTCGCTCCGGAACGGAGCGGCAGGTTCACGCAGGGAACCGAGCCGGGGTCTGCTATAATCCGGCGCGCCCATCCTCCTTTCCCGTCTTCATGCGCATCACCCGCAGGCTGGAATTCGATGCCGGCCATCGCATTCCCAACCACGACAGCCAGTGCCGTCATCTGCACGGGCACCGCTACGCGCTGGAAATCACGCTGTCCGGCGACATCATCACGGCGGAGGGCGCATCCGAACAAGGCATGGTGATGGACTTCTCCGAAGTCAGGGTGGTGGCGCAGAGTCGCCTGGTGGATGCGTGGGACCACGCTTTTCTGGCCTGGCGCGGGGACAAGCGCGTGGTGGAGTTCCTGGGCACCCTTCCCGGCCACAAGACCGTTCTGCTCGAGGCGCCGCCGACCGCGGAACATCTGGCCATCGCGGCGTTCCGCGTTCTGGACCACGCCTATCAGGACAAATACGGCAATAACCTGAAGCTCGAGCGCGTGCGGGTGTACGAAACGCCTAATTGCTGGGCAGATGCGACGAAAGGTGAATGATCTCGTTTGGCGGAGGCGGTAGGATTCGAACCCACGATGCCCTTGCGGGCATGCCTGATTTCAAGTCAGGTGCAATCGACCACTCTGCCACGCCTCCTGCAGGACCGGTAGCGCAACGATTACAGGGTATAATACCACGCAATATCAATTGCTTGTGATTGACTCCGCGCTTTGATGATAAGCCATCTCATTGAAACTTTTGAAGGCTTTAGGTAGTCTTACGCGGGACACCACAGAAACACTCACAATCTGAGGAGACAAATCGTTATGCAACCCGAACTGCAACCTAATCCGTCTGCATATCAGATATCGGTACAGGATATCGCGTTGCAGCAGCAGAAAGTGCTGCGCAATACCTATCTGCTGCTGGCGCTGACCATGGTGCCGACCGTGGTCGGCGCGATGATAGGCATCAATACCGCCGGTATCATCATCCAGCATCCGATATTGAGCTTTTTCATAATGCTCGGTGGCGTGATCGGCCTGCAATTCGCGATCGCCGCCAACCGCAACAACGGCTGGGGCGTCGTGCTGCTGCTCGGCATGACCTTCCTGCTCGGCTGGTTCCTGGGTCCCCTGCTCAGCATAGCGCTGACATTGAAGAACGGACCGCAATTGGTCGGCCTGGCCGCCGCCGGAACCGGCACGGTGTTCTTCGTCATGGCCGGCATCGCGACCACCACCAAGAGGGACTTCAGCTTCATGGGCAAGTTCCTGTTCGTGGGCATGATCGTGCTGCTGCTCGCGCTGATCGCCAACATGTTCCTGCAAATCCCGGCGCTCGCGCTCACGATTTCAGCGCTGGTGATCGTGGTGTTCTCGCTGTTCCTGCTGCACGACCTTTCGCGCATCGTGAACGGCGGCGAAACCAACTACATCATGGCGACGACCGGCGCTTACATCAGCCTGTTCAACATTTTCGCCAACCTGCTTCAGCTGCTGATGGCGTTAAGCGGCGAGCGCGACTGAGGCCGCGCGCAGCCCAACGAAAACGGCGCTCTCGGGCGCCGTTTTCGTTTAAGGATCGAGGATTCGGGATCAAGGATTGAGGGCGGAAGCATCTCCTCGAGTTGGCTCAATCCTCAATCCTCGGTCCTCAATCCTTCTCAAATACCGCGATCGACTCGACGTGTGAAGTGTGCGGGAACATGTTGACCACACCGGCCCCGCTCAGGCGGTAGCCGCGCGTATGCACCAGCACTGCGGCGTCGCGCGCCAGCGTCGCCGGATTGCACGAAACGTAGACGATGCGCGCCGGCGCCCGTTCGCCGAGCGCCTTTACCAGCTCGATCGCGCCGTCGCGCGGCGGGTCGATGAGCATACGGTCGAAGCGCCCCAAGGCAGCGAAGCGCGCGTTATCGATCTTGAACAGATCCAAGGCGTGGAAATCGGCGGTACCGCCCAGCCCGTTGGCGGCGGCGTTGGCGGCGGCGCGCACGATAAGCGCCGTGCTGCCTTCCACGCCCACTACGAATGCACCACGGCGCGCGATGGCGAGTGCGAAATTGCCGAGACCGCAGAACATGTCGCCGACGCACTCGCCCGGCTGCGGGTCGAGCAGGGTCAGCGTGCGCCGCACCAGCACCCGGTTCATTGCATAGTTGATCTGCGTGAAATCGGTCGGACCGAAGCGGATTTTCAGGTCGAACTCGGGCAACGCATAGTAAAGATCGGCGTCCGCTGCGGGACAGAACGGCTGGGCCGAGTCCGGTCCCCTCGGCTGCAGATAGATCCGCGCCGCGTGACGGCCGGCAAATTCCCTGAGCAGTTCGCCATCCCGCGGGGCGAGCGGTTGCAGGATGCGCAGCACCAGTACCGTCGTCTCATCGCCCACGGCGACCTCGACCTGCGGGATGCGCTCGCGGATTGAAAGCCGGGCGAGCGTTTCCCTGAGCGGCTTGAGCAGCGCGGAGACATGCGGCGGCATGATCTCGCAGCTGGTCATGTCGGTGACGTAGCTGCTGCGCTTCTCGCGAAACCCGATCAGGGTGCCGCCCTTTTTCTGCACGTAGCGCGCCGACAGCCGCGCGCGGTGGCGATAACCCCACTGTGGGCCGTGAATCGCCGGCAGGATCTGTTCCGCCTCGACCTTGCCGATATGCCGCAGATTGTCCTCCAGCACCCGCTGCTTCACCGCAACCTGCGCGCGCGCATCCATGTGTTGCAGGCTGCAGCCGCCACACTTTCCGAAGAACGGGCAGCGTGGCGCGCACCGCTGCGCGCTCGGCCTCAGCACCCGGATGAGCGTGGCAAACTCGAAGTTCGGTTTCCTGACGTAGGGGGAATACTCGACGCTTTCGCCCGGCAAGGCGCCGTCGATGAATATCGCCTTGCCCTCACAGCGCGCAACGCCGCGGCCTTCCTGGTCGAGGGATTCGACAAGCAACGG
>Ga0156176_1207_pt1 | contig 31266 bp, 19 predicted proteins | sample RifCSPlowO2_12_FD_107829 | JGI IMG/M metagenome (GOLD analysis project Ga0156176, IMG submission 107829) | Betaproteobacteria bacterium RIFCSPLOWO2_12_FULL_62_58
CCACGCACGCAGTTTCCCGATACGCAACGATGCCGGCGAAATTTACCGCGTTGCCGGCGTGGCCGAAGACATCACCGAGCGCAAGCGAAATGAAGAGGCTTTGAAAGACAGTGAGTATCGGCTCGATCTTGCGCTGGAGACTTCCGCGCTCGCAGTCTGGGAGTGGAATCTCGCGACCAAGGACGTGCGCTTCAGTCGTCACTGGTGGCCTATCCTGGGGTACAAACCGGACGAAATTCCCCTGCGCATAGAGGCTTGGGAGAATCTCACGCATCCGGTCGACCTGGTGCGGGTGAAATCGATGGTGGCGGCGTGCGTCAAGGAATCGGTTCCAGTATTAGACATTGAATATCGAATGCGGGCGAAAAACGGCGAATGGCGCTGGATCCGGTCAGTGGGCCGGGTGGTCGAGCGCGATGCAGCCGGCCGGGCGTTGCGCATGACCGGCACGCACGGCGATATCACCGAACGCAAACTGGCGGAGGACAAGATCCGCCGCCTCAACCGGGTGTACGCGGTCCTGAGCGGTATCAATTCCGTAATCGTGCGTGTCAAGGATCGCCAGGAGTTGTTCCAGGACGCGTGCCGCATCGCCGTCGAGCATGGCAATTTCGGAATGGCATGGATCAGTGAGTTCGATCCCGTAACGCTGGATGTTACGCCAGTTGCTTGGGCAGGAATCGATGCGAGTGAGCAGATTGCTAGCTCGAAGTCTACCGCGCGTGCGGACGTGCCCCGGGGCCAAGGCGTCGTCGGGCGCGCCATAAGGGAGAAAAAACCAGTGTTCTGCAACGACATCACAGCCGCCCCCGATGTTGGAAGCGCCAAGCGAAAAGAAGCCATACGCCGGGGCTATCGTTCTCTGGTCGCATTGCCCCTGTTTGTGGAAGAGAACGTCTGGGGAACCCTCACACTGTACGCCACGGAGCCGGACTTCTTCAATGAGGACGAACTCCGTCTGCTGACGGAACTGGCCGGTGACATCTCGTTCGCTCTCGAAAATATCGGCAAGGAGGAGAAGCTCGAAAAATTGTCGCGGATCCGCGCGGTTTCGAGCGAGATCAATGCCGCCATCGTCCGCATCCGCGAGCGCGAGGCACTGCTGCGCGAAACCTGCCGTATCGCCGTCGAGCACGGGAAGTTCGAGCTGGTATGGACCGCTTTGCTCGACCAAGCAAAACAGCAGGTCCAGCCGGTTGCATGGGCTGGGTTCTCGTCGGAGACCGCGCATTCGGTAAATTGGACTAGCATCAACGCCCCAGGGGTGCTGCTAGGCGAGGTTATCCGGACCCGGAGGAGGGCGGTCCGCAACGACATCGATGCCGAGGCGCCTGTGGGTATATTGCGCCAGGAGGCAATGAAGAAGGGCTGCCGTTCCACAATGTGCCTGCCGTTCGTGGTGGATGACAATGTAGTGGCCACCATCATTCTCTTCGCGGCCGGGCGCGGATTCTTCGACGAGGACGAGCTCGCGCTCCTCAGCGAGGTGGCGGCGGACGTCTCGTTTGCACTGCAATCGATCTCCCGTCAGGAGAAGCTCAATTACCTGGCCTACTACGATGCTCTGACCGGACTCGCCAATCGCACCTTGCTCCAAGACCGTCTAGACCGTGTCGTGCGCCGAGCCAAAGAGGAAGGAACCAAGGCCGCTGTACTGATGTGCGACATCAAACGATTCCGCCACATCAACGAGACCTTCGGACGACAAGCCGGTGATGCGCTGCTGCGCGAACTTGGAGAACGGTTGAAGCAACTCTGGCCGGAGTCCGACAATCTGGGGCATATGGCTGCCGACTGCTTCGCTGGAGTTCTTGCAAATATCAAGGATGCGGCCGAGATCGCGCATCTGATCGAGAAACCGCTCGCGGCTGCGCTGAGCCTGCCTATTGAAATCGACGGCAAAGAACTCAGAATTTCGGTGACCGCCGGAATCGCCGTGTTTCCGGGAGACGGCGACGATGCCGATACACTGCTTAAAAATGCGGAAGCAGCGTTGAGAAAAGCCAAAGCGGCAGGGGAGCGGTATCTCTTCTATCATCCGCAGATGAACGCAGCGGTGGCTGAAACGCTGTCGCTCGAAAACAAGCTGCGCCGGGCCTTGGACAAGGAACAGTTCGTGCTGCACTACCAGCCCAAGATCGACCTCGCCAGCGGCCGCATCAGCGGATTTGAGGCGCTCATCCGCTGGAATGACCCGGAGACCGGCCTGGTTCCTCCAATGCGATTCATCCCGTTGCTCGAAGAAACCGGCATGATCCTCGAGGTGGGCCGCTGGGCGATGCGGAAAGCCCTGACCGATTACCGCGAGTGGCACAAGCAGGGACTGCAGCCGCCGCGGATCGCGGTCAATGTCTCGCCGATCCAGCTTCGGCAGAAGGATTTCGTGGACGTCGTGCGCAACACGATCAAGGGCTCCATGGCCGGGTCTCACGGCCTGGATCTGGAAATCACCGAGAGCCTGATAATGAACGACATCGAGGGCAACATCGAAAAACTGCGTATGCTGAGCGATATGGGGATCAACATTGCAATCGACGATTTCGGGACCGGCTATTCATCTCTCGGCTATCTCGCCAAGCTGCCGGTCAACGCTCTCAAGATCGACCGCTCGTTTATCATCACCATGGCAAGCAACGCCGACAACATGAGCATTGTTTCCACGATTATCTCGCTTGCCCACTCTCTCAGCCTCAAGGTCATCGCGGAGGGGGTGGAAACCGAGGAGCAGTCGAAATACCTGAAGCTGCTGAAATGCGATGAGATCCAGGGCTATCTCATCAGCAAGCCGCTACCCGCGCCGGAACTGGTGACGCTGCTTCAGAAACCGGCGCTAGCACCGCAGGCGTCCCGGGAATGACGGGCTGATAATAACATCAGCCAGAGCGATGCCTCCGGCATCTTAAAGGAGCGGCCGACTACACCGATATCTCCAGGATGAAAGGGCGAAGCAAATGAACAGAATCGAGAGCCGTTGCAAATCACTGAAGTGGTTCATGGCATTCCTTGACTTGGAGTTTCCCCCGGACCGGGTTCCGCGCTCCTCACTCGGATTGTTGATCCAGATCACGACACAGGCCGTGTCTGCGTCGCAGGCTATTCAATGCCTGACCACCCTCGCCAGTTATTGCAGAGGCAAGCTTCTGCTTGCTGCGCTGGCGCTGGCGACCTCCGCGGCGCACGGCGCCCCACCGGCAGAACCATCCGCGCCTGACCTGACCCAGCTCTCGCTCGAACAGCTCCTCGACATCCCCGTTTACACCGCTTCACGCTTCAGCCAGAAGGGCTCGAACGCGCCGTCATCCGTCAGTGTCATCACTGCCGCCGACATCAAGACGTATGGCTATCGCACGCTCGCCGATATCCTGCGCAGCGTGCGGGGCATGTATGTGACTTACGACCGCACCTACAGCTATATCGGCGTGCGCGGTTTCGCGCGGCCTGGCGATTACAACTCGCGCGTGCTGGTGATGGTAGACGGCTACCGCGTCAACGACCCCGTCTTCGATACCGGATATATCGGCAGCGAATTCGTCCTGGACGTCGACCTTATCGACCGCGTCGAGATCGTGCGCGGGCCGAGTTCGTCGGTGTACGGCAGCAACGCTTTCTTCGGCGTGGTCAACGTAATCACCAGGACGGCACGGGACCTGAAAGGCGCGGAAGTTTCGGCGGAAGTGGGGAGCTTTGATACCAAGAAGGGACGCGCGAGCTTCGGGCACCGCTTTGAAAACGGCCTCGATGCCGTAGTGTCGGTGACCGGTTTCGACAGCCGGGGCCCGTCGCTGTTTTTTCCCGAGTTCAACGATCCGGCCACCAACAACGGGATTACCCAGGGCACCGACTACGACCGCGATTCGAATTTCTTCGCCAAGCTTTCCTACTCGGGATTCACCCTGGACGCCGGCCATTCGCGGCGCAACAAGGGGATACCGACCGGATTTACCGGCACGGTATTCAACGACCCGCGCAATCGCATCGTCGATGAGCAGACCTTTGCCAGCCTCGGTTATTATCACACTACCGGCGGCGGCACAGACGTGAGTGGCCGGATTTACTTTGGGCGCTACGAGTATGACGGCGATTACATCTACGACGCTCCTCCGGTTACCGTGAACAAGGACCAGGCGTTGGGCGAATGGTGGGGCGCGGAGCTGAAACTGGTGAAGACCGTATTCGACAAGCACAAGCTCGTGATGGGCGGCGAATACCAGGAGAACCGGCGCCAGAACCAGGCGAACTTCGACCAGGCGCCGTTCGCGTCGTATCTCGACGACAAGCGCAGCAGCCGCAGGGCCGGCGTGTACCTGCAGGACGAGTACGCGGTCCGGGACAATTGGCTGCTCAATGCGGGTCTGCGTTACGACAACTATTCAACCATAGGCGGTACATTGAGCCCGCGGCTTGCGGTGATCCACCGGATGAACGAAAGCACCGTGGTGAAGGTGCTCTACGGCACTGCGTTCCGCGCCCCGAATGCCTACGAATCCTATTACGCGTTTCCCGGCCAGCAGATCGGCAATTCATCGCTGCGGCCTGAGAAAATCAAGACGTGGGAAGCCGTGCTGGAGCGCTACCTTCCGGGAAACTGGCGCGTCACCGCCTCCGGCTATTACTACAAGGTCAACGATCTTATCACCCAGGTGCCGGTCGCCGATCCGGAGACCGGCGGCGTCCTGCTCCAATACCAGAATCTCGACAACGTTGACGCCAAGGGCGTCGAGTTCGAGGCCGAGCATTCCTGGAGCGGCGGGGCCAGGCTCAGAGGCAGCTTTACGGCCCAAATGGCGCGGGACGAAACCGGAGCGGCGCTGAGCAATTCACCGAAGCATCTCGCGAAGCTGAATTATTCGACTCCGGTTTTCCATGACAAGCTGCGCGCCGCAGTCGAGCTGCAGTATACCGGCAGGCGCATCACCACCTTCGGGGAAACCGGTGGTTTCTTGACGGCCAACCTCACGCTGTTGAGCGAGAGACTGGCACCCGGTCTCGAGCTTTCGGCCAGCGTTTACAACCTGTTCGACCGGAAATACGCCGATCCGGTTGCGTTCGATGTCGGCGTGCCGACGCGCGACGTGATCCAGCAGGACGGCCGCAATTTCCGCTTCAAGTTGACTTATCGCTTCTAGCAGCCTGTCGGACTTGCCATCATGAACGGTCGGTATGAACGCATGGGTAGTCGCGCTGGGTTACCGTCGAGCCGACAGGCTGAAATGGAGTCTTTATCGGTGCGCAACCGTCATTCAGGTGCACTGTAGGCCGAAGATGCCGATCCCGAAAAAATGTCCGACTGATGAACTTCGCTAGACTCCTTTTGATCGCCTGCGCAGTGCTGTGGCATGTGTTGACCGGCTCGCCCGTTTACGGCGCCGATCAGGCTGCGCCATCGGAATACGCCGTCAAGGCAGCGTTCATCTTTAACTTCGCCAAATTTACGGAGTGGCCGGCGGCTGCTTCCGGCGCAACCCACGGCCAGATCGTGCTGTGCGCTTTTGCCGGCGAGCCGTATGGGGCGGCGCTTGCCGCGATCGACGGCAAAGCTGTGCAGGGACGCACCATTCGCGTCAGACGCGGGGTGCGCCCGGACGAGATCAAGTCATGCCACATGATGTTCATCGCCGAGTCGGAAGAGCGCCGCATCCCCGAGCTGCTGCGCGTGGTCAAGGGATCGCCCGTGCTGACCATCGGCGACGCCAACGGATTCGCCGAAGCCGGCGGCATGATCGGACTGATCAACGCGGACAACCGCGTGCAGTTCGAAATCAACAACGAGGCCGCGCAGCGCGCCAAATTGAAGATCGGTTCCCAGCTCCTGCGTCTCGCCAGGCTGGTGAAGGAACGTTGAAAGGAGCGCCAGCATGCTGACCAGATTTGGTGATTACTCGCTGACGCGCAAGCTCGTGATGGCGCTGCTGATATCGATTTTGCCGGGCCTGTCTGTCGCGTTCTTGAGCTTCGCCTTGCTCGGCATCTACGAGATGCGCGACGAGACCATAGACCGCCTGCAGACCCTGGCGGAAGCGACTGCGATCCATAGTGTGCCGACGCTGTTATTCCACGATTCGAAGGCGGCCGCGGAGACGCTGGGTGCGCTCAGGGTGAGCGCGCTCATCATCGGCGCCCAGATCCACGACAAGGAGGGCCGGCAGTTCGCGAGCTACCAACCCGGCGCAAGCGGCACGTCTGCTGTGGCGACGGCCGATGGCGCCCCCCCGGCAGAGCAGATTCCCGACTATCGCGCCGCGCCGTTTTGGGCGCAGAGGATCGGTTTGCAGCGGCCGATCAGCTCGGACGGAGAGGAAATCGGTTCGGTTCGGCTCCAGGCCGATCTGCGCGGGATGTGGCAACAGATTGCGTATCAGGTCATGATTGTCGGCGCGCTGACGCTGCTGTCGTTTGCAGTGGCGCTCTACATCGGCCTGATGTTCCGCAAGGTCATTACCGATCCGGTGCTGCGGCTGGCCGAAGCGACGCAGACCGTTTCGCGCACCAGCGACTATTCGCTGCGCGTAACGAAGTACGGCGAGGACGAACTCGGCACGCTGTTCGACGGTTTCAACGCGATGCTGGCCGAAATCCAGGCGCGCGACGAACAACTCGAGCGCCACAGCGAGCGGCTCGAGCAGCAGGTCGAGGCGCGCACCGAGGAACTGAACAAAGCCAAGAAGGCGGCCGAGACCGCGAGCATGGCAAAGTCGCAGTTTCTTGCCAATATGAGCCACGAGATCCGGACGCCGATGAACGGGATTCTCGGAATGACCGAGCTGCTGCTCGGCACCGCACTCGCCGAGAAACCGCGGCGCTTTGCCGAGACCATCCATCATTCGGGAGAAGCGCTGCTCGAGATCATCAACGACATCCTGGATTTTTCCAAGATCGAGGCAGGCAAGCTGGAACTGGAAAGCATCGCGTTCGACCTGCACGACGTTGTGCAGGACGTCGCGGAGATGTTCGCCGAGCATGCCCACAACAAGGGACTCGAACTTGCCTGCCACATTCATACCGACGTTCCGCTCCGCATCAACGGCGATCCCGGCCGGCTGCGTCAGATACTCATCAATGTGGTGAGCAACGCCGTAAAGTTCACCGAGCGCGGCGAAGTCATCGTGGAGGTCGAGCGCATGCCCGGAGACGGCGCGGAGAGCGGCGCGCGGGACTGCCGGCTGTATTTCTCAGTGACCGACACCGGCATCGGCATCGAGCCGGAGACAGCCAAGTCGCTGTTCCAGTCGTTTACCCAGGCCGACAGTTCGACGACGCGCAAATACGGCGGCACCGGCCTGGGTCTGGCGATCTCGAAACAACTCGTCGAGATGATGGGCGGGGAGATCGGTTTGCGCAGCGAACCCGGGAAGGGATCGTGCTTTCACTTCAGCATGCGTACCAACATCGCCGACGGTCTTGTGCCGGCGGCAGGGGCGCCGCGCGAAGAACTGAACGGGCTCCGCGTGCTGATTGCCGAGGATAATCCCACAAATCGAACCATTCTGCACAATCAAGTGACCGGCTGGGGCATGAGCGATGGCAGTGCCGAGCACGGTGTGCAGGCACTGGACATGCTGCGCGCCGCGGCCGCGCGCGGTGCGCCCTACGACCTCGCCATCATCGACATGAAGATGCCGGGCATGGACGGCGTCGAGCTGGCGCGTGCAATCAAAGCCGACCCGACCGTCTCCGGGGTACGCCTGATCATGCTCAGCTCGATCATGTCGCCGGGCGAAGCCGCATCAGCGCGCCAGGCAGGAATAGTCGCTTATCTCAGCAAGCCGGTGCGGCAGACGGACTTGCGTCGCGCCATCTCGGAAGCGGTCGGCGGCTCGCCGCAGACCCCACAGCTCGCAGTCATGAACGAGGAGCGACGGTGTATCGATGCGCGCGTGCTGCTCGTCGAAGACAGTGCAGTAAATCAGGAGGTCGCGCTGGCCATGCTGAAAAGTTTTGGTTGCGAAGTCCAACTGGCGAACAATGGGCGCGACGCCGTTGCCGCACTTTACCGCGGCCGATTCGATCTCATCCTGATGGACTGTCAAATGCCGGAGATGGACGGCTTCGAGGCGACCCGCGCAATACGCGAGCTGGAGGCGGCACGCGCGGCCACGGCGGCGCGCATCCCGATCGTCGCGCTGACCGCCAATGCCATGGGGGGTGACCGCGCGCGCTGCCTCGCTGCGGGCATGGACGATTATCTCGCCAAGCCGTTCAAGAAAGAGCAGTTATGGAGCGTACTGACGAACTGGATCACGCGCGCAAGGGCCCGGTCGTCCGAATTGCATTCCGCCGGACCCGCAGCGCCTGCGCCAGGCGCGCCCGACGCGGCTACGTTGGACGAGGCCATGCGCACGGCAGCCATCGATATGAAGGCCCTCGACAATATCCGCACGCTGCAGCAGCCCGGCGCGCCCAGCCTGCTGGAAAAGATCGTTACATTCTATCTCGACGATGCGCCGCGTCTCTGTCAGGCGATGCGCGAAGCGATCGCGGCCGGGGACAACGGCGCGCTGCAGCGCGCCGCACATACGCTCAAGTCCAGCAGCGCCGCCCTGGGTGCGCTCCAGCTCGCCGAGTTATGCAAGGAGATGGAAGGCCAGGCACGAGCCGGACGCGTAGTGGATGCCGAGCAATGGATCAACCGGATCGAAAACGAGTACGCCCGCGTGCGCGCCGCGCTACCGAGAACGAGTGCTCAAGCCTGAGCGGCGCCTTGCCATCAGGACCCTCAGTCATGAGTAATTTCGCCCCCAAGCAGCTCGTTCTGGTCGTCGACGACGACAACATCATGCGCCTGCTCGCGCGCGCAACGCTCGAGCAGGGCGGCTTCGCGGTCGAGGAGGCGAACGACGGCCACGCCGGCGTGTCCGCGTTCGAGCGGCTCCGGCCGGACATCGTCCTGCTCGACGTAATGATGCCGATCCTCGACGGCTTCGGAGCCTGCGCGGCGTTGCGCAAGCTCGAAGGCGGCAACCATGCCCCGGTGCTGATGATGACCGCACTGGACGATTCCGACTCGATCAACCGTGCCTACGAAGCCGGCGCGACCGACTTCATCACCAAGCCGATCGCCTGGCCCATGCTCGTCCACAGAGTGCGCTATCTGCTGCGGGCGAACCGGGCGTTTCTCGACCTCGCGCAAAGCCAGGCGCGACTCGCCAATGCGCAGCGCATCGCGCAACTCGGACATTGGGAATGGAATGTGGCGACCGATCACGTGCAGCGCTCGGACGAGATTTACCGCATCGTCGGCCGCACCCCGGAGCAGTTATCCGCCGCGCCCAAAGCATTCCTCGACATCGTGCACCCGGACGATCGACCGATCGTCGAGGACGCGCTATACGCCGCCCTATACCGGCAACAGCCCTTCAACGTGGACTTCCGCATCGTGCGTCCCGACGGTGGCATCCGCATCGTGCACGAGCAGGGAGAAGTCCATTATGATGGCGACCGTAAGCCGGCGCACATGCAGGGGACCACCCAAGACATCACCGAGCGCAAGCGCGCCGAGGAGCAGATTCGGCAGCTTGCGTTGTACGACAGCCTGACCGGTCTGCCGAACCGGCATTTGTTCAAGGAGCAGTTGGGCCACGCCCTGGCGCGGGCCGGGCGCACCGACGAAGTGCTGGCGGTGCTCTCGCTCGACCTCGATCGTTTCAAACGCATCAACGACACGCTCGGCCACGAGGTCGGCGACCTGCTGCTGAAGGAAGCCGCGAGCCGTCTCACCAAAACGCTGCGCCAGAGCGATTACGTCACGCGCAACGATCTCAACGAGGTAAATTACGTCATCGCGCGTCAGGGCGGCGACGAGTTCACCGTGCTGCTCGGCGGCCTCAACCAAGCGCCGGACACGGCCAAGGTCGCGCGCCGTATCCTCGAAGCGCTCTCGCAGCCGTTCGATCTGGACGGCAATGAAATTGTGGCGAGCGCAAGCGTCGGCATCGCCGTTTATCCCCTCGATGGCAACGACGCCGACAGTCTGCTGAAAAACGCCAGCGCCGCCATGTACTACTCGAAACAGCAGGGCACGAACAACTACCAGTACTACAATAGCGGAATGAATACCGCCGCGCTCGAGAAACTGTCGCTTGAGAGCAAGCTGCGCAAGGCGCTGGAGAAGGAGGAATTCGTGCTGCACTACCAGCCCAAGATCGACCTCGCCAAAGGAACCATCAGTGGCATCGAGGCACTGATCCGCTGGAACGACCCGGAAACCGGCCTGGTGCCTCCGATGCAGTTCATTTCGTTACTTGAGGAAACCGGGATGATTCTCGAGGCCGGGCGCTGGGCGATCCGCAAGGCGCTCGAAGACTACCGGGAGTGGCACAAGCAAGGGCTGCAGCCGCCGCGGATCGCGGTCAATGTCTCGCCCATCCAGCTTCGGCAGAAGGATTTCGTGGACGTCGTGCGCAACGCGATCAAGGGCTCCATGGCCGGGTCTCACGGCCTGGATCTGGAAATCACCGAGAGTCTGATCATGGAGGACATCGAGGGCAATATCGAGAAGCTGCGCGCGATCAGGGACATGGGGGTAAATATCGCAATTGATGACTTCGGGACGGGCTATTCATCGCTTGCCTACCTGGCGAAGCTGCCGCTGCAATCACTCAAGATCGACCGCTCCTTCATCATCACGATGCTGAACGAGCCGGATTCGATGACGCTGGTCTCGACGATGATTTCTCTGGCTCACTCCATCCGGCTGAAGGTGGTCGCTGAAGGGGTTGATTCGGAGGAGCAGTCGAAATTACTGAAACTGCTCAGATGCGACGAGATCCAGGGCTATCTGGTCAGCAAGCCGCTGCCCGCAAACGATCTCGCCGCCATGCTCCGCGAGCGGAAGGGTTCGTGAAAGCGCGCCGATACCGGCACTCCGCTTGAAGAAAAAGCGCTACTATAAGAGAGGAAAATGAGGCGTCATGCAAAACGTCAGTACTCGTAGCCGCCTTGCGCTGCTCGTTATCGTGTCCGCGCTGCCGGCACTCGGGTTATCAATCTATAACGGGCTCGAACGGCGGGCACAGGCGGAGATCAGCGCCCGGGAGGATTTGAAGAAGTCGGCCGCTCTCGCGGCCAAACACCAGGAAGAAACCGTCGAGGGCGCGCGCCAGCTATTGTTCGCGCTGGCGGGGACGGCGGAGTCGCTCAGAAAGGACCCGAAAAAATGCCAGGAGTTTTTCACGAAGCTGGCGGAATCCAGCGGCGGGCTGTACCGCTCGATCGGCATTCATGGCGCGGATGGTTACCTGATCTGCGGCACCGTGAGCTCGAACGGCCGTCCGGGGGCCAAAGACAGACGTTATTTTCGTCTGACCGCGGACGCCGGGAAGTTCGCAGTGGGCGACTACGAGATTGACCGTGTCACGGGACTGCGGGGTATCCGTTTCGGCTATCCGGTGATGAATGCCGAACGCAACGCGATCGGCGTGGTCTTCGCGGAATTGGACCTGGACAAGTTGAGCGAGATCACGGCAAGAACACCGTTGCCACTGGACGGCAGACTGACCGTCTTCGATCGCAGTGGGGTAATCCTTGCCCTGCACCCGCATGTTGTCGGACGAATAGGGGAGACAGTTCGCATTCCGAAGGTTATCGAGGCGATACAGGCGTCGGGGGAACAGCTGTTCGACGCCGACGATACCGATGGGGTGCGACGCCTTTTCGCGGTGCAGGGCGTCGGGATCAATCCGGACGGTGGCGTTCCGCTCCACGTGCTGGTCAGCACTCCCAGGCAAATTATCCTCGCTGATGCAGATCTCGCGTTGCTGCAGACCACCATCGGGATCGTGACCGCCACATTGCTGCTGGCGCTGGGCGCGTGGTACGGAGCTGAAATAGCCGTGCTGCGCAGGGTTCGAGCGCTGCTTGGCGTGACCAGCCGCATTCGCGCGGGCGATCTGACCGCGCGGACCGGGTTCCCGCCGAGCGAGGAGGAACTTTCCCAACTGGGAAACGCGCTCGACGAAATGGCTCAGGCGTTGCAGAAGCGGGACGCCGATCTTAAGCGGGCGCTGCGGGAACTCAGCGAACAGGTGATCACCGACCCACTGACAGGATTGAACAACCGACGCTACTTGTGGGATTTTCTGGGAAGGGACCTGCTCAGGGCGCGCCGCGCGGTATTACCGGTGGCGGCGATTCTGTTCGATATCGATCATTTCAAGCGGTTCAACGATACCTGGGGCCACGAGGCCGGGGATCTGGTGTTGAAGTCCGCCGGAGAAGTCATCAGGCAGAACGTCCGCGGCTCGGATATTGCTTGCCGTTATGGCGGCGAAGAGTTCATCGTGATCCTGCCTGAAGCCACACGGACGGTGGCAATCGACCGGGCCGAGAGGATCCGCCGTGGCATCGAGCAAATGGCGCTCACCGTCTCAGGCCAGCCTCTTGACCGGGTGACGGCATCGTTCGGCATTGCGCTCTATCCCACGCACGCGGACGACGCAGAGGCGCTGGTGCGCGTAGCGGACGAAGCGCTGTATCTGGCGAAAAAGGGCGGACGCAACCGGGTTCAGGTTTACATCGCCAAGCCGTCCTTGTTTTAGCCCGCGCGGCGGCCTTGGCCCACCCGTCTCGGGGAGAGGGGTCAGTTTGCTAATCGGCTTTGATGTTGGCGGCGCGCGCGAGTTTGGTGAGCGTCGCGATTTCTCCGGCGATGAGCTGATTGAACTGCTCGGGCGTGCTGGGTGCGGGCTCCGCTCCGAGAACGGACCAACGTTGCCGCACATCGGGCAGGTTGAGGATGCGCGTGATTTCCTGATTGAGGCGGGCGACGACAGGGCGCGGAGTCTTTTCCGGGGCAAGCAACCCGTACCAGAAGTCCCAGCGAAAACCGGGCAACCCGGATTCGGCCACCGTTGGAATATCGGGGAACTGAGACACGCGCTGCGTACTGGTGACGCCAATCGCCGGAACTTTTCCTTCCTTCACCAGGTTCATGGCGCTGGCCAGCGGCGACAGGAAGAACTGCACGCGCCCCGTCATGGTCTCGGTGATGGCTTCCGGTATGCCTTTGAAAGGAATGTGCACGACGTCTATGCCGGCCATGCTCTTGAAAAGTTCCGCTCCAAAATGCGTGCCGCTGCCCACGCCTGCAGAAGAGAAATTGAGCTGTCCGGGCTTCGCCCTGGCGAGCGCGATCAGGTCTTTCGCTGGCGAGATCGTCCACTTCCATCACGTGATAGACGGTGAAGCGATAAGCCGTTCCCGCCATCACTTCCGGTGGGGTAAAGGGAAAAGCGAGATTGCCGCCGGTCGAGATGCGCCCGGGGAAACCGTGATGCAGCAGAAACTGCTTGAATACAGTCGCCACCGACTTCGCCGCTTCGATCGTTTCGGCGATGCATTCAACCAGGATAAACACTTCACGCGGCAACGCAGCCGGCGGAGCGGGCCAGGCCACCACGCCGTCGAGGCCGTAGACATGGTAATGCATCTGAAACGGAACGGTCACGGTCTCAGCGACCAGGGCGCGCACGGTTTTTTCGACCGTCGGCAGGATATCCTTGATCGCCGCAATCGCCTTGGGGTCCGCGCAGCCGGCGAGCAGTATGGCGCGTTCGCCGACTCTGGCCGCGCCCTCGATTTTCACGGTGAACTGCCGGGCCGGCTCCCAGCGCGCGCCCGAGATGCGGCAGCGGTGCGCATCGAGCGCCTCGTAGCGCGCCGTGTCGATGTGCAGCGTGCCTTCCGGCTCGTATACGCGATACGGATCGCCCTGTTCGTAGAGACTGTGGGCGGCCACCGACATCGGCGTCGCATGACGAACCGGGTTCATGCTGTCGATGATGAAGCTTTCGCCGTCGAACGTGCCGAGCAGCGCGTCGCGCCCGCCCGGTGTGGTGCAGAGCGAGGCGCATTCGACGATCTTGGCCAGGTGCATCGCCGTCCCCAGCGGATAGCCCAGCGTTGCAGGGATCGCCGCGTACACCGCAGTATCGCAGGCACGGCCGGCAATCACCACCTCGGCCCCCGCATCGAGCGCGCGCTGGAAGGCTTCGATACCCATCTGGCCGACGATGTGCGCAGCGTCATCGACATCACGCTCGGTAAGCGCCGGTATCGCGCCGAGGGAGCGTACTTTCTTGTCGCGAATCGCGCGCTTGATCAGATCGCGCGGCATGTCGGCGGCGATCGAAGCGAGACGGAAATGCAGGCCTGCGGTACGGGCGATGTCGCGCACCATCTGCAGAGTCTTGTCGAGATGCGGCGCCGCGCCCGCGGTACCGGCGGTTCCAAGGAGCAGCGGGATGCCGAGGTGCCGCGCGCCGCGCAGTACGCGGGCGAGGTCGTTGCGCGTCATGGCGTCGCTGGTGGCGAGATTGCCGCTGCCGAGATAGTAGGGCCCCGGATCGATCGAGCCCATGTCAGCGCCGATGAAATGCGGCTGGCGTTTCAGTCCCTCGGAGAAGGCCGGTTCGGGAACGCCGTAGCCCAGTTGGCCGGAGGCGGAGAGCACCCGCAGCGGCCCCAGCCTGGCGCCGGTGGTGACTGCTTTACGCAGCCGTCCGATCGCGGTCATATTTCGACCTCCAGCAAAGGGCCGTGCTGCTGCGCGCCATAAACGTCGTTGTCCCCGGGGTCGCCTGCGACCAGCTTGCGGTCCATGACGATCTTGATGGCGATGGCGGGCGGATAGGCAATGACTTCAACTTGGGAGGGTTCCAGCCCGTAGCGCGCGGCGAGCGCTGCAGGTGACAAGGAGGGCGCGGCCAGGGCCCGCTTGAAACTTGCCTCGTCATTGAACATCAAATCGATGGTGAGCGTGGTCGGACCCGCGTTCTTGCTGCGAATGACCCGGGCGGCGTCGAGGAGTTTCATCGGAAGGACACGGCGTGCTGTTGGTTCAAGCTGTCGACGCAGTATCCAATAACGCTGCGGTGGAGGCAACCGCAATAAACGGTTGACGTGGCCGGGGCGCTGCGGCACTCTTTTCAAGGTACCTTAGTATGGAGAATTACGAAACCTCGCGACCGGGAGAAAAAATTCTCCGCTCGCCGTCCCCTTTGATAAAGGGGGCAGGCACGAGCACATGTAGGGTGCGTTCCACGCACCGCCTGCCGGTGCGCGCAGCGCACCCTGCAAACTGATGACGTGATGTACAGCCGAATTGCCATACTATCTGCCATAACGGCACTATGTGCCGGCTTGGCACAGGGTCAAGGCTTTCCTTCAAAGCCGGTGCGGATCGTGAATCCTTATCCGATCAGCGGCCCGACCGACATTCGGGGCACTGCGCGAATGACCAAGACCTATAAGCTGATTGCGCAGCACACTCCACCCGCGATTTCGGATCAGCTCGCAGCTTTGGTGGCGCAGGCGATTCGAAGCGGATCGCCGCAGCCGGTCTTGCTCGAGCGCCAGCCGGGCGGGATCACGACGCGCGGCGCGTTGACCGTTGCGCGATCGGGGGCGGACGGACACACGCTGCTGCTCGCCAGTAACGCGACGATGATCATCAACCCGAATTATTTCCACGGCGTCGAATACGACCCGATGCGCGATTTCGTGCTGGTGGCGCCTCTTGCCACGATGCCGTTCGTGCTGATGGTGAATTCAAGTCTGCCGGTGAACAACATCCGGCAGCTTGCGGCCTGGCTCAAGGTGCGCCCAGGGGAAATCAATTACGGTTCCTCGGGTGATGGCAGCACCGGGCATCTGGCGGGGGAACTCTTTCGCCGTACGGCCGGGATGAACATCGTGCATGTCTCCTATAACGGAGGACTCGCTGCGCTCAACGGGGTCGCGACGGGGCAGGTGTCGTTCATGTTCGCCGCGTTGCCGCTGGCACTGCCGTATCTGTCGCACGAGAGCATCCAGGCGCTGGGTATTACGGGCGCCAAACGGGTCGCAGCGCTGCCTGAATTGCCGACGCTCTCGGAATCGGGCTTCCCCGGCTTTGAGATCGAAGCCTGGTACGGCGTGTTCGCCCATGCGCGCACGCCCGCCGCCACCATCGTGTGGCTGAATGAGCGTATTGCGGCAGCGATCGCAACGCCCGCAACGCGATCTCATCTCGTTGCGCTCGGCCTCGAGCCCGCCACGGTATCGCTGGGGCAGTTCGCCACGCGCATCAACACCGAGTCCGAAAAATGGGCGCCGGTGGTGCGCGCGAGCCGCTTGCCATTACGCGATCCGGCATCGTGATGCGCCAATCCCCCTTAATGCTCCTGTGTTATGAAGTTCACGGAAAAAAACATTTCTTCTCCTTCAGGGGGAAGTTCACGGATAAAAACATTCCTTCCCCCTCAGCGGGAAGTTCACGGAAAAAACATTCCTTCCCCCTCAGGGGGAAGGTTAGGGGGTGGGGTAATGCTAAGAATGGCTGCCACACTAAACCCATCCCCACCCTGGCCCTCCCGGTCCCTCATCCCCGACCCTTCTCCCGAGGGGAGAAGGGAGGCTCGAGCTTCCTCTCTCCCTTTGGGAGAGAGGCGGGAGTGAGGGAAACGAGAAGGGAGGCTCGAGCTTCCTCTCTCCCTTTGGGAGAGAGGTCAGGAGTGAGGGATGGAAGGGGAGGGAATCCGATTGTTCATGACACAGTAGCGCTAACCCCCCTTTGAAAAAGGGGGTCGCGCGAAGCACGGGGGGGGTTGGCATCACTCATCGCTGCTCTTCCGGCGGCTTGACGCGGCTGAACATCTTGAGCAACAAGAGATCATAGACGATTTTCAGTCCGCCGCAGATCACCAGCGGCCAGCCGAAGGTAGTGAGGGAAAGCAGATAGCCGGCAAACGCCGGGCTGACCGCGGCCGCCAGGCTGCGCGGCACAGCGGTAATGCTCGCCGCCGCCGGCCGCTCGGCCGGCGCCACCACCGCCATCACGTACGAGGTGCGCGCCGGCACATCCATCTGCGAGAGCGCGCTGCGCAAAAAAAGGAAGACGAGTGCGAGCGGCAGTGTCGGCATGAGCGGCACCAGGATCAGGAACATGTTGGACGGCAGATGGGTAAAGACCATGGTGTTGATCAGCCCGAAACGCGCGGCGATCTTCGCTGATGCAAGCTGAGACAGCGCACTCAGGATGCCGACCCAGAAAAAAACGCTGGCGGCGGCGGCTATCGAGAGTTCGAAGCGCCCGAACAGCCACAGCGCCAGCAACGACTGTACCGCGAAGCCGCCGGCAAATGAGTCGAGGCTGAACAGCGCCGCCAGCTTGAAAACGGTCCGTTTCGATTTTCCGAGCGGCGTGGGTTGCATTTCGTGTTGCGTTGCGGGCTGCGCCGACAACAGGCGATAGATAAGAAAGCTTGCCACGCCTAATGCGCCATAAAACACGAACATGCCTTGCAGAGCGGTGTTCAAGTCGATGGCAAGAAAATGCTGTGCGAAGGCGGGAACCCCAGCAGCCTGGGCGCCGGTCGCGCCGACCAATGCGCCGATCAGGCTGTAGCGCGCAAACAGCGCGGTACGTGATTGGGCGCTGACGTTGTGCGCAAGGAGGGAGTGTTCGAGCGGCGAGAACACGCTGACATCGCCGCTCGAAGGATTGAGCGTGCCGACAAACGCCACCACCAGCAGCGGCCAGAAATCGGTGACGGCGACGAAAGCGACGCCCGTGGCGGCCATCAGCAGCGAGGCCGCGAGCAGCAGACTGCGGCTGCGGTAGCGGTGGGCGACGAATCCCACAGCGAGCGTCATGACGCCCGACCCGAGCAACGTGCCGGTGATAATGACGCCCACTTCAAGCGCGCCGAAGCCCAGCAGAGTGAGGTAAAAGGGCAGCAACAGGCTCATGTAGCCGTCGCCGAACGCGCGCAGCGCGCGCGTCCACAATATGAGCCGCGCAGCGGGCAGCGTTCCAGGAGGCAGGAAAAACGGCGAGAGGGCGGGGCGGGACATGGATAATTCTTGCGCAAGGTTAGCAGGAAACGCTTGCCGCTGTCAGCGCTACGCGTGCGGCCGTGCGGTATACTGATAAATTCGAGCGACTTTACGGAGGAATGATGATCGACGTCTACAGCTGGCCTACGCCCAACGGTCACAAGGTGCATATCATGCTGGAAGAGACCGGCCTCAAGTACCGCGTGCATGGCATCAACATCCGCGCCGGCGACCAGTTCAAGCCGGAATTCCTGAAGATCAGCCCGAACAACCGCATTCCGGCGATCGTCGATCACGACGGGCCCGGCCGCAAACCGATTTCACTGTTCGAATCGGCCGCGATCCTGTTGTATCTCGCGTCGAAGAGCGGCAAGTATCTGCCGATCGACATGCACGCGCGCTGGGCCTGCGTGCAATGGTTGATGTGGCAGATGGGCGGAGTCGGCCCGATGTTCGGCCAAGCCAATCATTTCCGCCGCTACGCGAAGGAAAAAATGGGGTACCCGATCGAGCGCTACACCAACGAGGCGAACCGCCTCACCAATGTGCTCGACAAGCGGCTTGCCGAAATGCCCTATGTCACCGGTGAATATTCGATTGCGGACATGGCGATCTTTCCCTGGATGCGGGGCGCCGAAAACCGCGGCGTGAACCTGGAGGAGTACCCCAACGTCAAGCGCTGGTTCGATGAGATCAACGCCCGGCCCGCCGTGCAGCGCGGCGTGAAAGTGCTCGCCGAGGTGCAAACCACCAGCGCTGCGCCGCACGACGACAAATCGTGGGACATCATGTTCGGCAAAGTGCAATTTCAACGCCGTTAAAATTGCACTAAGGGGCCATCTCAAATAGGTTTCTTTTATTCGTTTTTTCGCGCCACCCCTGATGCCCCACGATCTCTGATGGATACGGCGCGAAAAAACGTCGCGCTGCTGTCGGCCTGCCAGGGGCTGTTGCTCACCAATAACTCGGTGCTGATCACCGTGAACGCCCTTGCGGGTTACGCGCTTGCGCCCGATAAGGCGCTTGCAACCCTGCCGGTCACCGCCTATTTCGTCGGTTCGGCGCTGACCACGCTTCCGGTTTCGCTGCTGATGAAAAGAATCGGCCGGCGCGGAGGGTTCACCGCGGGAGGGATCTGCGGAATTCTCGGCTCCATGCTGTGCGCATGGGCCATATTCTCCGCCAACTTTTGGCTGCTCTGCTCGGGCACGCTGGTGCTCGGCGTCTATTTCGCCGCGGGACAATACTACCGGTTCGCGGCGGCCGATGCGGTGCCGGTAGATTTCAAGAGCAAGGCGATCTCGCTCGTGCTTGCCGGCGGCATTGTCGGCGGCTTCATAGGTCCGGAAACAAGCAAGCTCACCATGGATCTGCTTGCAGACCACATTTATGGCGGCGCGTACCTTTCGCTGATCGGCTTCGCATTACTGGCAATTACCTTGCTGCACTGGATCGACATTCCGCCGCTCTCGGCGGAGGAGCGCAAGGCCGTGGGGCGTCCTTTCGCGGCGATCGCGCGGCAGCCCGCTTTTCTGGTCGCCGCGCTGTCTGGTATGGTGGGCTACGGCGTCATGAATCTGCTCATGACGGCAACGCCGCTCGCCATGGTGGCCTGCCAGCATCCCTTCAGTGACGCCGCGTTCGTCATTCAGTGGCACATTGTGGCCATGTTTGCGCCATCATTCGTGACCGGCACCCTGATCCAGCGATTCGGGCTGATGACCGTGATGATCGCCGGCGTCGTGCTCAACATCGCGTGCGTGGCGGTCGCGCTTGCCGGCGTCGATGTCATGAATTTCTGGCTTGCGATGGTGCTGTTGGGCATGGGGTGGAACTTCATGTACGTCGGCGCCACGGCACTGCTTACGGAATGCCACGCCCCGGCCGAGCGCGCCAAAGTGCAAGGAGTGAATGACGCCGCCATTTTCCTTACCATGGTCGTGAGCTCCGCGTCGTCCGGCGCGCTGTTTACGTACCAGGGATGGCAGACGATGAACATCGTTGCCGTGCCGTTCCTGCTGCTCGCCGGCGCGGCGATAGTGTGGCTCGCGCTCGCGCGCCGTCAGCCGCGCGTTGCGGCCTAATGCGTTCCTTTGCGACGCGGCGCACGCGTCCGGATGGCGACGGATACGATTTCATGTAAAATCCCCTTTCCCCCGGCAGAGCGATGGACGCTGACTTGCTTTGCCGTTGTTTTTTAACCAAAAAAAACGCGCCAAGCGCATCTCGCGAAGGATAATTCGATGAATCAGCCCGCACTCGCGGCTCACGTCGCACAGGCTCCCGAACATCCCGCATACGTCACCAACGCCAAGCTCAGGCGATGGGTCGCCGAAGTCGTCCGGCTCACCAAGCCTGACCGGATCTACTGGTGTGACGGCTCCAAGCCGGAATATGACCGCCTGTGCAACGAGATGGTGGCGTCAGGGATGCTGATCAGGCTCAATCCGGAGAAACGTCCCAACAGTTTCCTCGCGCGTTCCGATCCCGACGACGTGGCGCGCATGGAAGAACGCACCTTTGTCTGCTCGCGCGACAAGGAAGACGCCGGTCCCAACAACAACTGGGAACCGCCGCTGGAAATGAAGGCGACGCTCAACAAGCTGTTCGACGGCTGCATGCGCGGGCGCACCCTGTACGTCATCCCGTACAGCATGGGACCGCTCGGCTCGCATATCGCCCACATCGGGGTCGAGCTGACCGATTCGCCGTACGTGGTGGTGAGCATGCGCGTCATGACCCGCATCGGCCGCAAGGTGCTCGAGGTGCTGGGTCCCAACGGTTACTTCGTGCCGTGCCTGCATTCGGTGGGCATGCCGCTTGCGCCCGGACAGAAGGACGTTCCCTGGCCGAGCAACAGGCAGCACAAGTACATCGTGCACTTCCCCGAGGACAAATCGATCTGGTCGTTCGGCAGCGGCTACGGCGGCAACGCGCTGCTCGGCAAGAAATGCTTTGCGTTGCGGATCGCCTCCGTCATGGCGCGCGAGCAAGGCTGGCTCGCCGAGCACATGCTGATCCTCGGTATTCAGCCGCCGAAGGGCAGGAAACATTACATCGCGGCGGCATTTCCGAGCGCGTGCGGCAAGACCAATCTCGCGATGCTGATCCCGCCGAAAGCCCTGAAGGGCTGGAAGGTCACCACCATCGGCGAGGACATCGCCTGGATCAAGCCGGGCAAGGACGGGCGGCTCTACGCGATCAACCCGGAAGCAGGGGCCTTCGGCGTTGCGCCCGGCACGTCCGACCAGACGAACCGGAACTGCATGGCGGCGTTGAAGCGCGATACCATCTTCACCAATGTGGCGCTGACGCCGGATGGCGATGTGTGGTGGGAAGGCATGACCAGAAAGCCGCCGAAAAAGCTGATCGACTGGCAGGGCCGGCCGTGGACGCCCGACAGCGGACGCAAAGCCGCGCATCCCAACGCGCGCTTTACCGTGCATCTGAGCCAGATCCCGTCGCTCGACCCGGAGTGGGAAAACCCGGATGGGGTGCCGATCAGCGCCTTCCTGTTCGGCGGCCGGCGCAGCACGACGGTGCCGCTTGCGACGGAAGCCTTCAACTGGACGCATGGTGTCTATCTCGCGGCGACCATGGCTTCCGAAACCACTGCCGCGATCGTCGGCAAGGTGGGCGTGGTGCGGCGCGACCCGTTCGCCATGCTGCCGTTTTGCGGCTATCACTTCGGCGATTACTTCAAGCATTGGCTGAACGCGGGGCGCGGCATTCAGCATCCGCCGCGCATCTTCGGCGTGAACTGGTTCCGCCTCGATAAGAACGGCAAATTCATGTGGCCGGGCTTCGGCGAAAACATGCGGGTGCTGAAATGGATCGTCGAGCGCTGTGAAGGCAAGGCGGGGGCCGGGCAAACGCCGCTCGGCTGGATGCCGCGTTTCGAAGATCTCGACTGGAAAGGCCTCAAGGGCATGACACGCGAACGCTTCGAGGAGCTGATGTCGATCGATACCGGGCTGTGGGCAAACGAGCTCAAGGAGCACAGCGAACTGTTCGACAAGCTCAAGTCGCGGTTGCCGCGCGAACTGGCGCTGCAGCGGGAAATGTTCGAGCTGTCGCTCTAGGAGTTTGTCGGACTTAGTCCCGACAAACTCCTATTGATCCTTACATAATCGACTAACAAATGAATGTCGTCCTCGCGAAGGCGGGGACCCATACCAAGCTACCACGAAGCGCGATGCATGGTATGGATTCCCGTTGCCACGGGAATGACAGATTATTCCGTTCTGATTGGCATGACACGCGCGTTGATGCGCCATGACGTCAGCCAAGAAGCCTGAAGCTCGTCAAAACTGCGGCTTCAGCCCGATATCCTGAACGATCTTCTTGACCCGCGAGTACTCGGCTTCCTGGACCTTGTAGAACCCTTCCGGCGTGCTGGGCGCCGGCTCGGCACCGTTTTGCTGGTAGCGGTTGCGGATTTCGTCAGTCTTCAGGAGCCTGACTGACTCGGCATTGATCCTGGCGACGATCGGCTTCGGTATGTCCGCGGGCCCGAGAAGGCCGAAATAGGTTTCCGACACGAAACCGGGTATGCCCGATTCGGACATGGTGGGCACTTCCGGCAGGGCGATGGTGCGCACGCGGCCGCCAGTTGCGATCGGCTTCAGTTTGCCGTCGCGCAAGGCCGGCATCACCGCGGGGAGGGGAAACAGATAGTAATGAACGCGGCCCCCATACATTTCCGCGAGGATATCGCCGAGGAGCTTGAACGGGACGTGCACTGCCTTGAGTCCGGCCGCGGCGTTGAACATTTCGGCGGCGAGATGAGAAGAACTGCCGACGCCCGCCGACCCCACGTTGTAGTAACCGGGCTTCGCTTTCACCTGCGCAATCAGCTCGGAGAGCGAATTGACCTGCAGTCCCGGACCGACCACCGCGACATTGGGCATCGAAGCGATCAGCGCGATGTGGGCGAAGTCCTTGAGCGGGTCCCACGGCGGATTTTTCGAGAGCAGGGTGGCGGTCAGATGCGGCTGGCCGATCAGGGCGATGGTGTACCCGTCCGGATTGGCCCGCGCGACCACGGTCCCGCCAATCAGGCCGCCGGCGCCGGGGCGGTTGTCGACCACGATCTGCTGACCCCATGCGTCGCTCAGTTTCTGTCCCAGCACGCGGGCGAGAAAATCACTCGCAGCTCCCGGGGGGAACGGCACGACCATGCGTATCGGCCTGGTGGGATAATCCTGCCCCTTCGACCGGCTCAGGGCGGGCTCTGAGCTTGTCGAACGGGTTTGTGCGGCTGCTGCCCCGGCAAGCAGTGTGCCGGTCAAGGCGATGCCAACTCCTATCATCACGGTGCGCATCAGCGTCATGTTGTCCTCCGCTTTTAAAGTCCCGCCCGGTTCTTGCCTTTGACGTCCTTGTTCACCACGTTGATCGGCCATTCGCCCGACAGGACGCGGCGCACTTCGTTCGGCGCCCCCGCCTGAAGACCCACCATGGCCTGCTCGCTGTACCAGGCGGCGTGGGGATTGATGATGACATTTTCCCGCCCGCGCAGCGGGTGCGGATTGGGAAGCGGCTCCGGGTCTGTCGTGTCGAGGGCGCAGCCGGCGATTTTCTTCGCATCGAGCGCCCGGACCAACGCATCGGTGTCCACGATGGGCCCGCGGGAGCAATTGATGAGAACGGCGGTCGGCTTCATCTGTGAGAACGCCTCGTCGTTGATCATCTTGCGCGTCTGGGGCGTAAGGGGAGGGTGGACGGACACGAAGTCGGATTCCCCCAGCATTTCGGACAATTCCATTTTCTTGCCGGGCGCGTTGTACTGACCCGCCTGGATAAAGGGATCGGAGAAGAACACGCGCATGCCGAAAGCCGCCGTCCGCGCGGCCACCTGCCGCGCAATGTTGCCAAACCCGACCAGCCCGAGACTACTGCCTGCCAGCCGGAACATGGGCTTGCCGGGGGGCACCTCCCAGCGTCCGGCTCGAACCAACCGATCGTAAAAAGCGATCTTGCGAGCGCTGGCAAGAAGCAGCGCCATCGTGTGCTCGGCCACCTCCTCGATGCAGTAGGTAGGGTTGTTGGTGACGATGATGCCGGTCCGGGTGGCCGCATCGAGATCTATCGTGTCCACGCCGATACCGTAGCGGGCGATGATCCGGCACTTGGGCATGCGCGCCATCACCTCCGCCGTAATCGGTCCGGCGTAGGTATTCAGCAGCGCATCGCAGTCTTCAGCCTGGGACAGGAACTCTTCGGGTTTCTTGGTTTGGAGGGCCACCAGTTCAGCGAGCCCCTCGAGCGTTTTCTTTTCCACGTCCAGGGATTCCCAGACGTAGTCGGTGAGAACCACTTTTGCTTTCGCAGCCATACCGATTTCCTTTCCAGTCAGAGTGACCCGTGAGCGGTGATCAGTGAGCAGATTCATATTCTAGCGCATGATCATCGATCACTTGTTTGTGTTGTAGATCTCGGCATTCCAGCAGTTGGGCGGCTGGCGGCCGTCCAGCACCGCGAGAATGTTGTCGACCACCACGTTGGCCATCGCTTCCCGCAACTCCGTGACCGCGCTGCCCAGGTGGGGGGTGAGCACGACGTTGGGCATGGCCAGCAGCGCAGGATCGACGCGGGGCTCGTGCTCGAACACGTCGAGCCCGGCGCCGGCGATGCGCCGCTCGGCCAGCGCGCGCACGAGCGCAGCCTCGTCCACGATCGGTCCGCGCGCGGTGTTGATGAGGAACGCCGTCGGCTTCATGAGACCGAGCTCGCGCGCGCCGATCTGGTGGCGCGTCTCCGGCGTGAGCGGCGTGTGGATCGACACGAAATCGGATTCGGCGAGGAGTTCGTCGAGCGGCACGTAGGTGAGGCCGAGTTCCTGCTCTTCGCTTGCCGGTTTGCGACGGGGACCCCAGTAGAGGAGCCGCATCGCGAAGCCGCGTGCGCGCCGCGCGACTGCCTTGCCGATGCGCCCGCCGCCGCCGATGAGCCCGAGCACTTTGCCAAACACGCCGGCCCCTTCGAGGTAGGATGACTGCGCGCCCGGGAAAACCCCGGCGCGCACCAGGCGATCGCCTTCCACCACCCGCCGCGCGACGGCGAGCAACAGCGCCATATTAATGTCGGCCGTCGCCTCGGTCACGATGGGCGGGATCACTGTCACGGGAATGCGCCGCAACGTCGCCGCGTCCACGTCGATGTCGGACGGCGTGATTTTCATGGAGGCGACGGCGCGCAGGCCGGGGTTGGCCGCAATCACGTCGCGGTCAACCCGGTCGTGCAGCAGACAGAACAGGATGTCGTGATCACGGACGGCCGCGAGGATCTCGTCCTTGCTCACGATGTGGAGGGGATCCGGGTTCAACCGGACCTCGGCCACCTGGCGCAGCCGCTCAATCGCGCTCTGCGCAACGGGTTGGGTAATGAAAACGCGGGGGCGCATCAGACGATCCGGCCCCGAGAAAGGCGAGAGGGGAGAGGAGAGAGGAGAGAGGCGTGAAATTCAAACCAGAAAGCCGCCCGTTGCACTTTGCATTTCACTTCGCGTTGCTCCTGAGTCGTCACCCTATTTCCGAATTTCATGCCTTGTCGCTTCCCGGTGCCGCGCAGTCGCTGGCTCATGTCGTTTCCTCAAAAGGCGTGAAGGAGTGAACGGGTGAACGGGGCAAAGCCGCGAACCGCTTGTCACGCACGCAACTGCTCATTCACGCGTTCACTCGCTCACTGCGTTCAACGCATCCAGCGCACCACCCCCGCGACGCCGTCCACCGCAACCATCGAACCCTCCGGGATGCGTCCGGTAGCTTCATGCACGCCCAGGACCATGGGAATACCCCGCTCACGCGCCAGTGAGGCGAGATGGGACGTGCTGCCGCCAAGCTCGGCCACCACACCCGCCACACGCGTGAGTATCTGGCTCAATGCCGGTCCCGCCATCTTCGTGACCAGGATATCGCCCGGCGCAACGCGCGAAAGCTCACACTCGCAATTGATCACGCGCGCCCGCCCCGTACTCCAGCCGACGCCCGCGGGATGCCCGCTGAGTCTGGGGTGGCGCAGCCAGATGTCATCCGGCACGGGCGCTGGTTGCTGCAAGTGCAGTGGACGCGCCTGGAGCAGCTTGAATCCCGCGTCGTCGAGCGCCCACTCGATCTCCACCGGCAAGCCCATGACATCCTCGGTCTTGCGCAGCAGGCGGCCCAACTCGACCACCTGTGCCGTGCCAAGGCACTGCGTGGCGGCCCGCTGGCGGGCGGGCCTGATCATCGGTCGTTGGTGTTCGCAACTGACGGCGTGAAATTCCGGACCCGCGGATACCTCGCGCAGCGTTCCGTCTCGGGTGAGCGCATACCGATCCGGCGTCACTTCGCCTTGGGCGATGGCCGCGCCGAGTCCCCATGTCGCGTTGATGACCATTTCTCCATCGGCCGTCTGACTGAGCCCGCCGCCCGCCGCGCGCGCGGCCACCAGCGGCTGGATCAGCAGGGCCATCGCGGTATCCGCAGGATCCAGATCATGGGTTGCCATGTAGCGCAGCGCGCGCGTCGACCACAATGCCGCCCAGCACGCACGCACGGCAGTCAGGAAATCAGCCTCGTTTTCCAGGTCGAGAAAGCTCTCGAACTGGCCCGCAAAACTGGATCCAAAACGGTCTTCGACGAGTGCGGAAGAGCGCACCACAATGGGCACCCCGGCCGTTTCCACGAGCGTTCGCCAGGCGGCGAGCAGCGGTTCGAGGACGTCGAGCATGATCGGCTGCCCCATCAGCCCCAGCTTCATGTCGAGCGCGCAGCGGCGCGCCTGCGGGCTGTCTTCAGTAGAAAAAGCTCCGCGTGCGGACGCTTCCAGCCCCAAGGCTGCGACTTGCATGCGATAAGCCTCGGCATCGAGACAGAAGCCGCCGGGAGTAGGCAGGCCGGCGTGCCCGAGGGCCGCGAGGTTTGCGGCCTTGGGACCGAAGCGGTTGGCGTCGGCTGCCACAGGGGCGGAGAGGGGAATAACGAGCTGTGTCATGGGCATTCCTGGGTAAGCAGCAAGCGGTAAGCGGTGAGCAGCACGCACGGTCCGCGGCTGCTCTCCCGTTACCCGCGCACCTGCGCGTGATGCCCCATCAATAGGGCTTCCCATAGCTCGAGTAGCCGGGCAGCGGATCGACGACCGTGATCTGCTCGACCGGGAAGTTGGAGACGATCTCGATGCAGTCCTTGTGGACGATCAGCATCTCCTCGATGCGGACACCCCACTGGTGTACCTTGCCGTGCTGGGTCTCGAGCGCGAACACCATTCCTTCCTGGATCTCTACCGGATGGTCGAGCGACCAGATGCGCGAAATCACCGGCGGATCGTACTGCGCGAGACCGAGACCGTGGCCCCACAGGTTGGCCGCAGCCTGATCTTCTTCCGCGTAACCCCACGCTTCCTTGGCGGATGGCCACTTCGACGCGATCTCGCGGGTGGTCGTGCCGACCTTCACCGCTTTGATGGAATCGTAGAGCCACTTGAGCGCGGTCGCGTAGTAATCCTTCTGCTCCTGGGTCGGTTCCTTGCCCACGCAGTAGGTGCGATAGTAGCAGGACTTGTAGCCGTTCCACGTGAGCGCCGCCAGGTCCATGAAGACGATGTCGCCCGGCTTGATGATGCGGTCGGAGAAATTGCGCCAGTTGGGCCAGGTGTTGGGGCCGGAGGAAACGATCACGTCTTCCACGTCCTCCATCCCCGGAATGTTGTAGAGGAACTCCATGATGTGCGCGGTCACCTGGTTCTCGGTGAGACCGGGTTTCAGGAACTTCATGGTCTCCCAGTGCGCGGCGTCGCCGATGGCGCCGACGATGCGCATGCACTCCTGCTCGTCCTCGTTCTTGACGGCACGCGCCTCCATCATCGGCGTCATGCCATCGACCCAGTCGATCTTCGCGTCCTTGAAGATCTGGATCATGTTGATGTCGACAAAATCGACCCCCAGCTTCATCCCGTTTACGCCGCGCTTCTTCATTTCCTGCTGGATCGCCCGGGTAAACTTCCCGACCTGCTGGAGCGAAGCGGGCCCCGCCGCGCCTTTGATCCACACATAGGAATAGCGGATGTTCTCCTTCGGGATCCACGGCGAATGGCGCGCGACCTGGATGCCGATGTCGCCTTGCTCGAACAGGACCGGTGCGTCGTCGCCGCACAGCAGCGCGTAGCGCAGACCAGGCTTCAGCCGGTTCCAGCCCGGGGTAAGGGTGCCCGTCAGATAACGGACGTTCTCGTCGTACATGCAAAGCATAGCGCCCAATCCGTGAGCCTTCATTCGCTCCCGGGCCCGCTCCAGACGGTGTTTCCGGAGCCGATCCCAGTTGACGCGCTGCTGCCAATCCAATCCCACCATTCCGAAATTTGCCATTTCACTCTCCGCTAAGTGTGTATACGTGAATCAAAACCCCCCACCCTATCCCTCCCCCTTGGAAAGGGGGAGGGGACCGGGAGGGCGTTACTCGGTCTGAATGTTCGCGTCCTTGATGACCTTTCCGAAACGCTCGGTCTCCTTTTTCACGAAGCCGACAAAGTCCGCCGGTGATTTGCTGGTGATGATCGCAACCCCGCCATCGCTGAGGCGCTTGATGACCTGGGGATCCTTCATCATCTCGACGCCGACCTTGTACAGTTTGTTGACCACCGGTTGCGGCGTGCCCTTGGGCACGAAGAGGCCTTGCCACGACCCGACGACCATGTCGAGCCCCTGCTCGCGCATCGTCGGGATTTCCGGAAGGGCGGGGTTGCGCTCGGGCGAAATCACGCCCAGCATCCTGATACGGTTCTGCTTGGCGAAGTTGACGGCGGAAGAGAACGTCACGAACATCATCTGCACCTCGTTGCCCAGGAGCCCGATCATCGCCGGCCCGGCGCCTCCCTTGTACGCAATCTGCACCGCGTTCGTGCCGGTGGCACCGAGGAACATGTGCATTTCCAGCGCGTTCGCGCTGCTTGGCGCCGGCGCGCCGTAATTGAGCTTGCCCGGATTGGCCTTCATGTGAGCAATCAGTTCCTTGACGTTCTTCGCGGGCAACGAAGGGTGAGTCACGAGGCAACCCGGAACGTCCACCACCTGAGTGATCGGAATGAGATCCTTCAACGGGCGGTACGGGAACTTGGTGTAGTAGTTCGGGTTGATCGCCATCGTGCCGACGTTGCCGAGCAGGAAGGTGTAGCCGTCGGGGTTGGCGCGTACCGCGACTTCCACCCCGATATTGCCCGCAGCGCCGCCGCGATTGTCCACCACAACCTGCTGCTTGAGCAGTTCGGCCATCGCCGGCTGGATGATGCGGCCGACGAAGTCGGATGCGCCGCCGGGAGCGAACGGGACGATCATGCGCACCGGTCGATTCGGATACTCATCTTTTGCCTGTGCCAGAGCTTCTGTTCCGGAAACCAGGGTGACCGCGAACAGAGCGGCAAACAGATATCGCTGAAATTTCATCGTGGTATTCTCCTTTATCAGGTTTTGACGCGGCTGTGTCAGCTCTTGGGAATTGCCGGCAGCAGGAGGCAGGAAGCCGCGCTTCCGCCGGTGTGGATCGTGTTTTCACCGACATTATAATCGGCACTGTAATGAGTGTACGGCGCGCTGCCTACCCCGTCTTTGGGCTGAATGTCGAGTCGCAGGCGGTGCCCTTTGCGAAATACCATGCAAGTGGGCCAGATCTCGACCTGCACCTGCGCGATTTCACCGGGCTTCAGCCATAGCCGTTCATCGTGCGCGTGATAAGGACGGTACGGCAGCGACAGCTCGGGATCGAGCTTGCGGTGCGAGGCGCGCAACCAGCCTTTCGTGACCGGCACCTGCTGCTGTTGCTGGCCGATTTCCCACACGTCCCTGCCGTCAGGATCGATATTGCGGATGGTCGCGAAGATATCCATGTCCTCGGTCGAGCTCGACACCCACAGCACAAGGTTGACCGGGCCGGTGATCTCGGTGTCTGCGCGCAGCGGATCGGTCTGGAAAGATACGCCCATGCGCGGCAGGCTGCCGGCCAGCGCCGTTGACGTCCATGAGGCCGAGGCGACACCGGCTTTCGTCATGCCGCTGGCGGAATAGGTGAGCGCGCCGTGGGCCTTGGGCGCCGCTGTCGTCAAGACCCCTTCAACCTGTTCTGCACTGCGCGCATTTTGTTCAATGGGCTGCAGGTAGAATTTCGTCCACTTGGTGCGCGCAAGCGGCCATTCGTTCTCGTAGCGCCACTGGTAATTTTTTCCGCCGCCGGTTCTGATCAGGAGCTTCACCGGCGGCTCGTCCATGATTCCGGTGTCGATGCCTTTCAGCCAGTGATCCAAGAAGCGCAACTGGTCCCGGCGTGCTTCTTCCGCGTAGAAGGGGTGGTAGTGCGTCCCGGCGTGGATGCGCAGCTTCTTGTGCTGCGACGCGGCGCGCGTGAAAGCCTCCGTATTGCCGCGAAGGTGCAGCCCCACGCCACTCCAGTTGCCGGCGCTGTAAAAGGGCACCTTGATCTTGTCCCACTGCGCCTGGCGGCCGTAATAACAGCCGGTGTCGAGGCTCTCGCGCATGTAGTGCCACAGCCAGTGCTTTGAGAACGCGTCCGGGCTTTCCTGGTGACGGCGTCCCAGCAGGTGATGCGCCATGTGATTGTTGTACCAGTTGCTCACGAAGCCGAAACAGAAAATGCCGCCATGGTACGCAAAATCGCGGTACATGTCGGCCGCGCCTTCCCACGGGATCATCGCCTTCAACGACGGCGGTTGCAGGTTTGCGACCAGCCATTGGGTCATGGCGAAGTAGGAGATACCGATCGTGGCAACATTGCCGCTGCACCAGGGTTGTATCGCCGACCACTCGATCGCGTCGTAGAAGTCGAGTGCTTCCTGCAGCGAAAACGGATCGGTCATGCCCGGCGATTTTCCGGAACCGCGGGTGTCGACGCGCACTGCGGCATAACCGCGCGGAACCCACCACAGCGGGTTCACGGCTTCCCAGTTCATGTAGGGGTTCGGCGCCTCCTCCAGGTCCGGCGGCGGCACCCACAGCTTGTCCTTCTGGTAGGCGCCGATGTTGATCAGCGCCGGAAATTTGCCTCCCCCCTTGGGGCGGAAAATATCGGCCTTCAGGCGCACGCCATCGCGCAGCGTGATTTCGACGTCCTTGTCGATGGCGAGATCGTGCTTGGGCTGGGAACCGTTTTTCATGATCTTCGTTTATGAAGGACGCGGGCCGCGTCCTTCATTCAACCTTGATGTCGTTCTCGATCACGATCTTGCCCCAGCTCTTGATCTCCTGCAGCACGAATTGCTGGAACTCCTCCGGGGACTTGTTGACCACGACCGACATGAAGACCTTGGACAACTGCTCCTTCATCGCGGGATTTTCCATGACCTTCACGACATCCGCGTGGATGCGCGCGAGCACCGGCTTCGGGATGCGGGCCGGCGCGAACAGGCCGTTCCAGGCGTTGGTTCCGACGCCGGGGAAGCCCGATTCCGCAGTGGTAGGCACGTTCGGCA
>Ga0156176_1220_pt1 | contig 30906 bp, 29 predicted proteins | sample RifCSPlowO2_12_FD_107829 | JGI IMG/M metagenome (GOLD analysis project Ga0156176, IMG submission 107829) | Betaproteobacteria bacterium RIFCSPLOWO2_12_FULL_62_58
CCGCCTTGGCATAAACCTGAGGCGAATAGGGATCGGTGCCCTCGGGCAGGTCGATTTCCGGCTTGGAGATGTGCAGGAAGCTCCACGGCTTGCCCTGCGTCTGGGCGCGCGCCTCCTCGGTGAACAGCACGTCATAAGGCGGCGCGGCCACCTGCGCCGCGTATTCGGGGGTGGGCCGCAGGGCCGCGAAAGGTCGGATCATGTGCAACATCGCCTCCGTGAAGTGGTAGTTTCGGGATACCCCCATCGCAAGCCGCGGCAGGTTTGTTTGCAACCGCGCCGGTTTCGCGGGGCGGGTCTCCGGCGATTGGCGCCGAACACAACAAGAACTGCGGATTTTAGCGCAACGGGCCGCTCATGACTCATTGGCCTCGGGGCGCGTGACGCAGTGCCGTTCGGATCAGCAGGAGGAAGAAGGTGATATGGGGACGGAGCCCAATGGCACTACCTTAACGCAATTTGAGCGAATTACGCGGCACAATGGCCCAACACCCTCTGTCATTCCCGAGCAATCGGGAATCTATTCCATGCTTCGAGCGAGATGAACCGCCGTATGGGTTCCCGCCTTCGCGGGAACGACACATTTTTCGTGCCCGCGATCGTTCGCGCATTTTCGCTTAAGGTAGTGCCATTGGGCTCCGTCCCCATGTCATTGCCCCTGTCATTGCATGTCATTGACTGCCTTTGCCCGGACTGACGAAATAGCACGGCGAAGTACTGATTCAGCGCACTAGCTCGCTGCGCGATCGAACCTGCGGTACTGAATGGCTTCCGCGATGTGCGCTGCGCCGACATGATCGACACTAGCGAGGTCCGCAATCGTACGCGCGACTTTCAAAATGCGATGATAACCGCGCGCTGATAACCCTAACCTGCTGATCGCCCGCTTAAGCAAAGTCCCGCCTTTTTCATCGGGAGCGCAATACTTCTCGATCTCGCGTGGCGTGAGACGAGCATTCGCTTTGGCTTGGCGCGCCAACATGCGAGCGCGGGCTCGTTCCACTCGTTCGCGAATTGCGGGCGATGCATCACCGGAACTCGTGCGCGACAAGTCCTCCGGAGGCACCGCAGGCACTTCGATCTGGATATCGATGCGATCGAGGAACGGCCCGGAGATCTTTCTGCGATAGCGGAGTACCTGATCAGGCGTGCAGTGACACCTGCCCGAGTAATGGCCTAAGAATCCGCACATGCACGGGTTCATCGCCCCCACCAGCTGAAACTCGGCGGGAAATTCCGCCTGCCGCGCGGCGCGTGAGACACTGATGCGGCCCGATTCCAAGGGCTCGCGCAGCACTTCCAGCACCCGGCGATCGAATTCCGGCAGCTCGTCGAGAAACAGCACGCCGTGCATCGCCATCGAAATCTCGCCCGGCCGCGGAGTGCTGCCGCCGCCGACCAGCGCGACCCCCGAAGCGGTGTGATGCGGCGCGCGATACGGCCGCCGGCCCCAATGGGCGATGTCGAAGCCGTGGCTGCCGATCGACTGGATCGCCGCCGAGGCCAGCGCTTCTTCCTGTGTCATCGGCGGCAGGATCCCGGGCAACCGTGAGGCCAGCATGGTCTTGCCGGTGCCGGGCGGACCGACCATGATCACGCTGTGGCCGCCGGCAGCGGCGATTTCGAGCGCGCGCTTCGCATGCGCCTGTCCCTTGACGTCAGCCATATCGGGATAGCCGTCCAGCGCGACAGCCGGCTTCCCGGTATAGCGCGACAGGCCGTCGCGTCCGGCCAAATGCGCGCACACCTGCAGCAGCGAGCGCGCCGGGTAAATGGCCGCGTTTTCGACCAGCGCCGCCTCTTGGGCGTTGTCCTGCGGCAGAACGAAGGCGCGCCGCTCGCGTGCCGCTGAAAGCGTCATGGCCAGCGCGCCGCGGATCGGCCTGACTTCCCCCGTCAACGCGAGTTCGCCTGCAAATTCGTAATCGGCGAGGCGGTCTGACGGAATCTGGCCGGACGCGGCGAGGATGCCGAGCGCGATCGGCAGATCGAAGCGCCCGCTCTCCTTCGGCAGATCGGCGGGCGCGAGATTGACCGTGATGCGCCGCGCCGGGAACTCGAAACGCGCATTCTGGAGTGCCGCCCGCACCCGATCCTTGGCCTCTTTCACCTCGACCTCGGGGAGCCCCACGATGGTAAAGCTCGGCAGGCCATTGGCAAGATGCGCTTCCACCGTCACCAGCGGCGCATCCATGCCCGAAAGCGCGCGACTATACAGGACAGCGAGTGACATGACCCAGGATCAAGGATTCAGGATTCAGGATTCAGGATTCAGGATTCAGGATTCAGGGATTAACGCCCCAGCCTGGGCTGCTGCCGACAGGAATCCGAGGGTGACACGAAGAAAACGAAGAAGCAGGCAACCAGCCGGCGGCGGCTCAGTCCGACTTGATCCTTGATCCTTGATCCTGAATCCTGTTTTCCAGCTCGGCGAGCTTGGCTTCAAGCTGTGCCAGCTTCTCGCGGGTCCGGGCGAGCACTTGGCTTTGCACGTCAAATTCCTCGCGCGTCACGAGATCGAGGCGGCTGAACAGCGCCGTCAGCATCGCGCGCATGTTCTTTTCGATGTCCGCGACGGGGCTTTGGGCGAGGATGGCTTTCACCTTGTCGTTGATTTCGTCGAGCAGTTTTTGATCCGCCATGCGCATCCCCCGAAATAGATTGAAAAGTGTAACAAATATCGCCAGGAGTTTGTCGGACTCAGCCCCGACAAACTCCTGATGCAAAACCGGCGCCAGGAGAATTGCAAAAAGAGGATAACAGCTAGGCGAATTCACTCGCGCTTTTTCTCAAATTCGACCGCTTCGGCTGGATTTGTTCTGAATGGTCAGCCGGTTTTGCTTTTAGCAGCCTGCACGGACTGTTACGTCCGACAGGCTGCTACATGGGTGCCCGATGGACCCTGTTCATCGCAAAAAGAAAGCGATTGAAATCAGTATTGCTCTTGAGCCGCCTTATGCACAATATTGGTGCGCATTGCTCAATAAATGCCTTACAACAGTGCGTCCAATTCGGCCGATATAAAAATCAACGCAATGATTTAAATGATATTTTTTGCTGGCACGATATGTGCTGAACGTATCGTCGGATATTCGATGTTAATTGATAACGAAAGGGGCAATTATGCTTAAAAAAATAGTGATGGCGGGCGTTGTAGCCGCGGCATTCCTGCCGGCATTCGCTTCGGCAGCGGAACAGGCGCCCGCTTCGCCACATACGCTAACGGGGAATGTTGGCTTGTTCAGCCAATACATATTTCGCGGATTGACGCAAACGGACCGTGACCCCGCGCTGCAAGGCGGATTCGACTACAGCCATTCCAGCGGTCTTTACGCCGGTACCTGGGGATCGAACATCAGTTGGCTCCGCGATTTCAATGCGTACTCCGGGGGCGGCAGTCTGGAGTTGGACTTCTACGGCGGGTTCAAGGGCAATATCGGAAAGTCGGACTTCACCTACGACCTGGGCGCCCTGTACTACTGGTATCCAGGGAATGTCGCTCCGGGATTTCTCAAGGCCGACACGCTCGAGCTATACGGCGCGCTGGGATGGAAGTGGATCAGCGTCAAGTACTCCCATAGCGTCAAGGACAAGACCTTCGGCGTGCCCGACAGCCGCGGCACTTGGTACCTCGATCTCACCGCCAACGTCCCGCTTGGCGACTCCGGCTTTACCGCGATCGCGCACTGGGGCAAACAGAAATTCGACGGAGACCTCGTGCCGGGCGTATCCAACAACTCAGTCGCCTCCTACGAGGACTGGAAAATCGGACTGAGCTACGCGCTCCCGAAGGACTTCACGATCGGCGCCTTCTATACGGATACCAGCATGAGCGCTGCCCAGGAGGCGTTTTACACGACGCCAACCGGCCGATTCCTCGGCAAGGGCACCGGCACGATCTTCATCCAGAAGACCTTCTAAGAATCTGAAGCGTGGGGCTGGTCATCTCAGCCCCTTTTCCACGGGGAACCGCAATGAAACTAGTCACAGCAATCATCAAACCGTTCAAGCTCGATGAGGTGCGTGAAGCGCTGTCCGCCATCGGCGTGCAGGGCATCACCGTCACCGAAGTCAAGGGCTTCGGGCGGCAAAAGGGACATACCGAGCTCTACCGCGGCGCGGAATACGTGGTGGACTTTCTGCCCAAAGTAAAAATCGAGGCCGCGATCAAGAGCGACATGCTCGAACAGGTGATCGAGGCGATCGAGAAATCAGCCAACACCGGCAAGATCGGCGACGGCAAGGTTTTCGTCTTCGAACTCGAGCAGGTGATCCGCATCCGCACCGGCGAGACCGGCGCCGAAGCGCTATAGGGAGAAACCTTCATGAAAAAATTATTGACTGTACTTACGTTGTTCGGCGCGCTGAGTTTCGCAGGTCTGCCTGCATACGCGCAGGACAAACCCGCCGCGACGGCGCCGGCCGCAGCTGCTCCAGCGATCCCTGCGGCGGCCGCGCCTGCGGCGGCTCCCGCCCAAGCGGCCACACCGGCTCCAGCGCCCACACCCAACAAGGGCGATGTGGCGTGGATGCTGACCTCGACGGCGCTGGTGCTCATGATGAGCGTGCCGGGCCTCGCGCTGTTCTACGGCGGCATGGTGCGGTCGAAGAACATGCTCTCCATGCTGATGCAGGTGTTCGTCACGTTCTCGCTGATCGTGGTGGTGTGGTGCGTCTACGGCTACAGCCTCGCGTTCACCGAGGGTAACGCCTTCTTCGGCGGCTTCGACCGGCTGTTCCTGGGCGGCACCTTCGATTCCGCGAAGGGTGAGTTCGCAATGGCGGCGACTTTCAGCAAGGCGACGCCGATTCCCGAACTGGTGTTCGTCGCGTTCCAGGCCACGTTCGCCGCGATCACCTGCTGCCTGATCCTCGGCGCCTTCGCCGAGCGGGCGAAGTTCGCTGCGGTGCTGATCTTCATGGTGCTGTGGTTCACCTTCAGCTATGCGCCGATCGCGCACATGGTCTGGTTCTGGCCGGGCCCGGATGCCTACACGGCAGCCAACGTAGTCGATGCCCAGAACGCCAAGGCTGGCCTGCTCTGGCAGTGGGGCGCACTCGACTTCGCCGGCGGCACGGTGGTGCATATCAACGCCGGTATTGCGGGCCTCGTCGGCGCCTACCTCATCGGCAAGCGTATCGGCTATGGCAAGGAGGCGATGTCGCCGCACAACCTGACCATGACCATGATCGGGGCGGCGCTGCTATGGATGGGCTGGTTCGGCTTCAATGCCGGATCCGCGCTCGAGGCGAACAACTCCGCCGCGCTCGCGTTCATCAACACCTTCCTTGCCACGGCGTGCGCGGTGCTGGCGTGGACTTTCGGCGAGTGGATCTTCAAGGGCAAGCCCTCGATGCTGGGTGCCGCCTCGGGTGCGGTTGCCGGACTGGTGGCGATTACCCCGGCGGCAGGCAACGTCGGTATTCCCGGCGCGTTCGTCATCGGTTTCGCCGCGGGTCTCATCTGCCTGTGGGGCGTGAACGGCCTCAAGAAGCTGCTCGGCGCTGACGACTCGCTCGACGTGTTCGGCGTGCATGCCGTGGGGGGGATTCTCGGCGCGTTGCTCACCGGTGTTTTCAATTCACCCGATCTCGGCGGCCCCGGCTTTGTCACGGACTGGGTGACCGCGAAGACCGGCTTCACCAGCATTGGCGAACAACTCCTGATCCAGGCCAAGGCCGTGGGCGTGACGATTATCTGGTCGGGCGTGGCGGCCTTCGTCGCCTACAAGATCGCCGACCTGCTGATGGGCCTGCGCGTCACCGAGGAAGAAGAGCGCGAAGGTCTCGACATCAATTCACACGGCGAAACGGCTTACCACTTGTAATCCGGGAAGCAGTGTGTGGCATTCAACGGGCGCTTCGGCGCCCGTTTTTTTGGGCGCGGCGTCTGCGGCACCTCTCGGCATCGGATACAATGACGCCTTAATGTGCTGCTTGCTTCCATTTCCTCTTCGCGTCCGTTTGCGTTTACGCATTTTGTCTTGATCTTATCCGCGTTCGGCCCTCACCCCCGCCCCTCTCCCAGAAGGAGAGGGGAGGCTCGAGCTTCCCTTCTCCCTCGGGAGAAGGGTCAGGGATGAGGGATGGGCGTTTATCGGCGGTTCCATAAATGAAGTTGGCATTCATCGTCGACCCGCTCGACGATTTCAAGATCTACAAGGACACGACTTTCGCCATCATGCGCGAGGCGGCCGCGCGGGGCCACCAACTCTATGCCATGCAGCAGGAGGACCTTACCTGGCGCAAGGGGGTGGTGGCAGCAGATGCCGGCCGTCTGCATCTCACCGGGGAGAAAGAACCGTGGTACCGGCTGGATGCCGCAAGCGAGACACCGCTCGAGCGTTTCGACGCGGTGCTGATGCGCAAGGATCCGCCGTTCGACATGGAGTATGTCTACAGCACCTACCTGCTGGAGCTCGCTGAAGCGCAGGGTGCGCGCATCTTCAACCGACCGCGCGCCATCCGCGATTACAACGAGAAAATGGCGATTGCGCGCTTCGCGCAGTTCACGGCACCGTCGCTGGTGACACGCAAGGAAAGTTTGATCCGTGAATTCCTGGCTGAGCACGGCGACATCATCCTCAAGCCCCTGGACGGCATGGGCGGCACGTCGGTGTTCCGCGTGCACCAGGAGGACCACAACGTCAACGTGATCATCGAGACGCTCACTCATTACGGCCGCCGCACCATCATGGCACAGCGCTTCATCCCGGAAATCCGCGACGGCGACAAGCGTGTGCTGCTGATCGGGGGCGAACCGGTGCCGTACTCGCTCGCGCGCATTCCCAAGGAGGGGGAGACGCGCGGCAACCTGGCCGCAGGGGCTACCGGCGTGGCGCGCGGGCTCACAGCCCGCGATCGCGAAATCGCCGCAGCGCTCGGCCCGCCACTTTTCCAGGAAGGACTGTTGTTGGTCGGACTTGATGTGATCGGCGACTACCTCACCGAGGTCAACGTCACCAGCCCCACCTGTTTCCAGGAAATTACCCAGCAAACCGGCTTCAACGTCGCCGGCATGATGCTCGATGCGATCGAGAAGTCGCCCTAGGAGTTTGTCGGACTTAGCCCCGACAAACTCCTTATGCAAAACCGGCGCCAGGAAAATTGCAAAAGAGGATGACAGATATGCCAATTTACCCCTGCTTTTCTTCGTATTCGACCGCTTTGGGTGGGTTTTCTTCCGAATGGTCAGCCGGTTTTGCTGTTAGCAGCCTGTCTCTCCAACTACTTGGCTACGGGTGCTTGCTGCAGTGCAATAGCGTAGAATATCCGGTTTCATAACCGCACCGCCCGGACACTCATGATAGGCATCTTGATCATCACCCACGGCACGCTCGGCGAGAGCCTGATCCACTGCGCGAGCCACATGCTCAACAAGCGTCCGCCCAGGCTCAGGCAACTCGGCGTGACGGCGCAGGACGACCTCCTGCTGCTGGCGCCGCAGGCACGCGCGCTGGTGAAGGACCTGGATGAGGGGGACGGCGTCCTGATCCTGACCGACATGTACGGCGGCTCCCCCTCCAACATCGCCGCGAAACTCGTGATTCCGGGCAAGGTCGAGGCGGTGGCCGGTGTCAATCTGCCGATGCTGGTTCGCGCACTGACGTATCGCGAGCAATCTCTGCAGACCATCGTCACCAAGGCGGTGAGCGGGGGATGCGAAGGGGTGATTCGCGTCCCCCCTGCACTTGCCACCGTTCACAATGCTGCAGCGGGAAATTGAGATCATAAACAAGCTCGGGTTACACGCCCGGGCCGCGGCCAGGCTCACCCAGGTCGCGGGGCAGTTCAAAAGCGATGTGTGGGTGGGCCGCAACGGCAGGCGGGTCAACGCCAAGAGCATCATGGGGGTCATGATGCTGGCCGCCGCCAAAGGCTCTAAAATCAGCGTCGAGATCGAAGGCCCGGACGAAGTCCAGGCGATGGAGGCGCTGCAAGCCCTCATCGCCGGCTGCTTCGGGGAAGGCGAGTAGAACCAGGATCAAGGATCAAGCATTAAAGATCGAGGATTGAGTGTCCTGCCCAAGGCGGGCAGAATACTTTACATGATCCTTGATCCTTGATCCTTGATCCTTGATCCTTGATCCTTGATCCTTGATCCTTGATCCTTGATCCTTGATCCTTGATCCTTGATCCTTGATCCTTGATCCTGAATCCTGAACCATGAGTTTCACCCTCCACGGCGTCGGTGTCTCCGGCGGCATCGCCATCGGTCATGCGCACCTTGTCTCGCATGCCAGGCTCGAGGTCGCGCATTACGTCGTGCCGCCGCGCCAGGCGCCCGAGGAGTCGGCGCGCTTCGACGCCGCGATCCGCACCGTACGCACCGAACTCGAGGAACTGCGCGCGAACGTGCCGGCGACCGCGCCGGCGGAGTTCATCGCCTTCATCAATCTGCACCTGATGATCCTCGACGACTCCACGCTTTCGGTCGCGCCCCGCAAGATCATCGAAACCGAGCAGTGCAACGCTGAATGGGCGCTCAAGGTGCAGATGGAGGCGCTGCTCGCGCAGTTCGACGCAATCGAGGACGGCTATCTCAGGGAACGCAAGACCGACGTTGTCCAAGTCGTCGAGCGCGTGATGAAGGCGCTCTCCGGACAGCCGGGCCATATTCCGGCGCCGGCGGCCGACGCGGAACAGGACCTGATCCTGGTGGCGCACGATCTGTCGCCCGCCGACGTCGTGCAGTTCAAGCAGCACCGGTTCGGGAGCTTCATCACCGATTTGGGCGGCACCACTTCGCATACCGCGGTCGTCGCGCGCAGCCTCAACATCCCGTCGATCGTCGCGCTGCATCACGCGCGCCAGTTGATCCGGGAAAGCGAGTTGTTGATCGTCGACGGCACGCAGGGTGTCGTGATCGTCGATCCCGACCGCCAGGTGTTCGCCGAGTATCAGCTGCGCCAACACCAGTTCGAGCGTGAACGGCAGAAGCTGAAACGCCTCAAGGATACGCGCGCCACCACGCTCGACGGCGTGGCAGTCGAACTGCACGCCAACATCGAACTGCCCGCCGACGTCATCGTGGCGAGAGAAAACGGCGCTACCGGCATCGGGCTGTTCCGCAGCGAGTTCCTGTTCCTGAACCGCAATGATTTGCCCGACGAGGATGAACAGTTCGAGGCCTACCGCCAGGCGGCGCAGGCCATGGAAGGACTGCCGGTTACCATCCGCACCTACGATCTTGGCGCCGACAAGCACACCGAGGACGCGCAGCGTATCACCACCAATCCGGCCCTCGGCTTGCGCGCGATCCGGCTCTGCCTGACCGAACCGCAGCGCTTCCTGATCCAGTTGCGTGCGATGCTGCGCGCCTCGCAATTCGGCAAGATCAATATCATGATCCCGATGCTGATGAATGCGGCCGAGGTCGACCAGGCGCTGCAGCTGCTCGCGCGCGCCAAGCAGAGCCTCGATGACGAGGATGTCGCATACGACCGCGGCATCAGGGTCGGCGGCATGATCGAAGTGCCGGCGGCGGCCCTCGCCCTCGGGCTGTTCACCCGCAAGCTCGATTTCCTGTCGGTAGGCACCAACGATCTGATTCAGTACACCCTGGCGATCGACCGCACCGACGACACGGTGGCGCACCTCTACGATCCACTGCACCCGGCGGTGCTGAACCTGCTGGCGCATATCTTCAGGACCGCGAACAAGGCGCACGTACCGGTGGCGGTGTGCGGCGAAATGGCCGGCGACGCGTCACTGACCCGTCTGCTGCTGGCGCTGGGGCTGCGCCAGTACTCGATGCACTCGGCGCACCTGCTCGACGTCAAGCAGCAGATACTCAGGTCGAACGTGAGCGAAATCAAGCCGCTCGCGCAGAAGATGCTGCGCGCGAGCGACCCCGAAAAGCTGCGTGCTCTGCTCGACCGGCTCAACGCGTAAGGCCCGTGCCCGGGCGTTTTCAATGCTGCAGGAACTCGCCCGCAGCAAGCGGATTTGACAACTCACCCCGTCCCAAGGTAACGTGATAACCGCTTGTTTTGTCGCGCCGATTTGAAATCAGCTTGCGGGCGCGTAATAAATCCGGCTAAAGAGATACCGCAGGATTCTCATGACCCCGGGAGCGCAAGTTACCCGGGGTTTTAATTTATGGACGCCAGCGTCACCGCAAATTCGGTCGGCATCGCCACGCCGCAGGTGGCGAAGTTCAGCGCGCCGATCACTTTGAAAAGCGGCGCGGTGATCGACGACTACGAGCTCGTTTACGAGACCTACGGCACGCTTAACCGCGACCGCTCGAACGCGGTGCTGGTATGCCACGCGCTCAATGCATCGCATCACGTCGCCGGCTTTTACGCCGACGATCCGAAGGATGTCGGCTGGTGGGACAACATGATCGGCCCCGGCAAGCCCGTCGACACCAGCCGCTTTTTCGTGATCGGCGTCAACAACCTCGGCGGCTGCCATGGATCGACCGGACCGAAGAGCATCAATCCCAGGACCGGCAAACCGTGGGGCGCGGCATTCCCGGTGGTGACGGTCGAAGACTGGGTGGCGACCCAGGCGCGGCTCGCCGACCAGCTCGGCATCAGGCAGTTCGCTGCAGTGATGGGAGGCAGCCTTGGCGCCATGCAGTCGCTCGCCTGGACCATCAGCTATCCGGAACGCCTGCGCCATGCGCTCGTGATCGCCTGCGCGCCCAATCTGTCGGCGCAGAACATCGCCTTCAATGAAGTCGCGCGCCAGGCGATCATCACCGATCCCGATTTCCACGGCGGCGATTATTACGCGCACGGCACCACACCCAAGCGCGGTCTGCGGGTGGCGCGCATGGTGGGGCACATCACCTATCTGTCCGACGACGAGATGGCGAGCAAATTCGGCCGGCAACTGAAATACGGCAAGCTCAGCTATTCGTTCGATACCGAGTTCGAGATCGAGTCCTACCTGCGCCATCAGGGCAACAAGTTCTCGGAATATTTCGACGCCAACACCTATCTGCGCATCACCAAGGTGCTCGATTATTTCGACCCGGCATTCGAGCACGGCGGCAACCTCGCGCGGGCGCTCGCGCCGGCCACAGCCGGTTTTCTGGTCGTGTCGTTCACCACGGACTGGCGGTTTTCGCCGGAGCGCTCGCGCGAAATCGTCAAGGCGCTCCTCGACAACCGATGCAACGTCACCTACGCCGAGATCGATGCGCCGCACGGTCATGACGCGTTCCTGCTCGACGATGCGCGCTATCACCGCCTGGTGAAGGCTTACTTCGACCGCATCGGAACAGAGGCGGCCGCATGAACGGGACCGTCGCCCAACGTCCGGATTTCGCGGCGATCGCCGGCTGGGTGCGCATGGGATCGAGCGTGCTCGACCTGGGCTGCGGCGACGGCAGTCTGCTGAGATACCTCCAGGACAGCCGCCGTGTCACCGGCTACGGCATGGAGATCGACGACGACAGCATCCTCGCCTGCGTGAAAAACGGCGTGAACGTGATTCAGGGCGACCTCGAGCGCGGGCTGTCGGGTTTCGAGGATCGTTCGTTCGACTACGTGGTCCTGTCGCAGACCTTGCAGGCGATGAAGAACAGCGAGCGTGTCATGAAGGAAATGCTGCGTGTCGGGCGCGAAGGCATCGTCACTTTTCCCAATTTCGGTTACTGGAAGAACCGGCTGCAGATCGCGGCCGGCCACATGCCGGTGTCGGATAATCTGCCCTATCAGTGGTTCGACACCCCCAACGTGCATCTGTGCACGATCGCGGACTTCGAGCGTTTTTGCCGCGAGCGCAGCATCCGCATCGTCGAGCGCAAGGTGCTCACTCGCGGCAGGACTGTCGGTTGGTGGCCGAATCTGCTGGGCGCACTCGCCGTCTATCACTTCGGCAACGGCGGCTGAGCAGCCTGTCAGACGTCTAAGCCCGACAGGCTGCTATCGCCTATCGTCTCTCTAAACTTGGGAGGCGGGGACGAGTCGTGCGCGCATTATCCACAGCAACGCCAGCCCTGGCAAAGCGATCAGAAACGTCACAAAAAAGAACGGCGCCCAACCGATCGCGCTTACCAGGAACCCCGACGCCGGGCCAACGTAGACGCGGCCGACGGCGGATAGGGCCGAGAGCAAAGCGTATTGCGTGGCGGAAAAGCGCCTGTCGCACAGCGACATGAGCAGCGCCACGAAGGCTGCGGTTCCCATCCCGCCGCAAAGATTTTCCGCCGCAATGGCCGCCACCATCAAGGTGTAGTTCTTGCCGGCTACCGCGAGCAGCACGAAACCAAGATTGGTCACTGCCTGCAGCACGCCGAACCCGAGCAGCGCGCGGTACAAACCGAGCCGCACCATCCAGGCGCCGCCCAGCAGCGCGCCGAGGATAGTAGCGACAAGGCCGAGCGCCTTGTTGATCGCGCCGACCTCGGTCGCGGAGAAACCCGGACCCTGGATGAGGAAAGCGGTCGTCAGACTGCCGGCGAAGGCGTCACCGAGCTTGTAGAGTACGATCAGGAGCAGGAGCAGCCAGGCGCCCTGCCGTGCAAAGAATTCCTTGAGCGGCTCGGAGATCGCACTGGCGAGCGTTTGAGGCGCGCGTACCGCCTCTTCCGATTCGGGCGCATACCAAGTGGCGACGATGCCCACCCCCATCAACGCCGCCATCACGAAGTACATTGCGGTCCACCCGAGAAACTGATCGGCGAGCACCAAGGCTCCGCCGCCGGACACCAGCATCGCGAGGCGGTAGCCGAGCACTGAGATCGCCGCGCCGGCGCCGCGCTCCGCTTCCCTAAGGATGTCGGCGCGATAAGCGTCGAACACGATGTCCTGCGACGCGGACAGAAACGCCACGCCGAGCGCGAGGGCCGCGAGCATCCATGGCGACTCGCTCGGATTCATCGTGCCCATGAACGCGATGGCGCCGAGCAACGCGACCTGGGTCACGATGAGCCAGCCGCGCCTCCGACCGAAGAACGGCGGCGTGAAGCGATCCATCAGCGGCGCCCACAGGAACTTGTAGGTGTAGGGTTGCCCGACCAGCGTGAAGAGGCCGATGGTCCTGATGTCGACGCTTTCCACGGCGAGCCACGCCTGCAACGTCCCGGCGGTAAGCGCGAGCGGGAGTCCCGAGGAAAATCCGAGCAGCAGGACAGCGGCGATGCGGCGGCTGGTAAAGACGAGCAGGTAATCGACAGCGCGGATGGGCTCCTTCACGCCTGTTCCCCATTGCCGCGCCGGTAAATCACGTGGTAAACCAGCGCCACCAGCACCGAATAAAGCGCCCCGAGCCCGATGAAGCCTTTCGCGAACACTCCCAGCATGGCCATCGACAGCAGCGGCAGCCGCGCCTTCGTCACGCCGACCGCCTCAACCCGTTCCGCAATCTCGCTGGATGAGAACGCATCAAACCCGAAGATTTCACGTTTCATGTTCGCCTCAAGTCGAAGTCGTCATGAGTTGCGTGCGCCCGCGCACGGCGCAGATTCGCATTGCCTTCGAAACAGGCCAATTTGCAGCCCGTCATAACCCGTAGTCATAATCGATCGTCAGGGGAGCGTGATCGGAGAACCGCCGATCCTTATAGATTGCGACGCGTTTTGCCGACGCCGCGAACCCGGGCGTCGCGATCTGGTAATCGATGCGCCAACCCACGTTCTTGGCCCACGCCTGGCCGCGGTTGCTCCACCACGTATAGGCTTCGCCGGTCGTGTCGGGATGCAGCCGGCGATAGATATCCACCCAGCCGAGCTCGTCAAACACCTTGGTAAGCCACGCGCGTTCCTCGGGGAGGAAACCCGAGTTTTTCCGGTTGCCGCGCCAGTTCTTGAGATCGATCTCCCGGTGCGCGATGTTCCAGTCGCCGCACAGAAGAATCTCGCGGCCCTCGGCCGCGAGATTCTTAAGATGAGGAAGAAAATGATCCATGAACCGGAACTTCGCCTTCTGACGGTGCGGGCCGGCCGAGCCCGACGGCAGATAGACCGAGATCACGCTCAGCCGCCCGAAATCGGCGCGCAGATAGCGGCCTTCGCTGTCGCCGCCGGGGATGCCGATGCCTTCGGTCACCTTTCCCGGGCGGTGTCTGGCGTAAAGCCCGACACCGCTGTAGCCCTTCTTCTCAGCATAGTGGAAATAGCCGCGGAACCCTGCCGGCGCGAGAATTTCCTCGGTCATGTCGGCGGCCTGGGCTTTAAGCTCCTGCACGCACACGACATCGGCCCGCTGGCGGGCGAGCCACTTGAAAAAGCCCTTGCTGGCCGCCGAGCGGATGCCGTTGAGATTAAGCGTTATAATTCTCAGCATGTCATGCGACGAGACGCGCGATGGCTCATCGAACCGGACGCACCGCGCGCGCGGCGCGCCGGTTAATGCGCCAAATAGCAGAAACCGACACTGACATGGCGTCCGATTTCAGGCAGGAATTCGTCCGCTTCGCGATTGCCAGGAAGGCCGTGACATTCGGCCAGTTCGAAACCAAGGCCGGCAGGCTATCACCTTATTTTTTCAATTCCGGTGCGTTCAACGACGGCGACTCGCTGAATCGATTGGCGCAATTCTACTCGAAAGCGATATTCGCGTCCGGCGTTCAGTTTGACATGTTGTTCGGCCCGGCTTACAAGGGCATCCCGCTCGTGTCGGCGGTAGCGGTGGCGCTCGCGCAGTCAACGCGCAATGCCCCATGGGCATTTAACCGCAAGGAAGTGAAGGATCACGGGGAAGGCGGCAATATCATCGGTGCGCCGCTCGTCGGCCGCGTGCTCATCATCGATGATGCGATTTCAGCCGGCACCGCGGTGCGCGAGTCTTACGACATCATCCGTGCCAGCGGCGCGGCACCGTGCGGAGTGGTGGTGGCGCTCGACCGCATGGAACGCGGCACAGGCAGCTTCTCCGCAGTGCAGGAAGTCGAACGCAGCTATAATGTTCCCGTGGTCAGTGTCGCGACGCTCGACGATCTGGTGAGCTATCTCAAAACCGATCCCGGCCTCGTGCACCACTTGGAGGCGGTCGACGGATATCGTGAACAATACGGAGTAAAAGCCCATGCTTAGCATTACACGCGCATCTTTCGCCGCCATACTCGCCCTCCCATTGGCCGGGTTGATCGCCGCCCCCGCCATGGCTCAATCCAAAGGCGGCGGCAAGATCGTCTGCTGGAAAGACAAGTCAGGCAAGGTCGTCGGCTGTGGCGATACGGTTCCCCCCGAGTATCAGGCAGGCGCGACCAAGGAGCTTGATAGCCGCGGCGTGACGCGCAAGACCACCGATTCGGCCGATGTGGTCGCGAAGCGCAAACAGCAGGACGAAGAGGCGGCCAAGCAAAAAGCAGAGGAGCAGAAGCGGGTTGCCGAACAGAAACGCCAGGACTCGGCATTGCTCAACACCTTCTCCAACGAAAAAGAAATCGACGCCAAGCGCGACCGCGAGTTGGCGGACCTCGAGGTGCAGATCACGCAACTGCAGGGTGCGCTAAATGCCGCGACCTATCGCTACAACGACGCCAAGTCGCGCAATTCCAAGGAAGACTTGCCGCGCGCCGCCGCGGAACAGGATAAGTTCGAGAAGAGCATCGCTGCCAAGAAAAAGGACAAAGAGGAAATCCGGCAGAAATACGCCGCGCAGAAGAAGCGCTTTGTGGAACTGAAAGGCGGTTCGCAGGCGGTCCCGGCTCCCGCGCCAGCGCCAACGCCGGGCACCGCGCCCAAGAAATAGTCAAACCGGGACCTTGCAGGCCCGTTTAACTGCGTGCGTTCGAACCGGCCCAAAAACCGCCGTTCAACGCGCGCCTTATACGCGAAACAGCCCCTCCGCTTCAGGGGTGAGCTACGACCGGCTGCAAGCCGGTGGCTTCAAGGAATCCCCCGCTCGTTTACGCTTCGCCCTGCCCTCGCCGCCCCCTTTGAAAAAAGGGGGCACACCAGCCCCCGCTCGCTACGCTCACCGCCTCCTTTGAAAAAGGGGGCACACCAGCCCCCGCTCATTCGCGCTTCGCCCCTGCCCTCGCCGCCCCCTTCGGATAAGGGGCGCATGTTCCCCTGCTCGTTCGCGCTTCGCCCTGCCCTCGCCGCCCCCTTTTTCAAAGGGGGCAGACAGCCGTGCACCGGCTGGCGGGGGATTTAACCCGAGAGCTTGCGCTTCAGGATTTCGTTGACCTGCTGAGGATTCGCCTTGCCTTTGGTCGCTTTCATCACGTGGCCAACCAGTGAATTGAAGGCCTTTTCCCTCCCGCCCTTGTAATCCGACACCTGATCGGGATTTGCGGCGATCACCTGATCGCAGATTTCCTCCAGCGCAGTGCTGTCGGAAATCTGACCGAGGCCCTCTTCCCGAACAAGCTCATCGACTTTCTGCGGATACCCGCCATGGACGTAGCGGCCCGTTCTCTCGGATTCCTGCCGGCCTTCTTCCCAGAACCTGGACAACAATGATTTGCCCTTTTTTGCATTAATCAAGCCTTCACGGATGCGACGAATGATATGTCCCGCCGTGTTTGAGCTGACCCGAAATGCCCACGGCGGTAAGTCCTCCTCATTCATCTTTCTGGCGATATCGTTGATGACCCAGTTTGCGCAGGTCTTGACGTCAGTGGATGCAAGTGATTCACCATCCTTGAGGGATGCCATCGCCACATTTTCGAAATAACTTCCAATTTCCTCGTTTTCAGTGAGCACGGAAACATCGTACTCCGAGAGGCCATACTCCTGTGCGTAGCGCCTCCGCCGCTGTTCGGGCAGTTCCGGCATTTCTTTTTTTATTTCCCTGACCCATAACTCGCTGATTTCCAGCGGTAACAGATCCGGGTCAGGGAAATAACGGTAGTCGTGCGCCTCTTCCTTGGTGCGCATCGAGCGCGTTTCGTCCCTGTCGGAATCGTAGAGCCGCGTCTCCTGCACGATCGTGCCGCCGTCCGCCAGGATCTCGATCTGGCGCCGCACCTCGAACTCGATTGCGCGCTCGAGGAAGCGGAAGGAATTGAGGTTCTTGATCTCGCAGCGCGTGCCCAGCTTGTCGGTGCCGTGCGGCCGCACCGAGACGTTCGCGTCGCAGCGGAAGGAGCCTTCCTGCATATTGCCGTCGCAGATGTCGATCCAGCGCACCAGGGCGTGCAGCACCTTGGCGTAGGCGACGGCTTCCTGCGCCGAGCGCATGTCGGGCTCGGACACGATTTCGAGCAGCGGCGTGCCCGCGCGGTTGAGATCGATGCCCGTTGCGCCGTGAAAGTCCTCGTGCAGCGACTTGCCGGCGTCCTCTTCCAGGTGCGCGCGCGTCAGGCGCACTGTCTTGTCCTTGCCGTCGGAGAGAATCGTCACCGTACCACCCTCGACGATCGGAATCTCGTACTGGCTGATCTGGTAGCCCTTGGGCAAATCGGGATAGAAGTAATTCTTACGCGCGAAAATCGAACGATGGTTGATCTTGGCACCCACCGCGAGCCCGAAGCGGATGGCTTTGGTCACCGCCTTGCGGTTGAGCACCGGCAGCACGCCGGGCAGGGCGATATCGACCGCGCACGCCTGGGTATTGGGGACGGCGCCGAACGCAGTCGCCGCACCCGAGAAAATCTTCGAGCGCGTGGAAAGCTGCGCGTGTGTCTCAAGTCCGATGACCGTTTCCCATTTCATATCGCTTCGCTCAGTGAAAAGTGAAAGGTGAAAAGTGATCCCCCTCACCCCAACCCTCTCCCCCGGTCACGGGGGAGAGGGAGTATCACGTTTCACGTTTCACATTTCACGTCTCACTCGATGCCGGGAGGCATCCTCACATGCCAGTCGGTGGCAAGCTGGTACTGGTGCGCGACATTGAGCATTTTCGCTTCCGCAAAATAATCGCCGATGATCTGCAACCCGACCGGCAGCCCCTGCGAATCGAAGCCGCACGGGATCGACATGCCCGGCAGGCCCGCGAGATTGACGGCGATCGTGTAGATGTCGGACAGGTACATCTGCACCGGATCGTCCGCCTTCTCGCCGAGCCTGAAAGCGGTCGTGGGGCTGGTCGGCCCCATGATCACGTCGCACTTCTTGAACGCTTCGATGAAATCCTGCGCGATCAGCCGTCGCAGCTTCTGCGCCCGGATATAGTAGGCGTCATAGTAGCCGTGAGACAGCACATAGGTTCCGATGAGGATCCTGCGCTTCACTTCCGCGCCGAAACCTTCCGCCCGGGTCTTTTTGTACATACCGACCAGGTCATCGTAATCGCTCGCGCGGTAGCCGTAGCGCACACCGTCGAATCGCGCCAGATTGCTCGAGGCCTCCGCTGGCGCCAAGACGTAGTACACCGGAACGGACAGCGCCATGTTGGGCAGGCTCACCTCGACCGTTTCGCAACCGAGCTTCCTGAACTGCTCCACTGCCCGTCCGACCCTCTGCGCGACCTCAGATGCAACACCCTCCGCCAGGAATTCCCGCGGCAGGCCGATCCTGAAGCCCGAGATCGGCCTGGCGAGGTCGCGCGTGTAGTCCTCGGCCGGGCGGTCGAGGCTCGTGGAGTCGCGCGCATCGAAGCCGGCCATCACGTTGAGCATGAGTGCGAGATCTTCGGCGCTCCGCGCCATCGGCCCGCCCTGATCGAGGCTGGAGGCAAAGGCGATCATGCCGTAGCGCGACACCACTCCGTAGGTCGGCTTCAGCCCCGAGATCCCGGTCAACGCCGCCGGCTGGCGGATCGAGCCGCCGGTGTCGGTGCCGATTGCGGCCGGCGCGAGCCGTGCCGCGACCGCCGCGGCCGAGCCGCCGGAGCTGCCCCCGGGCACGGTTGCCGCATCCCACGGGTTCTTCACCGGCCCATACCAGGAGGTCTCGCTGGACGAGCCCATCGCGAACTCATCCATGTTGGTCTTGCCGATATTGACCGCCCCGGCAGCGTTGAGGCGTTCCACCACGTGCGCGTCATACGGCGAAACGAAGTTAGAAAGGATTTTCGAGCCGCACGTAGTAAGCCACCCCTTGGAGCAAAAGATGTCCTTCTGCGCGACCGGCACCCCGGTCAAATGCTGTGCCCGACCCGCAGCGCGCAACGCGTCCGCCGCCCGTGCCTGAGTGAGGCTTTTTTCCTCGTCAACGGTGATGAAGCAGTTGTATTGTTGATTTAACGCTTTGATCCGCTGGAGGAAATGTTGTGTGGCCTCAACGCTCGACAGCTTCTTCGCCGCCAGGTCGGCAGATAGCTTCTTTATGGTTGCGTTGTGCATTTCTGGAAGCTGGGGTTAGGGTCTAGGGATTAGGGGCTAGCAATCCCACGCTCGAAGCAGATTGTAACCAGTCCCTAGTCTCTAGCCCCTAGTCCCTTACTCAATAACCTTGGGAACGAGATAGAGGCCGGCCTCGACTTGCGGTGCGACCGACTGGAACAGCGCGTGCTGGTCGGACTCGGTGACCGCGTCCTCGCGCAGACGCAGCACCACATCCTGAGCGTGCGACATCGGCTCGATGCCGCTCACGTCGATCGCCTGCATCTGCTCGATCAGCTTGAAGATGTTGACGAGGTCGTCCAGAACAGAAGCTGCCCCGGTGTCGGAAATCTCGATGCGGGCCAGGTGCGCGACGCGTTTGACGTCGTCGAGTGTGAGCGCCATGAATCCCTGGAAAAAACCCTTAAAAATCGAAGCTGCATAGGGTATCATAACCGGCTGATGCTTAGAGCCTCTAACGTAATGGAACGCGCGTGCGTTTCATTATGTTAGAGGCTCGAGGCGCCATTTCCTTTACGCGAAGCACCTTATGTTCGGTTTCTTAAGCAGTTACTTCAACGACGACCTCGCGATCGATCTCGGCACGTCCAACACACTGATTTACGTGCGGGGCAAGGGCATCGTGCTCGACGAGCCGTCGGTAGTGGCGATCCGCCAGGAAGGCGGTCCCAACGGCAAGAAAGTGATCCAGGAAGTCGGCATCGCCGCCAAGGCGATGCTCGGGCGCACGCCGGGCAACATCACCGCGATTCGTCCGATGAAAGACGGTGTGATCGCCGACTTCACCGTCACCGAACAGATGGTCAAGCATTTCATCAAGAAAGTGCATGACTCGCGCTTGTTCAAGCCGAGTCCGCGCATCATCATCTGCGTGCCGTGCGGATCGACCCAGGTCGAGCGCCGCGCGATCCGCGAATCGGCGATCGGCGCGGGCGCGAGCCGCGTCTACCTGATCGAAGAGCCGATGGCGGCGGCGATCGGCGCCGATCTTCCAGTGGGCGAAGCGACCGGCTCGATGGTCGTCGACATCGGCGGCGGCACCACGGAAGTCGGCGTCATCGCGCTGGGCGGTCTCGTCTACAAAGGCTCGGTGCGCGTGGGCGGCGATAAATTCGACGAAGCGATCATCAACTACATCCGCCGCAACTACGGCATGCTGATCGGCGAGACCACGGCCGAGCTGATCAAAAAAGCGATCGGTTCCGCGTTTCCGGGCTCGGAAGTGCGCGAGAAGGAAGTCAAGGGCCGCAACCTTGCCGAGGGCATTCCACGGAGCTTCACGATTTCGAGCAACGAGATCCTGGAAGCGCTCACCGACCCGTTGAACAGCATCGTCTCGGCCGTCAAGTCCGCGCTCGAACAAACCCCACCCGAACTCGCCGCCGATATCGCCGAGAAGGGCATGGTGCTCACGGGCGGCGGGGCGCTCCTGCGCGACATCGACCGCCTGTTGATGGAGGAAACGGGGCTGCCGGTGATCATCGGCGAGGATCCGCTCACCTGTGTCGTACGCGGCTGCGGCAAGGCGCTCGAGAAGATGGAGCGGCTCGCCAGCATTTTCACCTATGACTGAGCGAAGTGCGAGGCGTGAGGGGTGAGGTGTAGATTGAGCATGAGCGGCTTAACTCCTCACGCTTCACGCCTAGGAGTTTGTCGGACTTGGGTCGGACAAACTCCTAATGCAAAACCGCCCGCATGAAAACGGAAGAAAAAGCAGTGAACACCTCATTTTGAGCGTGCTCGCGCGCCCATTGGAGGGCAAGATCTGTCGTAATCATCAGATTCATCCCAAATCCGCAGGCGGTTTTGCTGTTAACAGCCTGTCGGACGCCTAAGCCCGACAGGCTGCTAGATGGAACACTCCCCGCCTCCGTTTTTCAAGACCGGCCCCACCCCTCTCGCCCGCCTGCTGATTTTTTCCGCTTTGTCGCTCGTGCTGCTCGTCGCGGATGCCCGCTTTCGGTATCTCACCGTGCTGCGCGAGGCTGCTTCCGTGGTCGTCTACCCGCTGCAGCGCATCGCCAGCGCGCCCGCGAGCATCGCGCGCCGCGCGGGTGAATTCTTCGTCACTCATTCCGCGTTGCGCGAGCAGAACGCGCGCCTGACGCAGGACCACGTCGCCAAGGCCGCGGCCCTGCAGCAGCTGCAGGCGCTGCAGGCGGAGAACGCTCACCTGCGCGGACTCCTGGGCACGCGCGAGCGGGTGAACGCCAAATCCACGCTGGCCGAAGTGCTCTATGCCGCGCGCGACCCGTTCACGCGCAAAATCGTCATCGACCAGGGACTTCAGCACGGCGTCAAGGCCGGCCAACCCGTGATCGACAGCATCGGCGTGGTGGGCCAGATCACGCAGACCTACCCGTGGCTCTCCGAGGTCACGCTCATCACCGACAAGGGACAGCTCGTGCCGGTGCTCAATGTGCGCAACGGCCTGCGCGCGGTGCTCGCGGGCACCGGTAACGACGGCGTGCTCGAGCTCAAGTTCATTCCGCTCAATGCCGATTTCCAGAACGGCGATCGCCTTGTCACTTCGGGTATCGACGGCGTCTACCCGCCGGGACTACCGGTAGCCGAGGTGTCCAACGTCGAGCGCAACGCGGCCTACCTCTTCGCGCGCATCGAGTGCAAGCCGCTCGCCGGGGTCAACAGCAATACGCAGGTCCTGATTGTCGACGCCGAGCGTCAACTGCCGGATCGCCCGGCCATAGCGGATAAGCCCGCGCCGTCCAGGAAGTTGAGGAAGGGCATGTGATGCACGCGCGCGTGATGGCCCCCCAGGAAATCCTGCTGCCGGTAAAGCCCGCGTTCATCGTCGTCACGCTCCTCGGGGCGCTGTTCCTGAACCTGCTGCCCTGGTCCGGAGCGTGGCTGTGGTTGAGGCCCGATTTCGTCGCGCTCGTCGTGCTCTACTGGTGCGTCGAGCAACCGCGCCGGATTGGTTTCACGGCTGCCTGGCTGCTGGGGTTGCTGATGGATATCGCCGACGGCAGCCTGTTCGGCCAGCATGCGCTCGCTTACGCCGTTCTTGCCTACGCCGGCATCGTGCTGCACCGCCGGGTGCAGCGCTTCTCGATCACACCCCAGGTGCTGCACGTCATCCCGCTATTGCTGCTGAACGACGTGATCGTGCTCGTGATCCGGACCGTGGCGGGCAGCGATTTTCCGGGTTACCAGTACTTCATCGGCAGCTTCATAGGCGGAGCGTTGTGGCCGCCGCTCAGCTTCCTGCTCAAGCTCCCGCAGCGGCCCGCCCCCGATCCGGACCATGTCTGAGCTGACGATCAATCCCGGCGTCGAGCTCCGCAATTCTCAGCTCGAGATTCACCACTTCCGGCTGCGGCTGGCGATCGTCGCCGGTTTCGTGCTGACGATGTTCTCCCTGCTGTTCGTGCGGTTCTTCTACCTGCAGGTGATCCAGTACGAGCACTACCACACGCTCGCGGAAGCCAACCGCATCTCGATCGTGCCGATCGTGCCCAACCGCGGCATTATTTCCGACCGCAACGGCGTGATACTCGCGCACAATTATTCCGCGTACACCCTGGAGATCACGCCGGCCAAGGTCGACGACCTCGAGGCGCTGATCAACGAGCTTGCCGAAATCGTCGATATCGCTCCGAAGGACCGCCGGCGCTTCAAGAAGCTGCTGGAGGAGAGCAAGCGCTTCGACAGCCTGCCGATCCGCACGCGGCTAACCGAGGAGGAGATCGCGCGCTTTGCGGCCAACCGCTACCGGTTCCCGGGCGTGGAGGTGAAGGCGCGCCTGTTCCGCCAATACCCGCAGGCAGAGCTCTTTTCCCACGTCGTGGGGCATATCGGCCGCATCAATCAGCGCGATCTCGACCAGCTCGAAGCCGATGAGTTGCTCGCCAACTACCGCGGCACCGACTACATCGGCAAGACCGGGCTGGAGCAGAGCTACGAGCGTCATCTGCACGGCACGACCGGCGTCGAAGAAGTGGAGGTCGACTCGGGAGGTCGTGCGGTGCGCACGCTCTTGCGGACGCCGCCGGTGTCCGGCAGCAACCTCGTGCTCAAGCTCGATGCCAGGCTGCAGGAGGTCATTTATCGCGCCTTCGGTGACCGGCGCGGGGCGGTGGTCGCGATCGAGCCCGGTACCGGCGGCGTACTCGCGTTCGTGAGCAAGCCGGGTTTCGATCCCAATCTTTTCGTCGACGGCATCGATCCGCAAAACTGGAACGAGCTCAATAACTCGCCTGACCGCCCGATGGTCAACCGGGCGCTTGCCGGCACCTATCCCCCGGGCTCCACGTTCAAGCCGTACATGGCGCTCGCCGCGCTCACCTACGGCAAGCGCACCCCGCAGCAGACGATCAGCGATCCCGGGTATTTCATGTTTGGCGGCCACATGTTCCGCGACAGCCGGGTCGGGGGCAATGGCGTGGTCGACATGTACAAGTCGATCGTCGTCTCCTCCGACACCTACTACTACATGCTCGCCAACGACCTTGGCATCGACGCCATCTCCCGCTTCATGGCCCAGCTCGGCTTCGGCAGCCGCACGGGCATCGACCTCGCCAGCGAGTCTGCGGGGATCCTCCCCTCGCAGGAGTGGAAGATGAAGCGCTTCAAGCAAAAATGGTATGCGGGTGAGACCATCAGCATCGGCATCGGCCAGGGCTACAACGCCTACACTCCGTTGCAGCTCGCCACGGCGATTGCCACCATTGCCAACGATGGCGTCATGTTCCGCCCTCACCTCGTCGACTTCGTCGAGGACATCCGCACCCGAGAGCGCACCTTTATCGAACCGAAGCCCCTGAGAACGCTCGCCGTAAAACCCGAGCACCTTGCGGTGGTGAAGCAGGCGCTCGTCGGCGTCAACAAGGAGGGCACCGGCAGGCGCGCGTTTGCCGGCGCCGAATACGTGAGCGCCGGCAAAACCGGCACGGCCCAGGTAATCGCGCTCAAGCAGGGCGAGAAATACGTGGAGAGCCGCGTCCAGGAGCGCCACCGCGACCACGCGCTGTTCATCGCCTACGCGCCGGCCGATAAACCGAAGATCGCACTCGCGGTGATCGTGGAGAACTCGGGCTTCGGGGCGCGCGCCGCCGCGCCGATCGCGCGCCAGGTCCTCGACTACTACCTGCTCGGGAAAGTGCCGGCGAGCGCGGTGAAGGATGACGATGCCACCCCTGATTAGACGCGTGACACGCCGTCTCACGGCTCATGTCGACGGCCTGCTGCTGGGCGCGGTGCTGCTGTTGATGGCCGCGGGCGTGATCGTGCTCTACAGCGCCTCCAATGCGAGCCTCCCGCGGGTTTCCAGCCAGCTCGTCAACATGCTGGTGGCGCTCGGCGTAATGTGGGTCTTCGCCAATATCCCGCCGCATTATCTGATGCGCCTGTCGCTGCCGGTCTACGTGCTCGGCCTGCTGCTGCTCATCGGCGTGGCGCTTTTCGGCGAGGTGGTGAACGGGGCGCGGCGCTGGCTCAATATCGGCGTCACCCGCATCCAGCCCGCGGAACTGATGAAGATCGCTGTGCCACTGATGCTGGCGTGGTACTTTAACCGCTACGAGGCCACGCTCAAGCTCAGGAATCACATCATCGCGGCGGCACTGCTGGTGCTCCCGGTGGGACTCATCGCGCGCCAGCCCGATCTCGGCACGGCAGTCCTGATCTTCGCGGGCGGCTGCTACGTGCTGTTCCTGGCCGGCCTGTCGTGGCGCATCATCGCCGGCGTGACGGTTGCGGGACTGGCGAGCCTGCCCTTGCTGTGGCCGGTCATGCACGACTACCAGCGCCAGCGCATCCTGACGCTGCTCGATCCCGCGCAGGATCCGCTGGGGGCAGGCTACCACACCATACAGTCGACGATCGCCGTCGGCTCGGGCGGCCTGCTCGGCAAGGGCTGGATGAACGGCACACAGACCCACCTCGATTTCATCCCCGAGCGCACCACCGACTTCATCTTCGCGGTTTACTCCGAGGAGTTCGGGCTGTTGGGCACTGTCGTTCTGCTGTTCCTGTTCCTGCTCGTCATTGCGCGCGGCATCGTGATCACCGCTAATGCGCCGACACTGTTCACGCGCCTTCTGGCCGGCGCCATCGCACTCACGTTTTTCACGTATGCGTTCGTCAACATGGGCATGGTGAGCGGCATCCTGCCGGTGGTGGGCGTTCCCCTGCCGCTGATCAGCTACGGCGGAACCTCGCTGGTGACGATCTGTCTGGGCTTTGGTATCTTGATGAGCATCCAGACGCATAAGAAACTCGTCCAGACTTAGGATTGAGGAGTCAGGATTGAGGATTGAGTTAAGAACGATTCCCCGCCCGACCCCCGGGTGCGGGGAGCGATTTTCCCCTCGATCCTCGATCCTCGATCCTCGATCCTTTTCCACTATCCGTATTGTCGTTTTCGTCCTCGGGACGATAATGCTCACCGGCTGCGGCACCTTCACCAAGCGCGAAGCGCCCGCCGCCAAGGCGCCGTCCTCGGCGCCCGCACCGCGCGGCGGCTACTATCTCGACGACGGTCCCGGCGAGAACCCGCCGGTCGATTTGGACGGGGTCCCCGACGCCGCGCCCAAGCTCGAGCCGCTGCACCGCGGCGCGAGCCGTCCCTACAGCGTGATGGGCCGCAACTACGCGCCGATGACCTCGCTCGCGCCGTACAAGGCGCGTGGAGTCGCCTCGTGGTACGGACGGCGTTACCACGGCAAGCAAACATCGTCGGGAGAAATCTACGACATGTACGCCATGACCGCGGCGCACACGACGCTGCTGATCCCGAGTTACGCCCGCGTCACCAATCTCGCCAACGGCAAATCAGTGGTGGTGCGCATCAATGACCGCGGGCCGTTTGTCGACGGCCGGGTGATCGACCTCTCCTATACCGCCGCCCACAAGCTCGGCGTGCTGGGCGGCGGCAGCGCGATGGTGGAAGTGGAAAGTATCCTGCCGGGCGACATCACGCCAGCGGCCGTGGCGTCCGCTCCAGCACAGTCGGCGTCAGCTGCCCTGCGTGACCGTACACCCACGACGGCGGCGCGCGCACCAGAGCCGATTGCGGTGCCACTCCCCGCGCCCGAGACACAACCGGCAGCGGTAACCGCCGCGCCTGAGATCCCCATGACCAGGGAAGCTAACGGCGTTTACCTGCAGCTTGGCGCATTCGGATCAAGGGAAAATGCGGAAAACTACCTCGCGAAGCTCAGGCTTCAGATCGACTGGCTGGCCGACCGTCTGCACGTGTTCCCGCGCGACGGGCTCCACCGCGTACACGCCGGGCCATACACCAACCAGACCGAAGCGCGGCAAATCGCCAAGCGCATCGGTCAGGCGCTGGGGATCAAGCCGATGGTCTTAGTGCGGTGAACGGTGGGCGGTAAGCGATAAGCGATCTTGCTGCTCACCCGCTGAACGCTTACCGCAATGCGCGAGATCCCTGCCCCTTTGCGACCGGCGGTACGACTGTCTCCCGCTACTGCTTGCCCTCGAGCCGCAACAGCGCGTGAACCATCTCCACCACCATGCGCTTATGGGTATCATTCAGCAGCTCGAACTTCCTTGACGGCCAGCCGTGGTCAGGCCGGTAGGCGCCCGCCTCTTGCCGCACAGTCAACGGCTGGCGTTCTTCCTTCCTGTCGGCCTCGCCGAAGCGCAACCAGTGCGCCGGGACGTCGAGCCACAATCCCAAAGCGCGGATTTTGTCCTGCGAGGGCAGCGCTTTTCCCGACAGCCATTTTCGTACTGCCTGTGTGGAAACCGGGTCGCCGTGATACCGCAGGTTGAATTCGCGAGCAATAAGCGTCGGGCTGCTGATGTCGATGCGCGCTCTGCGTATCGCTTCCTTGAGTCGCTTACTGAAGCCCTGTTTCTCATCAGCGAGGGTCATGCTCGAAGACACTACCACCAAGCATGACGGCGAGAGTTACTAACAGTTGCGTTTTATAGCAACCGATAGTAACATATGTGCAAAATTAAATCGTTGCGCGCCGGGCGTTTGCGCCTCCGCCGTCATAATCCGCCGACATGGCTTGGCATAAACAAGACCTTCTCCGGAACATCGAACGCATCGCGGTAGGGATGGCGATCACGCGACCGAACGGCACGGTCGAGTACGCCAACGCGTATCTATCCAAGATGTTGGGGGTCCGCAGCGGTGAACCGGTCGAGCTGCCCCTCAGTCTTTTCGAGCCCCGGGCAGGGCCGAGCGGGCAGGACGAGTCCCGGCGACAACCGGGTACCGGCGAGACCAAGTGCCGCGAGCTGCGCGTTCACAGCAGCAGCGGAAATATGCTCGATGTCCTGTACGCAGTCTATCCGTTATGCGACGACGCCGGTGTCGTAACCCATTACGTCCACTTTTTGCAACACCTTGGCGACGAGCGGCAGCTGGAGAGGCTCTCCAGGCTGGCGTTTTACGACAACCTCACCGGGCTGCCGAACCGCAACCTGTTCGACGACCGGCTGGCACGTGCCGTGGCGGTCGGGCAGCGCAACCGCAGTGCGTTTGCTTTGTTCTACATCGACATTGATCACTTCAAGCAGGTTAACGACACCTTCGGGCACGAGACCGGTGATGAACTGCTGCGCGCAGTCGCTGTGCGTCTCGCGCAATCGATACGGGCAAGCGATACCGTGGCGCGCCGGGGAGGCGATGAATTCATTGCCATTCTTGAGGGCGTCGCGGACCAGCCGTCAGCCGCGTGCGTTGCATCCAAGCTGGTGACGGCGTGCAGCGAGCCTTACATAGTGCGTGGCCACGAGTGCCGGATTACGCTGAGCTTGGGCGCGAGCTACTACCCGCGGGATGGTCACGATGCGGCCACGCTGTTGGAGCGCGCCGACCGCGCGATGTACGAGGTCAAGGCACGCGGCCGTAATGGCTACTGCATCGAGGAATCCCCGAGCGACTACGGGTTGACCGCCGCATAAGCGCGGCAGGCCGCCGACCGCATCGGTCAGGCGCCGGGGATCAAGCCGATGGTCTTAGTGCGGTGAACACTCATCATTCATCATTCATCACTCCCGCTACAACACGTAGCGGGCCAGATCCTCGCTCTGTGCGAGGTCCTTGAGGCGGCTGTCAACGTAGATCGCGTCGATCGCGACCGTTTCGCCCGAATGCCTGGCGGCGTTGAATGAGATGTCCTCGAGCAGCTTCTCGATCACGGTGTAGAGCCGGCGCGCGCCGATATTCTCGGTCTTCTCGTTGACCTGCCAGGCGATCTCCGCCATGCGCTTGATCGCCTCCGGCCTGAACTCGAGCTTCACGTTCTCCGTCGCCAGCAGCGCTTCATACTGGCGCGTCAGGCACGCGTCGGTGTTGGTCAGGATCTGCTCGAAATCCCCGACGCTCAGGCTCTTCAGCTCGACGCGGATGGGGAAACGACCCTGCAGCTCGGGGATCAGGTCGGACGGTTTGGCGAGATGGAACGCACCGCTCGCGATGAACAGGACATGGTCGGTCTTGATCATCCCGTACTTGGTAGACACCGTCGTGCCCTCGACGAGCGGCAGCAGATCGCGCTGCACGCCCTGGCGCGAGACGTCGGCGCCCGCCAGCTCGGAGCGGCTCACTATCTTGTCGATCTCGTCGAGAAACACGATGCCGTTCTGCTCGACGTTGTTGATCGCGCGCAGCTTCAGGTCTTCATCGTTGACGAGTTTCGCCGCCTCTTCCTCGGTCAGCAGTTTCATCGCATCGCGGATCTTGAGCTGGCGCAATCGCTTGCGGCCGCCGCCGAGATTCTGGAACATGCCCTGGATCTGCGACGTGAGATCCTCCATGCCGGGGGGCGCGAAGATTTCCATATGCGCCTGTGCTGCGGCGACCTCGATCTCGAGTTCCTTGTCGTCGAGCTCGCCTTCACGCAGCTTCTTGCGGAATTTCTGGCGCGTCGCGCTCTCGCTATCAGCCGCACCGGACGCAAGACCGGCCTCGCGCGCGGGCGGCAGCAGCGCATTCAGGATGCGCTCTTCGGCAAGGTCCTCCGCCTGGAGGCGCACCTTGCGCGTCTCATGCTCGCGCGTGTCCTTGATCGCGGTCTCGACCAGATCGCGGATGATGGTGTCGACATCGCGCCCGACATAGCCGACCTCGGTGAACTTCGTCGCTTCCACCTTGACGAACGGCGCATCGGCAAGGCGCGCGAGACGCCGCGCGATTTCGGTCTTGCCCACGCCCGTCGGGCCGATCATCAGGATGTTCTTGGGCGTGATCTCGGAGCGCAGCGGCTCGTCGACCTGCTGTCGGCGCCAGCGGTTTCTGAGCGCGATCGCCACCGCGCGTTTCGCATCGTCCTGGCCGATGATGTGCTTGTCGAGCTCGTGGACGATTTCCTGGGGGGTCATTTGGCTCATATGCGTAAGGCGTGAGGCGTTAGGCGAGAGGAGTAAAAGCGCGATTGGTGTCACGCCTCACCCCTCACACCTCACGCCTCACTCAAGAATTTCAATCACGTGCTGCTGATTGGTGTAAATGCACAGATCGCCGGCGATGGTGAGCGCCTTCTTGACGATGTCCTCCGGCGGATAGTCGGAGTTTTCGAGCAGCGCGCGCGCCGCGGCGTGGGCGAACGGACCGCCGCTGCCGATGGCGACCAGCCCCTGCTCGGGCTCGAGCACGTCGCCGTTGCCGGTGATGATCAGTGAATTATCCTGGTCGGCCACCACGAGCATTGCTTCCAGCCGCCGCAGGATGCGGTCGGTGCGCCAGTCCTTGGCAAGCTCCACCGCTGCGCGCATCAGGTTGCCTTGATGCTTGTCGAGCTTGGCTTCGAAACGCTCGAACAGCGTAAACGCATCGGCGGTGCCGCCGGCGAATCCCGCCAGTATCTTGTCATGGTAAAGGCGCCGCACTTTTCGCGCGCTTGCCTTGACCACCACGTTACCGAGCGTGACCTGGCCGTCACCACCGAGCGCGACGCGTTGGCCGCGCCGCACCGACAATATGGTCGTGCCGTGGAAGATGTCGTTTGTCATTGGACTCGACGCCGGGTGTTCCGGTTTCAGTGCTGCAGTGGAGAATCGCGTGAAAGCTGAAGGTTTATATGCGGCCCGCCTCGTTGAATTCAAGGGGGATTATATCGCGCCCGGCTTCACGAGCTTCCCTCCAGCCTGAACACGATCGGCACCAGCACCCACGCTTCGACTGGTTGCACACCCTGGCGCGCCGGCGCAAAACGCCACGTCCTGACGGCCTCCAGCGCCGCGCTGTCGAGGTGACCGGACCCACTGGTCTTCTCCACGCTCACGCTCGCTGGCAGGCCTTCACGCGTTACCAGCACCCTGAGCGTGACCGTGCCCTGGTCACCGTTGCGTCGCGCAATGACCGGATAACGCGGCAGCGGGTTGCGCAAATAGGCGGCGTTATAGCTTGGTGGGGCAACGGCCGCCGTTGCCTCTGCCTTCTGCTCGGGCGGAGCGGAGCGGCTTTCAGCCGGCGGTGGCGCGAACGCGGATTGCGCCGCCGCAAACGGTTCTGCGGGCGCGATCACCGGCGACCGCGCAGGTTCCCGCGCCGCGAGTCTCTGCACGTCGTCGCCTCGCGGCTTCGGCGGCTCGGGCTTCTTGCGGTCCGCGGCAGCCCGACTCGTTGCGGTCGCCACATGAGCGGGTTCCGGCGCGGCTACCGGCAACGGTTCGGGTCTCAGCAATACGACATCGAGGACGCGCACTTGCAGCGGGGCGCGATCGCGCACCAGGCCCGGCCACGCGGCGAACAGAGCTGCGTGCAGCGCGAGGCTCAGAAAAAGGGCCGCCAGCAACACCCGTAAGGAGCGCTGCCGATGGCCCGGCGCAGTC
>Ga0156176_1025_pt1 | contig 30799 bp, 29 predicted proteins | sample RifCSPlowO2_12_FD_107829 | JGI IMG/M metagenome (GOLD analysis project Ga0156176, IMG submission 107829) | Betaproteobacteria bacterium RIFCSPLOWO2_12_FULL_62_58
GGCGAATGGCGTGAACCCTACGTGCGCGGCGACTCCATCCTGATGGAGGACGGCAAAATCACCGAAGTTGGGACAGTATCCGCAAAGCAGGTTGCAGCCTGCGACGTCGTGATCGACGCGGACGGCGCGATTGCCATTCCCGGGCTCATCGACTCTCAGGTGCACAACACCTTTGGGGACTACACGCCCCGCCAGAAAACGGTCGGTTTTCTGGAGAGCTACGTCCATGGCGGCGTGACGACCGCTATCGGCGCATCAGAGGTTCATGTCCCTGGACGCCCGAGAGACCCGGTCGGCGTGAAAGCGTTGGCGGTCGCGGCGATGAAGTGTTTCGAACATTTTCGTCCAGGTGGCATGCGCGTCTACGCCGGGTCGATCATCTTGGAGCCGGGTCTTGTCGAAGACGACTTCCGTGAAGTAGCAGCGCAAGGCGTGTGGCTCGCGAAGGCCGGTTTCGGTGCGGTAGAAACACCCTATGCTTATGCGCCAATGGTCGCGTGGGCAAAAAAACATGGCATGATCACGACCGTGCATACGGGGGGGGCATCCATTCCGGGCTCTTCGGGCATCTGGGCCGATCACTTGATCGCGATGCAGCCTCATGTGTCGTTCCATGTGAACGGTGGACCCGTGGCCATGCCGGACGACGACTACCCGCGCATCGTCAACGAAAGCTCGATTGCGCTGCAGGTCTGCATCGCGGGAAATCTCAGGACAACGTTCCTTGTCGCTGATCTCGTGCGCAAAGCTGAGCAGTTCGACCGCTTCCTGATTGCAACCGACACGCCGACCGGCAGCGGGATCATGCCGCTCGGGATGATGTACATGATCACCTATCTCGCGAGCCTCACCGACATGCCGGTCGAGTCCGCGATCGCCGCGGCCACAGGCAATAACGCGCGCGTCTACGGGCTCAACTCGGGCTTCCTGCACAAAGGCCGCGATGCGGACGTCGTCGTCATCGACGCGTGCGTCGGCGGCTCCAAGGACAACGCGCTCGACGCGCTGCGCAACGGCGACATCGCGGCGGTCGCCGCAGTCGTGACCGACGGGGTGCCGCGCTTCGTGGGCAGGAGCCGCAACACGCCCGCGCCGAATAAGACCGTGCGCGTCACGCAGTGCCGCATCCCGCAGGACTATTCACTCGCCGCACACTGAAGCCTGGCGGGAGACATCATAATGGACGTCGCGCAGGCTAAAGATCCGGGGCTATCAGCGGCACTGGCTCGATAGAGCCAGATCGCTCTGGGAAACTAAAGAGCGTTTTCGCCATACGCGGCGAACGGCCGTGACTGGCTGGATCATGTAACAGCCAGCGGGAACGAAAGGCAGACACAGGAAGCATGCAGCACAGAGAGTTGCCGACGCTAACGCATCGACGGAGACAACGCCAATGAAACCCATGACTTACCATCTGACATTGATCATGCTCACCGTTTACCTGGGGTGTGCTGCCAACCCAGCTTCTGCGCAGACCGGTTACCCCACCAGGCCGATCCGACTGCTCGTTGGATTTGCTCCAGGTGGTGGAACAGACATAGTAGCAAGGATACTCGGGCATAAGCTGGTTGACGCCTTACGGCAGCAAGTAGTAGTCGACAATCGCCCCGGCGCGAGCCAAATAATCGCATCTGAATTGGCTGCTACAGCTGCACCTGATGGATACACTATTTTTATGGCTTCGGCAGGTTTCACCATCAACCCAGCTTTCTATCAAAAACTACCTTTCGATCCGATTCGGGATTTTTCGGCGATCACCATGGTGGCCAGTGCCCCGAACGTCCTGGTAATTCACCCCTCGATCCCAGCCCGATCGGTCAAGGATTTAGTCGCCTTGGCTCGCACAAAACCGGGGCAGCTGACTTACGGATCGGCGGGTGTGGGAGCCCCAAGTCACCTCAGTGGAGTACTTTTTGGGGCGCTCGGTCAAGTCGAGATAGTCCATGTTCCATACAAGGGCTCAGGACAAGTGATGATTGATTTGCTGAGTGGACAGCTCCAGCTGTCATTTCCCGCGCTGTCGGGGGCGATACCGCACATCAAGACCGGAAAACTGATTGCGTTGGGCGTGACGACGCGTAAGCGTTCTGCATTACTGCCTGCGCTCCCGACTATCGCGGAGTCTGGTATGGCAGCGTACGAGGCAAGCAGCTGGTTCGGGGTGATCGGTCCTGCTGGTATGCCGAAACAGGTAGTCCTTAAGCTCAGCGAGGTGATCAATCGCATACTGAAAGACCCTGATGTGCGCGAAACGCTGGCGCGACAGGGCGCTGATGCGGTGGGCGGCTCGCCAGAAGACTTTGCTGCGACCATCTCCGCCGAAATTGCAAAGTGGAAAAAGCTCGTGGCGTCAGCACGTATAAAGGTGGAGTAATCGACCTCGTCAGCAGCTGATTAGCAATGAAGCCGCCACTCAAAATCTGCTGATAGTTTGGGACACGTCTTAGGATAAATATATGCCATACCTCGAATTACCGCCGGACTTCAAATTGTTCTACAAAATCGACGACTACACGGATGCTTGGACGCGTCCTGAGACGATCCTGTTGGTTCACGGATTCCCCGAGAACACGGAGGCGTGGCGGAGTTGGGTGCCAACCCTTGCGCGTCGATATCGTGTGGTTCGCATAGACCGGCGCGGATTCGGGAAGTCCGGTCCAGTGCCCAAGGACTTCATCTACACAAATGAGCTGTTCGTTGATGATTTAGCGCGGGTCATTAATCACCTGGCTGGGGAGCCGGTACATGTAGTGGGTATGAAAAGCGGCGGCATCAACGTAGTCAAGCTTGCAGCAGCACGACCTGATCTCGTCAAGACAATCACCCTCGTGTCTACGCCTGTAGTCCCTACCGACATGCGCGGCTGGCTCGAGCACATGGACGAGCACGGCATGCGCAGTTGGGCAAGAAGCACAAACCCCCCACGATTTGGAAGCTCAATGCCGCCGCGGGCCCTCGACTGGTGGGTCGACTTGATGGGAAGCAATGCCGTTTCAACGTCACATGCATACGCGCGTTGGGTAAGCACGATAGATATCAGACCTGATCTCGCGCATATCAAGTGTCCGTGTCTGGTAATTTCTCCTGATACCAACGCGCCTCGGCGCGATCGCTCTTATTTCGAGGACTACAAAAAGCATATCCCTGATTCGGAGTTAGTAGCGATCCCCGGAGACGGCTATCATCCGGGTGCCACCGATCCTGACGCCTGTGCACGCCATACCCTCGATTTCATTAGCCGCCGGAGTCAATAACTCGTATTACTGTAAGATCCGACCTCGGCTTCGGCCGGGCGACGCGATTGCGGGCACGGTCGTGCGCTCTGCAAGCATGGCTGCCATTTACCGGTTGATGGGTATTCCCGCAGCCTTGATGATCTTCGCCCAATTGGCCACGTCCGCTCGCAATATCTTTCCAAGCTCATCCGGTGTGGAAGGCTCGGGATCGAGGCCGGCTCGCGTCAGTTGCTCACGCAGATCGGCACTTTCCAAAGCCTGGACTATCACTCGATTCAGGCGGGAGATGACTGCTGCCGGAGTGCCGGCCGGCACGAATATTCCGAACCACGACGCGAACTGGTATTCCGGCACGGCGGCTTCAGCTACGGTGGGCACGTCGGGCATCGTCGGCGAACGCGTCGCACCGGTGACTGCCAGAATTCGAAGGCGGCCCGCCCTCACGTGCGGAGTTGCAGTTGGAAGCGCGGGGATGGCAAAGTGCACCTGCCCTGCGGCTGTTGCGGCCACCGACGGGCCGCCTCCCTTGTATGGAACGTGGTTGAATTTCACGCCGCCCACATACTCCAGAAGAGCGACGGACAAATGCCCGGTGCTGCCGACACCGCCGGAGCCATAGTCGAGCTTGCCCGGCTCTTTTTTTGCCATCGCTATGAAATCCTGAATCGTCTTCACCGGCAATGCGTTCGTGACCACGACAGCGTTCGGGGTGCTGCCGATTTTCGCGACCGGCGCGAGATCCTTTAGAGCCTTATACGGCAGGTTCGCATAAAGCGTCTCGTTGATCGCAAGTCCGACGTGGGAGACGAGAATGGTATGCCCGTCGGGAGATGCCTTTGCAGCGAGTTGGGTGCCTATGGTGCTGCCGGCACCGCCACGGTTGTCGACGACTACGGTTTGACCGAGCCCTTCGCTGATTTTGGCTCCGAGCACCCGGCCCACCAGGTCGCTCGTTCCGCCCGGCGCGAATGGAACGATGAAGCGTATAGGGCGATTCGGATAATCTTGCGTGTGTGCTGCCGCGGCAAAGCCCAGCCCGACTGCCAGCAGGATGATGCGAACAGAAAATCGAGTCATGCGTTCCTCCATCTATTGTTCTACCCCGAAGATTCCCCCGGAACTTCGGATTGAGTTGCAGGGAAGAGACCGCTACTCCTGCGCTTTCCCGAGCCTGCGCTGTTTCACTGCGTCTGCGAGCGATTGCTGAGTGTGGTCACCGAAAATGATGGTTCGGTGGTCACGATAAATGATGGGCCGCGCGAATTCCCGCGTGGTCGCATGACGTCGCACTTGGCTGTCGAACGCCAGCAATGGGATGGGCATGGCGCTGAAAGCGGCGTGGGGCAAGGCTTGCAGTGCATCGGGTTACCCACCGTAGCCGCTCGCTTGTGTGCGTGGCGTGCGTCACGCGCGGGGCCCCGTGGATAACCCTCCCGATGCGGGAAGCATACCCACCGGCATAATTTCCTGAAATCCGTTCCATTTTCCGCCGGAATTGTTCACCGAAATCGATGGGATCGCGATCATGCTGAGCGATGGGCATTCCGTAACGCATGGAAAATGATTGGAAAATAATCTTCATCAGTGCCTTTGATCATTTCTTGATCGACTTCGGAGATGGAAATCTGACGGTCCATCACGTATCGTGACTGCTACACAAAATCAGTGCCTTTGGTGAAACCCCATCGAGAACCGTGAACAGGAAAGGGGGGATTCCGCATCATAATCGCTGACCGTGCTCATTTGCAACAAGCGCTTCGTGTCGTCCCATCCGATGCATGCATCCGTAATGCTGAGCCCGTGGACCAGCGGTTTACCGACAACCAGGTCCTGCCGCCCTGCCTTCAAGTGGCTCTCAGCCATCACACCGACTATGCGCTCGTCGCCGGCCGCGATCTGTTTTGCCACATGCATTCCGGCTTCGACCTGCTTCTCGAACTGCTTGGACGAATTGGCGTGACTCAGGTCGATCATGAGCTTCTGCGCGAGTCCCGCATCGCCGAGGGCTCTGGCGGCTCCATCCACGCTCGCGGCATCGTAGTTGGGAGCTTTCCCCCCGCGCAGAACGACGTGGCAATCCTCATTGCCCGTTGTCGATACGATCGCTGAATGTCCGGCCTTGGTCACCCCCATGAAATGATGCGGCGCCCGGGCGGCGCGCATCGCGTCTACCGCGATGCTCAGACCGCCGTCCGTGCCGTTCTTGAACCCGACAGGGCACGACAAGCCGGGCTCGAGCTCGCGGTGCACCTGGCTTTCGGTCGTGCGCGCACCTATCGCGCCCCACGAGATCAGGTCGCCGATGTACTGCGGCGTGATCATGTCCAGAAACTCGCAGCCAGCCGGCATGCCTGTATCGTTGAGATGCACCAGGAGCCGCCGCGCCACCCGCAGGCCCTCGTTGATGCGAAAGCTGCCGTCCAGCTGGGGGTCGTTGATCAGGCCTTTCCATCCCACCGTCGTGCGCGGCTTTTCGAAGTACACGCGCATGAGGATGAGCAGGTCATCGGACAGCCCGCCTTTCAGCTCGAGCAGATTTTTGGCGTATGCCGTCGCGGTGTTGACATCGTGTATCGAGCACGGGCCTATAACGACGAAAGCCCTGTCGTCCGCGCCGTGGAGTATGCGATGTATCGCATGCCGCGTCTCCATGACTGTTCTCGCCGCATCGGCCGTATTCGCGAATTCCCGCAGCAGCTGCGAAGGTGGCGTCAGCTCGTGAATTTCCCGAACGCGGACGTCGTCGGTCCTGTATTCCATGATCAGACTCGAAGCGGCTGCAACAGTTCGCGTGCGCTTTGTGCGCGCTCCAGCGACCGCACGCGCGTCAGGCAATCGCTGATGGCGGCGTCGGGGAGCACCCGCTTTGCATTTCTCGTGAACTTGTCGATGAGCGCCGGATGCAGCTCGGTGCCCTCCAGCCCTGGAACCGAAAACCCGGATTTGATGTGCCGCGAAACCGTACGCCCGTTCTTAAGCTGGATGATGACTTCCATCCCGAGGAAGTCCTTGCCCTTGGTGAAGTCGAGATTGGCCATGTCCGGATGCGGCTCGATCGAAACGCGCCGGATGATGTCGCGGACGAGCGGATCCTTGACGCGCTCTTCGCGGAATTGCTCGACTTCGAGCTGTCCGTCGACCAGGGCAGCCGCAATGCAGTAGTGCAGGCTCAGCTTCCCCTCCAGTCCGCTCTGCGGATTGTCGTTCCACAGTGAATGCTGAATCATGTGATTGCCGAGGCAGCGCACGCGCTCGACGTCCTGAGCGCGGACTCCATCCGCTCCTGCTTTCCGATGATCGTCGCATCGCCTTTGGCGTATTGGGATGCAACATATTTTCTTACGATGGCCAGCCCTTCGGCTTTGCACCCTGCCAGCGCGACGGCGAAATAATCCAGGACCGCCGCCTTGACCCACGGCAGCGCAGCTTCAGGAACGCTTTCGTAACGCACCCCGGAAATCCACTTCGAGAGAGTCGTCGTAAAACTCATGTCATCGGCCTTGAAACATTTACGGTTGATTCAGCGTGTCTCACGTCAAATGGCGGTATCGACGACGACCTCGCTGCCTTCGACCCGGAATCTATGGGGGTGCTGGTCTGAGACCCACTCGGTGTAGTCCAGTATCTCCTGAAACTTCGGATCGTCGGGTCCGACGACGTACGGCTGCGCCCGATGGTTGATGAACGCAGGCAGGAACGACACTTTCTCGATCCCTTTCCTGCTGATCACGGCCTTTGCCACCATGGTCTTGCGGCAATGCGCGGGGAAGTTGTACATGCCGTTCGGCGGCTGGCACTCGGGTTCGATCTGGTACCAGATGAGGTTCCAGTCGAACGTTCCGGTCGAGCGGCTCTTGGACCCCGTTTGCATGAAGTTGCCGATGCTGTAGAAGCACACCTTGCCTTTGTAGACCTCTACTGCCTTGATCGAGTGTGCATGGTGTCCCAGTATCAGGTCGGCGCCGGCATCGATCGCCGCGTGAGCGATCGGTTGCTGGTACATGCAGAGGGTCTTGGCTACATGCCGAAGGCCCCAGTGGATCGACAGGATCACCACGTCGGCCTGCTGCTTCGCCTTCCTGATGTCCTCCTGCAAGGTTTTCACGTCTTCCTCGTACGGCGTGGTGATGATTTTCGGAGGCGCGCCGGGCTGGAATTCCTCCGGAAGGTAATAGGTATGAGCGCGCGCTGGTGCAACGCCTGCCTTGCCGGGCCCTGCTGCCTGACCATCGCGAAGCACTGAGCAGTACGAGAGGACTGCAATCGTCACGCCATTGCGTTCGATAATGGCCGGCTTGCGCGCTTCGTCGCCATCCTTTCCCGCGCCAATTACGTACTTGCCCATGCCGCGGAACAGATCAACGGTGTCCAGCAGCGCGTCGGGACCCCAGTCCATCGAATGGTTGCTTGCGACAGAGACGATATCGATGTCGGCGGCCTTCCACACCTCAGCCATGCGCGGGTGCTGGCGGGCATGCTGACCACTCGGTCCGTACAGGAACTGCGGATCCGCACCTCTCTCGGAATAGATTCGCTCGCACTGCCCCAGCCTCAAGTCGGCCTGGCGCAGCACCGGCGAAATCAGATCGGCAAACTGTGCCGTCGGTTCGTACACCGGGCCGATGTCTCCTCCAGCCATGAGCGTTAGCGTCGGCATCGTTTTTTTCATCTATCTGTATCGTCCATCACAGTTTGATTTCGGTTGCACCCGGACAGGCATCGCAGTCACCGCAAACGCGCGCCTGCTTCCTTCGACCATCAGCGTCGCATTGACTCGAAGTACGCTACATGGGCTTTATACCTGCGGCTTTTACCACATCCTTCCATGTCGCGATCTCTTCCTTGATGAGTTTCCCGAATTCGGCCGGCGTATTGGCGACAGGCTCGTAACCTTGCGCCGTCAATGCGCTGGACACGTCAGCGGCATTCACCCCTTTGACGGCCGTGTCGTGCAGTCTCGCAATCACGGCTTGGGGGGTGCCCGCCGGCGCCAGTAGGCCTGCCATGTGCGAACCTCGAAATTCGGAATCGTTTCAGCTATTGCAGGAAAGTCCGGAGTCGCCGCGACCCGTTTAGCGCTCGTCACGCCCAATGCCCGAAACTTTCCAGATCGCACCAAAGGCAAGGCGGTAGGCATAGTGATGAAGGCGAGCTGAACCTGCCCCGCAACCACATCGTTGGTCGCCTTGGGAGCCCCCTTGTACGGCACGTTCACGATGTCGATCCCGGCTCTCATCTTGAACAGCTCACCGCCGAGATGAGAGCCCACCGCAACACCGCCCGCGGCGTAGTTGAGTTGCCTGGGTTTCGCCTTCGCAAGTGCAATCAACTCCGCCACATTCTTCGTGAGCAGGGGTGGATGCGCGACGAAGAGATAGGGCGTTGAAGACAACATGGTGATCGGCGCCAGATCGCGGATCGGATCGTACGGCAGTTTGATAAGGACGCTCGGGTTGATCGTGTGACCTGCGGTCACCATGACTATCGTATAGCCGTCAATATTGGATTTCGAGGCAAGATCGGTTCCGATGGATCCACCTGCGCCCGCCCGATTGTCGATGACGATCTGCTGCCCCAGGCTTTCCGACATCTTTTGTCCGACCACGCGGGCGACGATATCCGCGCCGCTCCCGGACGGGGAAGTGACTATCATGCGTATCGGCCGGGTCGGATAAGACTGCGCGAGCGCCGAGATTGCCCCGCCCAACAATGAGATGCAAAGCAGGCGCGGGAGCGCCATTGCCACCAACCGACTCATCGCATGCCGTTATTGACAAGATCGTATGACAATCATAATATCTTAATGTCTGTCATGTCAAATGACTATCGCCGGCGAAACGAATAACCAGAGGGGAGGGTTGTGCAGCTTCATATCCGCAGTTTCCATACATTTGTCGAGCACAAAATCGTCGAAGCAGGAAAGCGCGCAGACGTCCCATTGCGCAAGGTGGCGGCGATTGCCGTCATCGAGAACCCGTACGCGGGTGCTTATGTCGAGAACCTGAAGCCTTTGATCGACGCAAGCGAGGACCTGGGACGCCAACTCGCTCAGCTCGCGGTGCGCGCGCTCGAGCCCTACCCTGCGGAAAGCTATGGCAAAGCGGCGATCGTCGGCACCGCCGGCGAACAGGAGCACGCGAACGCAGTGCTTACCACGACGTTTGCCGAGCCACTGCGCAAGGCAATCGGCGGCGGCAAGGCATGGATCACGTCCTTCACGAAGCGCGCCGGCGCGGGCACATTGATCGACGTGCCGCTCGCGTTCAAGGATGCGCTTTATGTGCGCTCGCACTATGATGGCATGATCATCATGTTGCCGGACTCGCCGCAGGCGGATGAAATCGCAGTGATCGTGTGCCTTGCCAACCGCGGCCGTCTCAATGCGCGCGTGGGCGGACTTGCGCGCGATGACGTCAAGGGGCTGGACGGGCTTTCTTAAATCTTTGGAGGGATTATGAAAACCGCGATCGTCAACTTGGGCACCATCGTATCCGGCGAATGGCGTGAACCCTACGTGCGCGGCGACTCCATCCTGATGGAGGACGGCAAAATCACCGAAGTTGGGACAGTATCCGCAAAGCAGGTTGCAGCCCGCGACGTCGTGATCGACGCGGACGGCGCAATTGCCATTCCCGGGCTCATCGACTCTCAGGTGCACAACACCTTTGGGGACTACACGCCCCGCCAGAACACGGTCGGTTTTCTGGAGAGCTACGTCCATGGCGGTGTGACGACTGCGATTGGCGCCTCGGAAGTTCATGTACCCGGGCGGCCGAGGGACCCCGCGGGCGTCAAGGCGCTCGCGGTGGCTGCGATGAAGTGCTTCGAACACTTCAGGCCCGGGGGAATGCGCGTCTACGCCGGGTCGATCATCTTGGAGCCGGGGCTTACCGAGGCGGATTTCAGGGATATCGCCGCCCAAGGCGTATGGCTCGCCAAAGCCGGCTTCGGCGCAGTCGAAACCCCATTCGACTATGTGCCGATGGTGAGCTGGGCCAAGAAACACCGCATGATCACCACCGTGCATACGGGAGGCTCCTCGATCCCGGGCTCCTCCGGTATCTGGGCCGACCATCTGCTTGCGATGCAACCCGATGTGTCCTTTCACGTAAACGGCGGTCCGGTTGCCATGCCAGATACAGACTTTCCGCGCGTGGTTCACGAAAGCGGGATGGCCCTGCAAGTCTGTACCGCTGGCAACCTCCGGACGACGCTGCTGATCGCGGACCTCGTCCGCAAGGCGGACCAGTTCGACCGCTTTCTGATCGCGACCGATACGCCCACCGGCAGCGGCATCATGCCGCTTGGCATGATGTACACCATCACACACCTTGCGAGCCTTTCCGACATGCCGGTCGAGTGGGCCATCGCCGCCGCCACCGGAAACAATGCCAGAGTCTACCGTCTCAATTCAGGCTTCCTGCGTAATGGATGCGACGCCGATGTTGTGGTACTCGATGCCTGCGTCGGCGGATCGAAAGACAACGCGCTTGATGCGCTGCGCAACGGCGACATCGCGGCGGTTGCTGCAGTCGTTACCGACGGCGTGCCGCGCTTCGTCGGACGCAGCTGCAATACGCCCGCGCCGAACAGAACGGTGCGCGTCACGCAGTGCCGCGTGCCGCAGGACTATTCACTCGCCGCACACTGAGGGTTCTGAGGGTTCGAGGAGGTCACCGATGGACATGGCGGTCACGAAGGAATCGGGACTTGCGGCCGGCACCGGCAGCAAAGTGAGGATTACGCGGGTCGAGACAATACCGCTGCGGGTGCTACTCACCGCGCCGGTGAAAATCGCGAGCGGCGCCGCGCGGCCTTTTGTGGAAGTCCTGCTGGTGCGGCTGCACACCAATGAAGGCGTTGTCGGCATCGGGGAGACGCAGGCCTGGCGCCGGCAGGGCAGCGCCGAGACGCTCGCGAGCCTGACGCGCGTGATCGAGGACCACTTCACGCCGCACATCATCGGGCAGTCACCTTTCGCAGCCGCTTCGATCATGAAAGCGCTCGATCAGGCGATCTATCACAGCTACTACGCGCAGGCGCCGATCAGCGATGCTCTGTTCGACCTGCAAGGCAAGATCCTCGGCGTGCCCGTGTATGCGCTGCTCGGCGGCAAGTGCCGCGACACCGTCGGCGGCTGTGCAGTGCTTTTCATCAAGCCCACACTCGAGGAGACGCTCGAAGGCGCCGCGGATTTCCACAGGCGCGGCTTTCGCAGCTTTACGGTGAAAGTCGGCCTCGACCTCAAAGCCGACGTCGCAAACGTGCGCGGCATCCGCGAACGCTTCGGCGAGGACGTGATCATCCGCGTCGACGCAAACGCTGTCATGGGCTTCGACGACGCACTGAAGCTTCTGAAGCGCATCGAGCCTTACGACATCGACGCAGCCGAGCAACTCCTCCCGCTGCACGACATCGACGGCATGGCCGAGCTCGCCCGCCGAACGGACATTCCGATCATGACCGACGAGTGCGTGGCCACCGACCACGACCTCCTCCACGTCATCGAAAAGCGCGCCGCCACGGTCGTGCAGACCAAGGTCGCGAAGAACGGCGGCCTTTGGTACTCACGTAAGCTCTGGCACATTGCCGACGCAGCGGGCATGCGCATCTATCCGGGCAACCACCCGTGCACGAGCATCGCCACGGCCTCGGTCACGCATCTCGCAGCGGCGTGGCCGGGGCCGCTCCTAGACGGGCCTTTCTCGGCAGGCATCTGCGGCGGCCTCGCCGAAGACGTGGTGAGCGACCCGCTCGAAGTCGACGGGCATCTGGTGAAGGTGCCGGACAAGCCGGGGCTCGGCGTCACACTCGACGAAGAGAAGATCAAAAGGATGCGCGCAGACCTGTAAGAGCTTTTAACGCACTCGTAGTGTTCTTCACCACAAGGAGTCTCGGGGCATGTCGCGTTATCGATACTTGGCAGTTCTTCTGGCAGTGGTTTTCGGATGCGGGAACGCTGCCTCCTACCCGGAGCGTCCGGTTCGCATGATCGTCCCCTTCTCGGCAGGCGGCGGCACGGACATCATCGGCCGCGTGCTCGCAGAGCGTTTCACCAAAAACTTCGGGAAGCAGTTCATCGTGGATAACCGCCCCGGCGGCGGCGCCATGATCGGCGCTAACCTCGTCGCGAAGTCGAGCCCTGACGGTCACACTCTGCTTGTGGGCACTTCGGCCGAGCTCACGATTTCTCCGGGCCTCTATGGCGGCTCACCTTACAACCCCGTAACAGACTTCAACGCGATCGCGCTCCTCGGCGTTTCACCGGTCGTGCTCGTCGCGCACCCGAAGTTCGAAGGCAAAGACATTCGCGGGCTCATCGCGCTGGCCAAAGCGAACCCCGGCAAGATAGCCGTTGCGAACGGCGGCACAGGCGCGGCCCCGCACCTCGCAGGTGAGCTCCTCAAGTCCATCGCGGGCGTCGATTACATTCTCGTCCCATACAAGGGCGCCGGCCCAGCGCTCAGCGATGTGCTCGGCGGGCAGGTTGAAGTGTCATTCACCACCGTTGCCTCTGCCCTGCCTCATATCAAGGGCAATCGCATGAGAGCGCTCACGGTGATTTCATCGAAGCGCTCATCGCTCCTGCCGGAGGTGCCGTCAGCTGCGGAGCAGGGGCTCAACAACTACGAAGCGGTAACGTGGTTCGGCCTATTCTCGCCGGCGCAAACGCGGAAGGAAGTTATCGACACGCTACGCACCGCCACCGACAAGGCCCTGCGCGACACCGCGATGCAGAACCGCCTGGAAAGCCTAGGCATCGAGCCGGGGTCGGTGGAAAGCGGCGGACAGATGCTCATCACGCGGATCAAGACCGAGCTGGCGCGCTGGGGCGCCGTCATCAAGGCCGCCGGCATCAAAGGCGAATGAAAAACATCTGGGGCAGAATTTACAGGATTGACATGAGTCAACCCACGTCCAATCCGATTCCCCACCGTCTTGTCCCGTTAATCCTGTAAATCATGCAAGTCCTGCCGAATGCGGTTTCATGCGATGAATCCTGTTGAAACGCGTGTGTGGAAGTGGGTGGCGTACATGTTAAGGATGCGCTCGCCTGCGGCGATGCTCACGCTGATGTTGAGCCTTCTCGGCGCCGGCTTCGGTTTGCAGAGCGGCGTGGCGTTCGCCCAGGACTGGACGCCGACCCGCCCGCTACGCTTCATCATCTCCTTCCCGCCCGGCGGCACATCCGATTTGCTCGAGCGCGCGATCGCGCCAGCCATGAGTGAAGGGCTGGGCCAGCCGATCGTACTCGACAATCGCGGCGGCGCGGGCGGAATCGTCGGCGTGGAGGCAGTAGCTCGCGCGCAACGCGACGGCTACACGTTCGGCATCGCTTCGCTGAGCTCCCACGCCGCGAATGCAACGCTCGCGCTGAAGCTCCCGTACGATCCCATCAAGGACTTCGAGCCGATCACGCTGCTTGGACGCTCGCCGCTGCTACTCGTGGTCGGACCGCAGAACCCAGCGCGATCGGTGCAGGAGCTCCTCGCACAAGCGAAGACCAAATCGCTCAACTTCGCCTCCCCAGGCGTCGGCCTCGCGAGCCATATCGCGAGCGAGCTCCTGAAGCTTCAGACGCAGTCGAATATGGTACACGTGCCCTACAAAGGCGGCGGACCCGCGCTTACCGACATCATGGGTGGACACGTGGACATGATGTTCATCCCAATCTCCTCCGCGATGCCACTCGTGCAAAGCGGTAGGCTTCGCGCGCTGACGATCGTTAGAAAAGAGCGTTCGCCGCGCCCGCCGAACGTGCCGACGATCGCTGAGGCGGGCATGGCGAACTTCGACATTGCGGAATGGTGGGGGCTCCTCGCACCGGCGAGAACGGCGCGCTCCGCGGTGAATCGCCTTCGCGCAGAAACCGTCCGCGCCGTTGAACGGCCCGAAGTGGCGGACCGGCTCGGTGCAGCCGGTGTCGAAATGATTACGTCCACGCCAGAGGAGCTTCGCGAGTACGTTGTGGTCGAGATCCGAAAGTATCGCGACATCATCCAGCGCGCGGGCATCAGAGCCAACTAGAGAGGCAACGAATGGATCGAACCACCGAGCAACTGGCGAGCCATGTCACCGGGCTGCGCTATGAGTGGTTGACCCCAGGTGCCGTGCACTCCGCCAAGAGGCTCCTGATTGATGCGATCGGTTGCGCGGTGGGCGGCTACCACAGCGAGCCCGCAGCCATTGCACGCAAACTCGCGGCGCAGACGAGCGGTACGCCGCCTGCGCGCGTGCTCGGCTCTGCCGCGATCACGTCGATGGAAGCAGCGACGTTCGCGAATTCGGTGATGCTACGTTACCTCGATTTCAACGACACCTACACGTCGATCGGCGAAGGCCATCCGAGCGATGCTATTCCAGCAGTGCTCGCGGTCGCCGACGGCCTCCACCTCAGCGGAAAGGACACCATACTCGGCTTGGCCGCCACGTACGAGGTCTATAACGGACTTGCGGATTCGGTATCGCTGCGCGACAAGGGCTGGGACCATGGCTACTTCGTCGTCTTCGCCGCGGCGGCGGGCGCAGGAAAGCTGCTCGGGCTCACGCTCGAACAAATGGGCAACGCGATCGCGCTCGCGAGTGCACCCAACGTGCCAACGCGGCAAACGCGCAGCGGCGAGCTGTCCATGTGGAAAGGCTGCGCGACGGCAGCGTCGGCGCGCGCGGGTGTTTTCGCGGCGCAGCTCGCCAAGGAAGGCATGACCGGTCCCGCCGAAGCATTCGAAGGACGGCACGGCGTCTTCGATCAGGTCACAGGGCCTTTCACACTTCAGCCGCTCGGAGCTCACCCGCGGGGCTTTGGGCTCGAGCGTACCGGCATTAAGTTTTTCCCTACCGAATACCACTCGCAGATTCCGCTCGGGCTCGTGCTGAAGCTGCGCGGGCAGATCGCCGTCGAGGACATCGAAGTCCTCCATGTGGAAACATACAACCTTGCCTACAGCGAGATCGGGAGCGAGCCGCAGAAATGGAATCCACAGACACGCGAAACCGCGGACCACAGCCTGCCGTACATGCTGGCGGCGGCGGTGCAGGACGGCTCGATCTCGGTTGCGACTTTCGATGAGGCCCGCATACGCGACCCCAAGCTTCGACCGCTTATGAACCGCATCAAAGTGAGCGAAAATGCGGAATTCACGCGCGACTTCCCGAGGTTCATGCGAAACCGTATCGAGATCGTGACGAAAGGCGGCAGACGGCTCGTGGAAGAGGAACGCTATCCCAAGGGGCACTTCGAGAATCCGATGACGGACGCAGAAGTGGAATCGAAGTTCCGAGCGCTGTGCAACGGGCTGATGCCCGCGGACCGCTGTGGGGCGACACTGCAAGTGGTGTGGGGGCTCGAGCGAGCGCAGGATGTCGGGCAGGTGCTCGAGCTCGTGCGGATAGAGGGACAATAAAGAAACGGCCATAGGAGGTAGATCATGCAGCGTGTAGAAGCGAAACGTGTCGAGCGTGCGGTGCGGGTGCTGTACCGAGCTGCAGCGGCAGTCGGGTTGTTCTGGTACGGGCTGGCGGCGTTACCGGCTCACTCGGCCGAAGAATATCCGTCGCGTCCAGTGCGGCTCGTCGTGCCTTTCCCTGCGGGCGGTCCTACGGACGTCGTGGGGCGTCTGTTCGCGGAAAAGCTCACCGCGATCTGGGGCAAGCAGGTAATCGTAGACAGCCGGCCTGGCGCGTCGGGCACGATCGGCGCGGACATCGTCGCGAAATCGAACCCCGACGGCTACACGATACTGTTTGGCTCAACGAGCACTTTCGCCGTAAACAGCGTGGTCCTCAAGAAACTGCCGTACGACATCATTCGCGATTTTTCGCTGATCGGGCTCGCTTCTAATGGACCGCACGTACTAATGGTGCGCGCGGGCTTCCCGGCTAAGACCGCTTTGGATCTGATTGCGCTCGCGAAAAAACAGCCGGGAAAGCTCAAATACGGCTCAGCGGGCGCGGGCACGATCATTCACATGTCGGCGGAGCTCTTCAAACATCAGGCCGCGGTAGACATCGCTCACGTGCCTTATAAAGGCGGCGCGCCGACGGTGGTCGCGCTGCTCGGCGGCGAAGTCGACCTCATCATCAATGATCTGTCCGTGGTGCTGCCGCATGTCAAAAGCGGTAATGGGGTGGCACTGGCCGCTGCACACACGAGCCGCCTGCGACCGCTGCCCGACGTGCCTACATTCGCCGAGATTGGTCTGCCTGGCATCGTCGCGAGCACTTGGTTTGGCGTCGCCGTGCCGGTCAAGACTCCGCCGCAGGTGATAGCGCGTATTGCTGCCGCTCACGGACAAGTCGTACAACGGGAAGATTACAAGCAGCGTCTCGCCACGCTGGCCATGGAGCCGCTCATCCTCACGCCCGAGCAAACCTCCGCTTTCCTGAAGCGCGAGATCGACAAGTGGCAGAAAGTCGTTGACGCGGCGGGAATTAAGATCGATTGAGGGCGCGCCCACACCGTAGCGTAACCCACCGCAGAAGCCGACACGTCCTTCGCAGCGGGTTTCACCCGCCCCACGTTTAAAACTCCCGGACGTCGACGAAGCGCCCGGCGAGCGCGGCGGCAGCGGCCATCTCGGGACTCACGAGGTGCGTCCTGCCGCCCGAGCCCTGCCGCCCCTCGAAATTGCGATTGGACGTCGACGCGCAGCGCTCGCCGGGGTTGAGGCGGTCCTCGTTGATACCGACGCGCATCGAGCAGCCTGGCTGGCGCCACTCGAAACCGGCGTCGGTGAAAACGCGGTGCAGGCCTTCCTGTTCGGCTTGCCTTTTCACGGCACCGGAGCCGGGAACGACGAGCGCCTGCTTGAGCGACCGCGAGACTTTGCGGCCGCGCACGATCGCCGCCGCCGCACGCAAGTCCTCGATGCGCGAGTTCGTGCACGAGCCGATGAACACCTTGTCGATGGCGATCCCGGTCATCGGCGTATTGGCTTCCAGCCTCATGTATTCGAGCGCGAGCGTCATCGATTTTCGCCGGATGGGATTCGTCTCCGCAGACGGATCGGGGACGCGCCCGCTCACCGGCACCACCATCTCGGGAGACGTGCCCCACGTCACGTGAGGCTCGACGGCGGCGACATCGAGCGCGATGTCGCGATCGAATTCCGCATCGCCGTCGCTCCGCAGCTCGCGCCAGTACTCGACCGCGCGGTCCCACAGCTTTCCCGTCGGGGCGAAAGGCCGCCCCCGCACGTAGTCGATCGTCTTCTCGTCGACCGCGATCGTTCCGGCGCGCGCGCCGGCCTCGATCGACATGCTGCAGAGCGTCATCCGCGCTTCCATGCTCATTGCGTCGACCGCCGGTCCGCAGAATTCGATCACGTGTCCGCTGCCTCCCGCTGTCCCGATGCGTCCGATGAGCGCGAGCGCCGCGTCTTTCGCCGACACGCCTTGAGGCATCGCGCCGTCGAGATTCACTCGCATCGCCTTGAACTTCGTGAGCAGCAGGCATTGCGTGGCGAGCACGAGCTCCACTTCACTCGTGCCGATGCCGAACGCAAGCGTCCCCAGCGAGCCGTGGGTCGTCGTATGCGAGTCGCCGCACGCGACGGTCATCCCCGGCAGCGTCGCGCCGAGCTCGGGGCCTATGACGTGCGCGATGCCCTGCTGTGGATGCCTGAACGGAAAGTATTGTGCGACCCCGAAGTCCCGTACATTCGCCTCCAGCGTTTCGAGTTGCAGCTTCGAGACTGGATCGCGGATACCCAGGTCCCAATCCTTGGTCGGGGTGTTATGGTCGGCGACCGCAACCATGGACCCAGGCCGCCATGCGAGGCGGCCCGCCTCGCGCAGCCTTTCGTACGCCTGGGCGCTCGTCACTTCGATGATGTAGTGCCGGTCCATGTACAGCAGCGCGTGCGCGCCAACCTCATGGACTACGTGGCTGTCCCACAGTTTATCGAGGAGCGTTTTACCCGCCATGATCGTCCCTGTTAGGGATCCTCGTCACCGCCTCACTCGTCACCACGTTGTGTTGAGTCACTTCGTCGCATCACTTTCAAGTATCGCGCGCAGCGCTTCAGGCATGGGGCAGGACCGTCCGGAGCTGCGGTCTACCCACACCATGACAGCTTCACCATCCGCATACTTGACGCCAGCTTCGACACTGCCATAAATTTCATACGAGGTGCGGAAGCTGCTGCGCCCCATCGCGCCGCTGTACACGCGGACTTCCACCGTTTCGGGATATGGTATCGGAAGCCTGAAGTTGCAACTGGTCTGTACAACCACCGGTCCCTGACCTTCTGCCGTGTTCTGCATTCCGACGCGTTCGAGCCATTCAATCCGCGTTTGCTCTAAATAGGTGAAATAAGTTGCGTTGTTCACATGCCCGTTCGCGTCCATATCCGACCAGCGCACTGGAATCTCTAAGACGCTCAGCAGGACGCCCTCCACGCTTGCTTTCCCCACTCGCCTACCTCCTCCTGGTATCGTAATAATCCCTGTTTCCACCGAGCCAGGCCACGTAGTCGTCGAACGCTTTGCCATGATCGAATGTCGGCCTGAAACCGGTATCCGACGACAGACGCTCGACGGACATCATCGAGCGATCCCGATCGCCCAGAAAGCTGACATTGGGCGCTTCATCGGCGCTGCTGATGCGATAGCGCAATGTCGGGAATATCGGGCGTAGCCGGGAACACAAGTTCTCCGCGAAACGCGGCCATCCCGTGCCCGCAGCCACGTTATACACATCATATCGCAGCGCATCGGCATACAGTAGCGCCACGATGCCGGCCGCCACATCTCGGCTATAAATCCAGTCCCTGCGCGCCTCTCGGCGCGGAAGGATCACCTCCTCGCCCGCCATGGCCAGTCGCACGATCTGAAAAGGTAGCGATAGCATATCCCGCACGCCCGCGTCGCGCTCCCACGGACCGAACACGCTGCCCAAGCGCGCGCACACGACGTCCAATCCGCGGAGCCAGCGGACCCGTGCGCACAACCTCTCGCTCGCAAACTTGGTAATAGAGTAGAGAGTATCCGGCTGCGGCGGGGTTTCTTCGGAAACGGTAGTGCCGTCGAGGAGCGCTAGGCCGTATGCTGAACCCGAGCTGACATAGACCACTCTTCGCGCACCATGTTTGGCCGCTGCGCTCAGGACGTGGCCCGTTCCTTTGATATTGACGTCGATTATGCGATCAAAATCGCGCAGCTCTCGCTGTTCGCCAGCCGTGATCACCGCGGCGTGCACAACGCGATCGGGCTGATGCTCGGCAAAGGCTGCGTCGACTGCGGCGCGGTCGGCTATATCGGCGCGAACCGTCTTGAGCGTCCCAGGCAACGCACTCAGTTTTTGCAGTGCATATGCCATGAGCTCGCTGTCGCTGAAGAGGATCACGTCCTCACCGCCTCGGAGTAGCTCTTCGGCTACGTTGAGGCCGACAAAGCCAGTGCCTCCCGTTATGAGCGTTTTCACACGCGTTCCGACTTAGCGTGGCGTCGCTTCTAACGCGGTCGCCTGCAACTCCCAGTCGCGCAGGACTTCCTGCAAGTCCTCGCCCACCGCACCGAGAGCCCGGCGCACGACCGCTGGAAACGGGGAAAGCCGTATGGGAGAAGCGAGCAGCGGCCACACTTTTCCATTCGACGACGGCTTGCGCACGATGAGATCGCGCGCCCTGGTATGCGCATGCGATGCGACCTCGCTCACACTATTGACGGGAGCACAGCGTATGCCTCGCGCAGTCAAGTCCGCCGCCACTTCGGCCTTCGTCATGCCGGCGTGGCGTTCCTCGAGTTCGGGATGCGGGCCCGTCTCATCCGCCCCGCGCGCGGCAGGGGCGCTCACCACATACACGTAACCGTCGCGACAGCGCAGCAGGCGACCAGCTGCAGTTTCGGCAGACTCGTTCCACTGGAACTGCGTAAGCCACGCAGAGAGCTCCTGCATTGAGAGATCGATGAACTGCCCTGTACCTGTGCGGCTGCGATACTCCAGACCCGCCAGAACGGCAACCAGCGCGAATTGCCCGCCAAGGATGTCGGAGATGGAAACGCCAACTTTGAAAGGGACGCCTCTTCTCCGGGTGAGATCCATGATGCCGGCCATGCCTTGTATCGTGGTATCCATCGCGGGGCGGTCGGCGAGCGGCGAATTTGCGCCATAGCCTGATACCGAGCAATAGACCAAGCGCGGATTGATCGACGCGATCTGCTGCGGACCGAACCCAAAACGCTCCAGCACGCCCGGCTTCATGTTTTCGACAAAAACGTCTGCTCTGGAAAGCAGGTTGCGAAACAGCGTTTGCCCCTCGCCAGCTCGCAGGTCGATTGCGACGGATCGCTTATCGCTATTGCTCAATGTGCAGAAATAGCTCTGCCCGTCGCTATACGGCGGCGAAGCGCGCGAAAGCTCACCTGACTGCGGTTCGATCTTGACGACATACGCTCCGAACGCTCCGAGGTTGCGCGCGGCGAGCGGTGCAGTCGTATAGTTCCCCATCTCGAGCACACGGACGCCGGCGAGAACGGACTCCAGATGCGGCGAAGTGGTGGCAACCGGTCCGCACCCCTTAGAGCGCTTACCACGCAAACTCGAATCGCGGACGCTCGCAAGACCTTCTATGGGCGCCCTACCCTGCGCCGGGAAACCGTGAACAAGACGGCCCGGAACGAGCAGATCTTTCCCCGATTGAGGATCTCGAACACTGCAGACTGCACCTCTCGCACGAATGCTTCGATCCGACAATACTTCGGCAATGGTATAGACTGGTCCGGACGGGACGGACGCAGCATTGAACGCTTTCAGACACTGACCAACCGTATGGGAGGCGATCCAAGGCTCGATCGCCGCATCGGCCTTGTCTGCATGCTCTACGCGGCCGCCCATCGAGCTAAAGCGCGGATCGCGCTTAAGTTCCGGCCGCCCGATGACCTCGCATACGCGTCCCCACATATCGTCCGACGCCGAGCACAATAGGAGCCAGCCATCGCGCGCATGATAAGCGTTCCACGGTGACATCGAAGGGTGACGATTTCCCATGCGCTGCGGCGACTCGCCCGTGAAGTGCTTGGGCAGAAAAGTACTCAACATCGTCAAGGCGGTGTCGAACATCGCGACTTCCACCCGTTGTGCAGCCCCGCTCGCTCGTCCGCCGCGCACGGCCGCGAGTACTCCCGCCGCGGCGAAGACGGCCGCGGTACATTCGGTTATCGGAATGCTGGTCGGCATGGGCTCCTGGTCCGGCATGCCGGTCGTGTCCATGAGACCGGCGAATGCCTGCATCATTGAATCAGTGTAACGCTCACCCGACAACGGACCGCTCGTGCCGAAGGCACTCACGTCGCACACAATCGCCGCCGCTTCAATAAGCGACTGCACTTGTGGCGGAATGTGAGGACGCCAGTCTGAAGAGGTGAGTACGACATCCGCGCGCTGCAGCAGGCACCGGAAAACCTCGACATCCTCTGCCACTTGCAAATCAACGACCAGGCCGCGCTTGCCGGCGCCGAGCAGCGCTCGATGCGGCCACTTCGATTCACGCATCGCATCGCCCTGTGGTGGTTCGATGACTGTGACATCCGCACCCAATCGTTGTAACAGCCCACCGCATAGGCCGGTCGCGAGTCGATCGCCAAACTCGATGACTATGACATCATGCAGAAATGTGTCTTCCACTGATCCTCACTTAATGATCCGTGGCCGCCGATTGTGAAGGTCTGGCGTCCCTGAACGCGGCAACACCGGTGAGTTCGCGGGCGTGAATCAGCGCGAGCAGTTCATTCGTCCCATCCGGTATCGACAGCATGCGTGCATCCCGATACATACGCTCCAAGCGCGCTTCGCTTGACAGGCCCAGAGCACCCAGTATGTTCATGGCTTCCCAAACCACTTTCTCGCAAGAGTTTTGAGCAAAACGCTTGGCCATCGCCGAGGCGCCTTCCGCGGGCGCGCCCCGGTCGACCTGTGCAAGAGCGCTGTAACAGAGCAGCCGGCTTGCCTGGATCGCTGTCGCCATGTCGGAGAGATTTTTCTGGATGAGCTGGTGGCCTGCGATCACTTTGCCAAAGGCCTTTCTCAACTTACTGTACTCGAGCGCAATGTCGAACGCTTCCTGCGCAAGGTAGACAGCCTGCAACCCCACTAAGGGCCTGTTCACATTCCAAGTCTGCTTCAGAATCGTTGTTCCGCCCTGCTTCGATTCGATGAGATTGTCTTCGGGAACAACGCATCCATCGAACACGGCTTCGCCGAGGTAACCCTGCTGCAGCCCAATGGTCTTAATCTCGCGTGATTCGAACGGACTCTTCTCTCTTTCGACCAGAACCTTGATGACATCACCGTTCCGCTTGTCCGTCCGCGCATCGAGGCACGTAACGATCATGACGTCGCAAACTGAGGCATTGGTGATCCACATCTTCCGGCCGTACAGCCGAAGCGCGCCCCCTTCGCGAACCAACCGCGTTTTCACGCCCCGCGGATCTGAGCCGGTATCAGGCTCAGTGGAACCAGTACAACCGATCTTGCGCGCTGCTATCAGATCCGGGAGCAAGCGCGCCTTTTGTGAGGCGGAACACTCCATGTAAATGCGAGCCACGCATCCCTCGTGGGAAAGCAAATTCATGCCGATCTGTGGCGGGAGCTGCTCAAAAACAATACCGTAATCGAGCATTGTCAGGCCAGCGCCTCCTGCAGCGACGGGCAGACGCGGGGCTGTGAGCCGGTGTCTCGCGAGTACGCCGAGCAGTTTTAGATACTGTTCTTTCGGCAGGATATCTTGCTCGTCGTGCCCACTCAGAATGGGCTGCAGTTCGCGTTCTACGGTGACACGCACAGCATCGCGCATTGCCTGTTGTTCGGAGGTCAACTCGAAATTCACAGCATCACTATCCAAAAGATCATGAAAATTCGACGTGGCCGAATGCTCGCCGGCTGCGCTGAAGCATAGAAACAAGCTGCTGCAAGTTTACCGTGGGAACCATAGTTTATAATGCACCTATATTCAAATTATCCGTGAATATAGGTTAACAATGGATAACGCACTGGACTTGGCATTTTTCTGCTTGTTGGGGCGGAAGGGCAGCTTGTCAGTTGCCGCTCGAGAATTGGGCATTACGCCTTCCGCGGTGAGTAAGCGGCTGGCACAACTGGAGCGAAAGTTCGGTGTGCGACTCCTAAACCGAACAACCCGCAGAGTGACGCTTACCAACGAGGGGGAGATTTACCTTGCCAGGGCGCGCCAAATTTTAAGTGATATCGAAGAGCTGGAGCGGCTCGTATCAAGCGGCCGGGCCGTCCCCAAGGGCTTACTTAGGATCAACGCAACATTCACCTTTGGAAGATCACAGGTCGCGCCCATCGTATCGGAATTCGTGAAGCTTTATCCTGATGTGGAGGTGCAACTTCAGTTGACCGATCGCTCTCTCAACCTATCTGAGGAAGGGTACGATATCGGAATTCGCTTCGGTGAACTTCCGGATGTCCGGCTCAACGCACGCAGGATCGTTCAAAATCATAGATTCCTGTGTGCCGCGCCGGCGTATCTCGACAAAGCTGGTTGTCCCCGCGTGCCAGGTGATCTCGCGCACCATAACTGCATTGTAATCAGACAGGATGATGCCGCATACGGTACTTGGCGCTTCACCAGTGGACGGAAGAGCGACACGGTGAAAGTGCGCGCGTTCATTGATTTGCTGGCAACACGTCTGGACAGCCGTCCAAGATAGACAAGTATTCGCGCTCGCGTCGGAGTTGCCCTACCATGCGCTACACAATTAAGCGCCGCCTCATTGGGATGATGGCCTCCTGACCGTAAAAAACACACGAGTCGTCCGCTGGTGCTTCCTTTTCAAACTTCAAGAACGCTGCCCGGATGCTCGTCTAGCCTCTATCTTTTTGTGTCGGCGGGGGCGGAGGTGGGTCCCGAACCGGGATCGGTGCGCTGGGCACCACTGTGTGCGGGCGCGGGCTCTCGTTCGGAACCTGCCTTGGCTCCGGGCGCAGCGTTCGTGATGGTTCCGGACGCGGTGGCGGCGGCTTTCATTCGTGCATGGCTAACCTCCTTTGGTGGAGCGTTGGTAATTTCGTGAAAGTTTTGGGCCGCGATAAGCAGACCTGAAAAGAAACACAGCAGGGACGCATATGCGAGAACAAGCAGCGGCCAGTTCCACTTTTTGGAGCGCGCCGCATCTCCGTCAGCCAAATCGTTCCAGTCGAGTTGATCAGAAGAGTATGCGTCTACCGATTGCCGCCAGCGGCGAAATAACCACTCAGTGCGGTGATACCGAACGGCGTGGTAGATGCCGACGATCACAACGCCGAGCGCGAAGAGCAACAAGGCGGTCAGCGGCCACTGAGATTGCCTGATGTGGGGCATTGCGCCGATAAAGCTCAGCGCGCCGGCCATGGCGCCAGCGTTGACGAACAGCAAATACTTGATTGCCTCGTCGCCCCAATTGATGCTGAGATCGCTGAGCTGCTTCCAGCGCAGATCGATGTACGCTTTGCGTACCGCTAGACTGTCTGGTGGCGTTTCTGACCGCTTCATAGCTTCCCTCCCCACAGCGGCCCACGTTGTTGGTTTATTCGTGGGTAATCCGCAATACAGCTACGAAACTGCTGTATTTACAATAAGTTATTATTATTTCTGGCGGTGCTACGAGTCCATCGCGAAACCCGCTCCGGCGCAATTTCCCTGATAACAGGGGAAAATACAGGGAATCTCAACCTTGTTAACGTCGTGATCTGGCAGATCCAGGTGGGAACAACCTGTTTTTGCGCGGAATTTAGGTCCGATGATTAATAGTCACTGCTTCAAGAACAGGGAATTCGAATTCCGTGATCAGGGATTTATCAGGGAATTTCCGTTGTTCAGCGCCTACGGACCCGATTCTCCCTGCTCTGAGGTTGTCCGCTCTCCCAATCACCCGCGGATCGAATTCTTGCGGACCACAAGGCATGCGACGTCGCCGCGCACGCGCGCGAACGCCTGCATGTGTCCCACGCTCAGCTCTGCAGGCGTAACGGCAGGTTGCGCAACTGCTTCCCGGTAGCGGCAAATATCGCGTTCGCCACGGCGGGTGCGATGAGCGGCACGCCGGGCTCGCCGACGCCGGTCGGCTTGGCGTTGCTGGGCACGATATGCACTTCGATCCGCGGCATTTCGTTGATGCGAAGGATCCCGTAGTCGTGGAAATTCGACTGCTCCACGCGGCCGTCCTTCAGCGTGATCGCGCCGTGAAGCGCCGCCGACAGTCCGTAGCCGATGCCGCCTTCCATCTGTGCCCGGATCACGTCGGGGTTGACCGCGATACCGCAATCGACCGCACACACCACACGCTCCACCCTGATCGCGCCATCCTTGCCGGCCGCCACTTCCGCCACCTGCGCGACGAAGGAATTGAAGGATTCGTGCACCGCAATACCGCGCCCGCGGCCCTTGGGCAGCGGCTTGCCCCAGCCCGCCTTGCGCGCGGCAAGCTCGAGCACCGCCCGGTGACGCGGATGCCGGTCGAGCAGCGTACGCCGGAATTCGAACGGGTCCTTGCCCGCGGCGCTTGCAACTTCATCGATCATGACTTCCGTCGAAAACGCGGTGTGCGTCGAGCCGACCGAACGCCACCACTGCACCGGCACGCCGATCTTCGTCGTATGCAGGTCGACGTGCAGGCTCGGAATCCGGTACGGCAGATTCGCCGCGCCCTCGACCGAGGTCGCGTCGATGCCGTCCTTCACGAGCATGCCCTCGAAGGCGGTGCCTGCCATGATCGACTGCCCGACGATACGGTGCTGCCATGCAATCAGGTTGCCCCGTGCATCGAGGCCCGCTGCCAGCGTATGGTAATAAAGCGGGCGGTAATAGCCGCCGCGCGTGTCGTCCCCGCGCGTCCACACCATCACCGGCAGCGGCACCTGCCTTCAGAAATTCCCGGCGTTCAAGGTTCACTCTCGTTTCCATATTCGTCACTCCTTGCCTAGTGTCCCGAGTCGTTAATTCGTTGCACAATCTTGGGCGTAGGTTGGGGTACGCGCAGCGTTCCCCGACATCCGCTGAGCGTCAGGTAGCCACCGATGCGGCAACCTGACCTACACTTTCTCAATGCGAGCGGCTTGAGGAATTCTGCATCGAAATAATGACTCACCACACTAGCCCAAGACCTTTGCGGCCTGCTTGATCGCAGCGCGAATCCGCACATAGGTTGCGCAACGGCAGGCGTTGCCCGCCATCGCACGGTCGATGTCCGCATCGTTGGGTTTCCTGTTCTTCTCCAGCAGAGCCGCCGCACTCATGATCTGGCCGGACTGGCAGTAGCCGCATTGCACGACATCCAGTTTTTCCCATGCCGACTGCACCGCCTTGCCGGTACGCGTCGCGCCGACAGCCTCGATCATCGTGATCGCCTTGCCGGCGACCGCAGACACGGCCGTCACGCAGGAACGAACGGGCTCGCCGTTCACGTGCACGGTGCACGCGCCGCACAGCGCCATCCCGCAGCCGTATTTCGTGCCGGTCAGGTTGAGATGATCGCGCAACACCCACAGCAGCGGCACGTCCGGGGCCACATCGATCTCCTGCGTCCTGCCGTTCACTTCAATCTTCGCCATAGGGTCTCCCGTCGTATCGGTTCAGATGTGCTCCCTGCAACCTGTCTTCCTAGCCTGTCTCCAGATCACAGCAACATGCAGACAGCTAATCGATCGGCGCTTGCGCTCATCTCCGGCGCCGGCTGTGCTAATTAGCGCGGATGCCGGCTTCGCGCACCAGTTTTCCCCACTTGACCGTTTCCGTCTTCACATAGGCCGTGAATTCGTCGGGCGTGCTGGCTACCGGGTCGAGCCCCAACGTCAGCAATCGCTGCTTCGCGTCCGGCTGTGCGACGAGCCTGGCGATCTCTCCATGGAGCTTGGCGACGATTTCCTTCGGCGTCCCGGCCGGCGCAAACAGACCGTACCACTGGTCCACGGCGAATCCGGGAAGCGCCGCTTCAGCCACGGTGGGAAGCTCCGGCACCGAGGGGGAGCGCTTCGCGCTCGACACCGCCAGTGCCCGCAGCTTGCCGCCGCGGACGTGCGGCATGGTCGATATCGCGCTGGCGGAAGTGATCGAGACGCGTCCGGCCACGAGGTCGAGGATGCTGGGCGCGGTGCCCTTGTAAGGAATGTGCACCAGTTTCAACCCCGCCATCCGGTTGAGCAGTTCCATCGCCAGATGCTGTCCGCTGCCGCTGCCGGAAGAGGAGAACAGGATCTCGTCCGGACGCGGTTTGGTGAACGCGATCAGTTCCTTCACGCTCTTCACCGGCAACGAGGGATGCACCGCCAGGACGCTGGGCGATTGCACGAACAGCGAAACGGGGGCGAAGTCCGTGACGGCGTCATAGGTCAGCTTATAGAGCGCCGGCGTGATGGCGTGACCCATCGAGGTCATGAGCAGGGTGTAGCCGTCGGGGGTCGCGCGCGCGACCAGCGCGGCGGCGATCGTGCCGCCCGCCCCCGGCCGGTTATCCGCCACGAACTGCTGGCCCCAGGCGTCGGTGAACCTCTGCCCCAGCATCCGCCCCGAGGTATCCACGCCGCCTCCCGGGGCGAGCGCCACGACGATGCGAATCGGCCGGTTGGGATAACTCGCGGCGGCGTCGCCCGCCGACCCTTGCGCCCAGCAGGCGCACGCCGACGCAAGCAGCAACATGAAGACACCTAATCGACCTGCGCTCTTGCTCATCGCTTTTCCTCCTTGTTATTCCGCGGACCCATAAGTTAATTATTCTTACAGATGGTACCGCGGCATCAGTTCAGCCCTATCGGTGGCAAATTCGCAGTATGACCCAATCCACATAAATCGTGCAGCCCAGCATGCGTTGGCGGGCGCGGCGCCTTGACAGCCGCAGGCGATTCCGACTTCAATCGGAGGCTGAGAGGCGCACCCGGGCGGCGCGGCAATGCCGCACCTGGTGTCGCTGACGGATGAGGGGATGCTCCCCTCATGCTCCCCGGGGTCACTGGCCGTTTTTCGAATTCCTGAAGAAGAGAAACGCGCTCGTCATCGGCACGTGGGGCCTGGATTTTCCGGCAGCGATCAAGCCGCTGCCGGAGGAGATCATCTACACGAAGCGCGCCGTGAACTCGTTCTTCAACACGGGGCTGCTCACGTGGCTGCGGGCGCACGGCGTGGACACGGTCGCACTCGCCGGCGTCTACACTCACCAGGCGGTGGACAGCACCGCGCGCTATGCCGACGACTGCGGCTTCGTGGTGAAGGTGCTGGAAGACTGCTGCGCGAGCCCCGACCCCGAGTTGCACCGCATCGAATGCGAGAAGATCCTGCCGCTGTTCGGCACCGTGATCTCTTCGGCGGAGTTCCTAGCCTCGCTCTAGCAGCCGGTCGGCCTTGTTGCTCCGACCCACCCCTAATTCTGCGCGCGCACGCCCGCTTCGCGTATCACCCGCCGCCAGCGTTCGATCTCGGCGCGTATGTGCTGGCCGAGCGCTTCGGGCGTGCCGCCGGCAGGCTCCAGCCCCTGCGCTGCGAGCTGCGCGCGCATGTCCTTGTCCGAAAGCTCGGCGCGGATGTCGGCGTTTACCCGCTGCACGATGGCGCGCGGGGTCGCCCGCGGCGCGACCAGGGCCACCCACGCAGTCGCCTCGAAGCCGGGCAGACCCGACTCCGCCACGGTCGGCACCTCGGGCAGCGCAGCGGCGCGTTTCAGGCTGGTCACGGCGACGCCTCTCACTTTGCCGGATTTCACCTGCGGCAGCGCGACCGAGAAATTGGAGAACGTCATATGCACCTCGCCGCCGATCACCGCGGCAAGCGCCAGCGCGCCGCCCTTGTAGGGCACGTGAACCATGTCGATGCCCCCCTGGCGCTTGAACATCTCGGCGATGAGATGGGACGAGCTGCCCTCGCCGAACGAGGAATAATTGAGCTTCTGCGGCGCCGTCTTCGCCAGCTTGATCAGTTCCGGCACGGTCTTCGCGGGCACGCCGACGGTGGCGCACAGCATGTTGGGCGCGGTGACGATGAGCGCGATCGGCGCGAAATCGCGCACGACGTCGAACGGCAGCTTCTCGTACAGGCTCATGTTGCTCGCGAGGGTGCTGGTGGAGCCGATGAGCAGGGTGTAGCCGTCCGGGTTGGCCCGTGCGCCGATCTCGGTTCCGATGTTCCCCCCCGCGCCCCCGCGATTGTCGATCACGACCGGCTTGCCCCAGCGCGCGTTCAACCGCTGGCCGATCTGCCGCGCGACGATGTCGTTGGCGCCGCCCGGCGGAAACGGCACGAGGACGCGCACCGGTCGATCGGGATAGGCGGGCTCCGCTGCAGACGCGGCGGTGACGCACAAGGCGGCGAGCATGGCTAGCGGTGGAAATGGATTCATGGCGGTTCACTCCTCGTGTTTGTCGGCACGCTGATTCGTGTGCGGGATGTATGCCGGGGATTGCAGCCTCGAAAGTCGTTCAAGACCCGCAAAGCAGCCTGGCAGCAGCATTATCGTGGCTTGTTTCAGACGCCGATCGCGGCCTGGGCAACAATTCGCCACCGACAGGCGCGGGCCGGCTAGGTCGGCTGCTGCTTGGGGAACTGCGGCAACGAACCCAGATCCATCGCCCAGTCGAGCGAGGAGCGGCACCACTGCTGCACCTTCGGCCGCAGGTCCGCCCGCTGGCGGATCGTGCCGACGCGCAGCATGTAAGACTGCGGGTCGGTCACGGCCGCCGAATAGATCGACGTGCCGCACTCGGGACAGAAGGCCTGCGCGCGCCTGGAGCCGCTCTCGGCGGTCTTGATATAGATCTTCGGCTGCCCGCCGCTCATCGTAAACGCTTCCCTCGGCACGGGAACATTGGTGCGGTAAGCGGAGCCGGTCTGCGTCTGGCAGTCCGTGCAATGGCATATCCTGACCTTGTCGGGATCGACATCCGCGGTGTAGGCGATGTTGCCGCAAAGACATTCGCCGTCGACTTTCATGGCAGTCTCCTCTGGGTGTGCAGGTATGGAATTGTGGCCCAATTTCGATCTCCTTGGGAAACGGCATCGACGCGGACCGCCGTCGCCCGCCACGGGGCGCTCGTGCAGCCGGCTCGGACGCGGAAGGTGCTCCGGTCACACGGGCAAAGCTTGCTCCGTCGCGTGCGCCGGCGCCTCCAGCTCGTAGGCGTTCATGTTGTAAGCCAGCATCGCGTAGCAGGCGATCAGATTGGTCAAGGTCAGGGTCCCGCGCCGGCCGAAGCTGGCGCTGGCCCGATCGAACGTCCGCCGGCTGACTTTGCGGTTGCGGAGCAGCTCGCGCGCGAGCGGAACGATCAGACGAATCGGCTTGAATCACGCAGATTGGAAGGTCCGCGGTCCGCCCGGGTCAAGGCGAGTTCGATCCGAGCTCAGGCGCCGCGGATGACGATCTTGCCGAAGTGCGCGCGGCCGGCGAGATAGTCGTAGGCAGCCCGGGCATCCCCGAACTCGAACTGCCGGTCGATGATCGGTTTGAGCTGCGCTTGAGACACAGCCCGGTTCATCGCTTCGAACATCTCGCGGCTGCCGACCTGGATGCCGTGCACGTTGGCGCGCTTGGCGAGGATCATCTGCGGGTTGATCTGGGCCTCGCCCGCGAGATTGCCG
>Ga0156176_1061_pt1 | contig 30599 bp, 37 predicted proteins | sample RifCSPlowO2_12_FD_107829 | JGI IMG/M metagenome (GOLD analysis project Ga0156176, IMG submission 107829) | Betaproteobacteria bacterium RIFCSPLOWO2_12_FULL_62_58
CCCGCTGTCTTTCAGTGGCTGCTCGAACGCGTAAAGCCTGAGCGTGATCATAACAATCGTGCAACGTACCGTGATAATTGGTGGATATTTGGGGAACCGCGACGCCAAATGCGTCCTGCTCTAGTGGAGCTCAATCACTTCATTGCAACGACCCGCACCGCAAAACATCATGTCTTTCAGTTGTTGGATGTCAACATCATTCCGGAGAGCAAAATAGTGGCATTGTGTCCTGGCGGCGCCTATTTCTTGGGCGTGTTGTCTAGTTCGGTGCATGTGATATGGGCAGTTGCCTCCGGTGGTTGGCTAGGGGTATGGGTGGGGCGATCTTGCGCCGTTGATGGAGATTGTTAATGGCAATGCGGCTCTCCCTCACCCCAACCCTCTCCCGGGGGGAGAGGGAGATGTGAAAAGGCGTCTCCCGGGGGGAGAGGGAGATGTGAAAAGGCGTCTCCCGGGGGGAGAGGGAGATGTGAAAAGGCGTCTCCCGGAGGGAGAGGGGGCTTCTATGAAAATGCGTCTCACGGGGGAGAGGGGGGCTGCTTTGAAGACGTGGGAGGAGGCGAAGCGGGCGCTCGATGAGGCGTTGCTGGAACGGCTCGTGGCGCTCAACGCCGAGCGCGGGGCGGAAGAGAAGCGCGGCCAGATCCGTTGGCTGCGGCCCGAGCTTCAGAATCCCGCGGGGCGCGCCGCGCCGACGCAGGTGGAGATCGAAACCGGCGAAGAAACCGTCACTGCCCCGCGCGCGGGAGAGCGCCGTCCCTGGCCGGCAACGCTGCCGGCGCAGGTCAAGGCAGTGGCGGAGGTGTTGGCTGCCGCCCGCGCACCTCACGCTGCGGTTTGACCACCAACTCGAATTGATAGTCGCCCGCAGCGCGGATTATCCCGCCGTTGGAGCCGACTATGACGTCGGCGCAGACCGCGCCGATGCCGGTCATGGCTAGAGCCGCGGTGAGCCACAACCCGAACTTTCTGCGCGATGCATTCATAGCGCTTGAGACGTTTGACGAATGCGAGCGAGGCGGTAATGCCATGGTTGTTGCATCGGTCAGGCGTTTAATGCTTGTGCCGGTGGTGCAGGTCCGGCAGATGGGGGTGAGCGTGCGTCATAGGCGGGTGCTCGTGCCAGTGCCCGTGGGGCTCGGGGCCCTCGTCGCCGCGGTGTACATGCTGGTGGTGCTCATCGTGAATATGCCGATGACTATGCGCCATATACTCGTGCGTGTGCTCGTGCAAATGCTGCTCCGTTAGTACGAGCCACGTTGCCGCAACCATCAGCGCAAGCGCAACACCGAACGTAACGGTGAACGGCTCCCCGAGGGCAAGGATCGCAATCGCGGCGCCGATGAACGGCGCGGTGCTGAAATGCGCGGCGGTGCGCGCGGCTCCGAGATGCCGCAGCGCGAGGATGAACAGCACGAGGCTCACGCCATAACCGAGGAAGCCGACCGCCAGCGCACCTGCGAGCGCCTTGGTTGGAGGGAATTGCAACCCGAGCGCGAACGCCAGGACGAGATTGAACGATCCGGCGGTGAGACCCTTTATCATCGCCAGCACAACCGGATCGTTCGCCGAAATCTTGCGCGTGAGGTTGTTGTCGAGAGCCCAGCACAAGCATGCGCCGACGATCGCGAGCGCGTGCAGCGAGAACTTGAACTCGGCCTGCGGCTGCCAGGAAAGCACGAGCCCGCCGGCGAGCATCAGCGCCGCGGCCGTCCACACGCGCCCTCCGATCGCCTCCCGGAACAGCACTGCGGCGACCAGCGTGGTGATCACGCCTTCCAGGTTGAGCAGCAGCGAAGCCCCCGATGCGCTGGCGCCCGACAGCCCCCATAAGAGCAGGATCGGTGCAACGACGCCGCCCGCGATCACCGCCCCGGCGAGCCATGGATAGTCTCCGGCCGCCAGAGGGGGTTCCGGGGCAGGCCGGTTCGCGCCGCGCCACATGTGCGTTGCCAGCCGCACTGCAATGAGCCCCAGGCCGCTGCCCAGGTACAGCAATCCTGCGAGCGCGATTGGCGGCAGTTCGCCCAGCAGCAACTTGGCGAGCGGCGTACTCGCGCCGAACAGCCCGGCGGCGATAAGGGCGAAGAAAGCGTAGCGCTGGAGCGGGAGATCGATCATGCGAAGCCAGGTGCTCAGTGTAAGCGTTACAACTTGGGAAGGGGTTTGTTGCGCGCATGCGCGCCCCGCACGTGGCCGGCGTGTTCACGTCCCGGAGATTGAGCGCCCCGACCTGCGAGTTCGTGAAGAATCTTGCAGTGCTTTGCCGGCCGTATCGAGGCGCAGAGTTTACGCAAGCTTTTAAGCTGCCTTTCCAGTTTTTGGAGTTCGCTGATGCGATTCGCCACGTGCTCGATGTGTTCGTCGAGCAGGGCATTGACCGCGCCGCAGTTTTCCGTCGGAGCGTCCCGGAATTTGAGCAGCGCGCGTATTTCCTCGAGCGTCATGTCGAGCGAGCGGCAGTGGCGGATGAACCGCAGACGATTAACCTGTTCCCGGCCGTATAGACGGTAGTTGCCGACAGTCCGGCCGGGGTCGGGCAGCAATCCCGCCGTTTCGTAATACCGTATCGTCTCGATGCGGCAGTCCGCGCGTTTGGCGAGTTCTCCTATACGCATATGGTCCTCGGATGTAGGTGGTTGTCAGATGGCAGATCAGGCGCTCCGGTATCCGAGCGCGATAGTGGCCGCGCCCAGCAAGATCAGCGCCGCACCAGCGAAATCCGTGATCTGCGGTCGGACACCGTCGGTCAGCCACAGCCAGACCATGGCTGTCGCGACGTAGACGCCGCCATAAGTCGCGTACACCCGGCCGCTCGCGGTCGGATGCAGCGACAGCAGCCAGACGAAAGCGGCAAGACTGAGAGCGGCGGGGACGAGCAGCCAGGGAGGTCCTTTGCCCGATAGCCACTGCAATGGCAGGTAACACCCCACGATTTCGAACAAGGCGGTCGCGATGAACAGCCCCAGCGTTTTGGACACTTCGATCATGATCCGCTCCCCGTGATTGCCGGCTTGACTCTATAGTAGCTACAGGGTCTGGAATGCACAACAACGCCGCCGGAGGGCCAAGGGGGGCGGCGTACCGACACCCGCACCGGGGAATTGATGATGACCGATTGCTGCAGCGACAAGGAATGCGCGATCGAGGCGCTGAAGGCGCGTCAGAGCGTGACGCTCAAAATCGTGTTGGTAATCAACGCGGTCATGTTCGTCGTGGAACTGTCGTCGGGCCTGCTCGCGAGATCCACGGCACTGCTTTCGGATTCTCTCGACAATCTGGGCGACGCCTTGACCTATGGATTGAGCCTCTACGCCGTATCCCGCGGCGCGCGTTCCAAGGCGAAGGTGGCGCTTTTCAAGGGCGGCCTCATCCTGGCGGCCGGATTGTTCGTCGTGAGGCAGGTGATCTACGGCATCTTGCATCCCGATGTTCCGGTCTTCGAGACCATGGGCATCGTCAGCTTGCTTGCCCTCGCCGCAAACGGAACATGCCTCGCCCTGCTCTGGAAACACCGCGCGGAAGACGTCAACATGAGCTCGGTGTGGGAATGTTCCCGGAACGATATTGCTGCTAACGCGTCGGTTTTCATCGCCGCAGGCGCCGTCTGGCTGACCGGGTCCGGGTGGCCGGACCTTGCAGTGGGCCTGGCGCTGGCGTGCCTGTTTCTTCGGTCCGCGGTCGGCGTAGTCGGGGGCGCGGTCCGTGAATTGCGCAACAGCGGTATGACAGTTGTCCGGCGCTGATCGTTACTGAATTTCGGGGACGGCGGTGATTACGAGATCGCAATTCGGAAACAACACGCTTCCCGGATGACGGTCCTGATCTCCGCGAACGCGGGTGTCGCAAAGAGCGCGGTCGCTGTGAAGCACGCGACGAGCAGAGCGGTGAGTCGGTTCATGGCTTGCCTCTCAGAGAGGCCTGCCAAGCCCGGCAGCGCGCAGCGCCGCCTCGTCCGGACCGCGCCCGGCGCAGCAATCCGCGAGCTTGCCGTCCACGACCACGGCCGGGACGCTCCGAATCCCGTATCGTTTCGCTTTTTTTGACACCTCCGGTTTGTGCATGTCGAGAATTTCGACCTCGCATGAAGGACAAGCAATCTTGTTAATCAGCGCAATCGTGTCTTCGCATACAGCACACCCGGCGCTGAACACTTCGATCTTGCGGGTTGCAGCCATGTTGGCTCTCCTTAATGCGCCTCAGCTCGTTGCCGGCTCCCGTCCGCGGCGCATGCGGGACAGGGAGCAACTTCAGTCGATTTTTTGCGGCTTCCCCAGAGGACCGCTACGATAAGCAGCACGACGCCGCTGGTCGTCAACCAGCCGATCTCCACACCGAACTTGCCGACTAATCCCTCTCCTTTTCAAGTGCCTCCAGGATCGGACATTCGCTTATCGGGCCCTTCCCTTGGCAGGCACGAGCCAGCTTCGTGAGCGCGCTCTTGATCCGCTGCAAATCCTCGATCTTGTCGTTAACGGTCGCAATCTTTTCTCTTGCGCGTTGCCTGATATCGGCGCAAGTGGTGCCGGGCTGCATCCGCAACGACAACAAGTCTTGTATCTCGTTAAGCGAGAAACCCAGCAACTGTGCTTGCCTGATGAATCGTAGCCGGCGCACCGCGTTGTCGGCATACAACCGGTAGCCGGAGCGAGCCCGCGATGGAGTGGGCAGAAGACCACGCCGCTCATAGTAGCGAATCGTTTCGACGTTTACCCCGCCTTGGCTTGCGAGCCCGCCTATCGTCAACCGTTCAGGATCGTTCATGGCTTCCTCGGATAATCAAACTATAGACCCCGTACCTAAGTATAGAGTCAAGGGGCGATTTACGGTGGGCCCGAGTGCGGGGTAACGGTATCGTCCTCGGGCTGCACCGGTGCCGCATCAAGTCTCAGGTATACTGACGTCAACCGTCAGCAAGAGAGTCGTCGCAGATGTTTCTTTCGAGTGTGTCTCCGCGTCAATGGGCGAAGGGCGCCGTTGTCGCGTTACTCGCCTTTGGCGGTCTCGGCACCGTCTCCGCACTATGGAACAACCCGCTGTTCATGCGTATGACGCCCGCCGGCGGGTGGGAAATCGGGTTGCTGGGGGCGCTTTCGATGCCCTTCGGCCTGTATGTGGCGATCAGACGTCCGGCCTGCGCCGACGCTACGGCGGGCGTCGGCGGCGTGCTCGGCTTTCTCGGAGTTGCCTGCCCCGTCTGCAACAAGATTCTCTTGCTGCTTTTCGGCGGCGAACTCCTGCTGACCTACTTTGAGCCGGTCCGGCTCTACGTCGCGGCGGCCGGGACCGCAATCCTCGCGGTCGCCGTCGTCCTCGAATGGCGGCGCGGGCTGTTGCTCACGGTCGCGCCCGACCGGATGGCGCGACCGGTGTCGCGCGAGACAATTTGACAGTACATTGGCGTCCGCTCCGCACCAATGAAGCCGCCACGGGCCGGCAATCGACGTGGTGCCCGCCGAACTGAAGCGTAAGGCCATTGGTCCTAACACCGACTAAGCCGGCAACGCCACGAAAGGAGCCGTACGCCATGTTTACCCGACTTCTCATCTTGCCCATCTGGCTGGCCGCGCTCGCCGCCCCGCCAGTCTTTGCCCAGAGCCAGCCGACCGGACTCGCCAAAGCCACTTTCGCCGCCGGCTGCTTCTGGTGTACGGAGGAGGCGATGGATAAGATCCCCGGTGTGATTTCTACCACCTCCGGTTACATGGGCGGAAGCAAGAAGAATCCGACCTACCAGGAGGTGTCCTCGGGCGCCACCGGCCACACCGAGGTGGTGCAGGTCGTATACGATCCGAAGAAAGTAAGCTACGAGCGGCTGCTCGAGCAATTCTGGGTGAACCACGATCCGACGGTGAAGGACCGGCAATTCTGTGATGTCGGCTCGCAATACCGGCCTTCTGTCTTCTGGCACGACGAGGAGCAGAAGCGCCTCGCCGAAGCCTCGAAAGCCAGATGGGACCAGGCCAAGCCCTTCAAGCAGCCGATCGTGACGCCGATCGTGAAGGCGGCCGAGTTCTGGCCGGCCGAGGACTACCACCAGGACTACTACCGGAAGAACCCGGTGCGCTACAAGTTCTACGTGACCGGCTGCGGCCGCTATGCGCGGTTGGATGAACTCTGGGGCAAGCTCAGAAAGTGAGGTAAGTCGCGGACTGCGGCCCTACTTGCCATGAAGCACGTTTCCCATGCGAAAGGATAAGCCATGAACCGCACTCAGAGCCGGACCGGCCGGCGCAGATTCCTGGGCGCCGCGCTCGCGCTGCCGCTCGTTTCGATCGGCCCCGTATCGGGTCAGACGTTGCCGCTCACGCCGACCTGCGGCGAGAAGCCCGAGCGAACGCCGTCGCAGACCGCGGGCCCCTTCTACACCCCTGATTCGCCGCGGCGAAGCTCGCTCGTCGAGCCGGGCAGCAAGGCAGAACGGCTTGTGCTGGCCGGTGTCGTGCTCTCGCCGCAATGTAAGCCGGCGGCGAACGCGCTGCTCGACTTCTGGCATTGCGACGAGGCGGGCGAATACGACAACCGGGGCTTTCGTTATCGCGGGCACGTGTTCGCCGACACGCAGGGCCGCTACAGTCTGGAGACCATCGTGCCAGGCGAATATCCGGGGCGCACGCGCCACATTCACGTCAAGGTGCAGGCGCCCGGTGGCCGCGTTCTGACAACGCAGCTCTACTTTCCGGACGAGCCGCACAACCGCTCCGACGGCATCTACCGCCGCGAGCTCACAATGCAGGTCGCGCGCAAGGGGGAACAGCGCGACGCGAAATTCAACTTCGTCGTCGCGGTTTAGGCGCTCCAAAGAGAAACGCCATGGTGACAACCCGAAAAGTAGAGGTAATCAACGCTGGTCGCGCCGTGTGCGAAGACACGATAGCGCTTATTAACGGAATCGCCTGCCCGTCACATCGGGCTCAGCGGCGTTTCTGCTCCGTCTCCGCGGTCATTTCGCGCTGCGCCTTGCGGATGTCCGGTGGCCAGAACGATTTGATGTAGGCCAGCGCTCCCCAGACCTCCTCGTCGGAAAGCGTGCCGGCAAAGGTAGGCATGTCGCTCTGGTAGCTCGGCGGCGCGTACTTGCCGGGAACCAGCCCATGCTTGGTGATGCCGAACAACACCGCATCCGGATGATGCCAGGTATGTCCAGATGCATCGTGCGGCGGCGCGGGCATGCGGCCGCGCGGGAGCTTCTCCTGCCAGTTCGGCTGACCCTCGAGACGCGCGCCATGGCAGTACGCGCACGTCCGTTCATACACTGACCTCCCGAGCGCGACTTGCCGGGGATTGTCCGGATCGGCCGACGATTTCCCTTCGAGCTGCATGGCGACGATGATCGCGCCGACGAGAAACGCGAAGGAGGCTGCGAGGAGGCCGACGCCGATCCGGTTGCGCACCCTGGCCGATGTTCCATTTTCAGGCGTTGATGTCGTGCCGGGCCCGTCGTTCATCGCCATGTGCCGTCAGTCCTCGCCTGTTTCTACTTATCGGATGCGCGTGCCCGCCACTACACCGCCGAGCGGAAGACGTCGGTACGGACTCTCGCCCACTTCGGAAGAAACATTCCCGCCTGGCGACGGTAGGCCCGGTACGCTTCTCCAAAGCCACTCTCCATGACCTTTTCTTCCTCCTTCGCGAACAGCAGGTAGGAGGCGACGAACGCCGGGAACCATGCCACCAACATCCAGGACTGCAGCGCCAGCGCTGTCCCGAGATAGCCGAGGAACAGCGCGGTGTAGAGCGGATGGCGAATATAGCGGTAGGGCCCGTCTGTTATGAGCCGATGCGCCTTTTTTAGCTGGACCTGAATGCTCCAGTAATGCCCGATCGTGCAATGGCTGTACCAAAACAACCAAAGGCCGGCGCTGAGAAGCGGAACGGCGATCCAGCCGAGCAGATCTGAGACCCCGTGGTCCAGGGGCCACCTGTCCCATTTGACGATCTGTACGGGAGCGATGACGAGCCATGCGACGTAAATCACCCACGCAGTGGACGCGAAGTAGGCGGGAATTTGCCGCGCCCAGTTCACCGTGGAGCTCGACCGATCCGCCGGCTGCGTGCCCGCCAATACGAAATAGCGATAGCGTGCCGTACCCAAAAGCACAAGGAAAAGCGCGCACGCGACCTCACTGAACAAAAGATGTTCCATGGATGATCCTCACGTTCCAATGATTGTTCTCGTTGCCGATAGCGTTACGCTCCGCCCTCCGGGTCCTCGCCGATCCTCACCGTCGTTGCGCTCACATAATGGTGAGGCGGAACCACCAGATTGGTCGGCGCCGGCACGTTGCGATACACCCGGCCCGCGAAGTCGAACTTGGAGCCATGGCAGGGACAAAAATAGCCGCCGGGCCACTGGGGGCCCAAGTCCGCGGGCGCAACGTCGGGTCGGAAGGTCGGCACGCAGCCCAAGTGAGTGCAGACGGGCACCAGCACCAGGTATTCCGGCTTGACAGAACGCAAAGCGTTCCGAGCGTAGGCGGACTGCTGGCTTGCGACCTTCGAGTCGGGATCAACGAGCCTCGACCGGTGGGCCGGGTCCTCCAGAGCCTTGAGCATTACCTCGGTGCGGCGCAGGATCCACACCGGCTGGCCGCGCCACTCCACCGTCAACTGCCCGCCGGGATCCAACTTGGCAAAGTCCGCTTCTACTGGCGCGCCCCCCGCCTTGGCACGCTCGGATGGCAACATGCTTGCCACGAACGGCACGGCGGCGCCAGCGACCGCTGCGCCACCGGCTACTGTAGTTGCGGCTAACAGAAAGCGCCGCTTGCCCAAGTCCTCGGCCATGAGTTCGCCCGTCCTAATCAGTTGATCTGTCCTGTTGCGGCGTTCAGAAACCTTGAACAGGGATAGTCGTGCATCGTTTTCGGCTGGGCTTTTGTCGCACTGTGTCCTTACGCCGGCCGGCGCGGCGCGTTTCGATGACTCCACACCAGCAGCGCGATGCCCGCCGCGATCATGGGCAGTGAAAGCCACTGTCCCATGCTCAGCCCGAAAGCGAGCAGACCCAGGTAACTATCGGGTTCGCGGGTGTACTCGACGCTGAAGCGGAATACCCCGTATCCGATCAGAAACAGCGCTGATACCGCTCCGCGCGGGCGCGGCTTGCTCGAATACCACCAGAGCACCGCGAAGAGCGCGAGGCCTTCCAATGCAAACTCGTAGAGCTGCGAAGGATGGCGCGGCATCCGATCCACATTGGGAAAGATCATCGCCCACGGCCCATCCGTCGGACGCCCCCACAACTCGGCGTTGATGAAGTTGCCGAGCCGGCCGGCCGCGAGACCCAGCGGAACGAGCGGCGCGATGAAGTCAGTGACGGCGAGCCAGTCCTGCCTGCGGCTTCGTGCGTAAAGCCACAGCGCGAAAATCACGCCGAGCAGACCGCCGTGAAACGACATCCCGCCTTCCCACACAAAAAAGATCCGCCATGGCTCGGCCACGTACTCGCCGAATTTGTAGAACAGGACGTAACCGAACCGCCCGCCAAGGATCGTGCCGACGATGCCGTAGAACAATGCATCGTCGAGGTCTTTCGCGCTCCACACGCCGCCAGGGTTGGTCTTGATGCGATAACGGCCGAACCACCAGACCAGCGCGAATGCGACCAGATACATGAGGCCGTACCAGCGCACGGCGAGGGGGCCAAGCTGCAGCGCTATGGGATCGAACTGTGGGTGTACTAGCATATGGGGGAAACGTTCACCTGAACGAGGTGCTCCTGGTTGGACCGCAAGTCGAAAAATAGTAAACCGCTGGTTCACGTAATTCGTTCGTGAGCAACACCACCGTTGGCAACCGCGGCTTCACTGTCCTCGCGCCTATCGACTGAAGGATGCAATTCACCCGATGCGCCCCAGAGCAGGAAATGTTTTCAAGAGCCAGAAGCTGAACGCGGTGAGCTGGCAGCAACGGCACGAGCATGGCCGCGCGTCGGGACCGGGGTCGGTCGACGGCATCGGCGTGCCCCACCTCAATGTCCAATAGCCTTCGAGTCAATGCGAGTGTCCTGCATCAGCCAAATCGGAACCCATGAGCCAGAAGTTCCGGCCCGTTCGATCGTGCGCGGTGCGCCGCTTGAGGGCATTCACGGCCGGCAAAATCCCTGAGCCTGCGAATGCCCGGCGGGCAGTGCTACGCCGAATACCGGAGTATCAACGGAGAGTAGCCGCCTGCGCGCCGAATCGCGGAACGGCGCCTACCTCAAATGATATAGCTGCAGTAGAGGTGACGAAGCGGGGGATGTGGCGCCGACGCGAGCTTCGGATGCGAGCCCGTTTCGAACTGGAACCCGTCGGCCCATTGCGCGCCGGCTGATGCAACGGAAACTGCCGGAAGATCAAACGACGGCGATGCTGCATAGGTGGCCAGGCCGGACGGAGGGCGGATGGCCGATACAGACCTCCAAGTCAGGCGGCAAGGGTCGGCGGCAAAGTCAGGGCCCGCCGAGTTGAAGGCTACGATAGCAAGCTCCCCAGTCATGGTGTGCGCCGGCACACTGGAGATTGTCGCGAACAAGCACAGCTGTGTCGCGTAGGAAAGCTGAGTAACGAGCAGCAAAGCGAGGACGCCTGCTTCTCGCCAGACCGGATGGCGCGATCGTCTCATTTGCGAGTTAGGGCTCAATGCAGACTTCAAAGTTCCTGAATTGTAAATATCCTCCGGCAAAGCCGGAGGCTTTAGTTTGTGAGCCGCTCAAAGCGGCTTGAGGGGCCGCTAACGCGGCCCCATGATTCAAAGACAACCCCCTTGCTCTGCCACACTGACGTGATCCTTCTTCCCTCTCCTTTCACTGCAAGCATAGTACCTTCCTTCGGCATTTCTCGGTGAACACCACACGCCATATTGACGCCCCGCCTCGGTTCCGGACTCGTCCATCCACAGAACTTTCGTTCGTGTGCTTTGTCGTCCCACGATTGGCCGTGTCCGAGACGATTCCCGGATATGTCAAACTTTTACTGCCTCCCCGGCAGAGCCGGGGGGTCTCCCGCAGTAGGCTAGAAGCTTTCCCGAAAACCCTCAACTGCAGCGGGCCGCCATTGCTCGCGAGCATGTTATCGACAGCTTCCACCAAACAGGCCTTCAGCGGAATGTGGTTTCGAACGGCAGGTAAATACTCTTGCCCTCAACGTCGACTTGAAGGGTCCAACGCCCCGCCATGGACAGACGGCCCGAGCCGCGCCAGATGCCCGGGCCGTCTTGCACGAGAACCACGGGCTCCACACCCATCGCCATGTCGACCATGCGCAGGACGGCCGTCGGCTGGGCCGACGGCGTGGCCGGTCGTCCCCCGTTGTCCGTGATGGATATGGCGACCGCGACGGTGCTGGTGGAGTTCAGGGCGACTTCGGCGGTCAGCGTCCAAGATCCGATCTGGCTGCTGATCCGCTTCTTGCCCGCAACCGACACTCCGGCGCCGCCTTCGGTGCCGGTGGCGACCAGCGCAGGCGGCCGTAAGACCGCAGTGAGAAAAATGCCGACGATCAGCAGGACCACCAGGGCGATTGCCAATGCTGCCCAACGCGCGGCCATCCTTTCGCTCCGTAATTTCATCCAGATCGATGAAATACGACCTGACCATGAATCAGGGTCCGCGGTCAAGCGTTTCTGCCGGAAACCGAGCCGGTGTGCCCAAGGCGGGGGTCTGCTGTATCCGGTTTCGTTCCCGGACGGCGGACTGCTGATGACATCTCTACGGCGACCGGGTCAAAGTGGGGAAGGGGATTCCGACATTCACTACGTCCTATCTACCTTCTGTAAATCGCGATGGTTAGGCTGGCGATGATGTTCCACGACAACCCGGCCAGGAACGATACGAAAGTCCTGACGCCGCGATCAGGACAGCCGTACCGAGGTCGGGCCGGCGCACGATCAGCGCCACGGCGATGAGAGGCACCACTTCCGCGATCACGTCGTTCGTGAGGCGGTGAAGAAATGCGAAATGCGCCTAATCACGGGTGGCATCTTCGTCGTCCTTGACGGGCTTGGGCGCCTTGCCGAGAAGATAGTAATCGATTACCTGGCGTGCGATCGGTGCCGCTGCGCGCGCGCCGAAACCCGCGTTCTCGACGATCACGGCGAGCGCGATCCTGGGTATGTCTGCCGGCGCATAAGCGATGAACAGCGAGTGATCGCGAAAGCGTTCCTCTACGCGGCTCTCGACGTATTTTTCGCCCTGCTTGATTCCGATCACCTGGGCGGTGCCCGTCTTGCCGGCGCTCACGTATTCGGCGCCGGCAAAGGCCCGCCGGCCGGTACCGTCCTTGTTGACGCCCACGAGCGCGTCCTTGACTATCCTGATGTGCTCTGGTTTTACGTCGAGCGCACGCATGGGCTTCGGTTCAATGAGAGTGCGCTCCCGGGTGTGGATGTCCTCGACGAAGTCCACGATGTGCGGACGGAACATGACGCCATCGTTGGCAAGCGTGGCAATCGCGGTCGCCAGTTGCAGCGGGGTATAGGCGTTATAGCCCTGCCCGATGCCGATGCTGATGGTCTCCCCCGCATACCATTTCTGCTTGAACCGGCGCATCTTCCATTCCTGGGACGGCAGGATCCCTGCCGACTCGCTTGGTATGTCGATTCCGGTGCGGCTACCGAAGCCAAACAACGCCATGAACCGGGCGATGGCATCAATCCCAAGGTCGTTGGCGAGCATGTAGTAATACGTGTCGGAGGACACGACCAGCGACTTGTGCATGTCCACTGTCCCGTTGCCTCCCGGTCTGCTGTCGCGGAAAACGCGACCTCCAAAGTTGAAATAACCCGGATCGCTGATGGTTTGCTGCGCAGTGCGCTTGCCGTAGGTGAGCGCGGCGAGCGCCATGTAAGGCTTGAAGGTGGAACCCGGTGGATAGGTGCCCGCAAGCGCGCGGTTGATCATCGGCCGGTCCGGCGAATTGTTGAGTTCGTTCCAGTTCTGGGGGTCGATGCCATCCACGAACAGATTGGGATCGAAACCGGGCTTGCTGACGAACGCCAGCACGCCGTCGGTTGCAGGTTCAATCGCCACCAGTGCACCGCGCCGGTCGCCGAACGCGCGGTAGACGACCTCCTGGAGGTTCGCGTCCAGGGTGAGCACGAGGTTGTTGCCGGAAACCGGCGGCGTGCGCGAGAGGGCGCGCACCGCGCGGCCACCGGAATCGACCTCGACCTGTTCAACGCCGGTTGTGCCGTGCAGGAAGCGCTCGTAGCTCTGCTCGAGTCCGGTCTTTCCAATGTAGTCGGTGCCGCGGTAATTCGCGATTTCGCCGTCGGCCTCGAGCTTGTCGAGATCGTGCTGATTGATGCGCCCGATATGTCCCACGACGTGCGAAAAGAGTTCGCCCTGCGGGTACTGACGGAACAGGCGCGCCTTCAGGTCCGCGCCCGGAAAGCGATAGCGGTTCGCGGCAAACCGCGCGATCTCGGGGTCCGAAAGACGCGTGCGGATCGGGAGGCTTTCGAAGTTTCTGCTTTCGTCGAGCAGTTTCTTGAAGCGTCGCCGGTCCTTGGGAGCGATTTCGACCAGGGTCGCAAGCTCGTCGATCAACGCATCGAGATCCTCCACTTTACTCGGCGTGATCTCGAGCGTGTAGGCCGAATAATTGTGCGCGAGGACGACGCCGTTACGGTCGACGATGATGCCGCGATTGGGCACGACGGGCACGATCGAGATGCGGTTGGCCTCGGACAGCGTGTCATAATGCGCGTGCTCACCACCTGCAGATAGAAGAAGCGCGCGAACAGCAGAGAGAACATCATCAGCACCAAGCCGGTGACAATCGCCAGGCGCAGCCGGAAGTGACGGAGCTCGAGCTGAGTATTGCGGAGCTCGACGCCGGGTTTGACCGTCAGCTCAGACATGGTTTCAGCAGGGCGCGCCTGAAAGTGTTCTCGCGCGTGGTCAGCCGCACGATGGGGTCGTAGAAACGCGTCAGCCAGTGATATCTGAGCGGCGGAATATAGCGCTCGTCGCACCGGCTCATCGGTTTTTCCTCAGAATGGCCGTGCTGGACGATAAAAACAACGGCAACCGCATCGCATCCCTTCATCTAACATGGTTTGCATTCGATCTTGTCGCTCGCGTGCGCGGGCGACAAGCATGCGCTGGAACCGGCCGCTATCGCGCCGGATTCCAGGCGTCAGGTGCGACCGGCAAACGGAGGTCGTTGCGGCTGTTCCGGAAAGAACAGGCTTGACAGGAGGGAGATTGAAGGTTCAAAGACGGGCAAATCGGGTATCGCGGCTGGTGCTGGAACAACCGGTATCGCTGAATGGAGTTGATGGCAGAAAAAATGCTCGGAAAAATTGTTGACGGCGCCGTCGTCGCCATCGGGAGAATCGGTTGCAGCAGCCACAGCGGGCGGGCAAAACAGGGCCGACAGCGACGCGGCAACGCCTTGCAGCGGCATCACCAGCAGCGCGAATAGCAGCACGAATTTCCCGACCAAAGACATCATACAAGGCGCGCAATATAGCACCGGGGAATCACATTCGCAATCCCAAACCCTCGAATTGTTCGCGAACCTGAGCATTGATTTTGGTCCTGATCGATATCGAGGTCCTTCGCGGTTAATTCGTCCATACGGCGACCTGTATTTTGACACCGGAACACGCGCGAAGCACGGTACCAGATGTGCGGTGTACTGCCGTCGACTGCAGCGGGGGGGCGACGCACGTGCTTCTCTCGAATCCGTCTTTGGGCGGCGAACTCCGGCTGACTTACTTCGAGCCGGTTCGGCTCCACGTTGCGGCAGCCGGGACTGCTATTCTTGCCGTCGCCGTCATTCGCCGCGGCCGGGTTTTTTGATCCGGCTGTAACCGAACGCTTCGAGACGACGAACAAGGAGAGACGGCCGCGTGCACGCAAGCGAAGACCGACTCAGGGCCCTGCTCCTCCGCGGGCTCGCCGGCGACGCGTCGGCCGAGCGGCTGCCGGACCGGCAGCGGCTGCCGATCCTCCTGATGAAACTCGAGGGGCTGTCGGTGGTCGAGGCGGCGGCAAGGACCGGAATGTCGGAATCCACCGTCAAAGTGGGCGTGCACCGCGGCCTCAAGGCGCTCGCGGCGATGATACGGCGGGAACGATGAAGACCGATGAACTGATCGCCATGCTTGCGCGCGGCACGGACGTCGTTGATTTCGATGTCCCGCAGCGCCGTTTAACGACTGCGCTCGGCTGGGGCGCGTTCGGCGCGACGCTGCTGATGGCCGTCATGCTCGGCGTGCGGCCCGATCTCGCCGAGGCTGTGTGGCTTCCGATGTTCTGGGTGAAGCTCGCGTTTCCGGCTGCGCTTCTTGCCGGCGCGCTGCTCGCTGTGCTGCGCCTGTCGCGTCCGGGTGTGCGACTTGGGCGCGCGCCCGCGGCGATTGCCGCGCCGGTGCTGGCGATGTGGCTGCTCGCGGCTGTCGTGCTGTTCGGCGCCGCGCCCGCAGAACGCGAGCAACTGGTCTTCGGCGAAACCTGGGCGTCCTGCATGTTCAACATCGCAATCCTGTCCGCGCCGGTGCTGGGCGCGCTGCTGTGGGCGATGAAAGGTGTCGCGCCGACACGGCTTACGCTGGCCGGTAGCGCGGCCGGGCTGCTTTCCGGGGCCATGGGCGCGCTGGTTTACTCACTCTACTGCACCGAGATGGCAGCGCCGTTCGTCGGCATCTGGTATGTTCTCGGCATGTTGATTCCCACCGCTCTGGGCGCAATGCTGGGCCCGCGCCTGCTGCGCTGGTAGCTGCATTTCCATTCGATGCGGGAAAGCGTAGGCTTTTCCCGATGAAATAAATAACTTCAAACCGGCTTATTTGGACTAGAGCGAAATGCCATGGTCACAATCCGCAACATCGAAGTTTTCAGCGTTGATTGCGCTGTGTCGAAGACACGATAACGCTTATCGCGCGCTTTCGGGATCTACGCCGATCAGTAAGCGGCTGGCGCTGAGCTGCTTGCTTGAGTGCAATAGATCCTGCCTTGCGGTTCATCCTTCTCCTTCAACGAGCGCCATCGAGCAGTTTCTTGAGCTGATCGGCGGGAATCGCGCCCGTCACGCGCTGCCCGTCAGCAAAAAACAGCGTCGGCGTGCCGCTGATGCCCTTTTGCCGGCCATAAGCCAGGATCTTTTCGATCGGCGTGTCGCACGTGCCCGCGGTCTTCGGCGGGTTGCCGTTGAGCATCATCTCGTCCCAGACCTTGACCCGGTCTTTCGAGCACCATACCGCCTTCGATTTCTCGTACGAGTCCTGACCCAGGACCGGGTAGAGGAAGATGTAGATCGTGACATTTTCCAACTTCGCGAGATCCGGCTCGATCTTCTTGCAGTACGGGCAATTGGGATCGGAGAAATAGGCCACCTTGCGCGTGCCATTGCCCTGCACCTTGCGGAATGCGAGGTCGAGCGGCAGTTGGTCGAATTTGACGGCGGTCAAAACCCGCATCCGCTCGTCGGTGAGGTCGGTCTTGCGCGCGACATCGATAAGCCTGCCGCGCACGATCAGGTAATTCACGTTCTCGTCGACGTAGAGGATTTCGCTGCCCGCGAACACTTCGTAGATTCCCGCGATCGGCGTCTTGGTGACGCTTTCGACCTGGACGCCGGGGTATTTCTTCTGCATCGCCTGCTTCACGGTCGCTTCGCTCGCGGCCGCCACGCCCGGGATTAACAGAGCCATGTATAGACAGATGCGTAGCTTGGTCAGCATGGTTAGGATCTCCTTTTCAACGCTTAATATCCCGGTCCCGCAGCACGCGTCCATGTTGACTCTTCGCGTGCGCATCCAGGAAGCCGTATTTGTCCGGATCGCCGAGGTCGAAGGGGAACCGCTTGGCTGCCGATACCTTCCGGGCCAGCCGCATCAGCTCGTCCCCGCTCAGCGGCTGCTTGCGGGGCAGCGCGAGCAAGATCTTATTGCCGGCATCACGGACGTCCAGAATAAACAGTTCGTCAAACACCTCCTCGTAGGTTCGGACCATTGAGTCGTAAAGCGGGTTGGAACCACGGCCCCAGAGGTTGCCGACCACGACTCCACCCGGCGTGACGGCGCGCCGCACGGCCCGCAGAAACTCCTGCGTGGTCAGGTGCGCCGGGACGCTGTCGCTGCCGAAAGCGTCCAGGAAGATCACGTCATAAGGCTGCCGCAACTTCTCGATGAACTGCCGCCCGTCACCTACGTGGGCATTCATGAGCTCGTCCTCGCGGAAACCGAAGAACTTCTTTGCCACGTCCACAACCTCGGGGTCGATATCCACCGCGTCGATGGCAGCGTTCGGGTAGTACTTGCGGAGGAACATGGGCAGCGTGCCGCCACCGAGCCCGACGACCAGAAAGCGGCGGGGTGTTTCGGACAATGCCAGTCCGACCAGCGCGACCCGTGCGTAAGGCAACGCCAGATAATCCGGATCGCCCAGTTTCACGACGCTCTGCCGCGCCCCGCCTCTCCCAAAACGCAAGGTGCGCAATCCATGTTCCTCTTCCGTGACGACGATCGTGCTATAGGCCGAGGCCTTTTCGTAGAGCACCGTCTCGCCGGCGTGCGCGAGCGCAGCCAGCGCGACCAGCGCGACCAGCGCGACATAAGCGGACACTCCTGCGAGAAACAGGCGCCGATTCATGGCTGCCTGACTGCCTGATAAAGCGCCATTGTTCCCAGCGGTGTGTTGATTGCGGTGGTTTGCCGCGCGTCAGCCAGGCCAGCCGCGGTGATCATTTCCGGTACCGCGGCAAGCGGATAGAGTTTGGCGAGCTCGATGGTGAGCGTTGCCGCGCCGCAGCCGAGATCCAGCACCTGATCGTGAGGTCGCGGCGCGGCTTGTTTCAGCAGGGCGCGCCGAAAAGTGTTTTCACGCGTAGTGAGCCGCACGATCGAATTGTAGAAGCGCGTTAGCCAGTGATACCTGAGCGGCGGAATATAGCGCTCGTCGCGCCGACTCATCGGTATTCCCTCAAAGTGGCCGTGCTCGACCACCACAACAACAACGGGAATCGCATCGTATTCTCTTACTCAAAATTGGTTGGGTTCGAGCTGGTCGCCCACGTACGCGGGCGACAAGTTTGCGCTGGAACCGGCTCTTATCGCACCGGGTTCCGGGCGTCAGGCGCTAGTGTGGTGAGTCATTATTTCGATGCAGAATTCCTCAGGCCGCTCGCATTGAGATAAGTGTAGGTCAGGTTGCCGCATCGGTGGCTACCTGACGCTCAGCGGATATCGGGGAACGCTGCGCGTACCCCGACCTACGCCCAAGATTGTGCAACGAATTAACGACTCGGGACACTAGCGGAAAATGGAGGGCGTTGCGGCTGTTCCGGAAAGAACAGGACTGACAGCGATGCGGCCCCGAGTCCTTGCAGCGGGATCATCATCAGCAAGGCTACCGCAGCGAGTTTCCTGATGAAGTTGGGCACGCGGCGATTCTAGAGTAAGGCCATGGCCTTGGCAATCACTTCGGCGGTCGATGGCGAGGAACGCGTACAGAACGTTCGCGTCGCGGCAGCGGTGCCGAGTCCCGCGAACATTGCAGCAATACGTTCGCTGGAGGCACCTTCAAAAAAGCCCTTTTGGCCTCATACCCCGCCCTTGACTTGACTGGACACTCGTTTGCTTCGCGTGCAGAATCCCAACCACGCTCCGTCCGAGCGGAGTTCACCGTTTAAGGGGGATAGACCATGAAACACCGCGTTCCGGGGTATCTTGCGTTCCTGTTGTTTTTCTTTCCGCTCGCCGCCTTAAGCCAGGACGGGGCGATCAAGCTGGCTGAAGGTGTCTACGCCATCAAAGGTCCGGGGGCGGCGATGAACACCGGTTTCGTAGTGGGTGATCGCGGCGTTTTTGTCTTCGCCTGCGACCTCCCCGATTACGACCGGCGCATCCGGGCCATCAGGAGCGTGGCGGGTGGTAAGCCGATCCGATTCGTCGCCAACGGCCATCACGCTGGCGACGACACCATGTGCAACCATCTTTTCGCGGAGCAGGGGGGCATCGTCGTCGGTTCCAGGGAGTTGGCGCGCCAGCTCCTTCCGTACTGGCCAAAGCGTGTCCAGCAGGAACTGAAGCAGGGAAAGGTTAAGCCGGAGTACCTGGAACGGAAGAAGGTCGAGATGGCCATGCCTGCTATCATCTTCGACGACAAGATCACGCTGGACCTGGGAAGCCACGTGGCGGAGCTCATCTCCTTGGGCAAGACGCATACGCCCGACACCACCGTCGTCTGGCTGCCCAAGGAGAAGATTCTGTTCGTCGCCGATCTTCTTTTCGTCGAGCTTCACCCTACGGCGGATGACCGTTCGGATGTGGGCAACTGGCAGCGGGTCCTGAAGAATCTTGCCAGCATGTCGCCGGCGAGCGTGGTGCCGGGGCATGGCGCCTTCACACCCGGCAACGGCGCGAAACCACTGCTCGAGCAGGACCGCTACTTCGAGACCATGCGCGCCGGGATCAAGGCGATGAAGGATGCGGGAAAATCCGTCGAAGAAATCAAGAAAGGCCTCCAGGCCGAACTGGGCGAGTTCGCGAAGTGGCCGCGTGAGCGGGCGATTCCCGCCACCGCGGAACAGGTCTACCGCGAGCTGTCGGGCAAATAAGCCTCCGCGGCGAGCAGAGCATTGCCTCCGGTGAAGCCGCCTCACGTCCGTCTCAACGCCGGTCCTGCTCTCGGGTCATTTCGCGCTGCGCTTTGCGGATGTCCTGCGGCCAGGATGATTTGATGTAGGCCAGCACCGCCCACTATCTTCGTCGGACAGCGCGCCGCCAAAGGCGGGCATGTCGCTCTGGTAAGCCCACGCCGATCTTGTTGCGCGCGTCAGACGTCATTCTGAACCCATATCCTGCTTTCTACGGTGACAGGGCCTCGCTTCTGAGTTTTCCTTCAACGAGCGCCATCGAGCAGTTTCTTGAACTGATCGGCGGGAATCGCGCCCGTCACGCGCTGCCCGTCAGCAAAAAACAGCGTCGGCGTTCGCGCTACGCACCAACGAAGCACGGAAATCGTGACTGTCAACGTGTCGGAAACACGCCGCCCTTGAAATTGGCCTTCTTGAGCAGGCTCTCGTACTGGTGCGACATCACATAAGCCTGGACCTGCGCCATGAAATCCATGGTGACGACGACGACGATGAGCAGCGAGGTGCCGCCGAAATAGAACGGCACGTTCTTCCACACGATCAAAAACTCCGGCAGCAGAACCACCAAGGTGACATAGATCGCGCCGGCCAGCGTTAGCCGCATGGTGATTTTTTCGATGTAGCGCGCGGTCTGGTCGCCCGGCCGGATGCCCGGCACGAAAGCGCCGCTCTTCTTCAGGTTGTCCGCGGTTTCCTTCGGATTGAACACCAACGCCGTATAGAAGAAACAGAAGAAGATGACCGCCGCCGCATACAACGTCATGTAGATTGGCTGTCCCGGCTGAAGGGTTGCGGCAATGTCCTTGAGCCAGTTAAAACCCTCGCCCGTGCCGAACCATCCCACCAGCGTCGCCGGAAACAGGATGATGCTGGAGGCAAAGATCGGCGGAATGACGCCCGACATGTTGAGCTTGAGCGGCAAGTGCGAGGTCTGGCCGCCGTAAAGCTTGCGGCCGACCTGGCGTTTGGCGTAGTTCACCAGGATCTTCCGCTGGCCGCGTTCGACGAAGCACACGAACGCGGTGACCCCGACCACCAACGCGCCGATGAAAAGCGCGATCGGGATGGAAAATGCCCCGGTGCGCACCAATTCGAGTGTGCCGCCCACCGCCTGCGGAAATCCGGCGGCGATACCGGCGAAGATGATGAGCGAAATGCCGTTGCCGATGCCGCGCTCCGTGATCTGCTCGCCGAGCCACATCAGAAAGATGGTGCCGGTTACGAGCGTCACCATTGCGGTCAGCCGAAACATCAACCCCGGCTCGACGACGAGCCCCGGTTGCGATTCGAGCGCGATAGCGATTCCCAGGCCCTGGAAAAGCGCGAGGCCCGCCGTGCCGTAACGCGTGTACTGGGTGATCTTGCGCCGGCCGCTCTCGCCTTCCTTCTTGAGCGCTTCCAGTGTCGGCGACACCACGCTCATCAACTGCATGATGATCGACGCCGAGATGTAGGGCATGATCCCGAGCGCAAATATCGAAAAGCGCGACAGCGCTCCGCCCGAGAACATGTTGAACATGTCGAGGATCCCGCCGCGCTGCGACTTGAACAGCTCCGCGAGTTGCAGCTGATCGATGCCCGGCACCGGGATGAAGGAGCCGATGCGGAACACGATGAGCGCACCCAGCAGGAACAGCAGGCGGCGTTTCAGGTCGCCCATCTTGCCCGCCGCGAGGAGTGAGTCGCTGATAGCCAAGTGCGTGGGTCCGCGCTAATGCATGGGCTATGAGTTGCTCCGGTCCCTGTTCTGCGCCGCACAGAATCCTTGCGGCGCTTCATATCAGTCACAAAAAGGTTCCACTAATGATGGTTTGTTCATGGCTGTTGAGCGTTCCTGGTTCGAGCAAGCGCGCAGCCGATTGGTTCCGCAATGTTCTTGCTGATGAGCAACAGCGAAACGAAAAGCAGCGCAACGCTCAAGATTCCGAATTCCGCGCCGTTCAGCGGCAGCGCAGCGAGCGCGCCCGCGGGACCGAGAAACGGAAGCCCGGCGCCCAGGATAAGCGATCCGCACGCGGCGCACCCGATACCAAGCACGCCGCTCGCCACGCCGCCGGAACCGATCGCGATATTCTGTCCAGCCGCCGCCACTTGTCTTTGCTTCAGTAAATAGACGATCATCGCCGTGGTGATGCCGAACAAAACGGCGACCGCGATGGTGTACCCGGCGGAGAGCAGGCTAAAGTTCGTACTGATGCCGCCAAGCAGGCTGAGCGCGATGCCGAGCTTGGCAGTAAGCGGCGCGTTCGAGTCCGAGAATACGTCACCGATCAACCCGAGATTGGGAAACCATACCGCCAGAAGAAACGCCAGGATCGCAAGCACGCCGGCAAGCGCGATGTACGAGGGATGAACGAATACCTGCCTGACCGCGGCTTGCAGATTGTTCAGGTGGCGCTTCACGATCACTTTTCCTGGAGCGCCAATTCAACGAGTTGTTTGACGGCCGCATAGGGCTGCGCGCCCGAGAGCGGATACGTCTTGCCGCTTTTCGATACGATGATGCTCCAGGGCGTGCCCCGGCCTCCGGTAGCAGTAGCGTTCTCATAATCTTCCTGGACGCGCCGGTCATGCCTACCGCTCGCGAGGCACGATGCGAACCGCGCTTCGTCGAGCCCGATCTCACGGGCGATTTGCGGAAGCACGGTGTCGACGTCTGTCTTATTGTTCGAAGGAGTCAGCTCGAAGAATCGATCCGCGAATTTCCAGAACGCGTCGTTTCCGCCGAGCTCGGCCGCGCATTCAGACGCCGCCGCCTCCTTGCGAGCCTTGACTGGATGGATTTCATCGAGCGGGTAATGGCGATACACCCACTTCACCTGGCCGTTGGACTCCTCCACCACTTTCTTCACGGTCGGGTGGAAGCTCTTGCAGAACGGACACTCGAAGTCGGAGTACTCGATCAGCGTGACCGGGGCGGTGGGATTCCCGCGGACGTGGTCTCGGCCTTTGGTGACCGGTCGCATCACGGCGGCGCGCGCATCGGCCTGACGCCGCTCGCGCTGCGCCGCCTCGGCGCGCTGTCGCTCGACGTACCGGTCGACGCCTGCGTCAACCGCGCGGTCGATTGCGCCGCTTTCGCGCAGTTCCTTGATGACCGCCTCCCTGACGCGGTCAACCAGTGCCGCACCAGCGGCGTTCCGTTCCGCGGCTTGGGCATTCGCGGCGGCGACAAATAGGGCCAATCCAGCCGCGACCGCCCGCGAAAGTCCCATGATCGACATGAACTTGACCCCCGTCGTGAGTGAGATCACGCGCCACCCTCCGGATCCTGGCCTATTCTCACCGTCGTTGCGCTCACATAATGGTGAGGCGGAACCACCAGATTGGTCGGCGCCGGCACGTTGCGATACACCCGGCCCGCGAAGTCGAACTTGGAGCCATGGCAGGGACAAAAATAGCCGCCGGGCCACTGGGGGCCCAAGTCCGCGGGCGCAACGTCGGGTCGGAAGGTCGGCACGCAGCCCAAGTGAGTGCAGACGGGCACCAGCACCAGGTATTCCGGCTTGACAGAACGCAAAGCGTTCCGAGCGTAGGCGGACTGCTGGCTTGCGACCTTCGAGTCGGGGTCGGCGAGCCTCAACCGGTGGGCCGGGTCCTCCAGAGCCTTGAGCATTACCTCGGTGCGGCGCAGGATCCACACCGGCTGGCCGCGCCACTCCACCGTCAACTGCCCGCCAGGATCCAACTTGGCAAAGTCCGCTTCTACTGGCGCGCCACCCGCCCGTGCTCGTTCGCTGGGCAACATCGAGCCGACGAACGGGATCGAAGCCGCAGCGATCCCGGCCCCGCCCACAATTCCCGTCGCCGCAGTGAGCAGCTTTCTTCGCCTGAGGTCAGGAAGAGCGTCCGGATCTTGCGGGCCGGATGTTTCTGCATCAGGTTCAAACGCGGTCGTCATATCGCGGCTTGGGTCCAAAGTCCAAGTGCTGCAATTTGCGGGTTATCGACACGAGGTATACGCTGCAGCGGCGGCCATTGATGCAACTATCGTGTGATGCTCGATTAATATGATGCGTTCCATCTTAAGTATTCGTGCATATGGAAAATCGCGTTGGTCCCCAACTCTCGTCACGCGGCAAGCGGCACCTCGAGACGACTTACACCGGCGGTGGTGTCGGGAAAGGCGGAATATTTACGGCGCACGCCAGCCGGACGAGACGGCAGCATGCGAATCCGCCCGACTCCGAAACAATCGCCGGAGTCGCGGCAGAGCGATCAGATCAGCAACCGCGAAGTGCGGAGGTAAAGGATACGGCCAGGCGGGGAAGGATCAAACAGATACTTTCCGGCAAGTGAGTCGTCGACGCGCACGACCAGCGGTTCCGATAGGGGCGGTGACGTGAATTTCGCAGATTGATCGTCGAATACCGGAAACGCGGCTGCTGACTGTGCGGCCATGCTGGCATCGAGTAACTGCTGGCAATCCGGCGCACCACTGTCCGCCGCAGAATGCTGTGGTGCCGACGTAATCGTGCCGACCTGCACGACGGGCCCGCTGGAGCCCGCCGGGACGAGTGGTACTGCACAAGCAGCATGGGCAACAGCGCCCAGCCACAACGCAAACCAGCCGAGAACCAGCGCGAGGCAGCCGCGGCGCAATAACCACCGCACCCCGAAACTTGCACTTGAAGCATTGGGAAGTTTCATATTCCCGCGCTTTTGCCGCTGGTTAGCAGATGATAGCATACTCTGTTCGCTGCCGAGCGTTACAACGAGTGCCATGTTCCGCCTTCAATGATGGAGGGCGAGCTCTCTTCTCAGGTTTCTGCCGGGCAATACGCTCATCAGTTCTCCCGGAGCGATCTGCTCGGGCCGGGAACCGAAGCCGCCGTCCGGGGGCTCATTAGTCGTCATCACGGGCGCGTTGCGCGTTGAAACCGGGTTCGCGCAATTGCGCCGCCGCGAGGGCAATATCGGCACAAATCCTTTTCCACCTGGGAAGAAACATTCCCGTCTGCCGGCAGTACGCCCGATATGCTTCGCCAAAACCATGTTCCATGACGCTTTCCTCTTCCTTTGCGAACAGCAGGTAGGAGGCGGCGAATACCGGGAGCCACGCCACCAGGACCCAGGACTGCAGCGCGAGCAACGTTCCGAAATAACCGAGAAACAAGGCGGTGTAGAGCGGATGGCGAACGTAGTAATAGGGACCATCGGTTACGAGTCGGTGCTCCTGCTTGAGCCGCACCTGTATGCTCCAGTAGCGGCCGATTGTGTGGTGGCTGTACCAGAACAGCCAGAGTCCGGCGCCGAGAACCGGAACGGCAATCCAGCCGAGAAGATCGGAAAGCCAGTGGTTTGGGATCCACCTGTCCCATGTGAAAAGCTCTGCGGAAGCAAGAGGCAGCCACGCGACGTAAATCGCCCACACGGTCGAGGCGAGGTAGGCGGGAATATGCCGCGCCCAGTTTACCGCGGGGCTCGATCGATCCGCCGGCTGCGTGCCCGCCGATACGAAATAATAGTAGCGGGCCGCGCCCAGAAGCAGCAGGAACACGGCGCACATCACCTCTCTGAAGAACGTGTGTTCCATGTACAAAGTATACCGGGATTTGAGAACGTTTCAGGCTGGAGAAGACCGCATCGCAGATGGAGCGTTCATTAGGCTGAGTGCTGCAGAAGGACGCGGGCAAAGGATGACGTTGCCGCATTCCGCGGCGGCGGACTGTGGCTGCTACTTTATTTTCGTGATCATGTAGGTCCTGCCGTCGTAGGTGAGTTCGAAGTCCACCTTCTGCAGCGGCTGCAGGTTCGCCAGCATTGACTTGTCCTTTACCAGAAACGACATGGTCATGCCCGGCATGTTGAGCCCTTGCAGCGAGCCGTGCTTGATGGTGACCGCTCCCTTTTCCTGGTCGATCTGTTGAATCAACCCGGTGCCCTTCCCGGTTTTCTGGCCGGCGGCGGGAGCTTGCACGCGATCCGGCTGATGCGCTCCGGGATGATGGTTGGCGAGCGCGTTCGTGGCGCCGACGGCAAAGCTGACCAGGAATGCTGCGTTCAAAAGACTCTTCATGTCTGCTCCTTAGCGGGGTTGTCAAAAAAGCGTGATGCGATGTTTCAGTCGGCGACCTTGTAGCCGATCATCATGCCCGTGTCCTCGTGTTCGAGATTGTGGCAATGGAACATGTAGGTCTGATCGCCGGAGAACGGGTGATTGAAGTCGAGCGCGATGCGCACCGACTCGCCCGGCCACACCAGCACGGTGTCGAGCAGGCCGAAGTCCTGCGGCAACAGACCGTTGTTTCGGGTGGCGAGCGCCTTCACTTGCGCAGGGCTGTCGCGCCGCTCGAGCACCCGGAACTGAAAGCCGTGAATGTGCATCGGGTGCGGCATGCTGGCGCGGTTGTTCTGCAGCAGCCAGGTTTCGCGCGTGCCGCGCCGCACGGTGACCGGCGTTTCATGCATGTTGAAGCGCCAGCCGTTGATGTTCCAGTTGCCTTTGCGGTCATGGCCGAGTGTGAGGCGCCGCGGCTCGCCCGCTGCGGCTGCGAGCTTCGGCAATTGCGACAGTTGCGATGGAATTTGCCTCTTGTACTCCGCGGATGACTTGATATTGATCCGAAGCAGCGGCATTTCCATGCCGTCCATCAGGCCGCCGCCCGCGTGGGCGGCGTGGGGGTCCGCTCCGCTGCCCGGTGTGCCGGTTTTCTCGTCAACCGACTCGTTGTGCATCGGGTCGAATGCGAGGCTCTTGAGAAATACCGGTTCGTTCCCGGATGCGGCGCGCAGGTCGAGGAGAACATCAAGCCGCTGCGCCGCCCCGATGAAGGCCTCGCGCAACTTCTGCGGCTGCTCCAGCAAGCCGCCGTCGGTGCCGATCAGGTAGTAATCGAGCAGGCGGGCACCCTGCGCGAAGGCGAGGCGGTAGCTGCGGGCGTTGGAACCGTTGAGGATGCGGAAGCGGTAGATACGGCGGGCGGCGTCGAAGTAGGGCCGCGCCGTGAGGTTCACCAGAATTTCTTCGCCGAGAAAGCCCGCAAACATCTGCTCGCGCGCAAGCTTGTATTCGAGCTTGCCCTCGAAGTTGAAGCTGCGGTCCTGTATCACTAGCGGAATGTCAGTGACGCCGGCCGCAAGATCGAGCGCGCGGTCGAGCTTTTCCTCATCGTCATCCTTCACGATAAGCAGCCCTGCGAGCCCCTTGTAAGCCTGCTCGCCGGCGATGTCGTGAGGATGGGGATGGTACCAGTAATTGGCGGCGCGGTTCCACACCGTGAAGGCGTAATCGAAACTCTTGCCCCGGTCCACTTGATAGTTGCCGAAACCGTCATTGCGCTCGTCGTTGGTCAGACCGTGCCAATGAATGATCGTCGGCTGCTTCAACCGGTTGACCATGCGCAGCTTGATCTGGTCACCGGGCCGCGCCAACAGGGTTGGATTCAATAACCGCTTGCCGCCCACTTCGGCGACGTAAGCCCAGAACGGGGACGGGAGCTTGGGCAGAACCTCGAAATTCAACTCGCTTACCGTGATTTGTTTTACATCCTTTGCCGCTACTGGCGCGTACAAGCCGCTCGCGCCGGGAAGACGCAGGCGATTGGTGAACTGTCCCGCATCCATGGCCGCGAATACTGATTGCCGCCACAACAGCCCGCCCAGGCCTGCGGCGCCGGCACCCGTGAGCGCGGCCAAAAACATTCTGCGTGTCAGAGGGTTCATGTGTCGTTATTGAGTTTTACGTAAATGAATAACATTCATTTACGTCTCGAATCTCCCCTCTCCTCTCGGGAGAGGGGTCGGGGGTGAGGGATTGAGCGTGTCACGCAGTTAAGAAAAGCTCAATAATCGGAGTTCACATTGTTTGCATTCGAGCTTGTCGCTCGCGTGCGCGGGCGACAAGCATGCGCCGGAACCGGCCGCTATCGCGCCGGATTCCGGGCGTCAGGTGCGACCTGCAAACGGAGGTCGTTGCGGCTGTTCCGGAAAGAACAGTGTAATGAGGAGAGAATCACGGCCAATTTTTTGTACCAAGCTTTCATGAGCGCGTGCAGTTTATAGAAAATCCCAATCGGTTGCAATTAGACCGAATTGACAGCATGCCAGGCGAAAAGTTCGAAGACAAATTTGTTTCGATTTGCAAGGACGCCGGACAGCGTCCCGCATTTTTGCGAGCGGTTGATCTTCGGCGCTCACTGCGGCGTCGGCGATCGTCCGGTCTGATCCAGCGGCTTGAATTGTGCGTGCAGTGACGCGTGCCCCGGAAACGAGATGGACACGTCGATGAGGAGATCTGGTTTGGCCGACATCAGGCCGTAGCCTTTCATGCGGTTGGCGCCGTCGGCATGCAACGTGGCCCGGCCTTTGAGTCCTCCGGAGGAAAAATCGGCATGGCCGCGGGCGTCCTTGGTTTCGACCGGCTTGCCATCGCGATCGGTAATAAAAAGAACGATCGGTGTTTCGCGCACCTCACGCTGCGGTTTGACCACCAACTCGAATTGATGGTCGCCCGCTGCCCGGATTATTCCACCGTTGGCGCCGACCGTGACATCGGCGCAGACCGCGCCGATGCCGGTCATGGCTAGAGCCGCGGTGAGCCACAACCTCATATGGTGATCCCGAAACGGGCGAGGATCGGCACTGCTATCGCGTAGCACGCCACCATGACGACAATCGAGAGCGCGAGACTCTCGTAAAAACCTACGCCTGCTTTGAGCAGCGCCGGCAGCACGAGAAACATCGGCAGGGTCGGCAACACCAACCAGAACGTTCCCACGGACAGCTCCGCGATCCGCCCGGTGTCGCGGGTATCCACATACAGCCAGATCATGGCGAGGATGGAGATCAGCGGCAGCGATGTTCTCAGCGTCCGAGGCCGGTGCTGACCTCGGCGACTTCCGAAACTATCACGATGATGCCGGCGGACAGGGCGAGCTTGACCATGTAGAACGGGCACCTTGCAGGTTGTCACTGCGGAATCGCAGCGGCAACCTGCTGCTTGTGCAATCCAGCCCGTACGGGACGCAGCGCGGCTACAAGGGCTGCCCGACGCCGGCGGCGCGCAACATTGCCTCGTCAGGGCCTCTGCCCACGCAGCAGTCGGCGAGCCGGCCGTCGACGACGACAGCGGGAATGCTGCGGATGCCGTATCGCCGTGCTTTCTTTGAAACTTCCGGCTTGTGCATGTCGAGAATTTCCACCTCGCACGACGGGCAGGCGACCTTGTTGATCAGTGTGATCGTATCCTCACACACGGCGCAGCCGGCGCTGAATACTTCAATTTTACGCGTCTTGCTCATGGTGTTTCTCCTTGCTGCGCCTCAAGATGTTGCTCGCTTCCACCCGTGGCGCATGCCGGGCAGGGAGCCGCAGCCGTCCGCTTGGCGCGGCCGCCGAGAAAGATCGCGGCGATAAGAAGAACGATGCCGCCGGTCGTCAGCCAGTCGGATTCGAAATGAAACTTGCCGATCAGCACGACGACCGCGGCGGCGATGCCCGCAAGCAATGCGATGACATTGCCTGTACGCCGGGTTTGAAGCGCCAGCACGCCTACTGCCACGATGAGAAAAACGGCCGTCAGCGGAAGCAGGTACGGCGTGTAATTCACGAACCCCACGCCGAACGCACTCAGCACGGCGGCGTAAGCCGGAAAGCACAGCGGACAAGTCAGCTTTGGCAGCAGCGCCGTTCCGATGGCCGGAAAAGAAGCGGCCATCGCCTGCCATCGCGTTCTCGGTGGTTTGCCCGGCGAGGCGTTGAGCAATGCCGAGCAAACCGCGTCCAGAGGTGGAGTGCGACTCAAGTTGCCGTTCCCATCGTTGTATAGGCGGCAGGAGCGAGTCTCCGCACCGGGAGCGACTCCGGCGAGATCCCCGCCATCAATGAGTATCGTCGGCGAACCATAGGACCGCACGTATTCCGGACTCTCCGGCGCGGAGCGATCCCATTCCCGCCAGCGCGCCGAAACGCCGGTTTGAGTAAATGCCCTGATCAGCAGGGAGCGCGTCTGCGTCACGTTCGGGCAGTCGGCGTCGTAAATCAGTTCCACGTTCATTTCGCATCCTCCGTGCCGTCCAGCACCTCGAGAATCGGGCATTCGCTGATCGGCCCCCGCCCGGCGCACGCCATGGAAAGCTCGGCAAGCACGGCTTTCATGCGCTTGAGGGTTGCGATGCATCCTTCAATGTCGGCGATCTTGCGTTGCGCGCGCAACTTGACATCGCCGCAGGTTTTTCCCGGCGCCACGCGCAGCGACAGCAGTTCCTTGATTTCTCCGAGCGAAAATCCGAGTTCCTTGGCCTGGCGGATGAAGCGCAACAGCGCGATCACGTCCCAGCGGTAATGCCGGTAGCCCGACGCGCTGCGCGCCACCTTGTCAATCAGTCCCTCGCGCTCATAGTAGCGGATGGTCTCGACACCGGTTCCGGCGGCGCGTGCGATTTTTCCGATCGTCATGCTGCTCGTTGGCGTATTCCAATCAGGTGTCAAGTCTAAACCCCGTACCCTACACCAGAGTCAAGAGGCGTGCGTGCGGGGTCATTCGCATCGCTCTATGATGAAAGCGCCAAACTCGGTGGGTGAGGAAAAGATGATTGCCGCGCGGTCGCCGCGCATGCCGGCGCCGACGATCACCGGCTTGCCGGGGGATGGGCCGGAATCGCTGGTGTCGCTCTTGAAGCGCAGGTTGAATTCCCATATCTTGTGGGTCTTCCCGTCCTCGGTGCCAACGAAATAAGTGTCGCCGCAATGGTGGATAGACTTGACGATGTCGGCGGGCGCGGCCTTTTTCAGGTTCGGTAATCGCGGTCCGGCGGGCTGTGCACCAGGCTTTGAGCCAGCCGTCTTCAGATATGCGATCAGGTCACGTCGCGCCGCTTCCTCCTTCACGCCGGGGAACGCCATATCGTTTCCCGGGATGAACTTCTCCGGATCCCTCAACCAGGAATCGAGCGTTTGCTCGTTCCATACCACGCCCGACCGCCTCAGCGCGTCGGAATAGCGCAGGAAACCGGGAACCGTACCCGCCTTGCGTCCGAACAGATTGGCGAGGCTCGGCCCGGTCAGATT